>Ga0160421_1000010_pt1 | contig 343253 bp, 312 predicted proteins | sample TAMARWmetagpilot_FD_108195 | JGI IMG/M metagenome (GOLD analysis project Ga0160421, IMG submission 108195) | Phycosphere-associated microbial communities from TAMU algal ponds, Corpus Christi, Texas, USA - TAMU ARW-7 10/27 metagenome pilot | ecosystem: Engineered > Artificial ecosystem >...
AGCGAGCGGCCTTTTGCATCAATGGCGTTGGCGACGGCTTCGTCGGAGGCTTCGTCGGGCAGCAGCATCTCGTTGTGTGCCTTGCCGGACGGGATCATCGGGAAGCAGTTGGCGAGTGCCGCCACCCGGCAGTCGAAAATCACCGGCCGTGGCGTGTCGATCATCTCCTGAATGGCGCCGTCCAGATCCCCGGGCTTGTCGCAGCGCAAGCCGACACCGCCATAGGCTTCGGCCAGCTTGACGAAATCCGGCATGGATTCGGTGTAGGAGTGCGACAGCCGGTTGCCGTGCAGCAATTGCTGCCACTGCCGGACCATGCCCATGTACTGGTTGTTGAGGATGAAGATCTTGACCGGCAGTTCGTACTGCACGGCGCAGGACATCTCCTGGATGCACATCTGGATCGAGGCGTCGCCGGCAATGTCGATGACGAGGCTGTCGCGGTGGGCAACCTGAACGCCGATAGCCGCGGGAAAACCGTAGCCCATGGTGCCGAGCCCGCCCGATGTCATCCAGCGGTTGGGTTCCTCGAAACCATAAAACTGCGCTGCCCACATCTGGTGCTGGCCGACCTCGGTGGTGATGTAGGTGTCACGGTTCTTCGTCATCTCGTAGAGCCGCTGGATCGCATATTGCGGCATGATCACGTCCTTGTTGGACGGATAGGCCAGCGAGTTCCGGGCCTTCCACTTGGCGATCTGGGTCCACCAGTCGGAAAGCTGGCTCCGGTCGATCTTCTTCGAAGCCCGCCACAGCCGGACCATGTCCTCGAGCACATGGCCGATGTCGCCCAGAATGCCGATGTCGGTATAGACGTTCTTGTTGATCGACGAAGGATCGATGTCGATATGGATCTTCTTCGAGTTCGGCGAGAACGCATCGAGACGGCCGGTGATGCGGTCATCGAAGCGCGCCCCGATGCAGATCATCACATCGCAATCATGCATTGCCATGTTGGCTTCGTAGGTGCCGTGCATGCCCAGCATGCCCATCCAGTTCTTGCCGGATGCCGGATACGCTCCCAAGCCCATCAGCGTGGAGGTGATGGGAAAATCAGTGAGCTCGACCAGTTCGCGCAACAGCTGGCTGGCCTCGCTGCCGGAGTTGATCACGCCGCCGCCGGAATAGATGATCGGCCGCTTGGCCGTCGCCATCAAGTCCATGGCTGCACGGATCTTGTCGAGATCACCGGAAACCTTCGGCTGGTAGCTCTTCTGTTCGATCACCGGCGAAGGCGGGGTGTAGATGCCGGTGGCGAACTGGACGTCCTTCGGGATGTCGACAACGACCGGCCCGGGGCGTCCGGTGGTGGCGATCCGGAACGCCTCGTGAATGACGCGCGAGAGCTGGTTGACGTCCTTGACCAGCCAGTTGTGCTTGGTGCACGGCCTTGTGATGCCGACCGTGTCGCACTCCTGAAAGGCGTCGGAGCCGATGAGCGAGGTCGGGACCTGTCCGGTGATGCAGACAAGCGGGATCGAGTCCATAAGCGCATCCTGCAGCGCCGTCACCGCATTGGTCGCCCCCGGACCGGAGGTGACGAGCATGACGCCCGGCTTTCCGGTGGAACGGGCATAACCTTCGGCCATGTGCCCCGCGCCCTGTTCGTGGCGGACCAGAATGTGTTCGACGCTGTCCTGCTGGTGCAACTCGTCATAGATCGGCAGAACCGCGCCGCCCGGATAGCCGAAGATATGTTCGACGCCGTTGTCCTTCAGCGCCTGCAGAACCATTTCCGCGCCTGTCATTTCAATTTGCTTGCCGGCCATTTCGCCTGACCCCTTATCCCGTCTGTTTTCAGGCTTCATTAGCCCGGTTCATGCCATAAAAAAAGGCTCCGTGGGGAGCCTTGTGTCGCGCATGGGTGCTTTCGCCGGATGGTTACACCATCCTGCCCATGCGCCTTCCTACTACGAGAATTTCCGCAATTTTCTTCATGGAAGCTTTCGTACCCCCCCTTACCGTTCGCGTCAACGGCTTTCTTGAGCGGCAATTGCGCGCAATTTGATGAATTCCGCATCCGTGCAACCCGGCGTTAACTTCACAATGTCACTCTGGCGCGAACATCACGGAGCCTGAAGTTGGACGGCGAGATCACCCCCCCTTCCCCAAATGCCGATAATGGCGGAGACCGTCGCAACGCGATGGCGCCGGGAAACCGTCTTCTCGGGCGGGTTGTGGGCTGCTCCGGCTCCAAGGCAACGGTGAGCGCCTATGCCCAGAAGGACGGCAACGGGCTTGCCGAACTCTGGTCGGTCGGCCGGCTGATCTCGATCACCGTCGGCGAGAACCGGGTCGTTGCCCTTGTCTGCTCGATGCAGACCGACAATGCCGTGTGGGCCGAAGGCGGCGAAAACATCATGAACATCGAGGTGGAGCTTGTCGGCGAGATCCATACCGGCATTACCGGCAAGGCCGAGTTCTCCGCAGGCATCACACAATACCCCTATCTCGGCGCCATCGTGCACCGGATGCGCTCCTCCGATCTTGCCGTGATCTACGATCCGGGCGTCAGCGAGACTGCCGTGATCGGCCAGTTGACGCAGGACACCTCGCTCGGCGCGCTCATTCACGTGCCATCCCTGCTGTCGCGCCACTTTGCCGTTGTCGGAACCACCGGCGTGGGCAAGACCACCGCCGTAACCCTTCTTTTGCACAAGGCGCTCAAGGCCGATCCGGCGCTCAGGGTGCTCATTCTCGATCCGCACAATGAATTCGCCGCTGCCTTTCCCAGCGAGTCCGTCGTCATCGACACCGACACGCTCGACCTGCCGTTCTGGCTTTTCCGGCTCGAGGAGTTCAGCGAGGTGCTGTTCAGGGGACGGCCCGCGGTTCCCGAAGAGATCGACGTGCTTCGCGACCTCATTCCCGAAGCCAAGAAGATGTTCAAGGGCGGCACCGACACCACGCTGATCCGGCGCGGCCCGGAGAAATCCTCGCTGACCGCCGATACGCCGGTCCCCTACCGTATCGCCGACCTGATGGCGCTGATCGACGAACGCATCGGCAAGCTGGAAGGGCGCAGCGAGAAGCCGCATCTGCGCTCGCTCAAGGTTCGGCTGCAGGCCGCGATCAACGATCCGCGCTACGAATTCATGTTCTCGTCGAACACGATCCACGACACGATCCTGACGACCATAAGCCATATCTTCCGCATTCCCGGCGACGGCAAGCCGGTCACCACATTCCAGCTTGCGGGCATCCCTTCCGAGGTTGTCAATTCGGTGGCCTCGATCCTGTGCCGCATGGCCTTTGAGATCGCGCTGTGGAGCGCGGGCGGCGTGCGCATTCTGGTCGTCTGCGAAGAGGCGCACCGGTATGTGCCGGCGGACCCGAAACTCGGCTTCTTCCCTACCCGCCAGGCGATCTCGCGTATTGCCAAGGAGGGCCGCAAGTATGGCGTCAGTCTCGGCGTGATCACCCAGCGTCCGGGTGAACTGGATCCGACCATCCTGTCTCAGTGCTCGACCGTGTTCGCCATGCGGCTGTCCAATGACCGCGACCAGGACATCATCCGTTCTGCCATCCCGGATTCCTCGGCTTCGACCATGAGCTTCCTGTCCTCGATCGGAAACGGCGAGGCAATCGCCTTCGGCGAAGCCGTCGCGGTTCCCATGCGCATGGTCTTCGAGCGCGTGCCCGAATCCATCCTGCCGCGGGCCAATTCGGGCCTGCAGCCGGTGCACAAGGGCGACGCCAACGGCGTCGATCTGCGCAAGATCGTCATGCGCATGCGCCACATCGACGAGAACCTCGCTTCCCACGCCCCGGCCGCCCCAACAGAACGCTTCGTTCAGGCGCCGCCGCTGGCACAGGCGGGTGATCCGCCGGAAGGGCTGACACCGCAGCGCCGAGCCGAAGATCTCGCACCCCGGCCGGCCTATGCCAATCCCGCCGGCCCCGCACCGGCGCCGCGCTATCCGACCCATTCCGCGCCGGCACATGCAGCTCCGCCGGCCAGCCGCCCCGCAGCGCACGCCGCTCCTACACCAGCCGATGCGCCGGCATCGGCGGAGGCCCGGGATCCCGCCTATCGGGATGCTTTCGGGGATCCTGCCAGCCGTGAGCCCGCGCCGCGGGGTGAACTGAGCTCGATCCGCTCGTCGCTTCTGAAGAAGCCGCTCTCCTCGCTGATCAAGCCTTAGGGTCGGAGCTGTCCGCGCCTCGCGGAGCCCGGCCTCTGCGCTATCGTCAAATTGCCAAGGATTTGCTGACTTCCGTCATGCAGGTCTCCGGACGCATCCGCGACCCGAGGTGATACAGGGATGTGCAACCACGCCTTCAGGCATTCGGCCTGCGGGCTTGCAAAAGGTCGTGTTTCAGGATGAAGCCGCCCGGCTTTGCGGAACAGTGAAAACCGTTCAGGCGGCGCAGACGCGGTTGCGGCCCTGGCGCTTGGCTTCGTAAAGCTGTTTGTCGGCGCGGCGATAGAGCTCTTCGCCGCTCTCCTTGCCGTCCCAGATGGCGATTCCGGCACTGATGGTCACCCGGAGTGTCACATTCCCGCTGGTCACGGTGAGTTGGGAGACCGCTTCGCGGATCCGGTTGGCCAGATTGTGCAGCTGGCGCTCGGTGATGTTCGGCGAGAGGATCGCAAACTCCTCGCCACCCAGCCGCGCCAGCACATCGTGGTAGCGTGTGAACACATGCAGGCATTCGGCGACCTGGCGCAGTACCTCATCACCGACATCGTGGCCGTGGGTGTCGTTGACGGCCTTGAAGTGATCGAGGTCGAGGATGATCATGCCGATGGGCTTGCCGATCGGCCGGAAGGCGGCGAGATACTCGCTCAGCGCCTCGTCGAAGTAGCGCCGGTTGTACATGCTGGTAAGCGAGTCGGTGATCGCGGCATGCTCCAGGCTCTGCGACCGGACCGACAGGGATTCGGTCATCCGCTTGAGCTGGCCGCGTTCCCGGAGACCCGAGGACATGATTGGCAGCACCAACGTAAGGGCGCAGACGACGGCCAGAGCCGCGAGGACGGCGCTCATGAACGCAAATTTCGCCGCTGCTTCCGGGCCGCCGACGATGATGCCGCCGGTGATGGCGGAAAACGCAGCCCAGGCAAACGCTCCGCCCACCCCGACCAGACCGATCAGGAGGATGAAAAACAGCTCTGCCTTGTGAAAGCGCATGCTCACCGCACTGGTTCCAGAGTTCCGTCCGGGGATGCTATGCCCAACCTGTTATTTTAGCCTTAACAAAGAGCAACATATATGTGTGTTTGAATTTATTTTTCGACTCATGATTGTAGTCTTTGCCATTCCGCACCCAGTTGATTCCGGAACCAGGTCATCTGGCGCTTGGCGTATTGTCGCGTTGCCGCGCGGGAGCGCTCAATTGCTTCATCGAGGCTCAAATCGCCTCTGATATAGTCTGAAATCGGCCCCACGCCGATGGCTTTCATGGCAGGATGTTGGGCGGGTATGTCGAGCGCCATCAATTGCTCGACTTCCGCGACCGCGCCCTCTTCCACCATTCTTTCAAAGCGCGCATTGATACGGGCATGTAGCAGCGCGCGATCCGGATCGATAACGATGCACCGCGCCTTGGCGGGATCGACGATCTCAGGGCCGCGGCGCTCCTGAAAACTGGCGATCGATTGCCCGGTCGCCATCACCACTTCCAAAGCCCGGACGATACGCTGCCGGTCAGCAGGACGCAGGCGCTCGGACATGGCGGGATCGAGCCGGGCGAGTTCGCGGTGCAGCGGCTCGATGCCCTCCCGCTCCAGCCGGGTGCGCAGCGGCTCACGGATCTCCGCGGGGATCGGCGGCATGTCTGAAAGACCGCCGGTCAGCGCGCGAAAGTAAAGCCCCGTTCCGCCGACCACGACCGGCACCGCGCCGCGCGCCCGGATGTCGGCGATCGCGTCCGCGGCCTCGTTCAGCCAGAGCCCGGTCGAGTACGCGGTCCGGGGCGCTATGTGGCCGTAAAGATGATGCGGGACCCTTGCCATGTCGTCTTGCGACGGGCGGGCGGTCAGGCGGTCGAGCACGCCATACACCTGCATGGAATCGGCATTGACGATCTCGCCGCCCAGCTCGCCGGCAATCTGCAGCGCCAGCGCGGACTTGCCGCTGGCGGTCGGCCCGGCTATCAGGACCGCGGAGACATCCTGTCCCGATCCGTCCGGTTCCGCACCGCCCTCTCTTTGGAGTTTATGGTCCATGGCTCTCGTTGCCACGCTTATCGCCAATCCGTCAAATCCGGTGCTGACGCCGGCGCTGGGCGAAGCCGCCTGCTCGGCGGTAGCCGGCGCAGGGCTCTACTGGCTTGCCGACGGCATTGCCTGTGACATCGCGCTGAAAGAAGGGACGGACCGGGATGAGGCGCTGACAAAACTCAGGGCCGTGCTCGGCGACGAGAAGGTGGATGCTGCAATCCAGACCGCCGAAACACGGCGCAAGAAGATCCTGATCGCGGACATGGATTCGACCATGATCGGACAGGAATGCATCGACGAACTGGCAGCCGAGGTCGGCCTCAAGGACAAGGTGTCGGCCATCACCGCCCGGGCGATGAACGGCGAGATCGATTTCGAACCCGCCCTTCGCGAGCGGGTGGCGCTTCTTGCCGGACTGCCCGAAAGCGTGATCGCCGATGTAATCGCCAGCCGGATCACACTCACGCCGGGCGGGCGCGAACTGGTGGCGACGATGCGGGCACGCGGAGCGCGCACGGCGCTGGTCTCCGGCGGATTTGCGGCCTTCACGTCGGTCATCGCGGAAAAGATCGGGTTTGACGAAAACCGGGCCAATATCCTCGAAAGCGAAAACGGCAAGCTTACCGGCAAGGTGCGGGAACCGATCCTCGGCAGACAGGCCAAGGTGGATGCGCTCGAAGACATCGCGAAGCGCCTCGACCTCTCGCCCGCGGATGCGATTGCGGTGGGCGATGGCGCCAATGATCTCGGGATGCTTGATCTCGCGGGATCGGGCGTGGCGCTGCACGCCAAGCCCTCGGTCGCCGCTCAGGCGGATATTCGCATCGATCATGGCGACTTGACGGCGCTGCTCTACCTGCAGGGCTATCGCAAAAGCGATTTCGTGACGCCATGAGGAACGACAGTGAAATCGTAACAGACCGGCTGCGGATCCGGGCATGGACGGAAAGCGAAGCAGACCGTGCATTTTTTCATAGGGTCAATTCAGACCCGATCATCATGCAGTTCTTTCCGTGGCAACTTGGCCGAGAAGAAGCTGATGAGTGGTTCGATGAGATGGTGGCCCATAACGCCAGGGTGGGGTTTGGCTGGGCGGTCGCCGAAGAGCAGGCAACCGGCCGCCCGGTGGGATTTACCGGCCTGGCGCAAACCAACGGAGCAAAAGCCGCAGGCGCCGATGTCGAGACTGGCTGGCGATACATCCCAGAGGTCTGGGGCAAGGCCTATGCCACCGAAGCGGCAAGCGCGTTGCTCACCCATGGATTCAAAGACCTGAATCTCAACCGCATAGTGGCTTTCGCCGTTGGCGCAAATTCGGCCTCGATCGCGGTGATGCGACGCATCGGCATGACCGCCCGACCCGATCTCGATTTCGATCATCCGGCGGTTCCGGACACCCACCCGCAGCTCAAGCGTCACGTGCTCTACGAAATCTTTGCCGGAGACCCCCGGACCTGAATAGACGCTGCCGGAGACGACATGAAAAAGGCGGCCCGAAAGCCGCCTTTCCGAAATCCGGCGTCCAGCCCCGATCAGTCCATACGAACCGTCACGAAGCGCAGTTCGCCGGTTCGGTTTGCGAGCATCAACAGCGCATTGCGGCGTCCGTCTTCCTGCAGCGCAGCGATGCGGGTTCGCACATCCTCCGGCGTGGACACGACCTCCTGGGCGATCTCCACGATCACGTCACCGGCTTCGATGCGCTTTTCGGCGGCAGCAGAATCCGGATCGACCTCGGTGATGATGACGCCTTCGACGCTGTCGGCGATGGCAAACTCCTGCCGGCCCTCGTCGTCGAGTTCGGCAAGGCTCATGCCCAGGATTTCAGCGGAGGCCGGGACATCGGTTGCCTCCCCCTCATCGCTATCAGCGCTCGCCAGCTGCTCGCTATCCTCGAGGCGACCCAATGTGACCTTGACGGTGACCCGCTCCTGATCCCGGATCACCACCACGTCGACCGCCTTGCCCACCGGGCTTTCGGCGACCACGCGAGGCAGATCGCGCATCGTCTCGATGTCCTTGCCATCGAAGCTGACGATCACGTCGCCGACCTCGATCGAGCCGTCATCGACCGGGCCGCCGCGGATGATGCCCGCAACCAGCGCGCCCATCGCCTCATCCATGCCGAGACTTTCGCCGATTTCCTCGGTCACCGGCTGGATGCGGACGCCGAGCCAGCCGCGCCGGGTCTCGCCGAATTCGCGAAGCTGGTCGATGACATTGACAGCCAGCTCCGTCGGGACGGCAAAACCGATGCCGATCGAGCCGCCCGAGGGCGAAATGATGGCTGTGTTGATGCCGATGACCTCGCCATTCATGTTGAACAGCGGGCCGCCGGAGTTGCCCCGATTGATCGCAGCGTCGGTCTGGATGAAATTGTCGTAGGGACCGGCGTTGATGTCGCGGCCGCGGGCGGAAATGATGCCCACGGTCACGGTGCCGCCAAGGCCGAAGGGGTTGCCGATGGCCATCACCCAGTCACCGATCCGCATGTCGTCGGAATCGCCGAAGGGCACTTCGGTCAGTGTCTTGACCGGCTCCACCTTCAGGACGGCCAGGTCGGTCTTCGGGTCCGCGCCAATCAATTCCGCATCGAGCGTCGAGCCATCGGCAAAATTGACCTCGATCTCATCAGCGCCCTCGATGACGTGATTGTTGGTGACGATGATGCCGTCCTCGGCATTGATGACAAAGCCGGATCCGAGCGAGGAAACCCTGCGGTTGCGCGGCCTCTGGTTCTCGCGTTCACTGAAGAATTCGTCGAAGAAATCCTGAAACGGAGATCCCTCGGGCGCGCGCATGCGCGGCCGTGTGGACCCGCTGCCGACACTCTGCGAGGTGGAAATATTGACCACGGCGTCGAGCAGGCCTTCGGCAAGATCCGCCACGGAAGCCGGCCCGGGATTCTCCTGTGCCCGGGCGGGCACCATGGTGGGCGACGCCAGCATGATGGCTGCGGCAAACGCCAACCTTACCGGGCGAAAGCGGAATTTCCTCATCAGGCGATCTCCTTGCTCAATGGTTCGTTTTTGTGTGGTCCATGGCCACTTCCCACGCAGGGGGAGCGGACACCGACCGCCGCAGCCGGAGGACGCAGCCTCGATGCGGGACCTGTTTCAAACTGCCTGCGGCGCGCCAACAGACTTCGTCTCAAACTAAGGCGCTATTCCGGCAGGTCCAGCGCCACGGTCAGGCTATCTGCGCACATTCGCGTGAAAATCACAGAAGTTTGGTGACGTAGACAAGTCCAACCCCGATCGCGAGCGCCGCAACGCCGAACACCCGCAACTGGTCGTCGCCGAGCTTCGGCAACTCCTCCGCCATCCTTCGAATGAAAGAAGGGGCCAGCGCATAGGCCAGCCCCTCCACCACAAGTACCAATCCGATTGCCAGGAACAGGGTGCTCACGATACGCCTGCCGTTACCGAGCGTAGTCTGTGGTCACTGTCACCGGCACTCGCCTGAGCCCTCAGTTTCCGGTTTCCGCGGGCGCGGATTCCGGGGCTGCAGGTTCAGGTGCGACATTCGGGCTCGATGAGTCCGAACCGGCGTCTGTAGATCCGGATTCGGAGCTCGCCGACACCGGTTCGGCCGAAGCCCCCGAGACCGCCGACGACGCGCCATTGCTGCCTCCGGCATTCCCGAAGAACTTGAAGAACTCGGACGTCGGCGAGAGCACCATGGTTGTGCCGCTATCGGAAAGCGCCTGGCTGTAGGCGTTCATCGAGCGGTAGAACTCGAAGAACTCCGCATCGCGCGAGAACGCCTCGGCAAAGATCCGGTTGCGTTCACCGTCGCCCTCGCCTCGGATGATTTCCGCATCACGCGCGGCTTCCGAAACAATCTCCACGACCTGGCGGTCGGCGATGGCGCGAATACGCTGCGCCGCCTCGTTACCACGGGCGCGGATCAGTTCGGCTTCAGCCAGACGTTCGGCCTTCATCCGTTCGAAGGTCTGCTGCGAGACTTCCTGGGTCAGGTCGGTCCGGCGGATACGCACGTCATCGATGCGCAGTCCGAGGGATTCGGCTTCCGGACGAAGCTGATCGCGCACTTCACGCATCATCGAGGTCCGTTCTTCCGACAGCGCCGATTCAAAGCCGCGCAGACCGTAGACGGTACGCAGGGCGGAGTTCAGACGGGTCCGGAGCCGGGATTCGGCGGCCATCTGATCGCCGGAGACGGTCTGACGGAAGCGTCTCGCATCGGCGATCTTGTAGAGCACGAATGCGTCGACTTCGTAGAACTTGCCGCCCGAAACCTGGACACGGATGTCATCGAGATCGAAGCGAAGCACCCGATCCTCGACATACTGCACGGAGTCGGCGTCGATGAAGCCGAAGGGAAGCTTGAAGTAGAGACCCGGTTCGGTTTTCACCTCCTGGATCTCACCGAAGCGGACGACGATTGCCTGCTCGCGTTCATTGACTACGAACACCGATGACCAGACGAGCAGAATGATGACGGCCACAAGGCCGAGGATAAGAGGAAGACGATTGGCCATCAGTTGTTGCCTCCTGAATTCTTGCGGACTTCAGGCAGTGGCAGATATGGCACCACGCCCGAACCGCCGTCCTGCCCGATGATCACTTTCTCGGAACCGCCGAGAACTCTCTCGAGCGTTTCGAGATAGAGACGCGAGCGGGTGACCTCGGGGGCCCTTGCGTACTCTTCATAGACCGAGATGAAGCGGCTCGCCTCACCGGTCGCCTCGTTGACGACGCGGTCCTTGTAGGCGGACGCCTCTTCCCTGAGCTGCGCGGCTTCACCGCGTGCCTGACCCAGTCTCTGGTTGGCGTACTGGTTCGATTCCTCGACGAAGCGGTCCTCGTCCTGCTCGGCGCGCTGGACCTCGTCAAAGGCATCAGCCACTTCACGCGGCGGTGCGGCATCCTCGATGGCGACCTGGTTGATGGCGATGCCTGCCGGAAACGCGTCCATGCCGTTCTGGATAATGGTCTGCACTTCTGCGGCGATGGCTTCACGATTGTCGCGGAAAATGTCCTGCGCCGGCCTGCGGCCCACAACTTCGCGCATGGCGCTTTCGGCGACCTGGCGAAGCGTGTCCTCGGGACGTGCGAGATTGAACAGGAATGCTGCCGGGTCCTGGACCGAGTAAAGCAGCTTGAACTCGACATCGACGATGTTCTGGTCGCCCGACAGCATCAGGCCGTCGATCGAGCCGGTGCGCGACGAACCGCCAGTGCTCATTTCGCGCTCGACGATGGAGGCAAACTCGACCGTTTCAAACGGCCAGAAAATCATGTGAAGGCCCGGCTGGGAGATCTCGTCCTTGGGCTTGCCGAAGCGCAATTCGACGCCGCGCTCATCCGGCTGCACGGTGTAGATCGACTGGGTGAGCCAGAGGCCGACCAGCCCGAGAACCACAAGGCCGGCAATCAGCTTGCTGCTGCCGCTTCCCGAGCCGCCACCGCCGCCACCGGGCAGCACCTGGCGAAGCCGGTCCTGGCCGCGCCGGATAAGTTCTTCGAGATCCGGGGGATTTCCGCCACCGCGCGGTGGCTGCGGGCCATTGCCCCAAGGGCCCTGATTGTTGCCGCCCCCGTTGTTGCCGCCGCCCCAAGGGCCGCCGCCTCCTCCATTTTGATTGCTCCAGGGCATTAAGACCTCTTTCCCTATTGTGTTAAGGCATCAGCGGAACCCTGTCCGCCAATGCGCATTGACCACGTTATAGGTATGGTGCGTGTCGCTTTCAACGCGGCAATCGGTCTTGCGCTACCGATTAGGGGGTATTCGGGACGTTTTATCGGCCGCGGCGGCGCCAAACAGAGAAACATACGGAATGACTGTCGTTTTCGCCTTTCACAGACGGAGACAGCGCCGTTCTCTCCCAAAGCTCCGAATCAACCGCCGGGAACACCGTGTCGCCTTCGATATCCGCCGCCACTTCGGTGATGTGCAGCTCATCGGCGATTTTCATCGCCAGGCGATAGATCTCCCCGCCGCCGATCACCGACACCTTGTCGGCGCCCGCTTCGGTGGCAAGAGCTGAAGCACGCTCGACTGCTTCCTCGAGCGTTGCCAGAACTTCAACACCCCCGGCCTCAAATCCGCTTCGGGAGACAACGATGTTCGCACGCCCAGGAAGCGGTCTGCCGATGGACTGATAGGTCTTGCGCCCCATGATCACAGGAGCCCCGAGTGTCGTGGCCTTGAAGTGCTTCAGATCCGAAGGCAACCGCCATGGCATGTCGCCCTCGCGGCCGATCACGCCGTTGCGCGCGCGGGCGACGACGATCTGGATCTTCGGACCGTCTTTATTGTCGGTATTCTGCATGGGTCACACCGCGATCGGCGCGGAAATCGCCGGATGCGGATCGTAGTGTTCGAGCGTGAAGTCCTCGTAGGTGAAGGCGAACAGGTCGGTAACTTCAGGGTTGATGCGCATCACCGGAAGCGCGCGCGGTTCTCTCGAAAGCTGAAGATGCGCCTGGTCGAAATGATTCTTGTAGAGATGCGCGTCGCCCAGCGTATGGACGAAGTCCCCCGGCTTCAGGCCGGTCACCTGGGCCACCATCATGGTCAGCAGCGCATAGGAGGCGATGTTGAAGGGCACGCCGAGGAAAATGTCTGCGGAGCGCTGGTAGAGCTGGCAGGAGAGCCTGCCGTCGGCGACATAGAACTGGAACAGGCAATGGCAGGGCGGCAGCGCCATGTCGTCGACTTCAGCCGGGTTCCAGGCCGAGACGATGTGGCGGCGGGAGGACGGGTTGGCCTCGATCTGCCGGACGAGGCCCGCGATCTGGTCAATGGTGGTCCCGTCAGGCGCGGGCCAGGACCGCCACTGCGCGCCGTAGACCGGGCCGAGATCGCCGTTCTCGTCAGCCCACTCGTCCCAGATCGAAACGCCGTTTGCCTTGAGATAGGCGATGTTGGTGTCGCCCTTCAGGAACCACAGAAGCTCGTGAATGATCGATCTGAGGTGCAGCTTCTTGGTGGTGAGCGCCGGAAAGCCCGCCAAGAGGTCAAACCGCATCTGGTAACCGAAGATCGAGCGCGTTCCGGTACCGGTGCGGTCGTCGCGATCGGAGCCGTGGTCGAGAACAAGGCGCAAAAGGTCGTGATACTGCTGCATGGCCGCCATCGGATGATTCGAGGAAATGCGATCCTAGACGAGTTGGCGCAGCGCCGAAACGATGCCGGACGGTTGTCCCCGACAAGGAGGGACAGATGGCAAAACCCCGCCGCGGCCTGTTCGCCGGGACGGGGTTTCAGACCTGCCTGGTTCGGGGATCAGAGTTCGCCGAGCTTGCCCAGTTCCTTGGCGACCAGATAATAGAAGGTCACGCGCGCCTTCGAGCGATCTTCCTGCATCATCTCGCAGACCTTGGCGACCGCGTCGTCAGCGGCCTGGCCGGTGACGCCGAGTTTCTTGCCGCACCATTTTTCGGAGACGCGTGCCAGTTCCGAGGGATCAGAACAAGCAACCATCGACGAATCGCGGCTTCTGAGCGCAATGCCAAGATGTTTGACAATCTTGCCGATGGTTTCGTCGGATGCGCCAGCATCGTATTTCTTCACATCGGCCGCATAGTCAGTCATGTCTCATCCCCTTTGTAGACCGTTCGCCATCCGGACAGCATTGAACTGTCGAAATGCAATGGATGCATGTTTCGCAATCGCGCCGTCACTGTCAATAGCATGTCCTTCGCCTTGTCCGGGCCACGGACCTTTTCAAACCCCGTGCAGGCCCCTATATAGGGAGTGCTGCTTACGCAGCTATGACAATAAACGAGCGATGCAATAAACCATTCGGACCCGGGGGCGGTACCCGGCGCCTCCACCATGATCCGGCCTTCGGGCCCGGCGACAACGCCAATCGGCCGCGGCCGGATGATGATGGGGGCGAAATAGGATCGACGAGGGTGTAAAGATCGACTTTTTGTCCGGCATTGTACCACCGTTATCGGGCTAAACTTGTAGTTGCAAACGACAACTATGCGGAAGCTCGTCTCGCTGCCTAATGGCGGTGTGACACTTCAAATTAAGTCCTAGGGGGTCGCACTCCTAGGCGGGGTTCGGAGGTACCTGGCAACAGAAACCTCCACTTTCATCCCGTACGCCCTGGCCCCGCACCCTCTCGCCAGATGCCGGCATCTCCGGCCTTCCGGAAACTTCGGTTTGGGCTTATACAGGGTGAGCGTCGAGCGTCGACTCGACGCCGGAAAGCTGCAGGCGGTCCACAGCGCTGCTGGCGATGCGGTGTTGACGCTCCGGAACAAAGAGTGCCAGACACAAACACCGCTGTGCGGAACAGGACGCAAGCCGGACCCGACCACACTGAACCCCGTCAGGGGCATATTTGACAGGAAAGAACGCGCTGATGCCGCAAGACCATATCCGATACGACATTCTTGCCCAGGACGCGCTGCGCGGCGTCATCCGCAAGGTCCTGTCCGAGGTCGCGGCGACCGGGTACCTGCCCGGCGACCACCATTTCTTCATCACCTTCCTGACCGAGGCGCCCGGCGTTCGGATTTCGACCCAGCTCAAGGAACGCTATCCCGAGCAGATGACCATCGTGGTCCAGCACCAGTTCTGGGATCTCAAGGTCACCGAATCGCTGTTCGAGATCGGGCTTTCGTTTTCGGACAAGCCGGAAAAACTGATTGTGCCGTTCGCCGCCATCCGCGGTTTCTACGATCCGTCGGTCAATTTCGAACTGGAATTCGACACCGTTCTCGAAGACGCCGCCAATGACGGCAGCGACCAGGAAGATGACGAGCGCTCGGAACTGGCAAGCACGATCGAGCGCATGGTCGACCCCGCTGCAAAGGACGAGACCGTCGATACGCCGGACGCCGGTGAAGACGAGGATGCCGACAAGAAGTCCGGTGCCGACGTCGTCTCGCTCGATTCCTTCCGCAAGAAGAACTGAGGGACAGGTGGCGTGAGCGGCGACGTGGTCAATCTGCGCATGGCCCGCAAGCGCCGCGACCGGGCCCAAAAGGAAGCCACGGCCGAACGCAACCGCTTCGAACACGGGCGCAGCAAGGCCGAGCGCGAACTGGCCCGGGCCAGAAATGAAAAGACCACCCGCGATCACGACGCCTCGCGGCGCGAACCGGACGGCAACGGCGGTTCTTAGGCGTGCGGGCGCTTTCCAAGCCCGAAACGATGCGCAAGCATTCGGTCAGCATTCGCGGACACCGCACCAGCATCACGCTCGAAAACGCCTTCATGGACGCACTCAGGCAAATGGCCGGTGAGCGCGGCATTGCCGTTGCGGCGCTGATTGCCGACATCGACGGTGCCCAGGAAACACCGGGCAATCTCTCCTCGGCCATTCGCGTGGCGGTGCTCGACTGGGCACTCAACACGGATCGCCGACTTTCTGACGTGACGGAGACATCCGAACGTCAGGATCCCATGTAACAGGCTTGTCCTGACGGCTTGCCCGCGAAGCCGCCTACCCCTCCGGAGCGATCAGGCTTCGGATCGGATCATCGACACCGGGAAGGTCATCGAAGCGCAGGCGCGGCAATCCGCCGGTTGAAGGCTCGTCGGCCAGGGCGGACGGCGGATCAACGGGAGCGGGAAGCGGCCGCCGCTCGATTGCAGTGGCGTCATTCCGCGCCCCGTTGTCTTGCTGCTGGCGGGCGCGTTCGCGTGCCGCCTCTTCTTCTGCCCGTGCCGCGGCTTCGGCTTCCCGGGCGCGGCGGGCCGCGGCTGCCTGCCTCTCCGCCTCAAGTGCTGCCTGGCGGGCTGCTTCCTCCGCAGCCTGGCGCTGGGCTTCCTCGCGTGCCTGCCGCGCGGCCTCTTCCTCTGCCTGTCTTCGGGCTTCCCGCTCGGCTTCGCGAACCGCTTCCTCCGCCGCCCGGCGTTCAGCCTCCTCGGCGGCGCGGCGCGCCTCTTCCTCTGCTGCCAGTCTTGCGGCCTCGCGCTCGGCCTCACGCTGGCGCAACAGCGCGATTTCGCGGCGCAAGCGCTGCTTCTCGACGACGCCAGCCTGCAGCAGTTCGACCTTGCGACGCTCACGTTCGAAGGCGCGCATCGACAGGTAATTGCTCATCTGAACGGCATTGATCGAAAAGTCAGGCTCCGCCAGAAGCCCGTTGATAGAGAGCACCACCGAAGGGTCTCCGCCGGCAACAGCCTCGACACCCGGCTCGAAACCCAGACGCCAGTCCGACTGAACAGTGAGTCCGACAAGATCGACGCGCGCGTCTCCCGTGAGCGTCGCCTCGCCGTCGACGATCTCGGCGCTGGAAAAGCGCATGACGCCACCGGTCAGTGTGAATGGCATTACGAGGCGCTCGGCACGGATTTCACCGCCGGTCATGAAATTGGCGACCATCGCGCTGACGGTGCCAGCCTCGATCTCGAAATTTTCCCGGTCGGCGGCGCCAAGGATGCGCGGGAACGCACCGGCATCGACGCCGCGCACCAGAAGGTCCCGCCCCACGAGTTCGCCGCCGCCGGCAAGCGAACCGATGAGATCGCGCATCGAGCCTCCGGTACCTTCCAGATTGACGGTTGCATCGAGCCTGCCGGAAAGGGCATGTGTGCCGCGAACCGCCCGGTCGAGCCGGGCAAGATCGGCATCCGTTACGGAGATGCCGCCCAAAAGAAACACCGAACCGGCCGAGTTGGTCAGCGTCATGTCGCCGCCGATGCGTCCGCCGAACCACGCGCCATCCAACTCAGACAGTGCCAGCGCACCGTCGCCGGTGGTCAGCTCGGCGCTGAAATCATCCGCGAAGCCGGCACGGCCAAGGTCTATGCGCGCAGCCTCGAGACTGATCTGCATATCGGGCACCGGGGTCTGCAGCGGAAGAAATGGCGTCGAACTCCAGGTTCCGCCATCGGAACCGGCGAGATCGGCACTGAGCGACGGGCCAAGCACAAGCTCGGAAAGCCAGCCGATGTCGGCGTTGTCCACACGCAGGTTGCCCTCGCCGGCAATCGGGTCGCCGGCGCGCTCGAAGCTCAACGCACCGGAGAACCCGTTTCCGGCGGCCTGTCCCTCGATATCCGACAGCATCGCGGTCGCATCGTTGAGCGCCAGCGTCGCCGTCATCGACAGATCGGACCCCAGACCGCTGCTGGGCAATGGCAACCCATAGAGAATGGCAAGGGTCTCGAATTCAGCGGCCTTGAAGGAGACCTCGAAGAGACCGGTCGCCGGCGCATCCGCCAGAATCGATCCCGCACCACTCGCGGCAAATGAGAGCCCCGGCGCGGTCAATGTTGCATCAATTTTCAGGTCGGCATCGCCGGGCCCGGCGCCTGCCTCGACGGAAAGGGTGGCGGGGCCATCGCCTTCCAGCGGCACAACGTCAAATCCCGCCTGCTCGAGCAGGCGGTAGAGTTCGGGATTGCGAATCTCTAGCGCGATGTCGCGGGTCCCGCTTGCGCCGGGCATCCAGCCCTGACCGCTGGCCGTGATCGAGAGATCGCCACCGCCTGCGCTGCCCTGGACGCTGAGAGCGGGGCCGGCATCGGGATCGAGCTCAAGACGGATATCCGCCGCGAGCCCGTCGAAGGCAAAGCTGTTGGCGCCAAGCCGCCGCACCATCGCATGGCCATCGCTGAGCCGGTCTGCGAGACCGAAGAGGCCATCGGCGCTCGCTGCCTCGATGCGGCCTTCAATGCTGCCCGAAGGCGCTTCGCCGTTATGGGTCAGCCTGGCGGAAAACGATCCAGAGGCACCCGCAAGGTCCTCGAAGGTGATCCGTTCGAGGGTGAGTTCGCCGTTGCGCCAGAGAAGCGAGGTATCGACTCCGCCGGCGCTGTATTCGCCCATGCGCAAGGTCTCGGCCTGGATCCTTGCCGCGACGTTGTAGGCGCCGAGCAGCCCCTCTTCCCGCTGACCCGCGCCCGCCAGCAGCGCCAGCGCACGGACGGCATCGACATCGAAACTGTCGCCGGCCAGTTCGACCGACAGCGAAGGCCGGCCTTCGGGCGGCAATTGCTGTTCGACACGCCCCTTAAGCCGGGCCGTCCCGACCACCACTTCAAGCGCCTCGAAGCGCTGCAGATCGGATGACAGGCTGACAGTGGCGGAAAATCCCGCCGCGGCCATGCGCCGTATCACCGGATCGACCTCGCCTGACAACCAGTTGGCGAGCCCGGATGGCTGGTTGGAGGCCACGGTGAGTTCACCGTCAAAGCTCGCATCGGCCCCGGATACCAGACGGCCGCTGGCTTCGACGACCGTCCGCCCCGGCAGATTGGAGGAAAAACTGTCGATCAGCCACGCATCGCCATCGGGGCGGGCGCGAAGCGAGATTTCCCGCAAGGTGGTGTCGCCGGCCACAATCGCAGGCAGATTGAGCTCCACCCGTCCGGGCAGCGGCGGCGGCGGAAGACGGTCGATCAGGGCATTCAAGACAGCGAGCCGGTCCTTCAGCGGAATCGGCTCTGCATCCGTTGCGGCAGACGCGGCCCCCTCCACGCCCTCTGCCTGATCGCCGTCGAGGCGGTCCATATTGATCTGCTGGCCATCGGCGATCAGCAGGAAATCCGGTTCCGGACCGGTGTCGATGGTCGCCTGTCCGGTGACGATGTAGGGATCGTCCGTCAGGCCGATTTCCGCGCGCCATTCCTCGATTTCCAGGCTCTCGTTGGTAGCGGCGAAATCCCCCTTGGCGACGACCACGGGCCGCTCCGGCCTTGCGCTGCCGCCATCCTCCGAAGACAACGCGGTGAAAGTGAACTGCCCGTCGTAAAGCGGCTTGCTGTCGGTGACGCGCGCTTCGCCCTCGGTTTCAAGCAGCACCGGGTACCCGTCCGGCGCGATGCGGACGCGCATCCGGATCGAGCCGTCTTCGCGGGCGACACCGGTGGTAATGGAAATTCCGCCGCGCTGCCCCGCCAGAGCACCTTCGGCCTCGATCACCCACGGCCCCGAAAGCGAACCAGCCGAAACCACCGCGTCGATATCGCGGACCTGGTGGGTGCGGCCGTTCTGCTCGTCGATGACGGTGATGTTGGCGTCGTTGATCGCAATGTTTTCCAACACCACGGTCTCGCCGGGCGTGGTCGGCTTGCGGTTGAGCGCCCAGTCGAGGCTTCCGTCTTCCAGGATCCGCACCACCGCATCGGGCTCTTCGACGCGCATGTCGAAGATCAGGACCTCGCCGCGCAGGAAGGGCGCAAGTTCGGCGTCCATGGAAAACCGGCTCACGGTCATAGCAGGCTGGTCGCCATCGCCGACGGTCACATCGGAGAAAGTGACCGATGGAAACGGCAGCAGCCGCGCATCCGCCTCGCCGCGCACCCTCACCTGCTGGCCGACGATGCGGCTGGCTTCGGCCTCGAACGCCGTTCTGTAGCTCGACCAGTCGATGAAATAGGGAGCGATCAGCGCCGAAAACAGCACCAGCACCAACAGGCCGCCAAAGATGACAAATACGCGGAGCAGTTTAATTCCTCCTGTTACGGGTTTCTCTGACAGGCCTCCCGCGATGGGCCGTGTTCAAATTGGCCGATTCCGCTTTGGCGAAGCTTGCGTCCGCTCCGGCCATGCGGGACCCATCACCCGAGATGTACTTGATGGGCGGCTACGGGTCGAATGAAAACACCTTGCCCGGGTTCATGATGTTGTCGGGATCGAGCGCCCGCTTGATCTGACGCATCATGGCGACGCCCTCTCCCATTTCGAGCGTAAGATAGGGCCGCTTGCCCTGGCCGATCCCGTGTTCACCGGTGCAGGTGCCGTCCATCGCAAGCGCCCGGGAATTGAGCCGGTCGACAAAACCTTCCGCCGCCGCGATCTCCGCGGGGTTGTCGGTGTCCATCAGCACCAGGACGTGAAAATTGCCGTCCCCGGCATGACCGACGATCGGTGCGACCAGGCCGCTTGCGGCGATGTCGGCCTGGGTCTCGGCCACGCATTCTGCAAGCCGTGAAATCGGCACGCAGACATCGGTGGACACTCCCTTGGCGCCCGGCCGAAGCTGCAGCGCGGCCCAATAGGCGTTGTGACGGGCCTTCCACAATTGGGTGCGCCGTTCCGCATCCTTGGTCCATTCAAATTCGCCGCCGCCGCAATCGGCCGCGATTTCGGCGAAGATGTCGGCCTGTTCGGCCACGCCGGCATCGGTTCCGTGGAATTCCAGAAACAGCGCCGGACTTTCGGGATAGGAAAGGTTCGAATAGGCGTTGCAGGCCTTCATCTGCAGCGCGTCCAGCAGTTCGATCCGGGCAACGGGGATGCCCATCTGGATGGTCATGATGACAGCATTGCAGGCCGCCTCAACCGTCGGAAACGGGCAGACTCCGCCCGATATCGCCTGGGGGATGCCCTGCAGCCTCAGCGTGATCGAGGTGAGCACACCGAGCGTGCCCTCCGAACCCACGAACAGACGGGTCAGGTCGTAGCCGGCAGACGATTTCCGGGCGCGGCGTGCGGTGCGGATTTCCTCGCCGGACGGGGTGACGGCAGTCACCGCAATCACGTTGTCGCGCATGGTGCCATAGCGCACCGCATTGGTGCCAGAGGCCCGGGTTGCGGTCATGCCGCCGATCGAGGCGTTGGCGCCGGGGTCGATCGGGAAGAACAGGCCTGTGTCGCGCAGGTCGGAATTGAGCTGTTCGCGTGTCACGCCGGGCTGGACCGTGCAATCGAGATCCTCGGCATTGACCTCGAGCACCCGGTTCATCCGCGTCATGTCGATCGAGATGCCGCCATGGGGCGCGTTGACCTGCCCCTCGAGCGACGTGCCGGTGCCGAAGGGGATAACCGGAACCTTGTGATCGGCGCACGCGCGAACGATGGTCCTGATTTCTTCTGCCGATTCGGGAAAGACCACCGCATCGGGCAATTGCGCCGGGATATAGGTCGTGGTGTGGGCATGCTGGCCGCGCAACGCCTCGCCGGTCTGCACCCGGTCGCCGAAGCGCTGCTGCAGCACCCCGACAACGGTCGCGATCCCGGCTTCGTTGCGAAAACCCGCCACCACATTGCTCAACGCCATCAATCCTGCTCCCTCAGATCCCTGCCGCGTTTACCGCGTTAACAGCCAAGTGCTTGCTGCTACAGTGTGATCAGGTAATGTGCAAACTGCAGCGCACTTGTCCAGTGCAAGCTGCACCGCGCGCCCGGTCGCGCCTACAATGCCGAGGGAGGAATCATGTCGTTTGACGCTCCGGTGACAGCGCCGCCGCGCTTGCTGGATCCAGCCTGGCTCGATTACAACGGCCACCTCAACATGGCCTATTACAATGTGCTTTTCGACAATGCCGTCGACCATGCCTTTGCGTTGATCGGCTGCGGCCCGGACTACCGCACCGAGCGCAACATGAGCTTCTTCACCGCCGAGACGCATGTGTGCTATGTGCGCGAACTCCGGCCCGACGCGGAGGTGCGCGCGAGCGTGCAGATCATCGATCACGACGCCAAGCGGCTGCATCTTTACCAGGAGATCCGGCATGTCGAGGGCTGGCTGTCGGCGACGTCGGAAACCTTGCTGCTGCATGTCGACATGAGCGGCCCGCGCGTGGCGCCGATGCCCGACGATATCCTCGAAAAGGTCTCGGAAATGGCCGAGGCGCATTCCGCCCTTCCCCGCCCTGAGCGCGCAGGCCGATCGATCGGGATTTCGCGCAAGCCAACAGGCGGGGCGACCTGAACGATGATCGAAATCCTCCGCGCCACACCGGCCCGCATCCGGCAGTGGATGACACCCAACATAAGAGCCTATCTCGAAAGCCGGCAACCGATGATCTGGTTGCTGTCGCTTGTCATCGGTCTTTCGGTGGCGCTGGCGGCGATCGGCTTCCGCTTGCTGATTGGCGTGGTGCAAGTTTACTGGCTGGGCGACACCACCGAGCAGGTCCTCTCGCTGGCCAGCAGCACGCTCTGGTACATGATCCTGGCCGGGCCGGTGATCGGCGGCATTGTGGTGGGCATCATCATCAGCCGGTTCCTGCCGTCACGGCGAACCGGAGGTGTGGCCGATGTGATCGAGGCCCGGGCGCTCGCGGGCCGGCGGCTGTCGCTGCGCGAGGGCCTCGTCAGCGCCTTCGCCACAGCCTTTTCGCTGGGCTCTGGCGCAAGTGCGGGACGCGAGGGACCGGTCATCCATCTGGGCGCCACGCTTGCCAGCGCCATCGGCGAGCGCATGTCGCTGCCGGACTGGTCGCGCCGCACACTTCTGGCCGCAGGTGTCGCGTCAGCGATCTCGGCAAGCTTCAACGCGCCGATTGCGGGCGTGCTGTTCGCCCATGAGGTGATCCTGGGCCATTACGCCATGCGGGCCTTCGTGCCGATCGTGATCTCGTCTGCCGCCGGCGCGATCCTTTCGCGGGCCTGGTTCGGCGACGCGGCCGCCTTCATCGTGCCGGTGTACCAGATCACCTCCTATTTCGAGTTTCCGGCCTTTGCGCTTCTAGGCCTGGTCTGTGCCCTGGTTGCGGTGGCGTTTCAGTTTGCGCTGTTTGCGGCGGACTATATCGCCCGCCGCGCTCCGGTTCCCGTTTGGGCGCTGCCGATCATCGGCGGGCTGATGGTGGGACTGCTCGGCATCGCCTTCCCGCACATATTGGGCGTGGGCTACGAGACCACGGATCTGGCGCTCTGGGGGCAATTGCCGCTTGTCCTGATGCTCACGCTGATCGTGATGAAGGCGCTCGCGACCTCGATCACGCTTGCGGCCCGCTTTGGCGGCGGCATCTTTTCCCCATCGCTCTATCTCGGCGCCATGACGGGTGGCGCCTTCGGCATCATCGCGGCTTCGGCCTTTCCCGATCTGGCGTCGAGCCAGGCGCTCTATTCGATCCTCGGCATGGGCGCTGTGGCTGGCGCGGTGCTTGGCGCGCCGATCTCGACCACGGTGATCGTGTTCGAACTGACCGGTGGCTACGCACTGTCGATCGCGCTGCTGCTGACGGTCGCCATCGCCCACGGCATCACCCAGGCGCTGCACGGCCACTCCTATTTCCAGTGGCAGCTCGAAATGCGCGGACTGTTCGTGCAGGACGGGCCGCACCGGGCAGTGCTCAGGAACGTGCGGGTGATGGATTTCATGACCTTGCCCGACGACGACGCGGAGCCCGAGTATTTCGACCCGGAAACCGGAGCGTCCGCACTCAGGGCAACCGACACGCTGGAGGTCGCGCTCAGAACCTTCGATGCGGGCGGCCATACGCGCCTGCCGGTGGTGACGGAAGCCGAGGACGACGGACTTATCATCGGCTGGGCCGAGCAGGCCAAGGCGGTGACCCATTTCAACCGGCGCCTGATTGCGGCCAGCGAGGAGGAACACCGTTGACCCCGGCTCCGGACAACAGCTCGCACCGAAAGAGCGCGCGATGAAACCAATCACATTCAGCCGCGAGGAAACGCGGGCGATGGTCGACGAGATCCGAGATTATTTTCGCGATGAACTCGACCAGGACATCGGCGCGATGCCCGCAGAGATGCTGGTTCGGTTCTTTGCCGAGCGCATGGGGGCATATTTCTACAATCGCGGCCTGTACGACGCGCAGAAATTGATCCAGAAGCGGATGGACGGACTTGTCGATGACGTGTTCGCGCTTGAACAACCGACAAGACATCTTCGCTAAAGCATGCCGCGCTGAATTGGCTTCAATTGAGTGATAACGTACATGCATCATATCAGAGTGTTAAACCGGCCAGGACTGCAGCCTGCCTGCCGGCCAATCTTGGAGACCTATCATGCAGACGATGACGCCGGCGCTGGCCGCCGTGGGAATGTACGTGGCGCTCAATATCCTGATCCTGATCTGGATCTCGTTCGAAACCGGCCGGTTGCGCGGCAAGCACAAGGTCTCGATCGGCGACGGCGGCGTGAAGCATCTCGCCCGCATCATGCGCGGCCATGCCAACGCGGTCGAAAACATGCCGATGTTCTTCATCCTGCTTTCGATCTCGGCCATTCTCGGAATGCCGGCGGTCGGCGCGCACCTGTTCGGCGCGGTGTTCACCATCGGCCGGGCGCTGCACGCGTGGCATTTCATTCAGGAGGATGCGCCGGGCTGGCAGCGCGCGGGCGGTTTCGGGCTTTCGTTCCTTGCCCAGGTGGTGCTGGTGCTGGCCGTCCTCGCCCACAGCTTCTGGATGCTGGCGACCTGAAGGCCGTCAGACCCTGAGAACCAGACCGTTCACCCCGCCATGCGGTCCTTGAGGATCAGGGCCGGCATGGTGTCGGTAGCCTCGGCGAGGAAGTAGCGGTCGCGGCCGCTGTGCTTGGCGTGGTAGAGCGCGGAATCGGCCAGCTTGATGGTCTTTTCGAGCGTGTTCTCGTCGCGATGGAGCGCGCAGCCGATGCTGACCGTCAACCCCAGCTCCTTGCCCGCGATCACCTTGCCTTCCTCCCGCATCAGCTTGCACAGGCTTTCCGCCGCCGCCACCGCCTCGGTGTCGCTGGCGCCGGGCAGGAAGACGCCGAACTCCTCGCCGCCCAGCCTGCCGATCAGCGCGTCGGTGGTCAGCCCCTTGCGCAGCACCTCGGCAATCCTCTTGAGCGCCTCGTCGCCGATGTCATGGCCATGGGTGTCGTTGATCGCCTTGAAGTGGTCGGCATCGATCATCAGGAAGGCGCCGCCCGACGACAGCGCATCCCGGGTCTTGCCGAGAAGATAGGCGCGGGTGAGCACGCCGGTCAGCGTGTCGTAGCGGACGTAATGGTCCACCTTGTCGATCGTCAAAGTCTGGATGCGGAACAGGTTGAGAATGATGAAGGCGATCGGCGGCGTGATCAAAAGCGGGATGAGCGTTGCCGGAATGGCCGCAATTGCAAAGAAGCGGATGTAGCGCTCGCCATAATGAAAGAACGGCAGCGCGAAGGTGGCGACCGGGATCAGCACCGCAAAAACCGTGACCACCGCCATCAGCTTGTACACCTGGCGCATGGTGCGGATTTCGAAGATTCTTTCGATACGCATGGCTTGAGCGGGTCCGCTTTGAGTTGGCTGCAAGTTTCGCGGAGCCTAACGGCCAATCCCTAAGTTTTGATAAAACTGCTTTCCCGGGAAACAATGGGCGCAGGAATCATCGGACCCGGGAACTATCCGGCGGCGCAAGCCGCACGAGAAACCGCCGGCAGTTTCCCCCCCGGCGGTTCTTGAAGGTGGTGGCGCAAAAGCGCGCCAAAAGCCATTTCTCCTTGCCAGCCAAAAAACCTATCAGCTCACGTGGACGAAGCTACTGGTGATAGCCGCCCAACACACACGCTTACTTAAACCACGCGCCACGCGGGCACGCGCCGATTTATTGTTGGGAGAATTCCCGATGCTGCGCGAGGCGAACGCCGGGCCCCTACCCCACCCGTTCCACAAACCCGTCCAGCACCCGCTTCTGCCCGGCCTTGTCGAAATCGATCGTCAGCTTGTTGCCGTCGATGGACGCAATATTGCCGTTGCCGAATTTCAAGTGGAAGACGCGGTCGCCGATGGAATAGGCGGACGTGGTTCCGGTGGATTTGGCGACGAGTTCGCCTTCGATGGTCGCGCCGCGCGGGCCCGACTCGCCATAGGCGATGCGTTCCACCGCGTGGCCGGAGCGGGTGCCCCAGTTGTCACGCGCGGCGTCGGTCTTGTTGGCCTGGGCGCGTTTCCAGCCCGGCGTGTTGTAATTGCCGGAGAAAGGCTCGGCCTTATCGAAGCGCGAGGCACCATAAGGGCCGCCGGAATGGCCTGACGCGCCGAAGCGCCCACCCCTTCCGTAGCCGCCGTAGCCCGTGTCCATCTCCGCCACCTCGACATGGGCCTCGGGCAGTTCATCGAGAAAGCGCGAGGGCAGCGTCGACTGCCAGAGCCCGTGAATGCGGCGGTTGGAGACGAACCAGATGTGGCAGTGGCGCTTGGCGCGGGTCAGGCCGACATAGGCGAGCCGGCGCTCTTCCTCGAGGCCCGAGCGGCCGCCCTCGTCGAGCGCGCGCTGGTGCGGGAACAGGCCCTCTTCCCAGCCGGGCAGGAACACGGTCTCGAATTCCAGCCCCTTGGCCGAGTGCAGCGTCATGATCGAGACGGCGTCGAGATCGGGGTTGTTGTCGGTGTCCATCACCAGCGCCACATGCTCGAGAAAGGCGCGGAGCGATTCAAAGCCGGAAATGGTTTCAATCAGTTCCTTCAGGTTTTCGAGCCGGGTCGGCGCATCCGCCGAGCGGTCGTTCTGCCACATCTCGGTGTAGCCGGATTCCTCCAGAATGGTTTCGGCCAGTTCGTGCCCGGGCGTGGTTTCAAGCAGCGCCTGCCAGCGGGTGAACATCTCGACCACATCGGTCAGCGACTTGCGCGGCCGGGCCTTCAACTCGTCGGTCAGCACCAGTTCGCGCGCGGCCGCAAGCATCGGGATGCCCCGGCCGCGGGCCACATCATGCACCTGCCGCACGGCCGCCTCGCCCAGCCCGCGCTTCGGAACATTGACGATGCGCTCGAAGGCGAGATCGTCGGCCGGCTGGCAGACCACGCGGAAAAAGGCCATGGCGTCGCGGATTTCCTGCCGCTCGTAAAAGCGCGGGCCGCCGATGACCCGGTAGTTCAGCCCCAGCGTGACGAAGCGTTCCTCGAACTCGCGCATCTGGAACGAGGCGCGCACCAGGATCGCCATGTCGTTCAATGCCCGGCCCTTGATCTGCGCCTGCTCGATCTCCTCACCAATGGCGCGGGCTTCCTCTTCCGAGTCCCAGGCGGCGTGCACCATCACGCGCTCATGCTCTGGGTCGGACTGCTCGGTGAACAGCGTCTTGCCGAGCCTGCCCTCATTGTGGGCGATCAGGTGGCCGGCAGCGCCGAGGATGTGCTCGGTGGAGCGGTAGTTGCGCTCGAGCCGGATGACCTTGGCGCCGGGGAAATCCTTCTCGAACCGCAGGATGTTTTCGACTTCCGCGCCGCGCCAGCCATAGATCGACTGGTCGTCATCGCCGACGCAGCAGATGTTGGGGCGCTCGGGCGCGGGCCGCTGGGCCAAGAGCCTCAGCCACATGTATTGCGCGGTGTTGGTGTCCTGGTACTCGTCGACCAGGATGAAGCGGAATTTCCGCTGGTATTCCTTCAGCACATCCGGATTGGCGCGAAACATGCGGATCGGCAGGCACAGAAGATCGCCGAAATCGACCGCGTTGAGCGTCTGAAGCCGCTCCTGGTAGGCGGTGTAGAGCGCCCTGCCCTTGCCGTTGGCAAAGCCGCGGCTGTCGCCCTCGGGGATTTCGGAGGGCCCGAGCCCCTTGTTCTTCCAGCCGTCGATCATCTGCGCGAACTGGCGCGCCGGCCAGCGCTTGTCGTCGATGCCTTCGGCCTGGATCAGCTGCTTGACGAGGCGGATCACGTCGTCGGTGTCCAAAATGGTGAAATCGGAACGCAGGCCTGCGAGTTCGGCATGGCGGCGCAGGAGCTTGACGCCGATCGAGTGGAAGGTGCCGAGCCAGGGCATGCCTTCGACCGCGCCGCCGACGAGCACGCCGACTCGTTCCTTCATCTCGCGCGCGGCCTTGTTGGTAAACGTCACCGACAGGATCTGCGAGGGGAAGGCGAGCCCCAGATTGAGGATATGGGCGATGCGGGTGGTAAGCACCCGCGTCTTGCCGGTGCCGGCGCCGGCGAGCACCAGAACCGGGCCTTCAAGGCTTTCCACCGCATCGGCCTGCTCGGGGTTCAGACCGGAAAGATAGGGCGTGGGCTGGTGCTGCGCGCCGCGAGCGGCCTGGCTTGCGGCAAGGGCGCGCGCGGCAATGCCGCCGCCGCCCGAGGCAGCTTGCGAAGCCGGGCGCGGTGCAGGTTCATCGTCGCCGAAAAACGGAATGTCGTCATCAGGGTTCGTCATACCCGTGAATGTAGTGATTCGGGGCCGAAAGGCCAGCAACCGGCGCAATTTCGGCGGTCCGAGATCGCTGGTGCGGCATGAGCAGACGTTTGAACCGCATTGCCTGCCAATCTCGGCCCGGCATGTCCTGGAATGATGCGAACGCCTGAGCGGTTCCCGTCACCCGTCCCGGCCGCAGCAGGCCTTGTATTTCCGGCCCGACCCGCAGGGGCACGGATCGTTGCGGCCGGGCTTCTTCGCTCCGGCCCCGCCGGGTGCACGCGTCTCCACCCGGTCCCAGTAGAGCCAGCGCCCCGCCACCTTTCGGAATGCGGACGTCTCCTCAAGCGCGCCGGGCGCACCCTTCATGACGTAGCGCGCGGTGAAGCGCACCATGCCGAGCGCGTCCGCCGGCCCGCCATCGCGCACGTCATGGATCGTGAGCCCGGTCCAGCGCATCCCCAGCCGCGACATCTCGGCCTCCGCACGGTCGAAGGCGAGCGCCGCCGGGCCACCGCATGTGCTCTCGATGTAATCGAGCCGCGCAAGCGCATAGGCAGCATAGCGCGAGCGCATCAGCGCCTCTGCCGTCGGCGCAGACTCCCCTGCATGATAGCGGCCGCAGCAGGCGGCAAGGCTGAGCCCGGAGCCGCAGGGGCATGGGGCGTCAGATGCTGTTACGGGATCGGTCATGCTGCTGATGGTCTTTGCGTGGAACCGGAAAGGCAAGGGGCGCAAAGCAAGGCCAAGGATTTCAGAGGGTCACTTCAAATGGCATTCGTCGCGAGCTTCGGGGTCGCGGCAGAAACCATGGCGTCGGAGAGCGGTGCGCCGCGGTATCTGAGTGAGACCACCTTGTAGCCCTCGGCTTTCAGCTGCGACAGCAGCATCGGCAGCATCGCGGCCGTACGGTTGTGGATGTCGTGCATCAGGATGATGCCCTTGCGGCGCTTGCGCACCTTGGCCATCGTCCGTTCGGCCAGCGTTGCCGGGCTCAGGGTGAAGTAGTCCTTGGAGTCGATATCGGCATCGAGAATGACGAGGCCGCGATTGGCGACATCATGGCGGAGCGCCGCGGTATCGGCCAGGTAGGGGAAGCGGAAGAAGCCGACCGTGGTTCCCGTCGCGCGGCGCACGGCGGAGTTGCCGCTGGCGATCTCGGCCAGCGCCCGCTCGTGGCTGAGCCCTGCCAGATTGGCATGGCCATGGGTGTGGCCGCCGATGGAATGGCCTTCGCGCACCACCCGTTTCGCGGTGCCGGGATAGCTGTCGGCCATCTGCCCCACCATCAGGAAAGTGGCCTTGACGCCGTGGTTTTGAAGGATGTCGAGGATCTTGTTGGTGCGCGCGGGGATCGGGCCGTCGTCGAAGGTGAGGATCACCTCCTTGTCGCGCAGGGCAATCTCGGAAATCGAGGCAACGCTGAGCGTGCGGCCGGCCAGCGGGCCAAAACTCTTGCCGCCCTTCGGCTTGCCGAACTTGTCGAACAGCGCGCCGCTTGCCGCGTCCTCACCCGGTGCGACGGGGGCATAAGCGGTCTTCGGATCGCTCAGCTGGGAGGGCGGTTTGGAGGCACATCCGGCCAAAGCGAGACAGGACAGCACCGACACAACAACAAGACGCGAAACCATGGCAACTCAACTCCAACAACAACGTTGCCGAACTTTCGCCGATTATGGTTAACCGAGCGTTGACGGGGGCCTGCCTTGCACGTTTCCGGTGAAACGGCACAGACTTGCCGGTTGCCTGGCGCGGCTGACGTGCCGGCGATGCAGGGAGGATGGCGATGGGTGAACCCGGCAGCTTCAGCCGGATCCTGTCGGAAATTCGGAGTCTGCCGTCAGCCGGATGTCGACAGGTCGAAGGCGTCATCGACCGGCACCTGCAGCGCGGTGGCCAGCTGGTTGGTCTTGCCGGCAAGGCCGATGATGGCGAGCAGTACGCCATACTGCTCTTCGGTCATGCCCTTGGCACGCGCCGCGGCGGTGTGGGAATGGATGCAATAGGTGCAGTTGTTGGCGACGGAAACGGCGATGTAGATCATCTCCTTGGTGAGCGGGTCGATCGATGACGGCTTGCCCACCACGTCACGAACCTCGGCCCAGGTGCGCTCGAGCAGCGCCGGATCAACCGCGAGCCAGCGCCACATGTTGTTGATGAAATCGGTGCCGCGGGTGGCGCGGATGTCGTCGAAGACGGCCTTGACGCGCGGATCGGCCTCGGGGTCCTCGGCGGGTCTGTAGGTTGTCATGGCGGCGCGGTCTCCTTCTGCCTGCATTGTGCTCCCGGGCTGTCCCCGGGCGTTTCGCGCGTGCGCTACGTGCCCGGCTCAGAGCTTGAACCGGCGCTCCCAGAGCACCCTTTCGGTGCCCTGATCATCCTCGTCATACACACCGGTCCGGGCTTCGCGCCGGACCACGTTGGCGGCCCCTTGCGCGAACTCGAACACAAGCTGGTTGAGCCGCGCGGACTGGCCGTAGGGCGGCGCCTTCGGACCTCCGCCGGCAATGGTGATGGTTCCGTCGTCGGCGCGGGTGATCGGTCCCGCCATGCCCACAGGAATGCCGGTCTCGACGTCATAGATGACGATGCTGGCTGCAAATTGGGCGTTGTCGGGACGCCTCTCGCCGTTGACCGTCACGCGGGCGCCGGTGAGCTGCTGCAGGCCGACGCGGCTGCGGATGAAGACCGAATGGATGGTGACGACGGCGCGCGCCGAGCGGCTTCCCTGCATCATCGGGTTAAACGCATCGCGCACATGCGGTTCGACATTGGCGCGGATCGCCTGTTCAAGCGCTGCCTGGCGCCCATCCTGGTTGACCACACCCAAGCGCGTGCCCACCGCTCCGAGCGTTGTGCTCGAGACCTGCTGGCTGATCTCTCCGTCGAGATCGGCCACCAGAAGCGGCCGGTCGGCGCGGGAGAAATCGACCGTGACCTCGGTCAGACGGAACTGGGCGAGCGGGTTCGGCCCATCCGGCGCGGGCACTGTCTCGCAGCCTGAAAGTGCGACCGCCATGAGCGCGACCAGACCGATCGCCAGCAGCCTGCCGGACACAGCGGCGGTTGCCGCAAACCTGATCATTCCGGTTGTTATCGCCATACTGTTTCGTCCCCGCCAGCAAGAGCCCGGAATTGCAATAGCGGATTTCCGTCCGCGAACAAAGGTCTTGAGGCAAACGCCGGAGCCGGACAGAACGGGCGGCGCGACAGCCTGCTGTTTGGCCACCTGGCCATCCATGTTGGCGTTCCGAATGGAAAGGCCGGGCTGGAGCGATCACCCGCGTCATGACGGCTTATCGAATGCCAATATTTGACTGTGATGCGCTTGCAATGAGAGAGCACCACCATTAGGCCTACGCTTACGTTAACGTCATGCAATCGGAGGACCGCTCATGGACGAACTCATCAACCGCATCACCGCAAGCGTCGGCATCGACGCGGAGACCGCAAAGAAGGCCGTCGGCGCAATCCTTGCGTTTCTCGCCAAGGAAGGACCTGCCGACAAGGTCAAGGAAATGCTCGCCGCCGTTCCCGATTCGGATGCGCTGCTTGCGCAGGCGCCGGCCGACGGCATGCTGTCGATGGGCGGCGTGATGGGTCTCGGCCAGAAGCTGATGGGCATGGGCCTCGGCATGGGCGAGATCTCGGGCGTGGCCAAGGAAACCGTGGGATATGCCCGCGAAAACGGCGGCGGCGACGCAGTCGACGAGATCGTCGCCTCGATCCCCGGGCTGTCTCAGTTCGTCTGAAACTGCCTTTTTATTTTAAGGCATACAGAAGAATACCTCCGGACCTTCTTCCGGGGGTGTTTTTTTGCCTTTATGGATAATATAGAATGTGTTACATTCTCTTGATCTTCGACAAGGTCGGGATGAAAACATATGCGAATTCTCGTCATTTCCTTCTTGACTGTCTTCTTGATCGGCGCATCCGCAGAAGCTGCGAGCATTGACTGCGAAGATATTGACGATTCCGCCGTTACATACTTCCCAGATTCCGACACCTCGTCTACCACGACAACCGACAAAGACTGCTCCGTTAGCATTGCAGGAGTAACGGCCTCAAGCGCCTTCCCTGCAATTCAATCCGGGGTCGCGAATTGTATTCAGACACTGGGCAGAAACAGGTTTTCCGGTATCGAGAACCCGGACTTCTTCTCCCGCGTCGCTGTGCCTTATGCGGCAAGCTGGTCGGTCCCGAGTTTTCCGCCGCCACCACTTACAATGCTGTTCGATTCGAACATCAACAACTGCATGAATTGGGCGGAGGGGATTGTGCAGGAGGACAACGGTATTGCCAACCTGCTTGACCTTGACGAAGGTGAACTCACCGAAATCGGTCGCTGCATATTGGAGGGCAGCGACGGCGGTAACGGAATCGAATGTGAACGGCGTGACGGCCAAGCCCTGGTGCGCTTCCTTTCACCGTTCGGTGCACATGTCGTATCGCTGCCTCGCCCATGACCCTTCCGAACCCCGGCCCCGCCCATAAAACCCCGCAGCAGTGGTTCAGGGAACTGCCGGGAAATTTGTGGAAGAAGCTGCTTGACCATCTTACCGGTATCGTCTTCGGCGCGCTGCTTACGGTCGCGACAACCACGGTGCTGTATCTCAACGATCTGATCTTCGATCCGGCGACTTCGCGGACCGTCACGCAACAGGACCAGTTCGGAATGTACTGCCTCAATACCTTCTTCAAATCGGCACGAAAGGATGGAGCAGAGCTCAATTTCCAACCGTTGCGTCTGGAGAACACAGGTATTTGCGGTCAACCACCGAAGACGGACAAACAAAAGGACCGCGACGCTCTGGCAACGGTCTTTGGCGGTCAATTGAACCGCTGCATGGTCGCAACACCGAATAACGAGACCGATCACGGATGGGATATCGTCGAAAGGACCGACGCCGGCAACCGGATCTCAAGCCTCACGGTGGATGACACGGTCCCGTTCTTTGCCTGCAACTGCACGGACGCCCAGCTTGCCTTGCTAGCTCTGGAGAAAAAGGGGCGACCGTGGTGCGGCAACGACGCCCTCCCCGCAGAAAACGTGCGCCCCGAACTGCGAAACTACTTGATAAAGTGGTAAGCTTGCAGGTTAGACTCTGTCCCAGGCAAATCGGCAGATGAAAAAGCAGCGGGGTGCGACCCGCCCCCAGGTCAAGCACCCCGCGCTCCTCCCATCCCGTCTGAAAGCATCACGGGCACATGGCCCGCGATCCCCTCAGGCCGGGCGGATAGTCTTGTTCAGCTTGCCTGCAACAAACCACGCCACCGGCAGCGCGACAAGCGCGCCCGCGAGGGCCGAACCGGAAATCGACAGCGCATCCATGCGACCGATGGTCAACGCGGCAACCACGAAGCTGCCGGCCAGAACGCTGGCGACGAGGATATAGACGATTGCAGCGAGCTTGAGCATGTGTGTCTCCTTACGGTTCGAACCGGCGGTCAATTCCCGGCAGTCAATTCCCGCCGGCCGGTTCGATATGGAGATTAATCCGGGTTCGATCACGCGTTTTTGATCTGGCTCAAACAAAGCCCAGTTTTCTGTCCCTGCGCTCGCTCTCACGCACTTTTTTTGCAGTCGGGCGCCAATCGAAACCTTCCGCGGACAAGACTTGACCATCCCGGGGATCCTTGTTTGAAGTACTAAGATCGGGAGGCCGGAAACCGTTCAAGGATTCCGACCGGAGAACAGAATTTCGACACCTCTTACCTTATGCTTTTTTCAGAAGGTGAATTGCCATGACCTCAAGACTTTCCATCGGCGTCGCTGCAGTGCTCGGATGCGGCATTGCGCTTGTTCTGAGCGGAAATGCGGGAGCCTCGGAAAACCGCAACTACAGTTGCGGCTCCAACGGAATTTCGATCGCCATCGAGATCGAGCCCGAGACCGGGACGGCGCGCATCGAAAGCCCGCGCGGCATCGAGCAGTTGCGCATGGAAAGTGATGGCGTGTGGCGCGATGCGACCGAGGTGCTGCAGTTCATGGACGACCGCAACCCGCCGATGCTCTACATGGGGCCGGAGCAGTTCGACTGCCGTCCGGCGCAGATGGGCAGCGGCCAGACCCACGCTTCGGGCGCTGTTGGCGGCAACGAGCGGCCGGTGAACATGGCCGGTCGTTCGCTCGGCGGTCGCCTGCGCAACGGGCCGGGCACCAATTTCTCGCCTGCCGGCAGCCTTGCCGAGGGCGATCGGGTCACCATCGTCGCCAACACCGGCGTGCGCTTTGACGGCTATGACTGGTTCGAGGTCAAAGTTCCCGGCGGCGGCACGGCCTATCAATGGGGCGGCATCATGTGCTCGGAAGGGCAGATGATCGAAGGCATTTTCGAACAGTGCGGCGGCAGGGCGCAGAGCGCTAGCTCCGGTGGCGCGGGTTTCATGGCCTTCGCTGTCAACATTGACGGGCGTTTCGGCCACGGCAAGGCCGCCACACAGCGCGACGCCGAGGCCTTTGCCCTGCAATACTGCGGTACTGACTGCCGGATCGAGGATGTAACGACGGCGCAATGCCACGCGCTGGCCACGGTGCCGGGCGCGTTCTGGTTCGGTGCGGCGGCGACGCCTGCGGAGGCTCAGAACTATGCCATGGGCTTCTGCCGCGATGCCGGCGCGCGAGACTGCCGGATCGACTACAGCATCTGCCAGTAACACGCCGCCCGGCGCCTGTCCCATTTCGGCACAGGCTGAACTGGCACGGTTGTTGCTGCATGTCCGGCATGAGCAAGACCAGTTTCAATCCGAGATTTCCCGAGATGAACCGCCGGGCGCTGCTGGCCGGGCTTTCCGCCACGCTGGCGGCGGCCGTGCTGCCTGCGACCCGCACGGATGCGGATGCTGCCGAGCTGTCGTTTTCGCGCGTCGACCTGCGCGGTGGCCATGATGCCGATCTGGCGGGGCTTCTGCCCGATGCGGCGGACGACCAGAGCCGGCGCTTCCAGGCCGCGATCATCGAGGCGGCGGCGGCTGGCCGGATCCTGAGGCTGCCGCCCGGCAGCTTCGTGATCTCGAATATCGACCTGCCGGACGGCGCCCGGATCATCGGTGTGCCCGGCGCGACGCGGCTAATTTACGGCGGGCGCGGGCACGGCATGCTGGCCGAAGGTGCGCGGCGGATCGAACTCTCGGGCTTCACCTTCGACGGCGCCAACCAGCGCCTCGGCGGCCATGTGACCGGGCTCATCCATCTGCGCGGCGTCGCGGATGCAGTGATCGAGGACATGGAGATTGCGGGCTCGGCCGGTTACGGGCTGACGCTCGAGGCCTCGGGCGGGCGGATCAACCGTTCGGAGATTTCCGGGGCGGGCCTTGCCGGCATTTACGCGGTCGAAAGCCGCAGCCTTGCTATCACCGACAATCACGTGCGCGACTGCGCCAATGGCGGCATCCTGGTGCATCGCTGGTCGACGGGCGAGGACGGCACGATCATCGCGCGCAACCGGGTGGCGCGGATTTCGGCCCGTTCCGGCGGCACCGGGCAGAACGGCAACGGCATCAACATCTTTCGCGCGGGCAACGTGATGGTGACGGGCAACCACGTGTCCGACTGCGCGTTCTCGGCAATCCGGGCAAACCAGGCGAGCAACATCCAGATCACCTCGAACCAGGCGATCCGCTCTGGCGAGACCGCGGTCTACGCCGAATTCTCCTTCGAGGGCGCGGTGATCGCCTCGAACCTGATCGATGGCGGCGCGGTGGGGATCTCGGTCGCCAATTTCAACGAGGGCGGCAGGCTGGCCGCAGTGCAGGGAAACATCATCCGCAACCTGTCCGACCGCGGCCCCTACCCGGCCCAACATGCGGGCTTCGGAATCGGCATCGCCATCGAGGCCGATGCGGCGGTGAGCGGCAACGTGATCGAGGGCGCGCCGAAATGGGGCGTGCTGATGGGCTGGGGGCCGTTCCTGAGGGCGGTCAATTTCACCGGCAACACGATCCGCGCATGCGGCGCGGGCGTGGCGGTTTCGGTGGTCGAGGGCGCGGGTGCCGCGCTGGTCTCGGACAACATGTTCGACGCGGTGCCGGGCGGCGCGATTGTCGGCTGCCGCTGGAACGATGTTGTGACCGGCGATCTTGCCAAATCCGGCGCGGGCCGGTTTCCCCACCTGACGGTCGAGCGCAACAGGATCGCCTGAGCGAAGGGCGATGAGCGCGGCGCAAGAAAAACGGGCGCCCGCGAAAAGCGGCGCCCGCTGCTTCTGTTTCAGTTCTTATACCCGGCTCAGAGCGACGGCTTGTCGATGTAGAGCGTCACGCCGCCGGTCTCGGACCGGGTGGCGGCGACCAGATCGTTGATCATCACATCGGTGCCATCGAGCGCGACTTCAAGCGTCTGGTTGCGGGTGATGGCGGTCTGCACCTCGGCCATGCCGTCTTCCGTGTTACCGAGGGTTTCCTCAAGCCTCTGCAGATCGGCGCCCGAGAAATTCTCCAGCGAGACGATCTCGACCTGCTCGACCCTATCGACGCCCAGAATTTCCTCTGCGCTCATGCTGTTGTCCCGGAGATCGGCTAGGACCTGCTGCGGGTCCGCGCTGCGCGGCCGCGTCATGGACGATGCTCCGGTTTCCACCTGGGTTGCGCCGCTGGCGGCGGCGGACGGGACGGTGGCGGGCGCGAAACCAAGGGCGATGACGCTTGCTGCCAGAATCGTTGCGTTTTTCATGGTGGGTTCCTTTCATGGTCTCCGGTCATGGTGTCCGGTGAGGGGCATTTGTATGCTAACGTGACAGCGCGGGTTTTGTTCATCCCGAGCCCCGAGGCGATTGCCGCCGCCCGTTCAAGGCGCGATCACGACGAAGCGCTCCGCGCACAAAAGTGCCGGAGGGGTTAATGGCTGTCTTCGGGAGCCATTGGCTGTGGGGTGTGCTGTCCAGCCGCCTGAGCCTTTGGGTCATTGATCCCTTTGCAAGTGCAGCGAATTTCCGCTTGCCACCCTTTGGCGACCTTTGTTCAGTCTGAACAAACGGCAGCTTGCAGGAAAGCACCTTTGATCTCGAACGACCGACATGGTGTGCGCAAACTGGTCATCGGTCGCGTTCAATCGCTCTCTCACCCTTCCCCGCACCCTTAACAGTTTCTCAGGAAAGCGTTGGTAGATCTCGAAGCCTGGAGGCCTGTAGCGAGAGCAAGGGTGAAGCGGTATGTCTCAGGACATCGATCACGAGCCACAATTTTCAGAACCGGCCACAGAGCCGGAGACGGGCGACGTGGCGCCGCGCGCGCCGCGCGTTCGGGTGCTTAAGGGTGCGCATGCCGCCTTCAACAAGGAGTTCAGCGCCATTCCCTGCACGGTGCGCGATCTCAGCGAAACAGGGGCGAAGATCGAATTCGAGGGCGGGTGGTTCGTGCCCGAACAGTTCACGCTGCATGTCGACATCGACGGCTACAAGGTGGAATGCAGGCGGCTGTGGCACCGGGGCCGGTTCTGCGGCGTCGGATTCACCTCAGAGAAGATCCGCACCGGGAAGGCGCGCCAGCAGGTGATCGCGCCGGATACCGAATTCGACAAGGCGATCGGAGAGGCGGCGGAGAACCTCCGGCAGATGGGGCTGCGCATGGGGGCATTTTCCGACGACCCCCTGCCGGTGCGCCGCACGGCAAGCCGGGCCGCCGGCTTCGGCCGCCGCACGCGCTAACCCGGATTCGGCGCGGCGCCCCGCCGCAACGTGTCGGCATCAACATCGTTTCCAGCTTCTCACGCAGCCCGGCTCGCTGGAGCGTGGGCTTCAATGAGCTCCACCTCCAAAGAGCTTTGATCCGGGGCCGGTTTCGGCTTGCGCGCGGCGCGCGGCGACGGCACTGTGGGACATCGCAAAACAGGCCGAACACAGCCGAAAAAGGCGCAGGGGGAGTTGCCATGTCGATCGAATTCCTGGTGACCACTCTGATCGTGGTGGCGCTTCCGGGCACCGGCGTGATCTATACGCTTGCCGCGGGGCTAACCCGCGGGGCTCGCGCCGCAGCGCTGGCCGCGTTCGGCTGCACGCTCGGCATCGTGCCGCATGTGGCGGCCTCGATCGCGGGGCTGGCGGCACTGCTGCACGCGAGTGCGCTGGCCTTCCAGGTGCTCAAATATCTCGGCGTCCTGTATCTATTCTACATGGCCTGGCAGATGTGGCGCGACACGGGGGCACTATCGGTGGAGACGACGGGCGACGCGAACGGGGATGAGGGCACGCAAAAACCTCTGCGGATCATCGTCGCGGGCATTCTCATCAACCTGCTCAACCCGAAGCTGACGCTGTTCTTCTTTGCCTTCATGCCGCAATTCGTCGATCCGGGTGCAGAGGGTGCGACGGTCGAGATGCTGGGGCTAGCCGGCGTTTTCATGGCGCTGACCTTCGCGGTGTTCGTGGTCTACGGCCTGCTCGCCGCCCAGGCGCGCGACAAGGTGCTGACGCGGCCGCAGGTGTTGCGGTGGATGAAACGCGGATTTGCCTCGGTGTTCGGCGCGATGGGGCTCAAGCTGGCGCTTGCCGAGCGCTGAAGGCCTTCCGAAGCCAGTCCGGACAGCCAAACGGCGGCGCCCTTCCGGTCGCCGCCGTTTTGTTCATGGTGGTGATCACGACAGACTGTCGCGCATCGATTGGAGAAATTAGCCGGCCGGTTCTGCATCGACGGTCGGCACGGTGACGGTTTCCTCTTCCATCACGACCTTGGGGACAAGAACTTCCTTCTCGGTGGAGTCGACATCAACCGAACCGGTCTCGACGTCGAAATCCGGAGACTGGCCGCCCTCGACGCTGACGTCGACATCCGGCAGGCGCGCTTCCCTGGTCTGGTCGACGTCAACGAAGTAAAACGCGCCGGCGACGATGACCACGGCTGCGACCGAAAGTGCGACAATGGAGCTGCTTTTCATTTTTCTGTCCTAACTGTGTGCTTTTGCATCTGAATTTCATGCATCTGAGTTTGACGACATCGGATGATTTTCACGATATCGGCGTCGTGGCACCAACATCGCAGGACCGGTTTGGTTCCAATGCGGACGGCACCGTCTCGCAATTGCCGGAGCTGCGGAAAACACGGCTGCCGCCGAGCGCCTGAGCATTCAAGCGACGGTCACAACGGCCGCGGCGGAACCTTTTTCAGGACTGCCCGTTGCTAGGAGGTAACCGCGCGCCTATGTTCTGGCGACGCCTTGTTATGGCGACACATGCGGGAGCTATCCCGCTGACAAATTCATTTTTTACAGGAGAGACCCCATGGCTCTTGAGCTTCCGGCCCTGCCTTACGACTACGACGCCCTTGCCCCCTACATGTCGCGCGAAACGCTCGAGTTTCACCACGACAAGCACCATCAGGCCTATGTGACCAAGGGCAACGAGCTGCTCGATGGCAGCGCGCACGCCGGCAAGTCGATCGAGGAGATCTGCAAGGCCGCCTATGACGAAGGCAATGCCGGCCTGATCAACAATGTCGGTCAGCATTACAACCACATGCATTTCTGGAACTGGATGAAGAAGGGCGGCGGCGGCTCGAAGATGCCCGGCGCGCTCGAAAAGGCCGTGAATTCCGATCTCGGCGGCTTCGACAAGTTCAAGTCCGACTTCGTGGCGGCCGGTGTCGGCCAGTTCGGCTCCGGCTGGGCCTGGCTTGCGGTCAAGAACGGCAAGCTCGAAGTGATGAAGACGCCCAACGGCGAAAACCCGCTGATGCATGGCGCAACGCCGATTCTGGGCTGCGACGTGTGGGAGCACAGCTACTATATCGACTATCGCAACGCACGGCCGAAATATCTCGAGGCCTTCGTCGACAACCTGATCAACTGGGATTACGTCGCCGAACTCTACGAGAAGGCATCTTAAGCGCGATCCGCGTGACGCGAGATGAGCAATGCCCGGCGGTTCGTTCCGCCGGGCTTTTTTGCGCGCCGATCACGATGAATTGATCAGCATATTCAAAAACACAGTGTTCACAGGTTTTTGACTTCACTGTCATATGCGCCATGTAATCATGCGGTATCTGGCCATGCGCCAGGCCGACCAGCGCCAAGGCAGCAGCGGATGCTTGCCCCAACGATATGAGGAGAACCCGTATGAAACTTCGCATCCTGTTTGCCGCAGCCGTGATCGGCGCTGCGGGTATTGCCACTGCAACCGCCGCCGAGCCGCAGGAAGTTCGCCAGGAAATGATGAAGAAGGTGGGCGGAGCGACCGGCGCCATGGCCAAGATGGTCAAGGGCGAAGCTGCGTTCGACGCCGATGCGGTGATGGCGGCGCTGACAACGATGAGCGAAGTTGCCGCAGATTATGGCAACCAGTTCCCCGAGGGTTCGGAAACCGGGTTCAAGACCGAGGCGGCACCGGCGATCTGGTCGGACCGGGCAGGTTTCGACGCGGCACTGGAGAAATTCAAGACCGACGTGGATGCAGGGATCGCTGCGGCTCCGGCAGATCTCGACGGGCTCAAGGCCGTTTTCGGCCCGATCACCAAGAATTGCGGCGCCTGCCACGAAGATTACCGCCAGAAAAACAGCTGATGCGGTCTGCTGATGATGACATGATGACCGGACGCCGCTCGTGAAGCGGGCGGCGATCGGGCTTGGCGTGATCGTGCTTGCGGGCGCGGCGGCGGTCTATGCGCTGACCGCGCCGCAACCGGTCGAGGCCGAGCGTCTCTCTGCGATTGCGGCGCTTGAAGGCGACCCGGCGGCGGGAGAGACGGTGTTCTGGGCAGGTGGATGCGCTTCCTGCCATTCGGCGCCCGGCGCGGAGGGCGAGGCACGGCTCACGCTGTCGGGCGGAGTCCGGCTCGAGAGCGATTTCGGCACCTTCGTCGGCCCCAACATATCGCCTCACCCCGAGGCCGGAATCGGCGGCTGGGAGATCGACGACTTCGCCAATGCGATGCTCGCGGGCGTTTCGCCCGGCGGCAGCCACTACTACCCGGCCTTTCCCTACGGCTCCTACGCGCGGATGAGCGATCAGGATATTGCCGACCTGTTCGCATTCCTGAAGACATTGCCGGAAAGCGAGGTGGCCTCCCTGCCCCACGAGATCGGCTTTCCGTTCAACATTCGCCGTTCGCTTGGAGGCTGGAAACTCCTGTTCTTCACCGACGAACCGCGGGTGGAGCTTGCGGATGCGGATGAGCAGCTCATGCGCGGCCAGTATCTGGTCGAGGGACCGGGGCATTGCGGCGAATGCCATACGCCCCGCAATGCGATCGGCGGGTTTGTCGACGGCCAATGGCTCGCCGGCGCGCAAAATCCCGACGGAGACGGGGTGATCCCCAACATCACGCCCGACAGTTCCTCGATGGGGGACTGGAGCGCCTCCGACATCGCCTATTACCTCGAAAGCGGGTTCACGCCGGATTTCGACAGCGTCGGCGGTTCGATGGTCGATGTGCAGAAGAACATGGCCGAACTGACAGCCTCCGACAGGGAGGCGATCGCGGCCTATCTCAAGGCCGTGCCGGGCCGGCCGAACGGCTGGGAATAGCACTTCGCATATAAGAACCGGGGGACGCGGATCACAGCATCCCCCGGGGTTTGGTTTGAAAGCCTGGCGACTGCGCCTCAGTTGGTCAGGCGAGTGGTCAGCTTGACGGCCTCTTCGCCGATGGCCTCGAACGCCTTGGTCAGTTCATCGGCGCTCTGGGCATCGTAATAGAAGCTGTTGCCCGAGGCGCAGCCCTTCAGCAGGGACTGGCCTTCCGGCGGTGCCTGGAACGCCACCGCGAAGATCGTGGTTCCTGCGTCCTTGGCTGACTTGCAATGCTCCTTGGTCATCCGGTCCGCATAGGCATCTCCGGAAGGTGAACCCGTCTCGTTCTTGCCGTCCGTCATGAACACGATGAACTTGGATGGATCCTTCGAGCCGTTCTTGGAATAGTGCGCGTTGACTTCGCCCACACCGGTTACCTGCTCATAGGCCCATTTCATGGCATCGACCGAATAGGTTCCGCCATTGGCACTCAGACCATTGGCAAAGGCCGTGACCTGAGGCTTGTCCCAGGTGATGTTGAACTTGTCGCTGTAGACGGTCCGATTGTTGTAGCCCACCGCGCCAATGCGGGCATATTGGTCATCCGGATCCGCTTCGACGATATGATTGACCAGCTTGCCGACGGCTTCCTTGAGAACTTCGATCTTGGGCACGTCCACATCGTACGTCTCGGTGCCGCACTGATAACGGTACCAACCCCAACCGCAATAACGCGGGCGGGTTTCCTGGGTAGTCCTGCCCGAGGCCCAGCCCATCGAGCCGGAGTGGTCGAGCACCAGCATCATCGAAATCGGGTTGGAGGCGTCGCGCGCCGATTGCGACGTCGCGCTGATCGTGACATCGAGCGAGTCCTTGCCGGCAATCCTTGCCAGGGCAGAGGAATTCTGCGAACCGACTGCGGCCACCTCAACGTTCCAGACGGTTTTCTTACCCGTACCGGTCTGGGTGATGGTCACAGTCGGGACGACTGAGAACGCATCGAAATTCCGGGTGGCTTCGGCCACCTGGCCATTGAAGAACGCAGTCGCGTAGTCTTTCGCCTCAGCCTCCGTGATTGTTCCTTCGGCCAGCTGGGTGGTAGTCGCAAGTGCCGCGCTATCGGCTGCGTTCTGCAACTGGGTCTTCATAGACAACGCATTTGTCGTGTCGATCGCCAGACTTCCGGCAACAAACACCACAGGCACAAGGATACCCGCCATCATGGCGAAGTTACCGCCCTCCTGATTGAGGATATCGCGGAACCTTAACTTCAGCTTAGAAATGCCCATCATGGACCTCGCTTCGTTACATTTTCCATTTGCGGAAAATACGCGAGGCCCGTGAGTTTTCACTTAACCCGGTTGGTAAAGATTTAGCTAAAATCCGATGAGTACAGCATCGGGACAAGAATTGACAGTTTTGCCCGGATTGACCTATCCCGGAACATCTGTCCCGCTCATGTCTTGCCGACGACTTTCAGGGCAAAAGCGTATTCGAAGGCGATCTCCTCGAGGCGCTGGAACCGGCCCGATGCGCCGGCATGACCGGCGGCCATGTTGACCTTGAACAGGACCGGCGCGTCGCTGGTCGACATCTCCCTGAGACGCGCCACCCACTTGGCCGGTTCCCAATATGTGACACGCGGGTCGGTGAGGCCCGCCACCGCGAGGATCGGCGGATAGGCCTGCGCGGAGACATTGTCATAGGGCGAGTAGGCGGCAATGGTCCGGTAGTCCTCCGCGGACGCGATCGGATTGCCCCATTCCGGCCATTCGGGCGGCGTGAGCGGCAGCGTATCGTCAAGCATGGTGTTGAGCACGTCGACGAATGGAACGGCCGCTATGATCGCGCCAAATGCCTCGGGCGCCATGTTGGCGACCGCTCCCATGAGCATGCCGCCGGCCGAGCCGCCCTGGGCCACGATCCGGTCGTGGGCGGTGAAGCCTTCCTTGTCGAGATAGCGCGCTGCGGAGATGAAATCATGGAAGGTATTGGCCTTGCGCTCCCGCTTGCCGGCCTCGTACCAGCCAAAACCCTTTTCCTTGCCGCCACGGATGTGGGCAATGGCGTAGACGAAGCCGCGATCAACCAGCGAGAGGCAGTTGGTGTTGAAGCCCGCCGGGATCGAGATGCCGTAGGACCCGTAGCCGTAAAGCAGGCACGGCGCGGTGCCATCGAGCGGCGTGTCACTGCGGTAAAGCAGCGTGACCGGGACTTCCTCGCCGTCTTGGGCGGGGGCCATGACGCGGCGGGTGACATAGTCCGAGGGCGTGTGGCCGGAAGGGACCTCGTCACGCTTGAGCAGCGTGCGCTCCCGCGTGCGCATGTTGTAGTCGTAGAGTTCCGACGGCGTGGTCATGGAGGAATAGCTGAAGCGCACCACTTCGGTGTCGTATTCCATCGACCCTTGGAAGCCGAGCGCATAGGCCTCCTCGTCAAAGGCGATGGCATGTTCCTCGCCGGTCGTCCGGTCCCGGATGACGATGCGCGGCAGGCCGTTTTCCCGCTCCATCCACACAAGATGATTGCGATAGGCGCTTACCGACAGGATCAGCCGTCCGGGCTTGTGGGCCACCACCTCCTGCCAGTTTTCCTTTTCCGGTGCTTCCACCGGCGCCTGCATGATCTTGAAGTCCTTGGCGCCATCGGCATTGGTGAGGATGAAGAACACCTCCCCGCCTTCACAAAGCGAATACTCGACCCCGGTCTCGCGCGCGGCAACCAGCCGCGGCGTCGCCGCGGGATCGTTCGCAGGCAGGACCCAGCATTCGGAGGTCTCGTGATCGTTGACGGTGATGAAGACAAAATCGTCGAGACTTGAGCCCGACACGCTCATGAAGAAGCCCGAATCCTGTTCCTCGCGGATCAGGGTGTCTTCCTTCTGGGTGGTTCCCATCCGGTGATGATAGATCCGGTTTGGCCGATGGTTGTCATCGACGGCGGTGTAGAAGAACCCGTCCGAGCCGGCCGACCATGCAACGCCGCCACCGGTGTTCTCGATGAGATCGGGAAGATCCTCTCCGGTTTCGAGATCCCGGACCCTCAATGTGAAGAACTCGGACCCCTTGTCGTCATAGCCCCAGATCATGAGCCTGTGGTCGGGGGAATGACCGGTGCCGGCAAGCCTGAAATAGGCTTTGCCCTCGGCCTCCTTGTCACCGTCGAGCGTGACCTGCTCGGAGGCCTCGCCCGGCGTCCCCGCATCGCGCGGAATTCGGAAGTGCCTGGGCTGTTCGCCGCCGGTCACGAAGCGCACGCCGTAGAGCCAGGGTCCGTCGGGAGCCGGGACCGAACTGTCGTCCTCCTTGATGCGGCCGCGCATCTCGGCAAACAGTGTCTTCTGGAGGTCCGCGGTATCCGCCATGGCCACGCCCTGATAGGCGTTTTCGGCTTCAAGATGGGCGCGGATCGCCGGATCGAGGGTCGAGGGGTCCTTGAACATGGCCTGCCAGTTGGCGTCGCGCATCCAAGCGTAGTCGTCATTGCGGGATATGCCATGCCTTGCGTCAGTCAGGGGGCGTTTTTCGGCGACGGGGGCGACAGGCAGATGCTTGAATGCGGACAAGGCGAACTCCATGATCAAAAGCGCCCTGCAAGGCGATGCCAGCAGGGCGGACCGAGATTGGGCAAGATCCGAGAGGACCCTTGCGAGACATAGAGGGCGGATGCCTGCCGTTCAAGGCAAAGGCGGCATTCGGTCCCGATCCGCATCGGTTCAGCGGATCACCAGCGCCGCTAGCGTAAGTCCAGAGGCGAGGAAACAGGCGATCGTCCGGGCGCTGTTCAGGCTGACCCAGTGGGTCATATAGCTTTCCTTCCAGAAGGAAAGAGCGGCGCCAGCCTGCGGTTCAAGGCCGGCCAAGGTGTTGTTGAGCGGCACATTGCCGGCGGCGGTCAGCGCGAACACGCCCGCGATGTAGACCGCTCCGGACAGCATGATCAGCCGGCCGGACGTGCCATCGACGTAAAGCCAGGCGTAGACGATCAGCAAGACCGAAACGATGGCGAGCCCCATGAACAGGACCATGAAGACCGAGCGCATGATCTCGACATTGATGACCTGCATGGCCTCGATGCCGGACTGGTTCCGGACAAGATCGAGCGAGCGCATGATGAAATCGGAAAAAGCGAGGAACACGCCGCCGATCGCGGCATAGGCGATGAGGACAACGGCACAAAGAAGGATGAACCAGAGAGACATGGCGGTGGCTTTCGGTTGGCGGGCGTGAAGACGCCGCGGGGTTTGAGAAAGGCCCGGCCGGTCGCGACGGAAACGGCCGGGCGAGACGCGTCAGGCAGGCTTGCGCGCTGCGATCAGGGCGAAGAGGCTTGCAGCCCCGATGAAGAGTTCCGCGGCCATGGCTGTCACCAGGCCTGCCGACGGCTGGCCGTCAATGCCGATGCTTGTCAGCCGGGCTGCGCCATAGGCAAGGAACATGGCCGCAGCCAGCCAGGTCGAGGCGATCGTGAAGCGCGGCAGAGCCAGGCCGCCCAGGATGAGCAGACCGAGCATCACGATGCTTCCACCGGAGGCGCGCAGTTCATTGGTGAGGCTTACGTCGGACGGAAGAGCGATGCCGTAACCGGCGTAGAAGGCCATCGGCGAGGCGAGCAGCGAGCCGCCGATGACGAGCGCGGTCAATCCCGCGATGGCGAGTACGGTCTTGTGGAGGATGGAGACTGGCATGGGATGTTCCTTTCTTGAGTTGCGCCCGTCCCGGGGTGGAGCCCGGTCGAGCGCGTTTGAGGATCAGGCTGCCTGTTTCCAGGCGCCACTTGCCGCAGCACGGCGGCAGAACTCGGCGAAATCGGTTGCCGGCCGTCCAAGGGCTCGCTGTACACCGTCGGTGAGATAGGCGTTGTGGCCGTCGAGCGTTTCGCGGCAGATCTCGGTGAACACGTCGGCGACGAGCGGGCCGGCGATTTCAAGCATGCCGTCATGGAACTGTTCGAGCGTGATCGGCTGGTAGCGCACGGGAATGCCGGCAGCCCGGGAAATCTCGGCGGCGGCCTCGGCGAAGCTCAACAGGCGCGGACCGGTGATCTCGTAGAGCTCGCCGTCGTGACGGGCATCGGTGAGCGCTGCGACGGCGACTTCGGCGATATCGTCGACATCGGCGATCGGCTCTCTGATATCGCCGGCCGGCAGGGCAACGACGCCATCGAGGACAGGCGCCTGCAGATAGCCTTCCGAGAAGTTCTGCGCGAACCAGGCGGCGCGAACCAGCGTGAAGGCAAGGCCCGAATGACGCACGATCTCCTCGCAGGCAACGGCATGAGCTTCGCCGCGGCCGGACAGAAGCACGAGCTTGCGCACGCCGGCAGCCTTTGCAACGCGGGTCAGCGCCTCGATCTTTTCGGCAGCCCCCGGGAAGGCAAGATCGGGGAAATAGGAAACATAGGCAGACGAAACGCCTTCGAGCGCCGGGCCCCAGGTTTCGGGCTGTTCCCAATCGAACGGGAGGGCGGCGTTGCGCGAGCCTTCGCGGACTGCGTAGCCTTCCTGCTTGAGCGATGCGGCGATGCGGCTGCCGGTCTTTCCGGTCGATCCGATGACGAGGATTTTCTGGTCTTTCATGATGTTGCTCCGTTGCTTGAATGATGATGAGCGACATCTAGCCAGCCGTTTCTGGATTAACAATGATCGAAAAACCGCATCTATTTGCAGATCGTCCAAACTGCTGGACAGATCGCAAATCAGAGGCTAGATCTTATGCATGTCCACTCCCGATCCGAACATCCCCGAGACCTCCGATCCACTGGCCGAAACGCTGCACATGCTGCGGCTGACAGGCACGCTCTATTGCCGTGGCGAACTGACAGCTCCCTGGGCGATCGCCGTCCCGAGGATCGAGGGCGTGATGATCTTCGTGACCGTTACCTCCGGTTCCTGCTGGCTGACGCTCGAGGGTCATGCGCCGCAACTTCTCAACCAGGGAAGCCTGGCGCTGATCCCGCACAGCACGCCGCACGTGATTTCCAGTGCCGAGGGCATGGAGGGCGCGCCCTTGTTCGAACAGCCGGTGGAAAAGGTGAGCGAGCGCTACGAGATCATGCGCTACGGCGGCGGCGGTGCGCTGACGCGCACCATGTATGGCGTTGTCCGGTTCGATGACGTTGCCGCCGAACATCTGCTCAAGCTGCTGCCGGAGATCATCATGATCGACGCCTGGGACGATCAGGCCGGGGGCTGGCTGCAGAGCACGCTGCGCTTCATCGCCAACGAGGCGGCTTCGCTGAAACCCGGCGGAGAAACCGTGATCACGCGGCTCTCGGACGTGGTGGTGATCCAGGCGATCCGCACCTGGCTCGAAAGCGGATCGGCATCCGACACCGGCTGGATCGCGGCGCTGCGCGACCCGCAGATCGGCCGGTCACTGGCGCTGATGCACCGCAATCCCGGCATCGACTGGAGTGTGGAACAGCTTGCGATGCGGGCGGGCATGTCGCGCTCCGCCTTCGCGGCGCGGTTCACCGACCTCGTTGGGCAGACGCCGCTCAAATACCTGACCGAATGGCGCATGCGGATCGCGCGCGGGAAGCTGATCGACACGACGCAGGGACTGGCCGCGATTTCCCAGGATCTCGGCTACCAGTCGGAGGCGGCGTTTTGCCGGGCATTCAAGCGCGTCTTTGGTCACTCTCCGGGTGCTGTGCGGCGGGGCGGACCACCGCATGAGGCGGCGGGCATCGGCGTTCCCGAGCATGCCAGCGCGGCCTGAATGTCTCGCAGCGATGTTCCCGGGGCTTTGTGCCGCGACAGCTCAGGCGAGCGCCCCCGCAGGACGGATTGTGCCGACCTCTATCCCGTTCCAGTTGTTCATCCGCTTTTCAGCCCATGCGGAAAGGCGCGCCGAGAGATCCGCGTCGTCATCGAACAGCTTTGCGAGCACGGCGCCGACCATCGCCTCGGCGCCACGGGTGGCGCCGTCCTCGCATTTCAATGCAATGCCGTAGCCCTTTTCGGGAATTGCCGCGCAGTAAACGCCCTCGGCACCGGTCTTGGCGAAGATGCGGCCCGGCGCGATGCCCATCAGTTCGGTGCAGGCGCGGCCGGAGCCTGCGACATAGAAGGGTTCCGCCATGCAGGCCGACATCAGCCGCCGGGACGCCTTTGCGCGTTCGGCTCCGAGACCCGTGCCGGTCGCCATCCGGGCAAAGCCGTGGGCGATGCGGTCGAGCGGGGCGGCGTAGGTCGGGATCGAGCAGCCGTCGGTGCCGCAATTGTCGTGGCCGAGGCTGGCGCCGGTCAAATCCTCCATGACGTCGCGGATGGTCGACTGGACGAAATGATCGTATCCGACATAGCCGTGGTGATCGACGCCCGAATGGCAGGCCAGGCACAGGAAGCCCGCATGCTTGCCCGAGCAGTTGTTTCCGAGCTGGTTCGGCTTGGGGCCTGAGCGGACCTGGTCGAGCAGCACCTTGAACTCGGTGCTCCAGTGCGACCCGCATTCGAAATCGGCTTCGGAGAGGCCGGCGCGGGCGGCCATCTCGCCGGCCAACCGAATGTGTTCGGGCTCACCGGAATGGGAGGCGCAGGCGAGCGCCAGTTCGCTGTTGCCGAATCCATAGGCGTCTGCGGCGCCGGATTCGACGAGCGGCAGCGCCTGCATGGCCTTGACCGCCGAACGCGGGAAGACGGGGGTTGCCACTTCGCCGAGCGCCATCACCGACTTGCCGTCCGCATCCACCACCGAGACCATGCCGCGATGACGGCTTTCGACCATCTGCCCACGGGTGACTTCGACAAGAACGGGATTCTGCATGGCTTCTGTTTCCTGGCACTGGCTTGGAATCTCTGACCGGCTCGGGGCGCGGGATTGAAGGGCAGACTGATTGCAGAACCGGGCCTATTGGGCAAGTGGCGGGGAAGAAATCGATGCCGAAGGCATAAGCGGCGTCGATTCGGGGAAATTTCCCGACAGGTTCGCGGCCCACGGCGCGATGGCGGCCTGTCTTCGGCAGACAACTGATATCATTCTCTTTCCCGGGCTCGACATCGCGAAGCGAACCGCCGCGGATCGCTGCTGGTTACGCCCGACGTCAAGGCGCGAACATGACCGGCAGCACGTCAAAACATCCACAGGGTCCTGCTGTCCCCTAGACTCGTCTTGAGCACCAGTCCAGGTGCACCGGCACAGCGGAGACACTCATGGCCCGTCCTTCCCTCCTCTCAACCCTGTTTTCAACCCTCATCTTCTGGCGGCCCGTTGCGTCGGGCCGGCCCGCCCCTGCCCCCGGACCAAAGCCGCTGGCTCCAGACATCCTCCGGAGCCCTGCCGGGGCCGAAGCGGAGATCGCCTGGGGCGCCAAGGTGGCTGATGCCTTCAAGAAGAAGGTGATCGAAATCGCCGGACGACTGCAGATGGAGCCCGATCACCTGATGGCGATCATGGCTTTCGAGACCGGCCGCAGCTTCGATCCGGCGATCGTGAACCGCGCCGGATCGGGCGCGACGGGTTTGATCCAGTTCATGCCGGCAACCGCCCGAGGCCTTGGAACGACGACCGCCGCATTGGCGCAGATGAACGCCATCGACCAGCTCGATTACGTAGAGGCATATCTGGCGCCCTATCGTGGACGGATCGGCGATATCCAGAGCGCCTATATGGCGGTACTTTATCCGCGCGCCATCGGCAAACCCTCAAGTCACGTGCTGTTTCGAAAGGGATCGCGCGCCTACAAGCTCAATCGCGGGCTCGATCGCAATGGCGACGGCCAGATCACCAAGCAGGAGGCCGCGGCCCGCGTTGTGGCTTTGCTGGAAGAGTGCATGCGGCCGGGCAATATCGGCTAGAGCAGTTCCGGCGAAGACCGGATCACCGAAAATGCCCTAGCCTGTTGTTTTCATGCAATTCCGGACGCGAAACCGGTTCCCGCCTTCGCCGGAATCGCTCCAGGCGAGCGGGCCTTCAGAGATTGCAAGCACGGCCCGGACCTGTATGGTCGCCGGACCACCACCTGAAGGCCCTTCCCCGAAATGCTGCGTACCATTCTGATCACCGTCCTCGGCCCGATGCTGTGGGGAACGTCCTATGTGAATTTCACCGAGTTCCTGCCGACCGACCATCCCTTCTTCGTCGGTGCCATACGGGCGCTTGCCGGGGGACTGCTGCTGCTTGCCATGAATCCGCGGATCCCCGCGCCGCCGGTCATGGCGCGCTATGCGGTGCTTGGCACGCTCAACATGGCACTCTTCTTCGCGCTGTTGTTCGTGGCCGCCGGACGCATGCCGGGCGGGCTCGCGGCAACGCTTGGCGCCGTGCAGCCGCTGGTCGTCATCGCGCTGTCCTCGATCCTGATCCGTCGGCTTCCGCACGCGCTGCAGGTGGTGGCCGGGATTGCCGGCGTGGTCGGTGTCGGATTGCTGGTGCTTTCGCCATCGGACCACAGGCCCGACCTGATTGGCGTTCTGGCTGCCATCGGCGGCACCTGTTCGATGGCAGTCGGAACGGTGCTGATCGACCGCTGGGGCCGGGACGGCAAGCCGCTCGAAATGGCCACCTGGCAGCTCATCCTGGGCGGGCTGATCCTTTTGCCGGTGGCCTGGGTCAAGGAGGGGGTGCCGCCGGTTCCCGACGGACCCGCGATTGGCGGCTATCTCTGGCTGATCCTGCTTGGCACCGCGTTCTCCTACTACGTCTGGAACCGCGGGATCACACGGCTGGGTCCGAGCGGCGCCTATCTGGCGCTCGCGAGCCCGGTGGTCGCGACCCTGATCGGAACGATCTGGATGAGCGAGATCTTCAGCATCTGGCAATGGGCGGGCATCGTGCTGGTGCTGGGCGCGATTGCGCTTGGCGTGTCGGTGAAGCGCCGGGACGGAGCCAATGCCGTTCCCCCTTCCCTGACGATCCCCCGGAGCTAGGCCGAGCGCGCCTTATGCCTCAGGCAGTTGCCTGCTCGCTGGCAAGCGCCATGATCGCGGCGAAGGTGTCGATCTCCTCGACCTCGAAATCCGGATCGCTCAGGTCGATGCCGAGCTCGCCTTCGAGGATGGTCAGAAGCTTCACGGCAGCCAGCGAATCGAGCTTGCCGCTGTCGAAAAGCGACTCGTTGTCATCGAAGTCCGGGCTCTGGCCGGCTTCGACAAGAAGCTCGGAGATCGCTGTTCGAACAAGCTGTGCGGGGTTTCTGGACATTAGGCCACTCCAAATAGGCTGAGGAAGAAAACAAGGCGATCTTCGAACGGAACAATCCCGGAGGAATCGTCGAAGACCTGAAGGACGGCGAAGAAGCCGATGACGATGACCCGCGGCCAGACATGGTAGCGGAAGAACCCGTCTTCGGCACGCGGCTTGGACTGCCAGATCTGGGACCAGATGATGCCGATGGTCAGCAGACCGGCATAGAGGGTATAGGAGTAATACTTCGTGATCGTGTCGCCGAAGCCGTTCAGACCGAAAGTGCCTGCATCGCTGATCATGTCGAACAGCACATTGCCGACAAACGCCGCCATGAAGGTGGCAAACGCAATCCTGAGACGCGGATAATTCTTGAAGCAGCGCTGGAAGGTCGGGAAAAAGAAGAAGTCCGACAGGAGTTCCTTGAAATAGAACAGGTACCGGCCCCAGTACTCCGAGATCGTGCGGGAGGCGAGCGGGCTGACCATGCCGCGCGGAATGCCGAAGCCGATCACGCGGATGAGCGCGACCAGCGCGTGGATCGATGCCCCGACGAGGAGTACCTTTTCCAGGAAGTGAACGAACAGAGCAAGCCAGTTGAACCCGGTCGAGCCGCCCTCCCCGGCTGCCGTTGCCATGATCACGGCATCAAAGCCGGGAAACCCCAACTGTCCTTTCACTCCATGCGCAAAGATCAATTCCGCACTCCAGAAAAGGATGGCCGCCCAGACAGCGAGCTTGAGGCCCTTGAGCCGGGTAACGGCGAGATCCTCAGGGGTGTGCGCCTCGAACTTGGCGAAGTAGCCCGGTCCCTTGATCGGCACCACGCTGTTGGCCCAGACGGGCCGGACAAATCCGAGAAGCGTGGTGTTGGAAGGCGCCTTCTTCTGACGCGCGGCCATCAAGATGTAGCCGATGAAGAAGAAGGTCGAGGCGAGATAGGCCACGATCACCCAGGCAGATTGGAAGACAGCACTGTCGTGCGGGGTGACAAGCGTGATGCCGGTCAGCGTCACCAACAGGATGAAAAGGGACAGGACCGGTCGATCGGCGACAAGGGGGACAAACTTGCGGCGCTGGTTTTGGATCAGAAGCAGCAAAATGGCGATGAACGCGACACCGAACAGTGCCGTGCCCGCGAAGGCATTGGTGGTCACGAAGCCGATATCGGACCATATGCCGAAAAAATGGTCGTCATTGGTCGAGTTTCTGAAGGGACGCAGCAGGAAATATGCGCCGCCCATCACCGCCAGCACGATACCGCGCCGGTTGGGCAGGACCGCTGTCATGGCAAGGGTGATGGTGATCAGGGCAAGATGCTTGTTGCTGATGTAGGGGATAGCGGCCAGGCAAAGGACGAGCCCCGCGTGGATGACGGCGATACCGAACCAGGACTGCGCCCAGGCGATGGCGCGGTCGTTCCGGTCCATGCCAAGCCACAGCCTGCGCAGCGCGAGCGGATTGTAGAGGCTGGTTGAAGGTTGCGGCCGCAGACCTGCATCTATGGCGGTCATGATGCGATTTCCGTTTTGGCGTTTTCTTCTTCAAGGAGTGCAAACAGCGCCTTGCGGTCGACCTTGCCGTTGCCGTTGACCGGCAGCGTTTCCATGATGCGGACCTCGGAGGGCACCATGTGCGGCGGCAGGCGATCGCGCAGCCTCTGGCGGATATCGGCCCCGTCCATGGTGGTGCCGGCGCAGAAGCCGACGACACCCATGGCGCTGCCGTGAGCGACGGGCCAGGCCACGGCACAGGCCATGCCTGCATTGGCGGCAAAACGCATGCCGGTGTCGATCTCTTCAAGCTCGACGCGGTGACCGTTGATCTTGACCTGGTTGTCGAGGCGTCCGAGGTGATGGAACACGCCGTCCTCATCGCGATAGCCCCGGTCACCTGTGAGATACCAGCGTTCGCCATCGATCATCGGGAAACGCTCGGCAGTCAGTTCCGCCTGACCAAAGTAGCCTTCGGCCAGTTGGGCGCCGCCAAGTGCGACTTCGCCCGGCACCCCATCGGGAAGCGGATTGTTTTCGGCATCGACGATCATGGTCATCATGCCCGGATAGGGCGCGCCTATGGCGACCACATCCCGCGAGCGGGTGACCACACCACCCTCGGACCAAGGCTGGCGAAGGCAGGCAATGGTTGCCTCGGTTGGGCCGTAGATGTTGTCGACGATGCTGTTCGGGGCTGCCGCTGCCCAGTCACGCGCGACCTCGACGGGCAGCGCCTCACCGCAGAACAGCGAAATCCGGAGCGATGGCAGCGATCCGGGCGCCAGTTCCGAGGTCTGCTTTGAAAGTGCGACCAGCGACGGAACCGAAAGCCAGGTGGTGATCTTGTGCTTGTTGATGAAGCGCGCCGGAGCGACCAGATCGAGCGGCCGCATGATGTGAAGACTTGCGCCCGCCTGCCAGGTCATCAGCATGTTGTGAACAGACAGATCGAAGGTGATGTCACAGGTTTCCGCTGCGCGATCTTCGGGACCGAAATCGTACCAGCCGCGCATTGCTTCGATGTAGCTCGCGACTGCGCCATTGGAGACCATCACGCCCTTGGGTGTGCCGGTTGTTCCGGATGTGAACTCGATATAGGCGAGATGACCGGCATCCAGCATCTTTGGCGTTACAGGACCTTCAGGCTCGTCACCTGCGACCGGAGCGGCATTCGCAACGAATTCCCCGGGGTGTTCGCCGGGAACCAGGACGAGCCTGGGACAATGGGCGCGAACCTTGTCGCTCAGGAGCTTGGCGCCCGCGCGGTCGACAATGAGAACGTCGAGATCGAGCATCCCGAGCAATTCGATGATCCGCTGCTCCGGATATTTCAGACTGATCGGAACATAGGTGCCGCCGGCCCAGGCGGTTCCGATGATCGCCACGCAGGCCTCCATCGACCGCGAACCCAGAATGCCGCATCGACCGTGGCTCAATCCTGAGGCGAGTTGCCCTGCCAGGCGTCTTGCGGCACCGGCGAAGCCGGAATAGGTCAGGGAGGTGTTCCCGCATGAGACAGCGATCCTGTCCGGAAACGACACGGCTGACCTTTCGACCAGTGCAGCGATATTGAAATTGTCTCGCATCTCGCCCCTCTTTACGTCAGTCAACCTCCGCTTGTTTTTAGTATTGATTGCATCTCAGATCAATTCTTCTGCCATAATATACGTATTAATTGAATATTAATCTTAATCTCCGGGATTTAATTAAATTTACAATCAATCTTTATTTTAGAAAAATGCGATAAACTCCGGATTTGTTCTGAATTCATTCCAGCGATTTATCACCAACTCAGCCTGCAAGAAAACGCAGTCCAAGGTTGCAACAAAGAGAAGGGCTTAGCTCGCGTCAGTGCGGTCGGCAGCGGCAATATCGATGACTGAAAACCAGGCTCAACGGCCGGCGACGATCCCCGAAGACGAAAACCCGCCGTCAATGTTGAGCACATGACCGTTGACGAAACCGGCCTTGGGCGAAAGCAGGAACAGGATGGCGTCAGCCACCTCGCCCGGTCGGCCATAGCGGCCGAGCGGGATCTGCGCAGTCCAGCGCCTGCGATCCTCAGCGGTGTGAAGCCCGGCAATCAAAGGAGTGTCGACGGGCGCGGGCGCGACGACATTGACGCGGACGCCGGATGCGCCCCATTCGTTGGCGAGAACCTGGCTCATCATGATCACGCCGGCCTTGGACGCGCCATAGGCCACGCGTCCTGCGTTGGCGCGCTGACCCGACACCGAGGAGAGATTGACGATTGCCAGCGTGTCGCCCATCTGGTCGAGAGCTGCGCGGCAGGTGATGAAGCTGCCGGTCAGATTGACATCGAGGATCTGGCGGAAGATCTCGGCACTGGTTTTCTCCGCCGGGAGATCGCGGGCAATGCCGGCGCAATTGACCAGGCCCGTCACCGGACCGAAGACCGCCACGGCCTGGGAGAGGCAGTCGGCAACTTCATCCTCGTCGGTGACATCGCAGACATGGACGGTAACATCGTCGCCCTCGTAACGCTGCTCGGCGCGGGTACAGGCGCTCTCCTCGGCGTCGAGGATGGTGACGGCCACCCCCTCGTCCACCAGCGCGGAAACCGTTGCCTCGCCGATCCCGGACGCACCGCCGGTGACCACGACGTGGCCGTCGATGCCATGGGAGGCGAGGCTGCCGCTCACCGGATGCGCTCGAGGATCGAGACGTAGTTGGCGACCGCCGCACCGCCCATGTTGAAGATGCCACCAAGCGTGGCGCCCGGCACCTGGATGCCGCCGGCTTCACCCGCAAGCTGCATGGCGGTGAGCGCGTGCATCGACACGCCGGTGGCGCCGATGGGGTGGCCCTTGGCCTTCAGCCCGCCGGAAGGGTTGACCGGCAAGCGGCCACCCTTCTGTGTCTCACCGCTCATGGCGAGTGCGCCGCCCTGCCCCGGCTTGGCGAGGCCCATCGCCTCGTACTCGATCAGTTCGGCGATGGTGAAGCAGTCGTGGGTTTCGACGAAGGAGAGATCATCGAGCGAGGTCCTGGAATTGGCGAAAGCGCGTTTCCAGCCCTCGGCGCAGCCCTCGAAGGCAAGGATGTCGCGCTTGGACATCGGCAGGAAATCCTGCACATGTTCGGCGGCGCGAAACATGATCGCGCGCGGCGCCTGCATGGCGGTCGTCACGTCGGCGAGAACGATGGCCGCCGCGCCGTCGGAAACGAGCGAGCAGTCCGTGCGTTTGAGCGGACCCGCGACGTAAGGGTTTTTCTCGCTCTCGGCACGGCAGAAGTCGTATCCCAGATCCTTGCGCATCTGGGCATAAGGATTGTCGACGCCGTTCTTGTGGTTCTTGGCGGCAATGGCCGCGAGGCCGTCCGACTGGTCGCCATATTTCTGGAAATAACCGTCAGCGATCTTGCCGAAGACGCCGGCGAAACCCGCGGGCGTATCGCCATCCTCGGGCAGATAGGACGCTTTCAACAGATTGGCGCCGATCTCGGGGCCGGGCGTCGTGGTCATCTGCTCGACACCGACGATCAGAACGCGGCGCGCTGCGCCTGCGCGGATGGCCTTGATGCCCTGATGTACGGCGGCAGACCCGGTCGCGCAGGCATTCTCGACACGGGTGGCGGGCTTGAAGCGGAAATCGTCGTCCGCCTGCAGCACAAGGCTTGCGGTGAAATCCTGCGCGGAGAAACCGGCATTGAAATGGCCCAGATAGATCTCGTCAATCTCGGAGGCTTCGAGCCCGGCATGCGCGATCGCCTCGCGCGCAACCCGCGTCACCAGGCTTTCGACGGTCTCGTCAGTGTGTTTGCCGAAGGGGGTGTGCGCCCATCCGATGATGCAGGCTGTCATGATGTCTCTCTCCCGGAGTCCGTCGAAGGTTGGCGCGCAGTTTTGGTCGGGCGGCGTGCTTTGTAAAGAGACTCCTTCCCGACAGTGCCGAATACCAAGTGGAACAATGGCGGTTTGGCTGGCGCCGAAGCGTCCGACGCGTCAGTTGACGAAACCGTCCAGTCCGAAAACGGCCGGCCGGATTTCCTCGAGCAGTGTGAAGGGATCCTCTAGCGCGGCGACCGCCCCAACGAACGGGGCTGGAAGCTCATTGAGGAAACGGATGTCGAGCAGGCCGCGCTTCCTGCTGACGATGACGCAGCCGATGTGGATCTGCCGGTCGCCTATGCACATGTAGAATTGATCGGGAATGTCTTTGCGACGGGAGCTGGCACGCAGACCCTTTTCGGAAATCTGAAGCACGCGCAACTGGCCAGACGCGACTTCGCGCACCACCTTTAGCGTGAACAGAATATGAAACAGGACGTTGCAGTTGCGGAAGGCATGTCCCTGGCCGCCCAGCCCCCGACCGGCGCGGGTCAGGTAATTGGACGAGAACCTGGTGGCGGTTTCTCTCACAGTCATCAAACGAATCCCTCAAGCAGATTATCTGGCTTCCAAACCGATCAGAGCCTCATGCCTGACCGGACCGAGCCTCAGTGCGATGGGAATGCACACCACCTGAGATGGTTTCACTGCAACGCAATCGCGTATGCCTAGAGCCCGGCAATTCCGGGAAGCTGCAGTGACCCCAACGGACCAAGTTATTGTTTTTAATTTTTAATTTTGATTAAACCTTGATTTACCATGCGGGAAACACGGATATTTGCAACTTCTAATACACTTTCCCAATCGGAATCCCGGGGCATCTTTCATATTTTCGATTTTTTGTTGATTGGCCAGTCAATCAAAATTAACCTGTGCCAAGTGAGAGACATGGTTTGTCGTTCTCAGGAGACCAGGACATGCCCAAGATCGGGATGGAACCCATTCGCCGCAAGGCGCTGACAGACGCTGCGATCGAGGCCATCGGCGCGCACGGCTCGATGGCCGTGACGATGTCCGACATCGCCGGACGGGCGGGCGTCTCGCCGGCGCTCGCACATCATTACTTCGGCTCGAAGGACCGGCTGATCACAGAATCCATCCGGGCTCTTCTGCGCGACCTAAAAAGCGATGCGGTGGCAGCCCTTTCGACCGCGCGCAGCCCGCGGGCACGGCTGTCGGCAATCGTGGCGGCAAGCTTTTCACAAAAGCAATTCTCGGACGAGGTGGTTGCGGCCTGGCTCGCCTTTTATGTCGATGCCCAGCGAGCGCCGGAAATCCGGCGGCTGCTTACCGTCTATGCCCGCCGGCTTCATTCCAACCTGATGAGCGGGCTCCGGCCGCTTGCGGGCGAACGCGACGCGCAGCGCATCGCCGAGGGTGCGGCTGCAATGATCGACGGGCTTTATATCCGCAAGGCGCTCAATGCCGACCCGGCCCGCCACGACGCTGCGGCGCTGGTGGAAGATCACATCGAGACTCAATTGCTCGAAATACGGGGGAGAACACTTTGACAACTGAGAAGACCGGGACAAAACGGCCCAACATCCTGATCCTGATGGTGGACCAGCTCAACGGAACCCTGTTTCCCGACGGGCCGGCCGAGTTCCTCCATGCGCCGAACCTGAAGAAGCTGGCCCAGCGCTCGACCCGGTTTTCCAACAACTACACCGGCTCGCCGCTGTGCGCGCCGGGTCGCGCCTCGTTCATGTCGGGCCAACTGCCGCGCCGCACGCGTGTCTACGACAATGCAGCCGAGTTCGCCTCCGACATTCCGACCTATGCGCATCACCTGAGGCGCGCGGGGTATTACACCTGTCTTTCGGGCAAGATGCATTTTGTCGGTCCGGACCAGATGCACGGCTTCGAAGAACGGCTGACCACGGACATCTACCCGGCCGATTTCGGGTGGACGCCCGACTACCGCAAGCCCGGCGAGCGGATCGACTGGTGGTATCACAATCTGGGCTCGGTCACCGGTGCTGGCGTGGCCGAGACGTCCAACCAGATGGAGTATGACGACGAGGTGGCCTTCTTCGCCACGCAGAAGCTGCACCAGCTGGCGCGGACCAGCGACGATCCCGACGCACGGCCCTGGGCGCTGACGGTCTCGTTCACCCATCCGCACGACCCTTACGTGGCGCGCAAGCAGTATTGGGATCTCTACGAAGATTGCGAGCATCTCGAACCGCGCGTCAAGCCGATACCCTATGATGAAATGGACCGGCATTCGCAGCGGCTCCACAACGCCAATGACAGCGACCGCTTCGACATCACGGAAGACAATGTGCGGCGCTCGCGGCAGGCCTATTTTGCGAATATTTCCTATCTCGACGACAGGATCGGCGGCATTCTGGCAACGCTCGATGCCACGCGGATGACTGATGACACCATCGTGGTGTTCTGCTCCGATCACGGCGACATGCTGGGCGAGCGCGGCATGTGGTTCAAGATGAGCTTCTTCGAAGGCTCGGCACGGGTTCCGCTGATGATCGCGGTTCCGGGCGCGGAGGGACGCAAGGTTCCGGCGCCGACCTCGAACCTCGACATCACCCCGACGCTGGCCGACCTTGCGGGCGTCTCCCTTGAAGAGGTCGCGCCCTGGACCGACGGCGAAAGCCTGGTGCCGGTGATCGAGGGCGGTCAGCGCTCGGCCCCGGTGCTGATGGAATATGCAGCGGAGGGCTCGGAAGCGCCGCTGGTGGCGATCCGCGACGGTAAATACAAGTTCACCCATTGCGAGCTCGATGCGCCGCAACTGTTCGATCTCGACGCCGACCCGGATGAACTCAGCAACCTTGCGGCCGATCCGGCCCATGCCGACCGGGTGGCCGGCTACATGGCCCAGGTCAGGGACCGATGGGACATGGCGGCCTATGACGCCGAGGTGCGGCAAAGTCAGGCGCGGCGCTGGGTGGTCTACGAGGCGCTGAGGAACGGCAACTACTACCCGTGGGATTTCCAGCCGCTGCAGAAGGCCTCGGAGCGCTACATGCGCAACCACATGGATCTCAACATCCTGGAAGAATCCCAACGGTTTCCGCGCGGGGAATGATGAACAGGCAGGAACTCCAACGGGCCCAGAGCCACTCCGTCCAGAATCGCGCGGAGCTCGAAAAGAGCCGGCGCTGCGGCTGCTTCCACTGCGAGAGCGTGTTCACGACGAGCGCCGTGCTGCACTGGACGGACAAGAGCCGCGCGCAAGGCGAATGGACGGCATTGTGCCCGAGCTGCGGCATCGACGCGGTGATCGGGGACGCGGCCGGGTTCGGAATGAGTCCCGTCTTCCTGCGCGAGATGAAGGACAGGTGGTTCGGCTCCGGCCGGGCCTGAAGGCGAGAACCGCCGCGACATGAACACGAAAAAGCGAGAGGCCGGACAATGACCGCCGCACAGCCGAAAGCATCCCACCACATCAACGGACAGTACCGCGAGGACACCTCCGGACAGACCTTCGAGAGCGTCTATCCGGCCACCGGCGAGGTGATCGCGCGGCTGCATTCCGCAACGCCGGAGGTGATCGAAACGGCCGTCGCTGCCGCGCGTGCCGCGCAGCCGGCCTGGGCCCGCCGTCCCGGCGTGGAGCGCGGCCGCATCCTTCTGCGCACGGCACAGCTGCTGCGCGAGCGCAACGCGGAACTCAGCCGCATCGAGACGCTCGACACCGGCAAGGCGATCCAGGAAACCCTGGTGGCGGACGCGGCCTCGGCCGCCGATGCGCTCGAATATTTCGGCGGGCTCGCGGGTGCAATCACCGGCGAACATGTCGATCTGGGCGGCGACTTCGTCTACACGCGGCGCGAGCCGCTCGGGGTCTGCGCCGGAATTGGCGCCTGGAACTACCCGATCCAGATCGCGGCCTGGAAATCGGCTCCGGCGCTTGCCTGCGGCAATGCCTTCATCTTCAAGCCGTCGGAAATGACGCCGCTGACAGCGCTGCTGCTCGCCGAAGCCTTCAAGGATGCGGGCCTGCCGGACGGACTTTTCAACGTGGTGCAGGGCCATGGCGGTGTGGGTGCGGCGCTTGCCTCGCATCCGGGCATCGCCAAGGTATCGCTCACCGGCTCGGTGCCGACAGGCGCCAAGGTGCTGGCAGCCGCCGCGCCCACCATCAAGGCGGTGACGATGGAACTCGGCGGCAAGTCGCCGATCCTCGTGTTCGACGATGCCGACCTCGAAAGCGCCATCGGCGGGGCGATGCTCGGCAATTTCTATTCGACCGGGCAGATCTGCTCGAACGGCACGCGCGTGTTCGTCCAGCGCGGTCTGCATGACCGCTTCCTCGACCGGCTGAAAGCCCGGACCGAGGCGATCCGGCTCGGCGATCCGCTCGATCCCGACACCCATCTGGGACCGATGGTCTCGACCGCGCAGCGCGACAAGGTGCTGGGCTACATCGACAGCGGCAAACGCGACGGCGCACGTCTGGTGACGGGTGGCGGCGTGCCCGAAATGCAGGGGTTCGAGAACGGGGCTTGGATCCAGCCGACCGTGTTTGCAGATGTCACCGACGACATGACCATCGCGCGGGAGGAAATCTTCGGCCCGGTAATGAGCGTGCTCAGCTTCGAAGACGAGGACGAGGCTGTCGCACGGGCAAACGACACAGAGTTCGGCTTGGCGGCGGGTGTCTTCACCTCCGACCTGACCCGCGCCCACCGGGTGGTCTCGAACCTCGATGCGGGCACCACCTGGATCAACACCTACAACCTCACCCCGGTGGAAGCGCCCTTCGGCGGCGTCAAGCAATCGGGCATCGGCCGCGAGAATTCGCGCGCGGCCATCGAGCACTACACGCGGCTCAAGAGCGTCTACGTGGCCACCGGCCCCGTCGACAGCCCCTATTGAGGCCCGGGAAATGGCCTTGTCACACCACCAGATCGTCGAGATTGACACGAAGGGCGGTTGCGATGCGCTTGAGCACATCGACCGAACCGGCCTTCTTGCCGTTTTCGATATCGGAAAGATGCGGCTGGGAAATCCCGGCCGCTTCGGCCAGCTCGATCATCGTCATACCGCGATATTTGCGGTAGGTGCGGATGCGGCTGTCCGTTTCCATCAGTTCTTCGACGAGTTCGGAAGGCCATGTCTCCTCTCCCGCTTCGATCCGCGCCATCACTGCCTTGGCATTCAATCCATCGATGAGGTCCTCATAGTCTTCCTCGCTCAGCAGAACGTAGGTCTTGCCTTCGATGGTGATCTTCTGGATTTCGCCCATTGGCAGTCACTCCTTGTCGATTCCGCCGCGCGGGCCGGCATCAATGACCAGAACGACGACGCCTTGGTCATCAATGATGACACGGTCGTTTCCGACACGGATCCGGTAAAGGTCGAAGCCGGTAAGCTTGCGTATGTCTACTTTTTCACCACGTGCGAAGGCTTTCACCTTGGCGACAACCGCTGCCCGACGTTTGGGCTGCATCCGCGCGAGGCTCTTCGCGGCACTCTTCGAAAAGACAACCCGTTTCATCGACCAAATATAGCTCTAAGCGATATTTCGGTCAATCCTGGCACTGCCGGCGCAACCCGGCACTGAAGACGAGCGAAACCCCATGACCATGCAAGCAGATTTCGTCATCATCGGCGCCGGGTCGGCCGGGTCGGCCATGGCTGCGCGGCTGAGCGAGGACGGCAAGCATTCCGTTATCGTCATCGAGCATGGCGGATCGGATTTCGGCCCCTTCATCCAGATGCCGGCGGCACTCTCCTATCCGATGAACATGGGGATTTACGACTGGGGCTACTCGACCGAGCCGGAACCCAACCTCAACAACCGCCGGCTTGCAGCGCCACGCGGCAAGGTCATCGGCGGCTCATCCTCGATCAACGGGATGGTGTTCGTGCGCGGGCATGCAGGCGACTTCGACCACTGGGCCGAACAGGGCGCCAGCGGATGGTCGTTTGCCGACGTGCTTCCCTATTTCAAGCGCATGGAGACCTCGCACCAGGAGGACGGCATCGGCGGCGAGGAGGGCTGGCGGGGCACCGACGGTCCGCTGCATGTGCAGCGCGGGTCCGCATCCAATCCGCTGTTCAAGGCCTTCATCGAGGCGGGCCGTCAGGCCGGCTACGGTGTGACCCGGGACTACAACGGCTCGCGCCAGGAAGGCTTCGGCCTGATGGAGCAGACCATCCACAAGGGGCAGCGCTGGTCGGCGGCCGAAGCCTATCTGAAGCCCGCGCTCAAACGCAAGAATGTTCGTCTTGTCAAAGGGTTGGCGCGGCGTGTGGTGATCGAGAACCATCGTGCGACAGGCGTCGAACTGGAAGCTCACGGATCGATTCAGGTTGTTAAGGCAACGCGTGAAGTGGTGGTTGCCGCATCGGCCTTCAACTCACCCAAACTGCTTATGCTCTCCGGCATCGGCCCCGGCTCGCACCTTGCGGAACACGGCATCGATGTGGTGGCCGACAGGCCCGGCGTCGGCGCCAACCTGCAGGATCATCTGGAACTCTACATCCAGCAGGAGTGCATCCAGCCGATCACGCTCTATTCGAAGCTCAACCTGTTCTCCAAGGCGCTGATCGGGGCGCAGTGGTTGTTCTTCAGGCGAGGACTCGGCGCCTCCAACCAGTTTGAGGCCTGTGGTTTCATCCGCTCTTCGGCCGGCGTCCCCTACCCCGACATCCAGTTCCACTTCCTGCCCGGCGCGATCCGCTACGACGGCAAGGCCGCAGCCGAGATGCACGGGTTCCAGGCCCATGTCGGGCCGATGCGCTCGCCCTCGCGCGGGGCGGTGACGCTGAGATCGGGCGAGGCCAAGGACGCGCCGGTGATCCGCTTCAACTATATGAGCCATCCGGAAGACTGGCGCGATTTCCGCCGCGCAATCCGGATCACCCGCGAGGTGTTCGCACAACCTGCCTTCGATCCGTTCCGGGGCAAGGAAATCCAGCCGGGTGCGGACTGCCAGAGCGATGACGAACTCGACGCTTTCATCCGCGAGCATGCCGAAAGCGCCTACCATCCCTGCGGCACCTGCCGGATGGGGCGGGCCGACGATCCGATGGCCGTCGTAGATCCGGAAACAAGGGTGATCGGCGTCGACGGTCTTCGGGTGGCCGACTCCTCGATCTTCCCGCGGGTGACGAACGGCAACCTCAACGGTCCCTCGATCATGACCGGGGAGAAGGCCGCCGACCACATTCTCGGTCGCCAGCCGCTTGCGCCAAGCAATCTGGAGCCCTGGATCGCTCCGGACTGGCGAGAGTCCGACCGGGTCGCCTGACCCGGTTCGCGACCCCATCGCAGGGCGCGGATCGGCTGTGGAAGGTCAACGCGTCATCGCGCGGCGCTCTACAACCTGATCTTGCAAATCGCACCCCACTCAGTTCACCGGCTGGACCCCACGCGACTGTCCGTGAGCTCGGCCGTGAGATCGGCGATTTCATCAAACAAATCAAAACGCTCAGCACTCGGCACAACCCGAGTGAAATGCGCATGCCATGTAAAACACGTTTAAAGTGTATTTTCTGATTGACTAAATCAATTAGTGTGCACATGCTTGGGGCGTCAAAAGCAGAAAAGTAGGGTCCGGATCGGGCCAGCCGCCATCCATGTTCGCAGGTTCATGCAAGCACACATGCTTGCGGAGCCAGTCTGGCGCCATTGCCGCGATCCCGGAGAAGCAAGTGCCGAATGCATGCGTTCGGCAAACGGGAACGTGTGCCTCGAGGAGAGGCCGGCCGGCCAGAGCGCCGGGAACGGAACCGGTGCTTGCCGTGCGAGTGATCTGCTTGTGACCCGGACGACCAACCCAACACGTGAGGAAACGTTATGCGCAAGGTACTTATTCAAACCGATCAAGAGGTGAAGGGCTTTGATGCCCAGGACCCGCTCGCCCTGTCGAGCGAGCACCCGCTCGTTCTTCCCGAAGGCATCAACGCCAATGACAAGGCCTGGAACCATCTCTACGGAGCGATGGTGGACGGGCTGAGCCTCTCGCCGAGCAATTTCCAGCTGATCTATCCCTTCACGACCTGGGACTGGCCGATCGTGCCGACGGGCTACACCAGCGCCGCGCAGTGGGATTTCTGCTCCACCGTGCCGCAATACAGCGCGACCGGGGAGTATGTCTCCGCCGGCACCGCCTTCAACGACAGCTATGGCGCGATGCTCAACGTGGTCAGCGCGGCGACGTCGGATCCGAAGCTGAAGGCCGACATCGAGCAGGCGCGGAACATGCTGCAGCTTGCCGCCAACAACTACGACACGATCTACAAGCAGTCGGTCGACGCCTACCAGACCGAAACCGGTGGAACCAACACACCGACCTACACCGAATGGCTGGGATCGATGGGAGGGCGGACCTGGCAGGCCCAGCTCGATTCCGCCTACAAGAATGTCCAGGCACAGCAGAACGTCTACAACCAGCTGCTCTCGGAAACCACCACGCCGGGCCTGAAGGACGCGCAGGACCGGCACGACAACCAGGACTACTACACCAAGCTGCAGGACCCTTCCCTGTCGGCGTTTCCTGCCGTCCCCGGATACTCCATCTCGATGGATTCGACGACCTGGCTCAACAAGGTGAAGGCCGGCACCGGCGGATCGAGCGGAAAGATCGGCTTCGACAACTCCCAGTCCGAATATGACTACAAGAAGACCTGGGCGGGCGGCAGCGCCTCGATCAAGAAGGTGTTCTGGAGCGTGAATGTCGGCGGCTCCTGGGAGCGGGTCGACGAGTTTGCCTCCGACAATTCGCTCAAGGTCGACATCAGCTTCAAGGCCTGGGACCAGATCTCCATCGGAGCGTCGCGCTGGTACAATGGCGCCTTCGTCACCGCCATCCAGCAAGGCCCCTTCATTCGCGGATATCAGCCCTATGGCGGAAGTGGCGACAAGGCCGTCTGGGGCCCCGAGGGCATCATGTCGGTTCAGAAGGTGGGCATGCTGGTCTGCTACAAGCCGTCGTTTACCATCACGGTCAGCAATTCCACGTTCAAATCCTTCTCCGAGAAGTGGGAGGTCTCGGCAGGACTGCGCATCGGACCGTTCAGTTTCTCCGGCGGCGGCGGCAGTTCCTCCTCCGGCTGGAAGGCGGATTCGGCCACCAACACCTTCAGCGGGGAATCGACTGCGGAGACCGCACTGATCATGGGAACGACAATCAACCTGATCAATCCGCAATAGCCCCCTGACCGTCCGGCGCCCCTCCCCCGGAAACGGAAGCCATGTCCGCAGCTTCCCTTTGGGGCGCCGGATGCGTTGCCTGATCGGTGGCCGAGAGGCGGCCACCCCCCACCTGAAAGAGGAAACGCCATGCCACGCATTCGCTGGAAAGCAAGTTTGAGCGCCCAGGACATCGGGCCCCTGATCGCAACCGCGGTGAGATCCATCGCCGCCATCCAGGCCGCCATTCAACGGCAGAGGCCGTTTGTGCACTACCATGCCGGCGGCGCTCAGCAGGCCCAGACCACCGTCAACTGGCCACCTGCCCCACCGGAGGAATACAACACGCACATGCAGGAGCATTCGGAAATGGTGGCCGTGGCCGCCAGCACCGGAGGCGCCGCCCCGATCTGGCGGCTCGATCAGGCCGGCCATGTGGTGGCAAACAACGGAGCAGCCATAGGCCACACAAACTATTTCACCGACCTGCCCCATTGCGGCTATTGCACCGTCATGATCTGGGTGCTGGAACTTCCGCTCGGCGAGCCCACTGCGGGCCGTTATAATATGGCGGTCAACCTGGAATACCCGGTGCCCGCAAATGTCCGCGACAATGTCGATGTGCTGACCCGGCTGATCAACGGGAACATGGGCGGCAACGCAGCACTGATCGCACTCAAGACAATGGTCAATGCGTTCCTGCAGAACGACCCGGGCGAATGGGTGCTGCAGATCGGACCGGGGATCTTTGTCAGCGATACGGCGGTCACCCAGGCGGCGCCGGCGGGAAAACTGGTGCTGGACTGGGCCACCGAGGCGGCGCCGCATCGTGTGTTTGTCGCCGGGACCGGTTTTGGACAGAACACATTGCTCACGACACTTTGGAAGGTCGTCTGGAAGGGCATCTATGAGAATGTGCGCTAGGCCCGGCCCCTCCTCCGCGACAAGGCGGGCGCTGCGGCCGCCGTGGCTCAGGCATCCTCGACGGCAAATTCGCGGTCTGGCGCATCGCCCCAACTGACGAAGCGGCCGCAGCCGAAATCTGCATTCTCGACGCCGTAGCGCAGCGGCTTGCCGTCGAGGCCGAGGGTTATGCCGCCGGCGGCCCGCAACACCGCGTCGCCGGCGGCAATATCCCATTGCTTGAGACAGACCAGGCGGGGATAAACATCGGCCTTGCCCTCGGCAAGGAGGCAGAATTTCAGCGACGATCCGACACGCTCGATCTCGTGGGCGGGCATCTTCTCGATCCAGGCCTGCGTCTCCGGCTCGCGGTGGCTCAGGCTGATCAGCGCGACAGGCGTTCTCGGCCGCGGGCGGGTGCGGATGAGACGGCGCGCAACGATCTCGCCCTCCGGCGTGACGTCGCCTGCATGGGCCTGCGGGCCGGCCCCCGCCCAGATCTTGCCCAGCGCCGGGGCGTAGACAACGCCGGCCACCGGCTTGAAATCCCGGATGAGCGCGATGTTGACGGTAAACTCGTTGCGGCCGGCGATGAAATCGCCGGTGCCGTCGAGCGCATCCACCAGAAAATACGATGCCTGGGCCGAACGTGGACACTTTCCGTCCTCGGCCATCTCCTCGGCTACGACCGGCACGCCGGGAAACTGCTCATTCAGGCGCTTCAGGATCAGCGCCTCGGCGAATTTGTCGGCCTGGGTGACGGGCGTGCTGTCGGACTTGATCGAGATCTTCGCGCCCGCCGCACGCACGCCGAGGATTTCGCGTCCTGCGGCGATTGCGGCCAGCTCAAGGGTTTCGATCAGATCCGGGAGTGGCTGCGGGACGGCTTCGAAACTGTCAGGCGCGCCCATGGGCGGCTCCGAATTGCAAGTTGGCGGTGACAAGTGGCGTTGCATGTTTGAGGTCTGCGGTCAATGCGAAGATGACACGGACATGACAAAACCGGGCTGGCGCTCTGGCTCGCAGGCCGGGGCAGAATATGCCGATGGAAGCGCTTTCATCGAAACGGGCAACCTGCAGGAGCCGTGACAACAGACTGTGATGCCTCGCTGGAAAGGCCGCTTGCGGCGATGATGGCATGGTCAAACGGAGCGCACGCCATGACCGCACAGTCCATTTTGCAGACCGCCACCGGCCGCCAATCCGAAACGGCCCTTGCGCCCGAGACCGGCCGAAGCTTCGGGCCGGATTTCGCCGCAGCGCTTGCTGCGGATCTCGCGGCCCTGCCGCTTGAAGCCCGCATCGCGCGCATCGCCGAACTGGGCACCGCGGTGTTCACCACCTCGCTCGGGCTCGAGGACCAGGTGCTGACCTCGCTGATTGCCGGTACCGGCGCGAAGCTGCGCATCGCCACGCTCGACACCGGCCGGCTGTTTGCCGAGACCGAGGCGCTGATCGCCGAGACGGAGGCGCACTACGGCCTCTCGATCGAGGTGTTCAAGCCGTGGAAGGACGAGGTCGACGGCTTCGTTGCGCTCTACGGCATGAACGGGTTTTACGACAGTGTGGAAGCGCGTCACGCCTGCTGCCATGCCCGCAAGCTGCAGCCGCTGGGGCGCGCGCTCGCGGGTGCCGAAATCTGGGTCACCGGGCTTCGCCGCGGCCAGTCGGGCAACCGGGCCAATGCGCCACTGGCCGAATGGGACGCGGATCGCAGCCTGCTCAAGGTCAATCCGCTGGCCGACCAGACGCTGGAAACGCTGAAAGCCCGCGCGGCGTCGGACAATGTGCCGATCAATCCGCTGCATGCAAAGGGTTATCCCTCGATCGGCTGCGAGCCCTGCACCCGGGCGATCAAGCCGGGCGAGCCCGAACGCGCCGGCCGCTGGTGGTGGGAGCAGGACGAGCGCCGTGAATGCGGGCTGCATCTGTCGGCTTCCGTTTCGGGGTCGCGTGCTCAACCCCGCGCCCGGCCACAGGCCAAGGGCCAGCCCCGGCCCAACGCCGCCTCAGCCTGATCCGCATTCCAGCCGCCCCCGCCGGGATCCGAAAGTTTTCGCGAAGGACAATTCGATGAACGTGATTGAACACGGCCGCGGCAAGCCGCCGCTCGACCCGCACCTGAAGGCGCTCGAGAACGAGGCGATCCACATCTTCCGGGAGGTGGCGGCCGAATTCGAGCGTCCGGTGATGCTCTATTCGATCGGCAAGGATTCGTCCGTACTCCTGCATCTGGCGCTGAAGGCGTTCCATCCGGGCAAGCTGCCGTTTCCGCTGCTGCACATCGACACCGGCTGGAAGTTTCCGGAGATGATCGCCTTCCGCGACCGGGTGGCCGAAAAGCACGGGCTCGACCTGATCACCCACACCAATCCGGACGGTCTTCGCGACAACGTCACCCCGTTCACGCACGGCTCGGCGCGCTACACCGACATCATGAAGACCCAGGCGCTGAAGCAGGCGCTCGACATGGGCCGCTACGATGCGGCCTTCGGCGGCGCGCGGCGCGACGAGGAAGCCTCTCGCGCCAAGGAGCGGATCTACTCGTTCCGGACGCCCGACCATGCCTGGGACCCGCGCAACCAGCGCCCCGAGCTCTGGTCGATCTACAACGGCATGATCCGGCCCGGCGAAAGCGTTCGCGCCTTCCCGCTGTCGAACTGGACCGAGGTCGACATCTGGCGCTACATCCAGGCCGAGAACATCGAGCTGGTGCCGCTCTATTTCGCCAAGCGGCGGAAAATCGTCGAGCGCGACGGCATGCTGATTGCCGCCGACGACAAGCGGCTGGACCTGCTGCCCGGCGAGATGCCGCGCGAGGAGATGGTGCGTTTCCGGACCTTGGGCTGCTTCCCGCTGACGGGTGCTGTCCGCTCCGCGGCCACGACACTGGACGAGGTGATCGCCGAACTCGAGATCGCCACCGTCTCCGAACGCCAGGGCCGCGCGATCGACCGCGACCAGTCCGGCTCGATGGAAAAGAAAAAACGCGAAGGGTATTTCTGATGAGTTCTCAAACACTTTCGCAGGCTGCTGCAGACATTGAATCCATCGATGATGAAGGCCACGCCCTTCCCAATGCGCACACCGCCGGCCGGCAGGCGCGGCCGCTCCGCTTCATCACCTGCGGATCGGTGGATGACGGCAAGTCGACGCTGATCGGCCGGCTGCTCTGGGACACCAAGGCGGTGAAGGAAGACCAGGCGGCGACGCTTGAGCGCGATTCCACCGGCAAGCAGAACGAACTCGGCCTGCCCGATTTCGCACTGCTGCTCGACGGGCTGCAGGCCGAGCGCGAACAGGGCATCACCATCGATGTCGCCTACCGCTATTTTGCCACCGACCGGCGCTCCTTCATTGTCGCCGACACGCCGGGCCACGTGCAGTACACCCGCAACATGGCGACCGGCGCCTCGACCGCCGATCTCGCGGTGCTGCTGGTCGACGCGCGCGCGGGCATTCTCGAACAGACCAGGCGGCACGCAACGATCGCCGCGCTGATGGGCATCCGTCAGTTCATCCTGGCGGTCAACAAGATCGACCTTGCGGGCTATGACGAGGCGGGGTTCCAGGCGATTGCGCGGGATTTCCGCGAGATCGCGCTGTCACTCGGCGTGCGCCAGGTGACGGCCATCCCGGTGTCGGCGCTCAAGGGCGAGAACATCGTCTATCGCGGCGAAGCCTCGATGCCGTGGTATGACGGCCCGACGCTGGTCGAGGTTCTGGAAAAGGCCACCCAGCGGACCGGCCAGACCACCGGGTTCCGGCTTCCGGTGCAGCGCGTCTCGCGCCCCGGCGAAGGCTTTCGCGGCTACCAGGGCACGGTTGCGGGCGGCTCGATCAAGCCCGGCGACAGCGTCGTGGTGCTGCCCTCGGGCGTGGAAGCCAACGTGAAAGCCATCGTCACCTACGACCTGGTGCGCAACGCGGCGGTCTCCGGCGACGCCATCACGCTGGTGCTCGACCGGCCGGTGGACGTTTCACGCGGCGACATGATCGCGGCCATAGACCAGCGCCCGCAGGTGGGACAGGCGTTTTCGGCCCGGCTGGTGGCACTCTCGCCGGACGGCATCGTGCCGGGCAAGCGCTACTGGCTGAAGGCGGGCTCGCGCCGCCAGCGCGTCTCGGTGCGCCCGACCGCCGCACTTAACCTTCAGACCGGCAAATGGGAAGACGCGCTGACGCTGCCGGTCAACGGCATCGGCCAGGCGGAGCTCGACTTCGACGAGGCGGCGATCTTCGACGCCTACGAGACCAACCGCGAGACCGGCGCCTTTATCCTGATCGACCCCGAGACGCTGAACACGGTGGCCGGCGGCATGATCGAAAAGAAACGCTCGCCGGGCGAACGCCTCGGCACCCTCCCCGGCGCCGACCACGCAACCATCACCCTGCCCGCGCGGCTGATCGAACAGTTCCTGAAAACGGACTTCGCCCGGGCGCATGCTGGGGAAATCCGGGTGTCAGGGCCTGAGGAGGATGGGGGGTAGATGGGGGACCACGTCTCGCCAAAGAGGCTGTCTCCGGCCCTTTGCGCCCCCTCTTAACCATCTCAAATGCTTAATCACAGCTATCGGATTGCTGCAGCTCGCATAGAACGCAGCAACTTCAAAGCGAAATTATTTTCGGGTTTTTTCTTTCACTGCTAATTACAATCGAAAGGACTGCATTTTTTCCATCCATTGCGGCTCGCACTCCACCGTCACGTGAATCTAAGGCAGTTATTGCGATAGCCCTCCAAACCGTTGCTGTTCGATGTTTGACCAAGTAGTGTGCTGTTCAGCTATGGGATGGGGACGGAACCGCTTATGAAAATTGAGTCGCAAGACAAACGTGTAGACGAATTGCTAAAGGGAAATATTTTCCTCATTCCGCGATTTCAAAGGGAATATTCATGGGAGCCTGACCATGTCTCTGAGTTTTGGGACGACATCATGGATAACATGACTGAACCCTACTTCATTGGCGCCATGGTTGTTTACAAGGTTGGGAGGTCTACTCTTGCTGTAGTCGACGGACAACAAAGGCTCACGACCATCACGATCTTACTCTGCGCAATACGGGAAGCATTTAAGGCTCTAAATCGAACCGATCTTGCAGATGGATTGCAGGCATATATTGAACAAAAAGACAGAGAAAACAAAACCGTATACGTCCTAAAAACAGAGTCCTCATTCCCCTTTTTGCAAGAAGAAATCCTCAAGAGCGATGAGGCCGAGGTCCCGTTTGAAATTGGCCGCGAAGAAGAGGCAATCCAAAGAGCCTATGATATTTTTGGATCAAAAATATCCGAAAAAGTTAATAATTACCTCTCAAATAAAGAGCAGATTCCGGATGAAAATAAAAAAGACGCAACTGAATGGTTGTCAACACTCAGAGATACTGTGTTTGATCTGAATCTTATTCTGGTAACACTTGATAGTGAAGATGACGCGTATCTGATATTTGAAACCCTTAACACGAGAGGAAAAGACCTTGCGCTAGCTGACTTGCTTAGAAATCACTTTTCAAAACTCATCAAGGCGGCCAGTGAAGTAGACCAAGTCAAACAAAAATGGGGTAAGGTGCACGACACAATTAAGAGCTCGCCCGTTCAATTGGACCCAGATACATTTATTGTGCATTCTTGGCAGTCACGCTATGATTTTGTGACAAAGGCAAAAGTATTTCATCGTGTAAAAGAATTGGTAAATAAGAGAAATGCAAAATCTCATCTAGACCGCTTTGTGTCCGATGCAGAACAATGGCGATCAATTTTTGACACTGACTATCTTTGGTCAAAAAATGAAAAAGAGGCTGCGCGTTCACTGGCTGCACTTAGGACTTTTAAGGTTGTTCAACCCACTCCAGGAATTCTGTCACTAGTGAGGGCCTATAGGGATAAGCAGATCAAATATAAGGCATTAAGGGACGCCCTAAGCAGCATAGAAAAGTTTCATTTTTCATTCAACGCGATTACTTCATCGCGGTCATCGGGCGGTATTTCTGGAATGTATTCGTCTTTCGGAAGATCAATATTTGATGCCGCCGATAGCAATATCGCGAGTCGTGCTGTTGCTGATTTAGTTGGGAAGCTTCGTGATCGGGAAGTCTCCGACGTTGAGTTTGATGCAGGTTTTCAACAAGTTATATACACAAATAAGCATTCATCTCAAAAAACGTTGGTCCAATATATATTGAAAAAAGTTGCCATTCATGAGGATCAACCCTTTCGAGGCGACACCGAGGACTTAACAATTGAACATCTTATGCCGCAATCTAGCTCAAAAAGTGATGAAGACCACGAGGTAATTGGGCAGATTGGTAATCTAGTTCTTGTGGATTCAAAAACAAACGAGGAACTCTCTAATAAGGAATTCAAAGAAAAAAAGGTCATACTGAAGAAAAACGGCTATAAGCTACCAGAGATTTTTGAAGAGGCTGAAAAGCTTACACCCGAAGTAATTTTAGAAAACACCAAACGCATTTCCGAGTTAGCACGCAATGTCATTTGGAAATTGTAAAATCTGATCGTGTCATCTCTTTTTCGCAACCAAATACAAAGGAAATCAGGGTGCAGTGAAAACCGGTTTCTGCCCTCCGGGCTCGTGGCGCAAAGCGCAGCCAACGTCCGCTGCCACCCATTCTTGTACGCTCTGCACCACAATCAAGGATCAACACACCACACCCTTTCCCGCAGCGCAGCAACGATTCCTTAGTCGCTTCGTGGTCTGATTGATTAAAGGTTTAATCAACTCCGGATCCGGGCGTCTTCTCCCATGGAACATTATGACTTCATCGTTATCGGCAGCGGGCCGGCGGGCCGGCGGGCGGCCATTCAGGCGGCGAAATTCGGCAGGAAGGTGCTGGTGGTCGAGCGCGGCCACCGCGTCGGCGGGGTGTCGGTGCACACCGGCACGATCCCCTCGAAGACGCTGCGCGAAACCGCGCTCAACCTGTCCGGCTGGCGCGAGCGCGGGTTCTACGGCCGCTCCTACCGGGTCAAGCAGGACCTGACGGCGGGCGATCTGCGGGCCCGGCTCGACATCACGCTCAACCACGAGATCGAAGTGCTCGAACACCAGTTCGCGCGCAACCAGGTGACCACGCTCAGGGGCGATGCGCGCTTCAAGGACAAGACCACCATCGAGGTGGAAGGCGAACAGGGCGAGACTTTCGAGTTCACCGCGGACGCGATCATGCTCGCGGTCGGCACCGTGCCGTTCAGACCGGACTATGTGCCGTTTGACGGCAAGCAGATCTTCGACAGCGACGAGATCCTGTCGCTCGATCACCTGCCCCGGTCGATCGCGGTCATCGGCGCAGGCGTCATCGGCATCGAATACGCGACGATCTTCAGTTCGCTCGACGTGCATGTGACGCTGATCGAGCCGCGCGACACCATGCTCGATTTCATCGACCGGGAGCTGATCGACGATTTCACCCACCAGCTCAAGGATCGCGGCATGGTGCTGCGCTTTGGCCGGAAGGCGGAAAAGATCAGCAAGCTCGACGACGGCATGTGCGAGATCCGGATGGAAGGCGGCCGCCATATCCGCACCGAAATGGTGCTGTTTGCGGCGGGGCGCATGGGCGCGACCGGAAGCCTCAACCTCGAGGCCTGCGGGCTGGAGAGCGACAATCGCGGGCGGATCAAGGTCGATCCGGTGACGTTTGCCACCGAGGTGCCGACCATCTATGCCGCAGGCGACGTGATCGGCTTTCCGAGCCTGGCCTCGACATCGATGGAACAGGGCCGCATCGCGGCCTGCCACGCGCTCGGCCATCCCGCGCACGAGCCGCCGAAATTCTTTCCCTACGGCATCTATTCGGTGCCGGAGATCTCCACCGTCGGCATGACCGAGGAGGAGGTGCTCGAGCGCGGCATTGCCTATGAATGTGGCGTGGCGCGGTTCCGCGAGACCTCGCGCGGGCACATCATGGGGCTCGGCACCGGGATGCTAAAGATGATCTTCTCGCTCAAGACCCGGCGGCTGCTCGGCTGCCACATCGTCGGCGAAGGCGCGACCGAGCTGATCCACATCGGCCAGGCAGTGTTGAACCTCAAAGGCACGCTCGACTATTTCGTTGAAAACGCCTTCAACTATCCAACGCTTGCCGAAGCCTACAAGATCGCAGCGCTCGACGCCTGGAACCGCATGCCGAAGTCGTGAGGCGCGGGGATTCCCCGCCAGGCAGCATTTCATCGCCGCATCTGCGGGACAGGGCTTGAGGAACCATTTCGAATTCCGCAAGTTGCGTTTCTGTTGCCGAATCGCACCTGCTGGCGGGCTCGCGGTTCCAGCAGGTGGCATTGCCGGTTGTCCCGCGCCGCTCACGGGGGCATATCATTACGGGCATTGGAGCAGGCATGAACAGGATATTTGAAGCATGAGCGGATTGCTTGCCCTACTCGACGACGTCGCAGCGCTGACCAAGCTGGCGGCAGCCCAACTCGACGACATTTCCGGCCAGGCCGCCAAGGTCGGCGCCAAGACGGCCGGCATCCTGATCGACGACACCGCGGTTACGCCGAAATACGTCCACGGGCTGCCGGCGGCGCGCGAGCTGCCGATCGTCTGGAAGATCGCGCGCGGATCGCTGTTCAACAAGCTCGTCATCCTGCTGCCGATCGCCATGCTGCTCAACGTGTTTGCGCCATGGCTGCTGTCGCCGCTCTTGATGATCGGCGGCGCCTATCTGTGTTTCGAGGGCGCGGAGAAGATCTGGCACCTGTTTCATCCCACACCGATCCCCGTCGATGCGGAAAACCCCATCGATCACGCCCATCTCGAAGAGAAGCGCGTGGCCGGCGCCATCAAGACCGACTTCATCCTGTCGGCCGAGATCATGACCATCGCGCTTACCTCGATCGAGGCCAGTACCCTCTGGATGGAAGGCGCCGTTCTGGCGGTTGTCGCCATCGGCATCACTGTTCTGGTCTATGGCAGCGTCGCGCTGCTGGTGAAGGCCGACGATATCGGGCTGAAGATGGCGCAGGACGGCAATTTCGGCATGACCCGGTACATTGGCCGCGGCATTGTGCGCGGCATGCCCGCCTTCATGGAAGCCGTTGCCGGCATCGGCACGGTCGCAATGCTCTGGGTCGGCGGCTCGATCATCGTCCATGGTCTCGAAAGTTTCGACTTCACGGCCATCGGCCATTTCGTCCATGACATGTCGGCAAGTGTGCGCGAGAGCGTCTCGGTCGCGCCGGGCCTGCTTGGCTGGGCGACGGAAGCCCTGCTCTACGGAATCTTCGGCCTTGCGGTCGGGCTGGTGCTGCTTGGCGTCATCAGCCTGGGCGGCCGCGTCCTCAAACGCGGGTGAAACAAGGCGCAGGACGCGCGAGGGCCACATACATGGCTCTGGTTACCCGGTCCCGAGGCCTTTCCTGAGGGCATCCAGAAACAATTGAACCTTTGGCAGGGTGCCTCTCGATGAGGCCAGAAGGGCAGTGATCTCCAGGTTGGGTGTGCTCCAGTCGGTGAGCAGTTCACGCCAGCCCGCAGGTGCCGCGAAATCGGGCAGGAACGCAATCCCCGCGGTTCGTTCGGCGGCGGCCATCATGCGGCGCGGGATCTTCACGTTCACCGCCTCCCCGCCCCGCAGGAAACGGACCTCGTCCGCCTCGAGCGCCCGGCCGATGCCGAACACGTCATGGCCGACAAGGTCGGCGGGGCATTCCGGCTCGGCGCCGGACCATCCCGGCGACGCATAGACCCGGGTTCGCGTGACCCCGAGCGTGACCACCCGCATGGCCGGATGCGGCGGTTGCGCAACCCTTATGGCGACGTCCACATCTTCCTCGAGCGGATCGACAGAGCGCGTGGTCCATTCCAGACAGCCGTTCACCTTCGGGTGTAAAAAAAGATAGTCGGCCATGATCGAACTGACGAAAGCCTGACCAAGAATGACGGGAGCCGTGACCTTCAGCCGCCCGGCAGGTTCGCGGGCCATCTCCGCAGCGGCCCCCAGCGCCGCGGACGCCTGTTCGAGCATCAGCTGCGCATGTTCGTAAACGCGCCGCCCGACCTCGGTCAGCGCGATCCGGCGTGTCGTGCGGATCAGAAGCGGCTGGCCCAGCCGCGTCTCGAGATAGGCAATGCGGCGGCTGATCGTTGCCTGCGGCCTGCCCGTCCGGCGTGCGGCAGCCGTGAAGCCGCCGGTTTCGACCACGCGGGCAAACAGGGCCAGGTCATCCAGGCCAAGATCGATCAATTCATCCATGACTTAATGATATCCATATTCAATATCTAATCAAATCTCTTGCACGCCATACACTCCCGTGGAGACCGAAAACCGTGCCGCCGGGCTTGCGGACATTCTGCGTCAGCGCGCGAACCGTGAGCCCCCGGTTGAGCCTGCAGCTTTCGAACACAAGGAGCCTCATGTCATGAAAAATGTCTTTCGTCGCGGCCGTCTTTCTGGTCGCTCAAACGCTCACCTCTTTTGCCCAGGACGCAGAAGAGCGCATCGCCACCAACGGAATCTCGCTCAACGTCAAGACCTGGGGCGATCCTGCCGATGAAGCCGTGGTTCTCATGCATGGCTGGATGGGAACGTCGCATACGTGGCGCAAACTCGCGCCGCTGCTTGCGGAGGACCGCTTCATCATCGCGCCCGACATGCGCGGCCACGGCGCCTCGGACAAGCCCGATGCCGGCTATGACGCGGTCGGGCTTGCAGCGGACATCAAGGGGCTTCTGGACCACTTCGGCAAGACCGAGGCCCATGTGGTGGGCCACGACATGGGGGCTCTGGTCTCGCTCGCCTTTGCCGGAACCTATCCGGAAACGGCATTGAGCATGACCTATCTGGACGAGCCGCTGATCGGCTACAACCTGGACCAGTTCACGGTCTACCGCGAGGAGACTTACGGCGGCTACTGGCACTTCGGTTTCAACAGCGCGCCCGGACTTGCCGAAATCCTTGTCGAAGGCAAGGAACAAGCCTTTGTCGACTGGTTCGTGCCGCTGATGCACGCCCCCAACCCGGAGGCGGTGACTGCGGAAGACCGCGCCATCTATGCCGAGGGTCTGAAGACCGAAAACGGCATTTCAGGCTCCGTCGGCTGGTACCGCGCGACGTTCGAGACCGCGCGGCAGCTTCGCGCACTCGGCGATGCCGGCATCGACGTGCCGATGATGGCCTGGGGCGGGGAGTACGGCGTTCCGGTCACGCATTCACAGTTCGAAGCGATCTCGGACAATGTGCGCGGCGGCATCATTCCCGGCATGGGGCACCTGCTGCCCGAAGAGGCCCCGGACTTCCTGGCAGCCGAACTCGCCACTTTCTTCACCCAAACCGAAGCCCGATAGAGGATCACCGATGCACACGATCAACACGCTAACGATTAAAAATTCCGTGCTCTGCCTGATCGACCACCAGCCCTGGGTGGCGTTTCCGATCAATTCGATCACGCCGGAGCACCTGACCAACAATGTGCTGGGGCTGGCCAAGACCGCCAAGGGGCTTGATGTGCCGACGATCCTGACCACGATCAACGCCAAGTCCGGCCCGCTCAAGGATCCGCTGCTGCAGGGGTTAAGCGGACTCTGGCCCGATGTCGAGCCGATCGACCGCAGCAACACCAACGCCTGGTCGGATCCGGCCTTTGTCGAGGCGGTGAAGGAGACAGGCCGCAAGAAACTGGTGATGGCCGGATTGTGGACCGAAGTCTGCCTGGCGCAGACCGCGATTTCCGCAATTGCGGACGGATATGAGGTGTTTTTCGTCTCTGACGCGTCGGGCGGACTGAGCCCGGAAGCGCATGAACGCGCTTGCCAGCGGATGATCCAGGCCGGTGCGGTTCCGATGAGCTGGTTCGCTGTCGCGGCCGAATGGACGCCGGACAACACCGCGCCGGAATATCAAAAAATGTACCCCATCACCCTCGCCCATGGCGGCGGCGTCCAATGGGCGGTGGAATACATTCTGGCCAACCTGCCGCAAGAGACGGCCTGACACCAGCTGCCGGCGCTGGCGGCAGTTCGCCGTGTCAGCGCCGGCCTTTCATTGTCTATTCGCCGGGAACCATTTCCGGCTTCGCGCCCCGGGAGGCGCTGCCATTCGATGCATCGCGGAGTTCAGCCTCGAGCCTCTGTTCCTCCTGGGCCGATGGTGTGGCGAAGCGGGCGAGCAGCAGGTAGGCGACGGGCGTGAGCATCAGGGTGGCGATCATGGCCAGTCCCAGACCGCCGACGATCACCCAGCCCAGCGCAATCCGGGCCTCGGCGCCTGCGCCGAAGGCCAGAAGCAGCGGCACGGAGCCCAGCACGGTCGAGATCATGGTCATCATCACCGGCCTCAGGCGGATGTTGGAGGCTTCCTCGATGGCCTCGCGCACGTCCATTCCGCGGTTGCGCAACTGGTTGGCGAACTCGACAATCAGAATGCCGTTCTTGGCCATTACGCCCACAAGCAGCACCAGGCCGATCTGGCTGTAGACATTGAGCGAGCCGCCGGTCATGGCGATGGCGAAAATCGCGCAGGCAAGCCCCAGTGGCACGGTGGAAATGATGATCAAGGCGCTCACAAAGCTTTCGAATTGGGCTGCCAACACCAGAAGTACGACTATGATGGCGATACCGAAGGTGATCAGCATGTCGCGCGAGGATTCATCGAGCGTGGCGGCTTCCGCCAACGGAATGATGCGCACGCCTTCGCTCATCAGCGGCTCGGCCATATCCACAGCCTCGGCCCAGGCATCGCCGAGCGCGAAGCCGGGAGTCAGGCCCGCGGTGATCGAGACCGAGCGCATCTGGCTTTCGCGCCTCAGATCCGGCGCAACGGCCTTTTCTGTGAGCGAGGCGATGGTCGACATCGGAACGATGCGGCCGTCGCCGGCTTTCAGATAGATCGATTCCAGGTCGGTCGGATCGTTGATCGGGTTGGTGGTCGACATCAGCTTGACCGGATAGGAGCGATCCTCGATGAAGACCTCGGCCACCTCGCGGCCATCGAGCAGTGCCTGCAGCGCCTCGGCCAGACCGTCGATGTTGACGCCGAGATCGGACGCGCGCTCGCGGTCGATACGAACGGAAATCTGTGGCTGGGTGGTCTCGTAGGACAGCCTGATCTGGCGGAACCGCGCGTCCTGCTCGAGCTTGGTGACCATTTCCTGGGCGACCCCGGCAAGCTCGTCATAGCTGTTGCCGACAAAGGCGAACTGCAGGCCGTTGCCCGCCCCGCGGATGCCGAGGCTGTTGGGCTGGATGGCGAAGGCGCGAAGCCCGGGCACGGTCTGCAGCATGCCGTTGACCTGGCCGACGATCTCGCCCTGTGAGCGGACCCGCTCGCCCCATGGCGCAAGTGTGAGCACCATGAAGCCGTTGTTCGCGGACCCGCCGGTGCCGGCGATGGAGAAGACGTTGGTAACCTCGCCGCTTTCCTGCAACGGCGCCACGAGGCGTTCGATCTCGCCCATCCTGGCGCGGGTGTAATCGAGACTCACGCCCTGCGGAGCAGCGATCCGCATCAGCGCCACGGCCCGGTCCTCGGGCGGCGTGAGCTCCTGGGGAATGGAACTGGCCGTGAAAAGCGCCGCGCCGGCGACAAGCAAGGCGATGACGATGACAACCAGCGGCGCATCGAGCGCCCGGCGCAGAACCGCGCGATAGAGGCTTGAGAAATAGCCGCCCCATCTCTCAAAGACGCCCTGACGCCCGCCCGAGACAGGTGCCGCCTTGCGCTTGATCAGCCGCGAGGCGAGCATCGGGCAAAGGGTCAGCGCGACCACGCTCGAAATCAGCACCGTGAAGGCGAGCACAAAACCGAATTCGGTGAAAAGGCCACCAGCCTGTCCCGGCAGGAAGGAGATCGGGATGAACACCGCGGCGAGCGTCGCCGTGGTGGTGATGACGGCGAAGAAGACCTCCCGCGTGCCGATGACGGCGGCGGCGCGCACGCCCATCCCCTCGTTGCGCTTGCGGACGATGTTTTCAAGCACAACGATCGCATCGTCAACGACCATGCCGGTGGCGAGCACCAGCGCCAGAAGCGTGAGGATGTTGACGGAAAAGCCAGCCAGCCAGATGGCCGCGAAGGCGCCGATCAGCGCCACAGGCAGGGTCACTGCCGGAATGATGGTGGCCCGCCAGTCGCGCAGGAACAAAAAGATGATGGCGATCACGATCGCCACCGCAAGCAGCAGCGTGGAACGAACCTCGTCGATGGCGCCGCTAATGAAACGCGCGTCGTCGCTGGTCACGCGGATGTCGACGCCTTCGGGCAGGATCTCCCTCAGCTGCTCCGTTGCCGCCTTCACCCCTTCCGAGATTTCGAGCGTGTTGGACGCCGACTGCCGGATGATGCCCATGCCGATGCCGGTGCGATTGTTGGCCCTGAGCACCGTCTGGCCGGGATCTGCTCCGAGCGTGACGCTGGCGACATCGCGGAACTGGACCCGGTCGTTGATGTAGAGCTGCTCGAAGCCTTCGGGCGTGGTGATGTCGGCGGTGGCGCGCACCACGATGTCCGAAGAGCGGGCGGTGAGCGAACCGGCGGGAACATCGAGCGCGACATTGCGCAGCGCGTTGCGCAGATCGGCGAGCGTGAGCCCGAAGGCCGCGAGCCGGGACTGGTCCACATCGACGCGGAAGATCTTCTCCCGGTCGCCATAGACATTGACGTCGGCCACGCCGGGGACCGCGGCGAGACGGTCGACGACCATGTCCTCGACCAGAACCGTCATGTCCTGGACGTTGAGCCGGTCGGATGTCACGGCCAGCCGCATGACCGGATCGGAATTGGCGTCGGCCTTGACGATGCGCGGCTCGTCGGCGCCATCGGGCATGTTGTTGGTTACCCGGCCGAGCGAATCGCGCACATCGGAGGCTGCGACATTCAAGTCGGAGCTGTCGTTGAACTCGATGGTGACGCGGCTGCGGCCAAGGGTGGAGGTCGAGGAGATCGACGCGACTCCGGAAACCCGCGCCACGGCGCCCTCGATGATGGCGGTCAGCTCGCGGTCGACGGTTTCGGGCGCTGCGCCGGAGAACTGGGTGGTCACGGTGATGACCGGCCTGTCGACATCGGGCAATTCGCGGATTTCCGCGCCATAGAGACCGGCAAGGCCCGCCACCACGATCAGCAGGCTGATCACCATGGCGAGCACCGGGCGCCGGACCATCAGCGCGGCGGGGCCGCCGGTGTGATGGAGCTCGTCGTCGGAGGACGTCATGGGTTCAGCCTGTGTTTCCGATGCCGCGTGACCGGCCTCAGTCGCCGAATCCACTTCCGGCGTGGTTCGGGAAACGCTTTCGTCGCCGCCGGGTTCGTTCGGCGTTTCGGCGGAGGCCGCTGCGCCTTCGGCATCCTTGTCGTTGGGATCCTTGTCCGGCCCGGTCATGCGCCGCTCCCGGCCCGGGCCGGCTTCTCGTTGAGGACAACGGGCTTGCTGCCTTCGCGCGCCTGTTCGCCTTCGCCCTGGATCCGAACCGAGCTGCCCGGTCGCACGCTCTGCACACCCTCGATCACCACGGCGTCACCGGGCGCGAGGCCGGCCTTGACGAGAACGCTGTCGGCATTGCGCTGGATGATCGCCACATCGACGCGCTCGGCGGCGCCATCGCGGATGCGCCAGACATAGGAACCTGTAGAATCCCACTGGACTGCCAGCGGGTCGACCGAGGGCCAGCGCTGGCCTTCAAAGGCGATGCGGACCTCGAACGACATGCCTGCGCGCAAGGTGTCGTCCGGGTTCGGGATCTGGGCGCGCACCCTCAGGGTTCGGCTGGTCTCGTCCACCCGGTTGTCGACCGCGGAAATCTCACCCTCGAAGATCTCTCCAGGCTGCGAGATCGCAGACGCCCTTACCTCCTTGCCGACCTCCATTCCCGAGGCGAAGCGCTCCGGGACGAAGAACTCGACCAGGATCTCGCTGCGGTTATCGATGGTGGTGATCTCCGAATTGCTGGTCACGTAATCGCCGGCGTTGACCGCAAGGATGCCAAGTGAGCCGCTGATCGGCGCGGTCACGGTGCGGCGCGACAGCTCCAGTTCGGCCTGGCGCAGGGCGACGCGGGCGGTGTCGAGCGTATTGCGGGCCTGTTCGGCCTCGACGCTCGATGCGGCGCGGCTGGCAACCAGGCTTTCAAGACGCGTCACGCGGGACTGCGCATCCTCCACGGCAAGGCGCGCCCGCTCGACCGCAAGCTCTTCCTCGGACGCATCGAGCCTGAGGATAACGTCGCCGCGCTCGACCCGCCCGCCGGGACGCACGGGGATCTCGTCGATCTGACCCGACACCAGCGTTCGCACCGAGACCGAGCGCACCGCCTGACCGCTGCCGATTGCGGTGAGCGTGTCGTTGACGATGCCTTCGCCCGCTTCTGCGACGACGACAAGCGCATCACGCGATCCGCGACCGCCGCCCGCAAACCCGGACGGGGCGCCGCCCTGGTCGGCTTCGGGATCAGGCGGGAAAAGCGAGATGCGTTCGAGCCCGTTGCTGACGAGAATGCCGTGGGCGCCGGGATAGAGCCAGGACCAGCCGACAAAGGCCGCGACAAGAATGAACAAGCACAGCACGAATTGTTTCCAGAGCTTCAAAACCGTGACTTCCCATCATGGCGGCGACGCGTTCGAACCCGCAGGGTAATCCACAGGTCCATGCCGCGCGACGGACCGGGGCGGATATTTGAATTGCGGATATGCTTCGTGCACAACATAGCGCACGCTCGCAAAACGACACTGCTTGTTTTTGCAAAAAGCATGTCAGGGAAACATTTTTTCTCGTGCTTCAAGCACGCGGGCTTGCGACGGCGCTGCGCTCAGCCCTTCCAGACGAGCCGGAAAGCGTCTGGCCCGGGTTCACCGACACAGGCTTGGTAGCGCACTTGCACGGGGCGACGGAGCATTGCGGAGAAGAGCGTTTCGAAAACGGCGCAATGCCAGGCACAGCCGGGCATCGAAAGCGGGTTTTCACGGATCTCGATCACAGCCGGATGGCCGGGCGTGGCGGTTACGGTCGCCCCCCCGGCAAAGGTCCATGAATTGGCGACAATCGCCCTGAGCAAAATGCGCGCTGCCAAGCGCGCGGGCAGCAGGCGCAGCACAGCTCGTGCAACGCGCGGAATTCGGTTTTCGAGAATGTAGCACCCCGTGCGCCGACCGGCTTCGGCCATGACGGTGTCAAAGGCGTCACCACCAAGTGCTGCGAACAGCGCCATGTTCAAGCGATGCACCTTATCCGCCTCGACCATTTTGTCGGGGGGGCGGTCGAACCAGGCCTCGAGCCCGGCATAGCCGAACAGGCGTCGGGCAACAGGACCGCCATAGCTGTCGACCAGCGCGGACCGGATCTGGATAACAGCGTTGGGTCCGACGGTGTTTTCGGCCGGACCGCGAACGGGGGCCACAGCGGCAATCGCGCTGTCGGCGGGAGATGCGAGCCCGGCGCGGCCGAGCCCGACAGCGGCTCCACTCATTCCGCGGGCTCCCGGCTCTCCTCCATCTGCTCGCGGCTGCCACCGCCGCAGGCCATCACGATGCCGGTGTCATCATCCTTGAGCTTGGCGCGGGACTTCTCAAGCGCCACCTTGCGGTCGTGGATGGCAGTCCAGTCCTCCATTTGGGCCGTTGCGATCTTGCGGGTGCGGTCAAAGTTGAAATTGACGCCCTTCTTGGATTGCGGGCCCCAGTAATTGGCCTTGCCGAGATCGTAGAACTTGCGCTCGAAGCCGGCCTTGAGGAAGGCCTTGAGACACCCGAGCAGGTATCTTCGCCGGAAGCCGGTGCCGCGCCAGGGGTAATGGAACAGCGCCTTCTGCATGTAGAAGCGGCGGTAATTGTTCATCACCCGGTCGAGCAGTTCGGCCCGGCCCATGGCCTCGGGCTTCATGATCGGGGTGACGAAATTGTATTTCTCGAAGTCGAAGATCTCGACCTTGTCGCCAAGTTCCTGAAACAGAGGCGTGAACGGCCAAGGCGTATACATGGCCCAGTTGGCGAGATCGGGCTGCCAGTCCCAGGCCATGCGGTAGGTTTCCTCGAGCGTCTCGGCGGTCTCGTTTTCCAAGCCCACGATGAACTGCGCCTCGACGAAAATATCGGCCTCGCGCAAGAGCCGGATGGCTTCCTTGTTCTCGGAAACCTTGGTTTCCTTGTTGAAGCGGTCGAGCTTGAGCTGGGCGGCGGCCTCGGTGCCGAGCGAGATATGGACAAGGCCCGCCTTGCGGTAGAACTTCAAGAGCTCCTTGTCGCGCATGATGTCGGTAACGCGGGTGTTGATGCCCCATTTAACCTTGTCGGGCAGGCCGCGGGCAATCAGTTCCTCGCAGAACTGGATGAATTTCTTGCGGTTGATGGTGGGTTCCTCGTCGGCGAGGATGAAGAAGCCGACCTGGTGGTTGTCGACCAGGTTCTCGATTTCGTCGACCACCTTCTTCGGATCGCGGACGCGGTAGTCGCGCCAGAATTTCCACTGGCTGCAGAAGGAACAGGTGAACGGGCAGCCGCGTGCCATGTTCGGAATGGCGACGCGCACGCCGAGCGGCACATAGATGTATTTGCTCCATTCCAGAAGCGTCCAGTCGGGATTGATGGCATCAAGCTCCTTGACCGTCGGAGCAGCCTGGGTGGCGACGATCTTGCCGTCATCGGCGATATAGGCAAGCCCCTTGATCGATGCGCGATCATCGGGCCACCGTCCGTCTGCAACGGTGCGGATCAATTCCCGGAAGATCTCCTCGCCCTCGCCGCGGACGATCACATCGACCCAGGGGGCTTCCGAAAGAACCTGCTTGTACATAAAAGTGGCGTGAATGCCGCCAAGCACCCTGAGTGCATCGGGTACGACCTCCTTGGCGATCTCAAGCACCCTCTCCGCCTTGTAGATCGACGGCGTAATGGCGGTCGAGCCAACCACATCGGGCTTGAGATCCTTGAGCCGGGCCGTCAGATCCTCGTCGGAGAGATCGTTGGTCATCGCATCGATAAAGTGGATGTCGGTGAAGCCTGCGTCCTTGAGGTGACCCGCCAGATAAGCGACCCAGGCCGGCGGCCAGTTTCCGGCGATCTCCGCACCGCCCGAGTGGTAATTCGGATGAACGAGTACGATGCGCATGGTGCTGGCCTCCCTGAGTTTGTCCACTCAGGTTGACACATTCGATGTCATTTAATTTTGACATAGATCAAAGGAAAGGCATCTCCCTGAGACATGCCGGCCCGTCAGTGACAGCATGGGAGAGCGACCCCCGGGAGCAAGACCGAACGAAAGATCCGCAGGAATTCACATCACGGCAGGGAAGCGGGAACCGGAAGACGGCGGATGTCCCGGTCCAATTGGCAGACAGCACAAATCAGGAGCGGTCGAAAAGCCGGGTTGCCATGTCGGCGGCATGGGCGACGAGCGAGGCCACCAGCCAGAGCGCGATCATCCCGGCCGACGCGCCTGTCAGCGCCGCATAGAGCGCACCTAGCAGGCCGGCGCCCGATGCCATGGTCAGCACCAGCGAACCGATGCGGGCTCGCCGGCGCAGGAACAGGGCGATGAGAAGCGCCTCGACGCCGATCACCGCAAGCGCCAGAAGCGCTATCCTTCCGTCACCGACAAACGCGAGCAGCCAATCGGGCCACATCAGTGCGCCGCCGGTCTGAGAAGTTGCCGCATGTCCTTGAGAAAGACGCGGACATGGGCGAGCGGATCGCGACGGACCAGCTTCTTGTTGAGGTAGCTTTCCCAGGTCAGACGCTGGACATCCTTGTCCTCGCACATCTTGACAAATTTCTCGCGGCGCTTGTCGCTCGAATACCAGAACCACTGCATGAAGCCGAGCACCAGAAACACCTTGCCATGGGCTTTCTGGAAACGTTTTCGTGCGCTGGCGAGATGGCGGGCATCACCCGTCTCAAGGACCTTCATTGCCGCTTCGGCGCCGAGATCGCCGGTGTGCATGGCATACCAGATCCCCTCGCCCGACGACGGCGCGACGACGCCGGCCGCGTCACCGATCAAAAGCACATTGCGGCCGTCATCCCAGCGCTTCATCGGCTTGAGCGGCAGCGGAGCCCCCTCCTCGCGCACTGTTTCGGCTTCGGCCAGGCCGAAGCGTTCACGCAACTCCCGCGTGGCGGCCTTGAGATCGAAGCCCTTGACGGCCGAGCCGCACCCAACGCTCGTGTAGGGTCCATGCGGGAACACCCAGCCGTAAAAATCGGGTGAGATCTCGCCATCATAGATCACCTCGCAATTGGAGGGATCGAAATCCGGATTTTCCCCGGGCTCGGGGGAACGGACGATCTCGTGATAGGCAAACACATAGGGCGGCCGGACCTTGGGGCCGAAAATCGCGCGGCGTACCGCGGAATTGGCGCCGTCGGCGCCGATCACAACCGACGCGGAAAGGGTTTCGGCGTCGCGATCCTTGCCCTTGCCAAGCCTGACGTCGACCATGCCGTCGGCCCGCTGCTCAAGCGAAGAGAAGCTGGCGGCGCGGTAGTCGGCGCCGGCCTGACGGGCGCGTTCGCGCAGATAGGGGTCGAACTGGTCACGGTCGACCATGCCGACATGGCCGACATCGCCGATCTCCATGCCGACCTGAAGCCCGCTTGGCCCTGTCATTCGCGCGCCGCGAACGCGTGCCTTGATCTGCTCGGGCGCGATGGCATATTGCGCCATGGCGTTGGACGGAATGGCTCCGCCGCAGGGTTTGGTGCGGCCTTCCTTGTCGACCAGCAAGGTCTTGCAGCCGCTTTTGGCAAGACGCTCCGCCGCCCGTGCCCCGGCAGGACCGCCGCCGATGACAATGACATCGTAGTGGGCCGGGGCTTCATGGTCGCGCGGCACATCTTGGGTGTTAGGCTGCATGATCTTCACTCCGCTGGAACTGCGTAAGGGGGCGCCGGATCGGCGGCATTCGCCTCGGAACGGGCCGTACCGGCATCGGATTTCTGGACGGGCGTCCTGATCAGGAGCGCAATCGCCGCCGCAGCGACAAACAGTGCGGCTTCCAGACCGAAGACAACTGCAAAGGAAAGCGGCGTATCGGCGGTGATCGCCCGCGTCACATCGATGGCGACGGTGCCGAGAAACCCGCCGAGGCCGAAGGAAATGGCCTGTGCCGCTCCCCACACGCCCATGCGGATGCCTTCCGAAGCGCCGTCCCCGCCGGACGCCAGCATCATCATCGCGCCGATCGCGGCAACGGCGAACGCTCCGTTTGCCACGCCGAGAACGAAGATGTTGGCCTTGAGCGGCCAGGCGGGCGCGAGCAGCGCCGAAAGCGACAGCCCGGCAAGCGCGAAGGCCGAGGCGACACAGCCAAAGAAGATGAAAGCCTTGAGGATCATCGGCTTTCTCTTGGCAAACAGCGAGCCGAGAATGCCGACCATGGCCATCCCGATCAGGATGCCGCCATGCTGCAACCCCGAAATCTGGGTGGTCTCGCCCGGTGTAAGCCCGAACATGAGGCCGCCGAACGGCTCCAGGATCAGATCCTGCGTGGCATAGGCCAGCATCGAGACGAAGACGAAGACGGTGAACAGACGCGCATCGCGGTCTCCCCATGTGGCGGCAAGGCTCTGGCGGAAGCCGAGACGCTGCGCCTCGGGCGGTCCATCGACGGGCATCGTGTTGCGCTCCACCCCGAAGATCGCCAGACAGGTCACCGTAAAGGCGATGACGCCGGCCATGGCGGTGACCGTGACCAGGCGCCCGAAGGAGAAGGGGTCGAGCCAGGCGCCGGAGACGATGGCGGTGACAACGATGCCGGCGATCATCATCATCCAGACGATGGTGGCGGCTGCGGGCTTGCGGTGCAGTGCCGTGCGGCTGGCAAGAAGTGCGAGCAGCGATGTTCCCGCCGCGCCGATGCCAAGGCCGATGAAGGCGAAGCTCAAGATTGCCAGCGACATGGCCAGCCAGAAATGGTCACCGAACAGGAACGTGGTTGCGGACGCGGCCGTGCCCGAAAGCGCCAGCAGCAGAATGCCGCCGACAATCCAGGGCGTGCGCCGCCCACCGCGGTCAGATCCATACCCCCACAGCGGCCGCGAGATCTGCACGCCGTAATGCAGGCCGACCAGCAGTCCCGGGATGACGGCCGCGAGCATGAGTTCGACAACCATGACGCGGTTGAGCACGGAGGTTGTCAGCACCACGATCGATCCGAGCGATGCCTGCACAAGGCCCAGACGCAGGATCGAAAGCCATCCCAATCCGGCTGCGGACCGGTTTCGAGCCCCTTGCGCCAGAAATGCCATTGCGTTCCCTCCCCTCGCCTTCGGCCCTATGGCCGGATCGCGAATGCGGTGATCATCATGCCGGTGACATAGAGCCCGACGCCGAGCGCCGAGTACCAGACCGCCTTGCCTTTCGGATCGGCCACCAGTCGCGGCAGCGCCACGGCCTGCGCCAGCGCGAGCCCGGCCACCGCGGCGGCGGACCAGAGATGGCTCCAGCCTACAAGCAGCGTGACGATGACCGCCTGCGGGGCGATCATGACGAGACCGGCGAAGAGGGCTGCGTTGCGTGCGCCCATCTGCACCGGCAGCGAGGCGATGCCCATCCGGGTGTCACCTTCCATCGACTTGAAATCATTGAGCGTCATGATCCCGAGCGCGCCGAGGCCATAAAGGATCGCAACGATGAAGATGCCGCTGTCCGGCACCGTTCCGAGCGCTGCTGCGGCGGCAGTGATCCAGGGCAGCGTTTCGTAGGAGAAGCCGCAGGCCGCATTGCCCCACCAGCCATTGCGCTTGAGCCGGAACGGCGGCGCCGAATAGGCCCAGGCGAGCGCCAGACCGATGGCTGCGGCGACGAAAACCGTTGTTCCCAAAAAGGCTGCAACGACCATCGAGAGCACGGAACTGGTGATCGCAACGCCAAGGCCCCAGCGGCCCGGCATCCGGCCCGAGGGGATCACCCGATCCGGCTCGTTGATCGCGTCGACATGGCGGTCGAACCAGTCATTGACCGCCTGGCTCGCCCCGCACAGAAGCGGGCCGGCAAGCAGCACGCCGAGGGCTACGGCAAACCACCGATCGGATGTGATCTGACCGGCTGAGATCGCGCCGCAGGCATAGGCCCACATCGGCGGAAACCAGGTAACAGGCTTGAGCAGCGCGAGCACCGCGCCCGGCGTGGGCGCTCTGGGTCGCGCGCGGATGGTTTGAGCCACGTTCATGGCGAAAGTCTATGTCTGCTTCTGCTGACAGTCAATTCAAATTGACACTGTAAAGGATATTTTACACAACGGCCGAATGACGCTTGCGGCCATTTCGGGCTCAGGGATCTTGGAGATCTCGAAAAGTGGTCCACTCCAAAGGGTTTGCGGACCACGCGAACCAGGGCGGCAACGGATCAGCTCCGTCCGTTGAAGTCCTCAAGGCCGTAACGCTTGAGCTTGAGATAGAGGCTCTGACGCGAGAGCCCGAGCAGGTCCGCGGCGGCTGCTCGGTTGTTCTCGGTCTGGGTCAGTGCCGCCTCGATGCACAGTTTCTCGATGACATCTGCCGATTCGCGAATGAGTTCCTTGAGCGGAACACGGCCAATCAGTTCGGAAAAATCCGATGTCGCCCCGTGAAAGCCGTTGCTCTGGACAGCGTTCGGCATTTCCCGCGCGCCCTGTTCCGTGACGATCACGGAGTAAAGAGACTCCTCGCCGCCCGTGTCGATCCGGGTGGCTGAGAGCCGCACCGGGCGGCTTGAGCCCATCTCGTCGCGGACCACGGTCAGGAACTGCCGCACCTCACCCTCGTCGCGCAGACGGTTTGACAGCACCTGCATGTCGACGCTCGATGCGCCAAGCCATGTGTTGACATTCCGACCGATGGCGTGATTGCGGCCAAGAACATGAATCATGTCCAGAAACCGGCCATTGACGGAATAGACCGCGCCCTTGGCATCAATCACCAGCTGGGCTTCGGGAACCGCTTCGGTCCAGCTCCACTTGTCACCAGACAGGCCGGCAAAGGCATCGTCATCCGCCGTCGGGCTCGACACCGACACCAGCTGGTTGATCTTGCCGTTCTCGCGATAGGGGCTGATCTGCAGTTCGATCGGCCCGCCATTGGCGGCCGAGGTAACCGTGACGGAGCGGCTCTGACCCAGGGCGCGCGATTCGGCCAACGCTTCGGTCAGACGTTCGCGATGTTCCCGCTCGGCCTGGGAGATCAGCGTATCGCCCACAAGTTTTGAAAGATTGACGCCAAGGATCCTGCCGGCGGCGGCGTTGCCATCAATGATGCGGCGGGTCTCCCCGTCGACGACCAGCAGCGCGCTGTCCATTTTCTGGTAGATCACCCGGTAGCGGGCCTCGGAATCTCGAACCCGACGGTATTCACGCTCAAGTTCGAACTGTGCCTGTATGAGTTGCTGCTGGACCTCTGCGAACTTGCGCAAATCGGTGCCGTAGGCAATCATGTGGGGAAAGCCGTCGACGCGCCTGAGCACGTATTCGATCGGCAAGTCCGCGCCGCGTGTGGCAGGGTGATTGACCTGATGCGAGCGGCTTGCGCCTTTCTTGACGCATTCGTCGATCAGATTGCGAACCTTGTCGACACTTTCACGGGTGACCGTATCGGCGAGGCTGCGGCCGGGCCAGTCCTCGACGCCGAAACGCTCGATCGCCGGATCAAAATAGGCAACATCGATCACATTTCCGGAGGTGTCTATCAGCAAGGTGAGGTCAGCCCCCAAGGAGGCGAGCACCAGCGATACATCGGGAGGCAGATCCTCAAACGCTGAGATTGTTTTCTCGAACGTTCGGTAGGCGATCCGGGAAGTGTGTTGCTCCATTCTCCGATCAGACACGTCGCATCGGCTTCAACAGGGAGCCGTTTTTATCCGTCACCTTATGTGCCGGATTGCGATTTGCGTCATGCCTTTCTGCCTCTGTTATCGCCATGTGGGCATTGCTGCAAATCTTTTCAACGCCCCGCTCAATCAGCCATTCGGAATTCAATTCCGCAGCCGATCCACCCGCGATAACGAATGTCTGTTCCCGATCTACAGACGCCCGCACCACGCGTAGCAGGGATTCCACCTGATTCTCAAGCTCGCTGTCGAGCCAGGTGAGGCAAACCAGTTCAAATCCCCCCTGCCGCAGCACCCGGGAGAGTTGCCTGGGATTGCACGCCGGCACCATACGGCATTCCCATCCCTTGAGACGGAAACGCTCCTCCATCAGACTGACGGCAAAGAGATGGATTTCGCCCCGAGGCACGACAAAGAGAGCCGAGCGATCGCACAGCCCGGACTCAAAACTGCTGTTTTCCTGGCCAAGTGTGGTCAGGATTCGCTGCAGCCGCGACATTGCCAGCGTCACATGCACGAAGCTGCAGGCATCGCAGGCCCAGTCTTCACCGAGCCGGACGGCGCAGGCCTCGAGCAAATCGAGCATTTCGCCGCCATCCAGTCCGCGCGCGACCATGAAGCCGATGAAATCGAAATCACCGTCCTCCAGTACCTTGGTGTAAACCTTGTCTGTCACCGCCATGAAACGCTTCATCCGGGCCATGGCGGCCGTTCCGCACCCGACGCCGCTGGCCGGCGCCGCCTTTTCCCGGTTTCGGGCAGGCGCGCGGGCCCGGCTCTTCGCGGGCACTCTGTGCTGGTGTTGGGGCGGGTGTCCGGAACGGCTCTCACAGGGCTGGCTGACGGTTTCGGCGTCCCTTGTCCGAGCCGCGCCCTTAAAGCACGCGCCAACAACGGCGCGTTCAATCACGTTGTGAATATCCCTGCCGTCGCGCCCGACGTCGGAATCGCCGCCTCGATTGAACGAAACAGCCTCCCTTTCACGCACTTCCGGGTCGTTTCGCATGTTCCCGATGCCTTTCTGACCGCTCCGATCCGCGGCTTCCACGCAGGCCAGTGTTCAGGTGCAAGCTGCCGAGACTTCGGCTCCCGGGAACCGTGTCTCGATCATCGGAGCACCACCCCCTTCATGGAGGTTCTCCCATCGTGGCATTTATAAGAATGATATGAAAAAGCGTGTTTGTAAACCAAATTTGACGTCCATTTAAATTGACACTTTCAAAATCTGTGACTAACCTCGGCTCATCAGGGTTTCTTGAGGAGAGGGACGAAGCCGGATGAATGCCCATGTTTCACCAAGCGACACTGCCGCCGGCCTTTACACAGCCGAAGAGCGCGTTCGCCGTGACAACTCGGTCTGGACACTGGTCCAGGGCATTCTCGCGCCGATCCAGTTCCTGGTCTTTGCAATCTCGGTCGGACTGATCGCGCACTGGTGGCTCACCGGCGAATGGCTGGTTGCCGCGCATGTCTCCGTCGTCATCAAGACACTGACCCTTTACGCGATCATGATCACCGGCTCGATCTGGGAGAAAGAAGTGTTCGGCGCTTATCTCTTCGCCCGGCCGTTCTTCTGGGAAGACATGGTGTCGATGCTGGTGCTGGCCTTGCACACGGCCTATCTGGCTGCGCTGTTCGGCGGATTGCTCTCGGACGCGCAACTGATCGCGCTGGCCGTGGCCGCCTACGTCTCCTACGTCATCAATGCGGGACAGTTCCTCTACAAGTTCCGTCTTGCAGGGCTTGACGCTTCCTCGAACTCCAGGATCGGGGCCGCAGCATGACCACCGTTTACGATGCGGGCGCCGCCTGCAACGACACAGCCGCCAAGCCGGCCCGCGACGTTCTCAAGCAGCGCGGCCAGCACGAGGTGTTCTGCGGCCTGACCTCCATCATGTGGCTGCACCGCAAGATGCAGGATGCTTTCTTCCTGATCGTCGGATCGCGCACCTGCGCCCATCTGATGCAATCGGCGGCGGGCGTGATGATCTTCGCCGAGCCGCGATTCGCCACCGCGATCATCGACGAGCGTGATCTTGCCGGCATGGCCGACATGAATGACGAGCTCGACAAGGTGGTGGCGCGGCTGCTGGCACGCCGTCCCGAAATCAAGCTGCTTGTGCTGGTAGGGTCCTGCCCTTCGGAGGTCATCAAGCTCGACCTGCCGCGTGCGGCAAGCCGGCTGAACGGCGAACATTCCCCCGACTGCCGGGTGATGGCCTATTCGGGATCGGGCATCGAAACCACCTTCACCCAGGGCGAGGACAATTTCCTTGCGGCCCTGGTGCCGGACATGCCGGCGGAGGCGGCAGATGCACCGGCCTCGCTTGTCGTCGTCGGCGCGCTCGGCGACGTGGTCGAGGACCAGATGATGCGGGTGCTCGATGGCCTCGGCGTCGGTCCGGTGCGGTTCCTGCCGTCGCGCTCTTCGACAAGCCTGCCGCCGGTCGGTCCCAACACGCGGTTCATTCTCGCCCAACCCTGGGTCGGCGCCTGCGCGCAGGCGCTCGAACGCCGGGGCGCACAGCGCATTTCCGCTCCCTTCCCGCTTGGCGAGGAAGGCTCTACCGCCTGGTACCGCGCGATTGCCGATACTTTCGGGGTGCCCGAAGCCAAGTTCGACGCGATCACGGCTCCCGGCCGCGAGCGCGCACGCCGCGCCGTCAGCCGCTACCGCCCGGTGCTTGAAGAAAAATCGGTCTTCCTGTTTCCCGATTCGCAGCTCGAGCCGTCGCTCGCACGGTTCCTGTCGCGCGAGATGGGCACTTCCATCGTCGAGATCGGCACGCCGTATCTCAACCGCGATGTCGTGGGTCCCGAACTCGCGCTGATGCCCGATACCGTGCGGGTCAGCGAGGGACAGGACGTGGAGCGGCAGATCGACCGCGTCCACACCGACAATCCCGATCTGATCATCTGCGGCATGGGTCTCGGCAATCCGTTCGAGGCCGAGGGCCGGTCGACCAAATGGTCGATCGAGTTCGTGTTCACACCGCTGCAGGGCTACGAGCAGGCAGGCGACCTCGCCGAACTGATCGCGCGGCCGCTGATGCGCCGCGAGCTTCTGAAAGTGGGGAGCTGAGCCATGGAACTGACCGTCTGGACATATGAGGGCCCTCCCCATGTCGGCGCGATACGGATCGCGAACTCGATGCGTGACGTGCATTTCGTGCTGCATGCGCCCCAGGGCGACACCTATGCCGACCTGCTGTTCACCATGATCGAGCGCAACAAGAAGCGCCCGCCGGTCACCTACACGACATTCCAGGCGCGCGACCTTTCGGGCGATACCGCAGAGATCTTCAAGACCGCGGCCCGCGACGCCGTCGCGCGGTTCAAGCCTCAGGCACTGCTGGTCGGCGCCTCCTGCACGGCCGAACTGATCCAGGACGATCCGGGCGGTCTCGCCAAGACGCTTGGTCTTGATGTTCCGGTCGTTCCGCTGGAGATGCCGTCCTACCAGAAGAAGGAAAACTGGGGCGCTGCAGAAACCTTCTACAGGCTGGTACGCGCCTTTGCCGGCGGCGCGGGCAAACCCGATGTGGCGCCGGAGCAGGCAAGCTGCAACATACTCGGACCCTCTTCACTGGGCTTCCGCAACCGCGACGACATCGTCGAGGTGGTCCGCCTCGTGGAAGCGCTGGGCGTGCGGATCAATACGATTGCGCCGCTGGGCGCCTCCCCCGCCGATCTGGCTCGGATCCCGCAAGCCAACTTCAACATCGTGCTCTATCCCGAGGTGGCCGACAATGCCGCTCGCTGGCTCAAGCGCCAGTTCGGCCAGGAGATGATCGCCATTCCGCCGATCGGCGTGGGCGCAACGCGCGATTTCGTCACCGCAGTGGCCGAAGCCGCAGGTGTCGATGTTCCCGCCGAGCTGTTCGCCACCGGCGCGGAACGCCTTTCCTGGTACTCCGCCTCCATCGATTCGAACTATCTGACCGGCAAGCGCGTGTTCGTGTTCGGCGACGCCACGCATGCGGTTGCAGCCGCGCGGATCGCGTCGGAGGAACTCGGCTTCAAGGTCTGCGGGCTTGGCACCTACAGCCGCGAATTCGCCCGCGACGTGCGCGAGGCGGCTGCCAAATACGGTGTCGAGCCCCTGATTTCCGACAATCACCTCGATGTCGAGGACGCCATCATTGCTGCCCAGCCGGAACTGGTTCTTGGAACGCAGATGGAGCGGCACGCCGCCAAGCGGCTCAGGCTGCCCTGCGCGGTGATATCGAGCCCGGTGCATGTGCAGGATTTCCCTGCGCGCTACTCGCCGCAGATGGGCTTCGAAGGCGCCAACGTGATCTTCGACAGCTGGGTTCATCCATTGATGATGGGTCTTGAGGAGCATCTGTTGCAGATGTTCCGCGGCGATTTCGAATTCAATGACGACGCCGGCTCCTCGCATCTGAGCCATGGCGGCCCCGCCGCCCATCAGCCCGACGCCCAGGCCGAAGAGGAAGCCGTTGCCCCTGAGGCCGAGGCCGCACCCGTGCCTGCGGCAAACGACGACCAGCCGTCCTGGACGTCCGACGCCGAGCGCGAATTGCGCAAGATCCCATTTTTCGTCCGCGGAAAGGCGCGGCGCAACACCGAGAGCTACGCAGCAGAGAACGGGCTCAACCCGATCACCATCGAGACATTGTACGATGCCAAAGCACACTTCGGGCGTTAACGCCGCGCCCATCAATGTTGTTCTGATCACGCTCGACAATCACATGTCGGCGGCGGTGGACGACGCGCGGCAGATGCTCAAAGGCGAGTTGCCGAATCTCAGGCTTACGGTGCATGCGGCGACCGACTGGAACGACAATCCTGACAGTCTCGAAGCCTGCCGCAGTGACATCGCCCAAGCCAACATCATCGTCGCCTCGATGCTGTTCATCGAAGAGCACGTCAAGGCGATCGGCCCGGATCTGGCCGCCCGCAGGGACAATTGCGACGCGATGATGTGTTGCATGTCGACCGGCGAAATCATGAAGAACACGTCGATGGGCCGGTTCAAGATGGACGGCGAGCAGAAGGGGCCGCTGGCGCTCCTGAAAAAGCTGCGCGGCGACCGCTCGAAAAAGACCAAGGACACCGGGCGCAGCGCCGGAGAGCGGCAGCTTGCCATGCTCAGGCGCCTGCCGAAGCTGTTGCGCTTCATCCCGGGCACCGCTCAGGACCTGCGCAACTACTTCCTCGCCATGCAGTACCGGATCGCCGCATCCGACGCCAACATTGCCAATCTGGTGCGGCTGATGGTCGACAAATATGCCGATGGCGAGCGCATCGGCTATCGCGGCGCGGTCACCGCTCAGGCACCGGTCGAATATCCCGAGCAGGGTGTCTACCATCCCGACATCAAGGGTCATGTCAGCGCCGATTTCGCAGCGCTGCCGATGCGGCGCGACGCCAAGGGCACGGTCGGCCTCCTGCTGCTCCGGTCCTACATCCTGTCGGGCGACACCGGACACTACAACGGCGTGATCCGCGCGCTTGAGCAGCGCGGCTTCAACGTGGTGCCGGTGTTTTCGTCGGGTCTCGACATGCGCGGTCCGATCGAAGCCTTCCTGTCGGGCGGCAAGACCGGAACCCGGATCGACGCAATGCTGTCGCTGACCGGCTTTTCGCTTGTCGGAGGTCCCGCCTATTCCGATGCCGCAGCGGCGGCCGAGACGCTCGGCACACTCGACGTGCCCTATGTCGCGGCGCATGTCACCGAATTCCAGTCGATCGAGCGTTGGGAAGCCTCCGACCGTGGCCTGATGCCGATCGAAACCACCATCATGGTGGCGATCCCGGAACTTGACGGCGCGACCGGCACGATGGTGTTCGGCGGACGCACCGAAAACGCTGCGGGCTGCCAGACCTGTGTCTGTGCGCGCAACCTCGGCACCTGCCCCCAGGGCCGGTCCTGCATGAGCGCCCATCCGGAACGGGTCGAGGTGCTGGCAGGGCGGATCGAGAAACTGGTCGCGCTGCGCAAGAGCGAGCGGGCGAACCGCAAGATCGCGCTGACGATCTTCAATTTTCCGCCCAACGCCGGAAACATGGGCACGGCGGCCTTCCTGTCGGTGTTCGAATCGCTTCACGCCACGATGCTTCGGATGAAGGACGAGGGCTATACGATCGAAGTCCCCGCCAGCGTCGAGGATCTTCGCGACATGGTGCTCAACGGCAATGCCGCCCAACATGGCGCGCTCGCCAACGTGCACGCGATGGTGAGCGCCGACGACCATGTGCGCAATGAAAAGCACCTGGGCGAAATCGAGGCGCAGTGGGGCCCGGCACCGGGCCGGATCTTCACCAACGGGCAATCAATCTTCGTGCTGGGCCGTCAGTTCGGCAATGTGCTGGTCGCCGTCCAGCCGGGCTTCGGCTACGAAGGCGATCCGATGCGGCTCCTGTTCGAAAAGGGCTTCGCGCCGACGCATGCCTTTGCCGCCTTCTACACCTATTTGAAGCGCAGCTTCCGGGCCGATGCCGTGCTGCATTTCGGGACCCACGGCGCGCTCGAATTCATGCCCGGCAAGCAATCCGGCATGTCTTCGAAATGCTGGCCCGACCGGCTGATCGGGGATCTTCCGAACTTCTATCTCTATGCGGCCAACAATCCGTCCGAAGGCACAATCGCCAAGCGCCGCTCGGCGGCCACGCTGGTCTCCTACCTCACGCCGCCAGTAACGAGCGCCGGGCTCTACAAGGGCCTGAGCGAACTCAAAGCCTCGCTCGACCGGCTTCGCAATCTCGATGCAAGCCAGACCGAAGACCGCTCCGAAGCGTTCGATCTGGTCAGGATCCAGGCCGAACAGCTCGAACTCAACCGCGATGTGGCAGCCGATGATGCCGACGCTTACGTGGGGCGGCTGACCACGGCGATGCTCGAACTCGAATATGCGCTGATCCCGCACGGGCTGCATGTGGCGGGCCGCGCCATGAGCATTGACGAGCGCCGCGAAATGCTCACCCAGATCGCCGATGCGGACGAGGCCCCCTCACCCGCAGCCGCTACAATCGACGCGATCCTTGGCGGAGACGACAGTGTGGTGGAAACGGCCAAGACCGGCGACGCAGCGGCCGACGCCCTGATCGACCGGCTTGTGCGGGCCAACGCCAACCTCGCCGACAACCGCGAACTCGACGGGCTGATCACCGCGCTGGATGGCCGCTTCGTGGCCCCATCGCCGAGCGGCGACCTCATCAGGACGCCCGACATGCTGCCCACGGGCCGCAACATCCACGGCTTCGACCCGTTCTCGATCCCGAGCGCCTATGCGGTCAAGGACGGGGCGCGGCAGGCAGCGAAGGTGCTCGAACGTTATCTCGAGACCGACGGTGCGCTTCCCGAGACCATCGCCGTCGTTCTGTGGGGCACTGACAACCTCAAGACCGAGGGCGGGCCGATGGCCCAGGCCATGGCGCTGATGGGCGCGCGGCCGCGGCTCGACGCGTACAACCGGGTCTGCGGGGCGGAACTGATCCCACTTGATGAGCTCAAGCGGCCCCGGATCGATGCGGTGATGACGCTTTCGGGCATCTTCCGCGATCTGCTTCCGATGCAGGCCACGATGCTCGCGGAGGCCTCCTATCTGGCCGCAACCGCTGACGAGCCCGAAGAGATGAACTTCATCCGCAAACATGCGCTGGCCTATGCAGCCGAGCATGGCTGCGATCTCGAACACGCCGCCTACCGGGTATTTTCCAATGCCGACGGGGCTTACGGTTCCAACGTCAACTTCCTCATCGGCTCCAGCGCCTGGACCGACGACCAAGAAATCGCCGACACCTACACAAGCCGCAAGGGCTTCGCGATTGATCGCAAGGGCAAGTCCTCGGCGCAGATCGAGCTGCTCAACGACGTCTTCGCCAAAGTCGACATGGCATACCAGAACCTTGATTCGGTGGAACTGGGCGTGACCACCATCGATCACTATTTCGATACGCTGGGCGGCATTTCGAAAGCGGTTTCGCTGGCACAGAACGGCAAGCAGTTGCCGGTCTTCATCTCGGACCAGACCCAGGGCGAAGGCAAGGTCCGGACGCTCGGCGAACAGGTGGCGCTCGAAACGCACACCCGCTCGCTCAATCCGAAATGGTTCGAGGGCATGCTGGCCCATGGCTATGAAGGCGTGCGCCAGATCGAGGCCCAGATTTCCAACACTGTCGGCTGGTCGGCCACGACCGGCGACGTTCAGCCCTGGGTCTACCAGAAGCTGAGCGAGACATTCATTCTCGACGAAACCATGCGCCGGAGGCTTTCGGAGATGAATCCGGCCTCGTCGCTGCGCATGGTCAACCGCCTCATCGAGGCAAAAGACAGAAACTTTTGGACGCCGGACGACGAGACCTGGGCCGCGCTGTGCGCAGCGGGCGAGGAAATGGAAGATCGTGCCGAAGGCCTGTCCGTGGAGGCTGCAGAATGAACATTTTTACCCACCCGCGTACGGTCATGGACGAAGCCAGGTCAGCCAAGCTGAAGCAGGCCGCAGGCCGGGAAGGCACAGGCGATGGCGACGGCAGCGTCCAGGTCCATCTGGAAACCGAAATGGACGCCGGCAAGGCCAAGGTTTTCGCCATCTACGGCAAGGGCGGTATCGGCAAGTCGACGACCTCGTCGAATCTCTCGGTGGCGTTCTCGAAGCTTGGCAAGCGGGTGCTGCAGATCGGCTGCGACCCCAAGCATGATTCCACCTTCACCCTCACCAAGAGCCTGATCCCGACGGTGATCGACGTTCTCGAAGGTGTGGACTTCCATCCCGAGGAACTCAGGACCGAGGACTTCGTGTTCGAAGGCTACAACGGCGTTCAGTGCGTCGAGGCCGGCGGCCCGCCCGCAGGCACCGGGTGCGGCGGCTACGTGGTCGGCCAGACGGTCAAACTCTTGAAGGAGCATCACCTGCTCGAAGACACCGACGTGGTGATCTTCGACGTGCTGGGCGATGTGGTCTGCGGCGGCTTCGCCTCGCCGCTCCAGCACGCCGAACGCGCCGTGGTGGTGGCCGCCAACGACTTCGATTCGATTTTCGCCATGAACCGCATCGTGGCCGCCATCAAGGCCAAGTCGAAGAACTACGACGTCCGGCTCGGCGGCGTGATCGCCAACCGCTCGCGCAACACCGACCAGATCGACCGCTACAATGAGGCCATCGGGCTCGAGCGCCTCGCCCACATCGTCGACTCCGATGCCGTGCGCAGAAGCCGGCTGAAAAAGTGCACCCTGTTCGAAATGGGCGACGATCCGGAAATCGTGCAGATCCAGCAGGAATATCTGCAACTGGCCGAACAGCTTTGGGCCGGCACCCGCGAACTCAGCGCCAACCCGATGAAGGACCGGGAGATCTTCGATTTCCTCGGTTTCGAGTGAGACAGACACGATGCATGACGCCGCCTACATCAAGCGCCGCGACGAGATCCGGACCTACTTCGACCGCACCGCGCTCGAAGCCTGGAAGCGCCTGACGTCGACGGAAAAGGTGTCGGGTGTGCGGGCCACGGTCCGCGCGGGCCGCGAGGCCATGCGGCAGTCCATCCTCGACCGGTTTTCAGCCGACCTCACAGGCTGGCGCATTCTCGACGCGGGTTGCGGCGGTGGCGTGCTGGCGATCGAACTGGCCCATCGCGGCGCCGATGTTCTTGGCGTCGATTTGTCGCCGCAGATGATCGACCATGCGATCGAAGGCCTGCCACCCATCCGCAATGGCGGATCGGTGACGCTTCGGGCCGGCGACATGCTGGCGCCGGAACTGGGCGATTTCGATGCCATCGTCTCGATGGATGCGCTCATTCACTACGACGCAAAGGCTGCGGAAAACGCGATTGCCGGACTGGCTCAGCGCACGCGGCGGAAGATGGTCTTCACGCTGGCGCCGCGCACGAAGCCTCTCGCGGTGATGCATGTGGCGGGCAAGCTGTTTCCGCGTGGCGATCGCTCGCCGGCGATCCAGCCTGTCGCCATCGAACGGCTGATCACTGCAACGCTGTCCCGTCCCGACATGGCGGACTGGCAGGCCCGTTCGCCGCGCCGGATCTCGCGCGGGTTTTACATCTCGGAAGCGCAGGAGCTCGTGCGCTGATGACCCTTCTCGCCAAAGCCAACCGCAAGATGCTCGACAAATGGAAGTCGATCGGCCCGCGCTATCTGCCGTTCGCAGATGCCGCCACCGAGGATCTTCCGCTCGGGCGGCTGATGCGGCTTTCGATGTTCCAGTGGTCCATCGGCATGGCCGCGGTGCTTCTCACAGGCACGCTCAACCGGGTGATGATCGTCGAGCTCGGCGTTCCCACATCGCTGGTGGCGCTGATGATCGCCATTCCGGTGCTGGCGGCCCCCTTCCGGGCGCTGATCGGCCACCGCTCCGACACCTACAAGTCGGCGCTCGGTGTCCGCCGTGTCCCCTATATCTGGCTCGGCACCATCCTGCAGTTCGGCGGACTGGCGATCATGCCGTTTGCGCTCTTGCTGCTGCAATCCCAGACCACCGGGCCTGAATGGGCCGGGCCGGCTGGCGCGCTTCTCGCCTTTTTGCTGACCGGCATCGGCATGCACATGGCCCAGACGGCCGGCCTGGCGCTCGCAACCGATCTTTCGGCCGAGGAGACCCGGCCGCGTGTGGTGGCACTGATGTATGTGATGCTGCTGGTCGGCATGCTTGTGTCGTCGGTGGTCTTTGCGATCCTGTTGCGCAACTACTCGCCGCTGATCCTGATCAAGGTGGTTCAGGGAGCCGCGGTGGTCACCGTCGCGCTCAACATCATCTGCCTGTGGAAGCAGGAGCCGCGCAATCCGTCGGCAACCCGGCACGACCGGCAGACACCACGCTTTTCCGAAGCCTTCGCGGAGTATCGCAAGGAAAAGGGCACGATGCGGCTCCTGGTCGCCGTTGCCCTGGGGTCCTGCGCCTTCTCGATGCAGGACGTGCTGCTCGAGCCCTATGGCGGCGAGGTTCTCATGCTCTCGGTCAGCCAGACCACGCTGCTCACTGCAATCTGGGCAGCGGGCACGCTCGCCGGCTTTGCCCACGCCGGACGCGCGCTGCAAAAAGGCGCAAACATGTACCGGCTGGCGGCTCTCGGGCTGGTTACCGGCATTACCGGCTTTTCCGCGATCATTTTCGCCGATCCGCTGCACTCGGCCAACCTGTTCCGCGCCGGCGCTGGCGTGATCGGTTTCGGCGGAGGGCTGTTTGCGGTCTGCACGATGCTGGCAGCCATGGACATTGCCGAGAAATCCGACAACGGAATGGCCATCGGCGCCTGGGGCGCGGTGCAGGCCAGCGCCATCGGCCTGGGGCTGGCCGCAGGCGGCCTGATCCGCGACGGCGTCAACACACTCGTGGCAAATGCCGAGCCGGGCGCGGCGCTGGTCGCGCCGGCTGCAGGCTACAGCGTTGTCTATCACATTGAAATCGGGCTGCTTTTCGCAGCGATTGCGGCATTGGGGCCGCTCGCGGCACGGCGCCAGAGCAACCACCAGACCCGGGGCGGACGCTTCGGACTGGCAGAAATGCCCGGCTGATCCGCCGCGCGCATAAAGGAGAGACGTCATGGAAACCGGAGCCATCACAAGCTACATCGATGTCGCCCAGGTCACGCTGTACGCGTTCTGGGTGTTCTTCGCGCTTTTGCTTTTCTACCTCCGCCAGGAAGACCGTCGCGAGGGCTATCCGCTCGAAGCCGATCAGTCCGGCGCGTTCAACAGGGACGACTGGCTGTTCCTGCCGCCGGCGAAGACCTTCCTGCTGCCGCACGGCCAGGGCGAGTTTTCCGCGCCGAACAGCGCCCGCGACAACGCCGAACGGCCGGTACCGGGCGAGCGGATCGCCAATTTCTCCGGAGCGCCCTACCTGCCGACCGGAGACAATCCGATGCTCGATTCCATCGGTCCGGGCTCATGGGCAATGCGCGCCGACAAGCCGGACCTGAGCCATGACGGCAAGCCCAAGATCGTACCGCTGCGCGTGGCCACCGATTTTGCCGTTGCCGAAGAGGACATCAACCCGATCGGCGCGCGTGTCGTCGGATTTGACTCGGTGGTGGCCGGTACTGTGAGCGACGTCTGGGTCGACCGGTCCGAGCAGCTGCTGCGCTATCTGGAGGTAACGACCGAGGTGGGCGATGCCCCGCGGCAGATCCTGGTTCCGATCAATTTCGGCGTGTTCCGCAACACCCAGCAGCGCGAAGGTATCTTCTACGTCCATGCGCTGCGCGGCGAGCAGTTCGCGCTTGTCCCGGGCCTCAAGGATCCCGACAGCGTGACCTTCCTCGAAGAGGAAAAGGTGATGGCCTATTTCGGTTCCGGCCTGCTCTACGCCGCACCCAACAGACAGGAGCCGCTGGCATGAGCGAGACAGGCGGCCCCGAACACGATTACGAACCGGTTCCCGGCCTCCCCGGCCGGTTGCCCAAGGGTGAGATCATTCTCTGGCAGGGCGCGCCTGTGTCCTCGCTGGTCTCCCGTCACGTCATGAAAACACGATGGATCGCCGGCTACTTCGCCATTCTGGTGATCTGGAACACCGTCGCCGGTATTTATGATGGCCGCACCGCCGGGGCGATCCTGTTTTCCACGGCGGCGCTGGCGATCATGTCGGCGCTCGCGATCGGTCTGCTCGAAGCCTTCGCATGGGGCGTGCAGAAGACCACGATGTACACCATCACCAACAAGCGTGTGGTCATGCGCATCGGCGTGGCGCTGTCGGCCACCTTCAACCTGCCGTTCACCCGGATTGTTTCGGCGGACATGCGCGAGGACAAGAACGGCGCGGGCGACATTGCACTCACACTGGCACCGGGGGACAAACTCTCATGGCTGGTGTTCTGGCCGCATGTGCGCGGTTTCAGAAAAGGCGCGCTGATGCCGCAGATGATCTGCCTGAAGGACGTCGCGATTGCCGGAAACGTTCTGTCTGCGGCCCTCGCCGGAAGCCGGACCAGCGCCGCCGTCTCCGTTCGCACCGATGCGTCAGCGGGCAAGGACGCCGTTGCGGCGCGCGCCGGCCGCCGCCTGATCGAAGCCGCGGAGTGAGACCATGAACGCGCTGAACCCGAACATGCCCCGGAGCCAAGGCGGACCCGCCGGAAAGCAGCCGAGAAGCGGACCCCGCTTTCCGCGCCTGCCGCTGGTGCTTGGCCTGGGGCTGCTCGGTTTCTCGATTTCCGCGATCGCCTTCGGCATGAACACCGGCATCGGCGTGATGCGCGATGTCACCGGCAGCCCGCAGGCTATCCGCGACATCACCATCGCCGGCACGCATGACACGGAGATCACCATCTCGGACGCGCGTTCCGGCGAGACCATCACGACGCTTTCGCCCAGCGAAGGCGGATTTGTCCGCGGCTCACTGCGCGGACTGACACGACTGCGGCAGGTTGCGGGCACACCGCTCGACCAGCCCTACCGCATCATCAAATGGGAGAACGGCACCGTGTCGCTCTCCGATACCGCCACCGGCGAACGGATATATCTGAATGCCTTCGGGCCGGATCATGCCGCCGCCTACGAGCAACTTCTAGCTTCGAGAGGGAATAAGAAGCCATGAGAAAGACACCGCTGATAGGACGGCGCAGGGAGGAGGTCCCCTGCACCATAGAGATCAACAATACCTTCGAGGAACTGGGCGCGCATGTGCGCTTCGACAATGGCGTGGTCGTCCACCCCGGCGACGAGGTGATGGTGCACGGTTCTCCCGTCGAGGTGCCCTACGGGCAATGCGAAACATTCCGCCGCACCGCGACGATCACTCGCGCCAGCGCGCTTGAGCGCGGCTGGACCCGCGCAACAGGCGATTTCGAGTTCATGGAACTGTGTGAATTCAGTTTTTCCGAGAGGGCACAGGCATGAACAAGCACGTGGAAACACCCAACACCGCCGCGCCGGACGTCAACGACACCACCAAGACCGCGCTCGAATCGACCATGCTCAATCCGCGGTTCTACACCACGGATTTCGACGAAATGGATCGTCTTGACGTCTCCGGTGTCCGCGAGGAATGGGATGTCCTGATCGCCGAAATGCGCGCCGACCCCAACAAGGGCCACTTCAAGCGCAATGCCGACTGGGACCAGATCGACATCGACGCGCTGCCAGACGATCTGCGGCGCGAGTTCGTCGATTTCCTCGTCTCGTCGCTGACGGCCGAGTTCTCCGGCTGCGTGCTCTACAAGGAGATGAAGCGGCGCGGCAAGAACAAGGAAATCTGCGAGCTGTTCGGCCTGATGAGCCGCGACGAGAGCCGCCATGCGGGTTTCATCAATGACGCGCTCAAGGAATTCAACATCGGGGTGAACATGGGTTTCCTCGCCAAGGCGAAGAAGTACACCTATTTCCGGCCGAAATTCATCTACTACGCGACGTATCTGTCCGAAAAGATCGGCTACGCGCGCTACATCACGATCTACCGCCACCTGGAAAAGCATCCGGAAAAGCGCTTCCACCCGATCTTCAAGTGGTTCCAGGAGTGGTGCAATGACGAGTTCCGCCATGGAGAAGCGTTCTCGCTGATCATGCGCTCGGACCCGAAACTAATCACCGGCCGCAACACCTACTGGATCAAGTTCTTCCTGCTTGCCGTCTTTGCCACGATGTATGTGCGCGACCATGCGCGGCCGGCGTTCCACAAGGCGCTCGACATCGACATCGAGGATTACGACATGCGCGTGTTCCGCCTGACCAGCGAGATCACCCGCCAGGTGTTTCCGATCACGCTCGATCTCGACAATCCGGTCTTCATCAGGAGCCTGCGCAAGCTCAACCGGATCAATGCCGACATCAACGCGGCCGAAGAGCGCGGCGGGATCTTCGGCAAGACCGCCAAGGCCTGGCACATGGGCCGCGCCGGCCTGGCCTTTGCCCGGCTCTACGTGATGCCCACCAAGTCCAACGCGATCCCGGCCAGAAGCCGGCTCGAACCGGTCTGGTAGGAGACACAGATGGCCTTCCTGTCCGCAATTGCCGTCGCAAGCATCGCCTGGTGGATCGCCACCGGACTGGTGCTGGCGCTGGCGCGGGCGGGAAGCACCCATCTGGGCGCCGTGATGGCAGTCGCCACCGGCGTGGCCCTTGCCGGAATCGCCGGACTTGTGGCCACGCATGACGCCACGACGGTCGGTTCTGCCTATGTGGCATTCTTCTCGGCACTGGCGCTCTGGGCCTGGCACGAGACGACCTTTCTCATCGGCCTTCTGACCGGCCCGCGCCGGGTCGGTATGGCCGAAGCCCCGGTCGAGACCTCCCGGTTCCGGGCGGCCTTCCTGACCGTGCGGGACCATGAGCTGGCGCTGGCCGCCACCGTGATCGCGCTCGTCTGGCTGATGGCGGGCGCGGACAACACCACCGGGCTTCTGGTCTTCGTGCTGTTGTGGGTGATGCGGATTTCGACCAAACTCAACATCTATCTGGGAGCCCGGCACGCGATCAGCGACATGCTGCCCGACCGGTTGTCCTATCTCAAGAGCTACTTCCGCACCGACCGGACCAGCGGCTGGTTCTATGTCTCGCTTGCCGGCAGCGCGGGGCTTCTGGCCTGGCTGACAGTGATGGCGGCGACAGCGGCCATGCCGCACGACACGGCAAAATGGACATTGCTGGCCTGTTTCGCGGGCCTGGCGCTGCTCGAGCATCTCTTCCTGATCCTGCCGGTCCGCGATTCCGCGCTGTGGGCCTGGGCGATGGAGCGCAAGCCGAAAACCCAATCACCGCAGAACCGGGACCTTCCGGGCGCAAAAACTTCACCAACGGATTCGAAAGCTCCCCGTGCAACCGCGCGGGCATGACGTCAAGGGGACCCTCCAGATGGATTTCAACACCTATTTCCAGAACCAGCTCGACACCTTGCACAAGGCGGGCAATTACCGGGTCTTTGCCGAACTTGAGCGTCATGCCGGCGGATTCCCCCGGGCCACGCGCCATCGCGAGGATGGCAGTGTTCACGATGTCACCGTCTGGTGCTCGAACGACTATCTTGGAATGGGGCAGAATCCGAAGGTCATCGAAGCCATGCACAAGGCCATCGACCAGTGCGGTGCCGGTGCGGGCGGCACGCGCAACATCTCGGGCACCAACCATGCTCATGTGCTGCTCGAGCAGGAACTGGCCGATCTGCACGGCAAGGAAGCGGCGCTGATCTTCTCGTCGGGCTATGTCTCCAACTGGGCGGCACTCGGGACACTGGGCGCAAAGATCCCGGGCCTGATCATCTATTCTGACGCGCTCAACCACGCCTCCATGATCGAGGGCATTCGCCACAGCCGCGCCGAAAAGCGGCTGTTCCGGCACAACGACCCCAAGCATCTGGCCGAACTGATGGCCGCCGACGATCCGGAGGCACCGAAACTGGTGGCCTTCGAGAGCGTCTACTCGATGGATGGCGACATGGCTCCGATCGAGGACATTCTCGATGTGGCCGAGCGCTTCGGCGCCATGACCTATCTCGACGAGGTTCATGCCGTGGGCATGTATGGACCGCGCGGCGGCGGCGTTGCCGAACGCGACGGGCTGATGGACCGGATCACGATCATCGAAGGTACGCTGGGCAAGGCATTCGGCGTGATGGGCGGATACATCACCGGTTCGACCGCCATTTGCGATTTCATCCGCAGCTTTTCATCCGGCTTCATTTTCACCACGGCAATTCCGCCGGCGCTGGCCAAGGGGGCGACCGCCTCGATCCGGCACTTGAAGCAGAGCCAGATCGAACGCGCCGGCCATCAGGCCAATGTCGCCAAGCTGCGCGCGGCCCTGGATGCCAAGGGTATTCCGCACATGCCCAATCCGAGCCATATCGTTCCGGTGATGGTGGGCGACGCCAAGAAGTGCAAATGGATCTCGGACATTCTGCTCGACACCTACGGCGTCTATGTGCAGCCGATCAATTACCCGACGGTACCGGTCGGAACGGAACGGCTGCGGTTTACGCCAACGCCGATGCACAGTGACGACGACATCCGGCATCTGATCAACTCACTGTGCGATCTGTGGTCGCAATGCGCGCTGTCTCGGGCAGTGGCCTGAGACGAAAAGATACGGATTGCCGCGCCGGGCACGCCGCCGGACGCGGCCGCCCTTGGAAAGGAACCGGCCCGGTGACGGTGGTGACGTTTTCGCTGTTCAGCTTCTCCTCCCTGCGCCAGCGCCTTTGGGCCTTTGCGCAGATGGGGCTCGCGCGGCCCTCGCTGAGGGCAACCAGGGATCTCGGCTTCTTCAAGCTGATGGGAACGGGCGCGGGCGCGGGCTTTTCCACAAAGCCCAATTTCGGTGTCTACACGCTCCTGGCCGAGTGGCCGTCGCTCGACATCGCACAGGAGCGGATCCGCTCGGCTCGATCACTCAACGGCTACCGCCGGACAGCCGACCGCATGGCGACGATCTATCTTGAGCCGGTGTCGACGCGCGGCCGGTGGGACGGGCATGAGTTCGGGATCGGTGCTGACGCGCCGGCACAGCGGATGCCGCTGGTTGCCATGACGCGCGCTTCGATCCGGCCATCGAAGCTGATCCGGTTCTGGCGCCGCGTGCCGGCGATCTCCGACGCCGTCGACCGCGAACCGGCGAAGAGCTTCATGATCGGCACCGGCGAAATACCATGGTTGCACCAGGTCACGTTCTCGCTCTGGCAATCGGTCGATGACATGGAGCGGTTTGCCCGCGACAGCGCCACCCACGGAGAGGCCGTGCGCAGGGCCTACCAGGACGACTGGTTCTCGGAGTACTGCTTCACCCGCTTCAACCTTCTGTCCGTGGACGGACAATGGGAAGGCTTGACCGAACTCGCTCAAACGACACATACACCCGCAGCCGCGCCGGCGGAGAGCAGCACCCCCGACACCCGACCGGAAGCCGCACGGCTGGCCGCCGCGCACTGAACAGGATACCACCGCCATGAACGCGCATCCGACCATCATTCCAGCCATTGCCGAGGACGGTTCGCTCTACCCTGTGGAGAAGCTGAAAGCCCATTCCGACGGGCTGTTTCACCTGGCGGTCTCGATCTTCGTCTTCGACGGGGAACATCTGCTGATCCAGAAGCGGGCCTCGTCGAAATATCACTGCGGCGGCCTGTGGGCCAATACGTGCTGCTCCCATCCCTACTGGGACGAGCCCATCGACAGCTGCGCCCGGCGCCGGCTGAACGAGGAACTGGGGTTCAACGTCGCGCTGTCGCGCCGCCGGGTGGTGGAATACTCGGCCGATGTGGGCGGCGGACTGCACGAGCACGAGAAGGTGACGATGTATGTCGGCAGCGCCGACCGGGCGACGCTGGCAATCAAGCCGAACCCGCTCGAGGTCGAGGACACCCGCTGGGTCACCCCGGTCGAGTTGACGGAAGAGATCGCCGCCGCTCCCGAGACTTTCACGCCGTGGTTCCGAATCTACGCCGAGCGCTATCCGGGCCTGAAGGTCTGACACGACGCGGGTTGGCGGCTGATCACAAACCGCACTCATCCATATCAGGCCCATGCGCAACAGGGTCCGGCGGCGTGCCTTGGACATCGGGCGCGTGTCAGGATTTTCCCTGAACACGCCACCCCTGCCGAGCGCTTTGTGAAATCTGTGGTTCAAGGCCATGCTGGCACCGGGCAGCAGTCTGCCGGTGCGGCCGCCAGCATCGGCGCTGCGGGAGTGAAACTCGCACCAGCGGGCGATTTATTGCGCGGCGGAAAACGCACGAACAGCGCCAACTCCATGACCTGCCTCCATGACGCGAAGCCGGTACAAAATCCTGGCTGGCCCAAACGTCGAAAGGCCGGAGATCCGTGGGGATCTCCGGCCCTTTTTGCACAAGCCCCGCTGAGGGAAAGCGCGGCTTGAGGCAAGCTTAGTCGACGGAGGCCAGAGTTGTTGCTTCCGGGCCGGTGGCAGGCGCGAGCGCTGCCGAATCCGGTGACCCCATCACCTGCGTTTCACCTGGGGTGTAGGTCGAGTAGTCGGGCACCCCGGTGTCGGTCTTGGTGCCAAGCGAGTCGACGAAGTCGCGAAGCATGGACACGCCATAAAGCGGCTTCTGCACACCGTTGTGGCAGGTGGCGCAGGAAACCTTGAGCACATCACCCTCGGGCCCCTTGCGGTTGTCCGGGAATACCGGAGCAAGGCCCTCGATGTAGCTCTGGTTGATGTCCCGAGCCATGCGGATGCCATGCCATGCCGTTACCCGCTGTGGCGGACTCTCGTCCCAGTCGTTAAAGGCGCGGCTGTTGTGACAGGTCACGCAGTTGACACCGAGGCTTTCCGACATGTGCATCATCAGGCCCCAGGTTTCCTCGGTCTGCTTGGTCGTGGCCATGTTCTCGCCATTCGGCAGCGCGGTGAGCGAGTGAACGCGGATCGGCTTGTCGCCAAGCAGGTAGCTTTCCAGCGCATTGGTCGGAAGCGAGGTGTTGCCGACCATTTCGCCGACAACGTTCTGTCCGCCCGACCAGCCAAGCCCGCGACCGTCCTTGCCCGGTCCCGAATTCCTGGACCAGACATTTTCCGGGACCGGCTGGCCACGGTGGCAGGTGTAGCAGGTCGCGCCCACTTCGCCGACGTGCGTCTGCCAGTCGGTGTTGATCGCCTGGGTCATCTGGATCATGCGACGCGAGACGACCTTGGTGTAAACCTCGTCGGAGGCCAGGTTCTCCTCGTTGTGGCAATAGGCGCATCCCTGCTCGGGTGACACCCATTCGGTGATCGAAGCCATGAACAGGTTGAACTGATCCGTGGACAGATCACCCAAGACCTGAACGTTCTCGTAAAACTCGCCGGCGCGATCGCCTTCGGGATCCGCTTCATAAAGCGGCTCGGGCACAACGTTGGCCTGCTGCAGATCAGCCTGCTTCTCACGGTCCTTGGTCAGGTACATGCCGGACCCGGCATAGCCGAGCTGTTCGGTATCGACCGGGGGCAGATCCCAGTCGGCGCCGAAGAGGATGGCGGCGCCGACAAACACACCGGCAGCGGTTGCGAATGGTATCCAGAGTTTCATGGTCTTAACCCCCTATGGCCGGATCGACGACTGCGGGCCACAGATCGGGCACAGGCGCGACAATGCCGTGCTTGATGCCCCACAGGTACCAGTTGTCGACGACGGTGCCGGTCAGCAGGATGCCGATGCCGCCCGTGATTGGTGTGAGAACCGCGAACCACCAGGCCCAGCGGTGAATGGATTCCATCGAGGCGTTGAAGCCCATGGTCCACCTCCAGAACAGGGCCGCACGTTCGGATGCGGTGCCGCGATCGGTGATCTGTTCGAGTTCGCGCTCGCCGCCGTAGCGGGTGACGGCGAGAATGGTCGCGCCGTGCATGGCGAACAGGAGCACCGACCCGTAGAGGAAGACGATCGAGAGGCAATGGAACGGATTGTAGTAAAGATTGCCGTAGCGGATCGAAAACGCCGCCGTCCAGTCAAGGTGCGGGAAGATCCCGTACGGCACGGCCTCGGCCCATGACCCCATCAGCAGCGGCCGGAACAGGCCGAGCACCAGGAACAGCCAGATCGCTGCCCCGAAGGCCCAGAACACATGGGTTCCGAGACCGAGAGCCCTCGCCCGGACGTAGATCCTGGCCCACCACAACAGCACCGACGCAAGCAGGAAGACGCTGGAGATGATGTACCAGCCGCCTTCACTGAGCGGCGGGATCGACAGGCCGTATTCGGCCGGCGGCGGTTCGAGCGCGAGCCAGAACAGCTGCCTGATGAACTGGATCGGATCCCAGCCCACGGATGCCAGCATGTTGAAGCCGATGATCACGAACCAGATCGTGCCGGCGATCAGCGAGGCAGTGCCCAGGAAGCCGAGATAGATCGGCCCGATCTGGGCATTGCCGAACCAGCCGGCAAGCCAATTGTAGAATGGTTTTCCGACGCGTTCGTCGTCGCCTCTGGGGAGCGGGATGCCGGCCTCAACCGGACCCCGGACCTGGACTTGGGTAAAGATGTTTTGATATTCCATGATCAGGTCCCTTTCAGCTCCAGATCGGCAGATCGAGCCACCAATTCCACCATTGCGGCCAGCCCTGGTTCCAAAGCGGGCCACTGATGACGATGCACACCGCGCTCCAGAATCCGGCGTTCAGCGCCAGCACCAGGCCAAGCCTGTGAATGCCCAGCGTGCCGACCGAATAGCCGATGATGTCGCGGAAGAAGGTGTCTTCATACTCAGGCGTTTTGACTTCCATCTGCTTGTTCTTGAGCGTGCCGTCGCGGCCCGGATTGGCGGCCGAGAGGATCAGGCCGCCATGCAGCGACAGGGCAAGCGTGGTGGTGAAGAACAGCGACACCGCCAGCATGTGCGCCGGATTGTAATGGAAGTGCAGATACTGGTATCCGACGTTGGACACCCAATCGAGATGGCTGAAAATACCATAGGGGAACCCGTGGCCCCAGGCGCCCAGCAGCACCGGCCGGATCACGACCAGGGTGACATAGGCGAAGATCGCCACTCCGAATGCGAAGGGCACGTGATAGCCGATGCCGAGCTTGCGGCATATTTCGACCTCGCGCAGCGCCCAGGAGCAGAAGGCCCCGATGGCGCAGATGGTGATGATCTGCCACAACCCGCCTTCGGCCAGCGGCGCGAGACCGAGGCCATAGCTCAGGTCGGGCGGCGCGATCGAGATGCGCCAGATGTTCCAGGTCGGTCCGAGCGCTGCGCCGTAAAGGATCAGCGCGGTGCCGACCACGGAGAAAAAGGCAGCCGTCAGGCCGAAAAACCCCACATAGAACGGCCCGACCCAGAAGTCGAACAGGTCACCGCCTATCAGGGTGCCACCGCGAACGCGGTATTTTCTTTCAAAACTCAGCAGCGCCATCGCTCATCTCCCACCCCGCAGACCGTTGCGGACGTCTCTCAGTCTGATTCCCGGTTTCGACCGCGGGCGGAGGGCCGAGGTCCTTGTCCCGCCCGCAGTCATTGTTGTCAGCGTTCAGCCGATCATCGTGGGCAAGAAGCCCAGGATGCCCGTCGTCGGATCGAGTGCGCCGGTGACAACCGGTGCGCCCTCGAGCCAGTTGAAGCGGGACGTGCTGAGCAGGACGAGATGAATCATCACAGCCAGCGCGAACAGGAAGACGCCTTGGACGACCAGCGTTTTGCGCGGGTCGAAAATCATCCAGATTCTCCACATTTCGCTTCTCCTTTACGCGAGCATTGGCAGGAGTGAGGTCACGGTCTGGCCGACGCCTTCAAGCGACGCATAGCCTTCCGGACCCGGGATCCACGGACGCCAGAACCACACGAGAAGATGTGCAACGACGGCGATTGCCACGAATGCGATCATCCCCTGGAGGTAGTACGAGTGGAACTCCTGTGCTTCACCTTCGGTCATTCCCGAAAGCGAAACGGTGTTTGGACTGGACATTGAAGTACCTCCTAGTCACAAGCGCTGCGGTGCCCCGCAGCCGGGTGCCTCGATCCTCCGGAAACCGGCGGCCTTGGCGGTTATTGCCGGGTTTGGACACCGGCAAACGGTAAGGCTAGGCGATGAACGCATAGCCTGCGGTGGCATGCGCCGATGCGCGCGCCTCCGCGAAAACACTCTGGCCGCGGGTGTCGACCGGACGGCCCCGAAAGGCTGCGATGGTGCGTGAAGCCGCCACCATCACGAAGCAGATGACGAAGGCGAGCGCGACCAGAAGCCGGTACTCGATGCGGTCGGTCCGCGATTGCCCGCGCGCCACCTGCCGCTGTCTATGATGCACTGTCATGGTCATCGCACTTCTCCCTGTCGGCCGGTGGTGCACCGGCGTTTCATGCGGCCCGCCCGCGCTTGAGCGCGCGCGTTGCCTGATCCACGTCATCCTGATCCACCTCGGTGGCGCCGCGTGCCCGGGCCTGCGCCTCGGACTGGTCGCGAAGCCGCTTGGCGGCGGAAATCCTGACCAGCACCGGTTCGAGACCGATGGCGTGGTCGAGCTTGGTCTTTGCTTCCGGCGCCCAGGGGAGCTCGCCGCGGGTTTTCGCGGGCGTTGCCTCCACCTGGTCCATGTCGGTGGCGAGCGGAAGGATCGAGAAAAGGGCGTCAAAGAGCGCGTTGCAGACTTCCTGGATCAGCCAGGAGGCGCCCGAATAGCCCATCACCGGCGTGCCGGTGTGACGTCGGATAATGGCCCCGGGAAAGGACACCGGCACGTAAATCGCGCGGCTGCCTGCTTCGGCGAGATACATCCTCTCGTTGTAGGAGCCGAACATCACCAGCGGAGGCTTGTCCTTGATCAGTTGCCGAACCGCCTGGTTGTCGGTCTTTTTGCCCGCGATCCGCTGCACCGAAAAGGTGCAGGGCATGCCCATTTCCTCGGTAAGGAAATTGCGGATCCCGCGCTCGTAGGTTTCGCCGGCGACGATGGCGTAGCTGGCGGTGGCGAAGAAATCCTGGGTCACGGAGCGCCAGAGATCCCACATCGGCTTGAGGGTCGTGTGCTTCTCGCGTTCGATGAAGGGTTCGGGGTCGAGCCCCAGCGCCTCGCCGAGCGCGTGCAGGAATGCCGTGGTCGAGTGGATGCCGATCGGCGCCTGGAAATAGGGCCGGTCGAGCGCTTCACAGAGCAGGCGGCCGAATTCGCGGTGGAGGCACACATTGGCCTCCGCATCGGCGAGTTTGCCGACATCGGCAAGATGGCTGCCGAGCGGGAAGGTCATGTTCACTTCCGCGCCGATGCCTTCGATCAGCCGGCGGATCTCCGCCAGATCTGATGGCTGGTTGAAGGTGCCGTAGATGGCGCCGATGATGTTGACCTTGGGCTTCTCGCCGTCCTTGCGCGGCTTCGGATCGCGCACCCTGCCCTTCTTCGGGCCGTATTCGGTCCACAGCCACTTGAGCGCCCGGTCGGCGGACTGCCACTGGTCCTCATCAATGGTGCGCGGAAGAAACCGCTGGATATTCGTGCCTTCCGGTGTCACGCCGCCGCCGATCATCTCGGCAATCGAGCCGGTGACGACGACCGCGGGCAGGTCCGGATCAAGCACCGCGCGGGCGCGTTTCATCGCCTCTTCGGTGCCGTGCTGGCCGAGTTCCTCCTCGCCGAGCCCCGTCACCACGATGGGCAATTCATGCGGCGGCAGCGCGTCGGTGTAATGGAGCACCGAGGTGACCGGCAGGTTCTCGCATCCAACCGGACCGTCGATGATCACCTGCATGCCCTTGATGGCGGTGAAGACATAGACCGAGCCCCAATAGCCCCCTGCCCTGTCATGGTCGATGATCAGCGTCATGTCCCCACGGCCTCCCCCGAATCGACCGCATTTTTCGATGCGGCGGCCTTGGCGGCGAATTTCTTGCGGAAGGCGGGGCGGTCGATGGGGGTGTCTTCCCAGACACCGGCATTGTCGCCCGAACCCACCCCTTCGAAGAACTCCTTCATCCGGTCAAAGCGCGGCTTGTTGGCGATCGCCGAATTGACGACATCGGCAAGCGAACCGGCGCCGGCCGGGCCCATCAGCGGGCGGGCGGAGATCAGGTTGGTGAAGTAGAGCGCGGGCGTCGCCTGTTCCTTGGCCTTCTGAACCACGGGCGTGGTGCCGATGGCCAGATCCGGCTTGAACTCGGCCATCGCGGCGAGATCCTGCTCGAGCGAGGCGCGGTATTCGACATGCACACCGTGGGCCTCGAGCCAGTCGGCATCCAGTTTCGAGAATTCGGTCTTTGGGCAGGCGGTGCCGACATATTTGAGATCGGCGCCGCTTTCGACCAGTAGCCTTCCGACGATCAGCTCCGAACCCTCGTAGCCCGACAGCGTGATGCGACCGTTGATCCGCTTTTCCGAAAGCGCGCCGCGGATTGCGCCGCCAAAGGCGTTGCGGGCGGCATCAATGCGGGCCTGGGTCACATTGCAGCTTTCGCCGATCGCCTGCAGCCAAGCATCGGTGCCCTCGAACCCGACGGGGGCCGAGCCGACCACGGTGCGGCCCGCGGCGCGGAACGCACGGACGGAAGCCGTATAGAAGGGATGGATCGCTGCAACGGCGGCACAATCGAGCGCGGCATAGAGCTCGCGCCACTCGCGCACCGGCACGACCGGGCCTGCGGCCAGGCCCATGGGCTCCAGCATGGCGGCGATCATCATCGGGTCGGCAGGAAACATTTCGCCCAGGAGCGTGACCGACGGCCTTTCCTCGACACCGCCGCGCGGCGCCTGGACCGGACCGCTGTCGGCTTCGCCGTGGGCGTAGGTCAGCATGGCGGAGGACAGCACATCCTTGGCTTCCGCATGGGTCGGCACGCCGAAACCCGGAACATCAATGCCGACGATGCGTACGCCGTTGATCTGTTTGGGCAACATCTGCAGCGGCACGCCCGAGGCGGTGGGAACGCAGAGGCTGGTCACCACGATGGCGTCATAGGCGTCCGGATCGGCCATTTCGTGAACGGCGTCGCGGATGTCCTCGTAAAGCTTGCCTGTCACCAGCGATTCCGAGTTGAACGGCACATAGCCGACCGAGCGCTTGGCGCCGTAGAAATGCGAGGTGAAGGTCAGTCCGTACACGCAGCAGGCCGAACCCGACAGGATCGTCCCGACCCTGCGCATGCGCAGACCGACGCGCAGCGAGCCAAAGGCCGGGCACATGGACTGCGGCTGGTCGTGCGGTCCCTTGGGGTAATCGGACTCGAACCGCTCCATCAGTTCGGCCTTGCCGGAGGCCACGGCCTGGGCTTTCATTTTTTCCGCGCCGGAAGCACAGGACATGCCTTCTACCGGCGCATCCTGTGCCGCAGCATCCTGAGCCGGAGCATCCTGAACCGGCGTGGCAGCGATATCGTCGCGGTTCTGGTAGAGATCATCCATCATTACACCGTGTCGTAAACGACTTCGAGGGAAGGACGGGCGAGCGCCGAGGCGGGGCACATGTCTTCGGGCAACGCCGGCACGAGCACATAATCGCCGCCGGTGTCGGACGAATCGAACAGGCCGATCAGACCGTCCTGGTCGAGCGGCTCGGGCAGCACCGGAGGGGCGATGCCGAGATTGATGGCGAGCGTCTGGAACAGCGGACCCCAGCGGTTCTCCGGGTGGCCGATGATCTGGTAGTTGGCGCTCTTCTTGCGGATGTCGTCATCCTGCGGGATCGCGGCCAGAACCGGAATACCGACAGCCTCGGCGAAGGCTGCGGCCTCGCCGGAACCGTCATCCTTGTTGATGACCATGCCGGCAACGCCGACATTGCCGCCGAGCTTGCGGAAGTACTGCACCGCGGAGCAGACATTGTTGGCGACATAGAGCGACTGCAGGTCATTGGAGCCGACCACAACCACTTTCTGGCACATGTCGCGCGCGATCGGCAGACCGAAGCCGCCGCAGACCACGTCGCCCAGAAAGTCGAGCAGGACATAGTCAAAGTCCCAATCGTGAAAGCCGAGCTTTTCGAGCGTTTCGAAGCCGTGAATGATGCCGCGACCACCACAGCCGCGACCGACTTCCGGACCGCCGAGCTCCATGGCGAAAACGCCATCGCGCTTGAAGCAGACATCGGAGATGGTGATCTCGGCGCCGGCAGCCTTCATTTTTGACGACGTCTCGATGATCGTCGGGCAGGCGCGGCCGCCAAACAGCAGCGACGTGGTGTCGCTCTTGGGGTCGCAACCGATCAGCAGGACCTTCTTGCCCAGCTGTGCCAGCATGCATGAGAGGTTGGCGAGCGTGAAGGATTTGCCAATCCCGCCCTTGCCGTAAATCGCGATGATCTGGGTGTCTTTCTTGACCGGGCCCGTGTGCGGCTGATCAGGTTCGATCGCCGCTTCCTCGCGCAGGAGGTCATGGACCCTGTCCGTGGCGTTGCCGCCGTAGCCATCAGTCATTGCAGTTCCCTCCAGTCAAGTATCATTTTCAAGCAAGCCGGGTCGCCAAAGGCGGTCCGGTACGCAGCCTCGGCCTGGGCCGGGCTGGCGCTGTGCGTGATGAGGCCGTCGAGCGAGAGCCGCCCGTCGGCAAGCAGCGCAAGCACGGCGTGGACATCGTCCGGCCGGAACTCGGCTGCGATGCGAAAGCGTGCCTCGCGCATGAAAGCGGGTGTAAAACGAAAACTCATGGTCTCGCTGTAGAAGCCGGCCAAGGTGACCTCGCCTCCGCGCTCGAGCACCGCGATCGCCTTGTCGAGAATGTCCGGGTCGCCACTGGCGTCGATCACCGACGAAAAGCGCCTGCCCTCGCAGGCCTCGGATGTGGTCACCGCGTAACCGCGCGCACCGTCCGTTCGGGCCGGATTGATTTCCCACACCGTGGGTGCAGAATGCCCCATGGCGATGATCAACCGCGCGATGAGACGACCGACAATGCCGTGGCCGACGACAAGGTCGGGAACGGTCATGCCGGGGAGCGTCAATGCATGGTAGGCGGTCGCGGCAAGCGACAAGAGAGTTCCTGTGCGCTCAAGATCCTCGGCGATCGGGATCACTCGATCCGCCGGCGCGACCAGCTGTTCCGCGGACGCGCCGAAGAGTGCCGCGGCATCGCTGTAGCCGCGTGCGCCGGGCACGAAGACCAGACGTCCCTCGATGTCGGATGGGGCATTTTTTCCGGCCGACACAACGCGGCCGACTGTTTCGTAGCCCGGGACCAGGGGATAACCCATGCCCGGAAATGCCGGCATGCGGCCCTCGAACAACAGCTTCTCGGTGCCGGCGCTGATGCCGCTCCACTCAGCACGGACAACCACGTCGCCGTCGCCCGGTTCGGCAATGGCCAGCGCCTGCAATCCGATGCGCTCTGGTTGTTCGAAAACGATTGCTGTTGTCTGCATGGTGTTCGGTCCAACCCTTTCCGGGCGAGACTCTGCCTCCTGAGGTGTAATATTATTTTTACGTTCTAGTCTGTCAACCTAATTTTACATTTGTCATCTTTATTGTCAGGGAAACGCGACAACGATCGTCGCCATCAGCGCGGAGCGGCAGGGTTTGACATCGAACCGGGGGAAGCCGGCCTCGGTGGCCAGAGCCCCGATCTCCTCGGGTGTGCGGCACCGGCCCGATCCCATGGCCAGCACATAGGTTCCGAAATAGGCTGTGGCGTAACGCTGCCCGCGCGACCGGTCGCCGGCCATCGGCTCGGCGATCACCAGCGTCTGGCCGGGCTCCATCGCGGCGCGAAGATTCTGCAGCAGGCGCAGCACAGTGGCGTCTTCGTGGTCGAACAGCACGCGAATCAGGGTGACACAGTCATGACCGCGCGGCAGCGGGTCATCGAGAAAGCTGCCGCCATGGCAGCGCGGACAGTCTCCCAGTGTCTGGGTGGAAAATTTCTCCCGGGCACGCGCGGCGACCGGCGGCAAATCAAACAACGACAGGCGCAGCCCGGGATATCGTGCCGCCACCGCCGTGAGGAACGCCCCCTCGCCGCCACCGATGTCGACGAGGCTCGCATGCCGTCCGAAGTCGTAAGCGTCGAGAATCTCGTCCGACAACATCGACTGGCTTGCCGCCATCAGGGCCGAATAGGCCGCGGCATCGCCCGGCCTGACGTCCGATTCGCGCCCGGATCCGGCATAGGACCAAAGCCTGCGCATCTCCGTGTCGGTCGTGGAGCCGTCGAACAGCGAAAGCGGGTCGGCCAGATCGCGGTAGAGCAGCGCATGATGATGGATCATCGCACGCAGCCCTCCGTCGCTGGCGACGACGGCGCCGTGGTCATCCAGCGTCACATAGCCGTCGCGGCCCAGATCAATCAGGCCGATGGATTGCGCGCCCTGCAACAGCCGCCGCAGGCGCTCCGCCGGCAGACCGGTTGTCCTGGAGAGTTCGCTTTCACGAAGGGGACCGGCTGTGAGCGCATCCAGCAGGCCCGATTGAAGGCTCGCAAACAGGATCTGGCTTTGAACGAATCCGGTGACGATGCCGAAAAGTTCGGTTTCCCGCGCGCGGGAATAACGTCCACTCATGGGCAGGCGCTGCGCCAGACGGCGAAATCCGGGCCGGGCGACGAGCGCTGCGCGCCAGGCCTTGAGCCGCGTGCGCCATCCCGGCGGTCCGGCGTTCTGCTCGACTGCCTCCACCTTGTGGCCATCCGGGCGTGCAGCCGGAATGCTTGCGGTCACGGGGCTACGCGGCCGCGGTGGCGAGGCTTTTCGGCACCAGCCGCTTGGCCTCATCGAGAATGAGTTGCTTGAGCATGCCCGATCCGCGGCAGTCGGGGATGGACGCTGCCGCCTGGCCGACGAGATCCTGAAGCCGCTGCACCGCGCCGCCAAGGCCCAGCTCGTGCACGGCATTGGGCCGGTCATTCACGGCGTCCTGGCCGCAGGGCTTGCCGATTTCCTCGGCGCTGGCAGCGCAGTCGCGCAGATCGTCGGCCACCTGGAAGGCATCACCCAGGGCTTCGCCCAATCCGTACCAGTTCTGCGGATCGGCGCCCGCGGCAATGGCGCCGGCAGTTGTCGACCCGATGAAAAGCGAAGAGGTCTTGGCGCGGTGGTAGACCTTGAGATCAATCGTCTTCTCGCTCTCCCAGGCCTGTCCCGCAATGATGCCATGGGGCATCCCGACGGCGCGTCCGATGACGCCGATCAGCGGAGCGATCCGGTCGGGTGTCGCCAGGCATTCGCGCGCAATCGTCTCGAAGGCGAGAACGATCATCGCGTCGCCGGCAAGCACGGCTGTGGTCTCGCCGAAGGTGGTGTGGACACTCGGCTTGCCGCGGCGGGTGGCCGCATCATCGAAACAGGGCAGATCGTCATGAACCAGCGAGGCGCAATGCAAGAGTTCGATCGCCGTCGCCGCAGCACTGGAGGCGTTGGGCGCCTCGTCTCCCGCCGCCAATGCAACGGCGAGGCACAACCGGGGCCGGATGCGCGCACCGCCGGGAAACACCGCATAGCGCATCGCGTCGCAAAGGATCGACGGATTGCCGCCAGCGGTGGCGAAGGTGATGGCCTGTTCCAAATTGCGGTCGATGCGTTTTTGCAGATCCATCCGGGCTCTCCCTCCAGCGGCAATTCAGATTGTCACTTTTATCTGACATTTATATGTGTAAAACTATCCTGACACAACGGAATGGATTGTCAACGCTGTTTGCGGTCCGGAACCATGGAGAACCACACCGGGATGACGCGGCGCCAAAAGCTGATCGTCGTGGGCGCCGGCGCCGGAGGACTGGCGGCAGCGATCACCGCAGCCGCTACCGGCATCGAGGTCACCCTCATCGAGCGCGCGGCGGCGCCGGGCGGCAAGATGCGAACCGTTCTAGCGGGTGGCAGGTCCATCGATGCGGGGCCGACCGTGCTGACCATGCGCTGGGTGTTCGAGCGACTGTTCGCAGCGGCCGGAACAACTCTCGAGGATCGCATCCGGCTCAATCGCGCGGGGCTACTGGCGCGGCACGGCTGGAGTGATGGTTCGCGCCTCGACCTGTTTTCCGACATCGAAGAAACCGCCCGGGCGATCGCGTCATTTTCGGATCGGGAGAATGCCGAGGGTTACCGGCGGTTCGCGGCGCACAGTGCGGCGGTGTTTGCGACACTGAAACCAAGCTACATCGACGCACAAAGACCGGGTCCATTGTCGCTGATGGCGCGCATCGGCTTCTCCAATCTCGCCGAGCAATGGGCGCTCAAACCGTTTTCGACGCTTTGGTCGGCGCTCGGCGAGTATTTCACCGACCCGCGATTGCAGCAGTTGTTCGGCCGTTACGCCACCTATTGCGGCTCATCGCCGTTTCTGGCCCCGGCCACGCTGATGCTCGTCGCCCATGCGGAACAGGACGGGGTGTGGCTGGCCGAAGGTGGCATGCATGCCCTTGCAAGATGCATGCAAACGCTGGCGCGCGAACTGGGTGTAACCTTCCGCTATGGTGCCGGAGTGACGGCGATCGAAGGCGGTTACGGCGGGGTTACCGGGCTGACGCTCGACAGCGGAGAGTGGCTCGAGGCCGACCGGATCATCTTCAACGGCGATGTTTCCGCACTCGAAGCCCTTGTGACCGTCGGCGGCACCGGCGTTGCGCCCACGCCTCGCGGCAGCCGCTCGCTTTCGGCGCTGACCTTCGCCATGACGGCGCGGACATCGGGCTTTCCGCTGGCGCATCACACGGTGTTCTTTTCCGACGACTACCGCTCCGAGTTCGAAACGCTGACCTGGCGCCGCACGATGCCCGCGAGCCCGACCACCTACATTTGCGCCCAGGACCGCGACGACGCTGGCCGCCTGCCTCAAGCCGATGATCGCGAGCGGATGCTGTTCATCCTCAACGCGCCTGCGGATGGCGACCGGAAACACTTTAGCGACACGGAGACCGAGACATGCCTCAATCAGGCACTGACCCTGCTTTCATCGGCCGGGCTGGAGATCGACACGAAAGCGATGGAGTGCGTTCCGACGACACCGACGCAGTTTCACGCGCTGTTTCCGGCAACCGGGGGAGCCCTCTACGGACGGGCGGCGCACGGCTGGACGGCGTCGTTCCAGAGGCCGGGATCGAGAACGAAAATTCCGGGACTGTACCTGGCGGGCGGCAGCGCGCATCCGGGCCCGGGGGTGCCGATGGCGACGCTTTCAGGAATGCTGGCGGCGGAGAGCCTGGCGGAGGGCCTCGCTTCGATGCGGACGTCCCGCCCGGCGGCTATCTCTGGTGGTATGTCGACGGCCTGAGCGACTGCGGCCGCTACGGGCTGTCCGTGATCGCCTTCGTGGGCTCGGTGTTCTCGCCCTACTATCACTGGGCCGGACGGCGGGATCCGGACAATCATGTCTGCATCAATGTTGCGCTCTACCGGCCTTCGGGCAACAGATGGAGCATGACCGAGCGCGGCAGGGGCGCGATGCGGCGCAGCGCAAATTCCTTCACGGTCGGCCCAAGCAGCATCCGGAGAGAGAACGGCGAGATCATTATCGACTTCGACGAGGTGTCGGTCCCGCGCCCTCCGGCGCAACTTCTGCCAAGACGCATCAAGGGCAGGATCCGGTTTTCGCCCGATGCGGTGACATCGCCGGTTTTTGACATTGACGGCAAGGGACGTCATCGCTGGTGGCCCGTCTCTCCCACCGGACGGCTTGCAGTCGAAATGATCAAAGGCGGCGAGGATTGGTCGGGTCACGGCTACATGGACAGCAACTGGGGCACGGAACCTCTCGAAAACGCATTTACGATCTGGGACTGGGCCCGGGGACTGATGCCAAACGGCGATGCGGTGATCCTTTATGATGCCGCGCACCGGGGCGGCGGGCATGGCCGGATAGCCCTACGCATCGCGTCGGACGGTACAGTCGATGAATTTGCGATGCCGGACAAGACCGCTCTTTCGAAGGGGTTCTGGGGGGTGCCGCGCGCCGCGCACCACGATGCCGACGATTTCGCGCCAACCCGGACCAAGATCGTCCGCACGCTTGAGGACGGGCCGTTCTACACGCGCTCGGTGATCCGGACCCGGTTGTTTGGCGAGGACATCGATCTCATGCATGAAAGCCTGTCGGGTGATCGCTTCGCCTCGCCTGTCGTCAAGGCGATGCTGCCGTTCCGGATGCCCCGGCGGCGGTAGGAAAGCCTATTTCAGCAAGTATTTGATCAGGGCAGCGATGGCCAGGATGACCAGGAGACCGACCACGGCCATCCAGATCCATCCAAATCCCATCATGGTTCCGTGCGCTTCGCTCATCATGACAAAACTTCTCCTTGATCCCGGGTGGATCCGGGCGGTGAGGGCATTTGCCTGCGGGTGAACCACAGGACGGCAAGCGGAATGGCGAGCCACTGCAGCAGCGGACTAAGCCCGGTGCCGAACGGCGGCACCAGGGGCATCAGGTCCGAGTAGGTCCAGCGCAGCGTGATATTCGTGTAGTAGTATTCAAACCCGACAGTCAGGATGATGCCCACCGCCAGAAACAACACCACATGCCATGGCGCAGGCTTGACGACCCAATATCGCGTACGCGCCGCAGCACTGGTGATCCAGAATGCCGTGAGCGCGAAACCGACATCACCGAACGTGGCCGACGAGCAGAGCTTGATACCATCCCAGTGGTTGAGCTCGATCATGCCGGCATAGGTCGGCGCCTGCCAGAACTCCCAGACGAAGTGAAGCAGAAATGAAAATACGATAATGGAGAACTCCGGCAATGCCGACATGACGCTTCAGCCTCCCATTCCTGTTTGCAGGGTAAGGCTTCCAGCAGGTGGAATGTCAAACAGCCGTGTTCATGCGGCTCACGCCCGCTCAGGAATCATTGTCATCAGAGAGACTGCGGGACTGCTCTTCGGCCTTCGCCTCGCGTTCCTCGCGGGCGCGGATATCGCGCCGGAGCGAGCGCATCTGCCAGATGATGAAAATCATGAAACCGCCGAAGGTGAGCGCAATTTCGATCAGGCCCGCATATTTCATGGTCGCTCCCGGTCTCCTGATTTTAAACCGCCGTGCGGCGGCGACCTTCGGACAGCGCCATCAGCTCGATCATGCGCCCGGCCTTGGCGTCGACCCCGCGCGGTGAATGAATCCGGCCGGCGGCGGCGGCTTCGACGAGAAACCGGACTTCCGGATGGGCCGGCTCGGTGGAAACCGGCTGGAACAGGAAGGGGGTGGAGGCCGCCTGGGCGATCAGTTCGAGCTTGCGGCGGGTCGATGTGTGGGCACGCAGGGTGACGCTGTCATGACCGGATTTCTCGATCTCGCGGCCGATCTCCCGGTAGATGAGCGCGGCGCTGCGGATCGCCATCCGGCAGGTCAGCGGCAGTCCCGCGATCCCGGTCATGGCTCGGGCGTAGAGGATGTGGGCGGCGTTGAGCAGCCGCTCGACGGTCGCGCGCATGGCCGGGCTCGGGCATGGATCGGCGAGAAAGGCGTCGGGATCGATGCCTGCCTCATCGAGCCAGTCCAGCGGCAGATAGATCCGCCCGCGCCTTGCGTCTTCACCGACATCGCGGGCGATGTTGGTCAGCTGCATGGCGAGGCCAAGATCGGCGGCACGCGCCAGCACGGCCCGATCACAAACCCCCATGATCAGCGTCATCATCACACCGACGGTGGACGCCACCCGCGCGGAATAGGCGCAGAGTTCGCTGCAATCCTGGTAAGTTCGGGCCTGAACATCCCATTCGAAGCCCTCGACGAGCGCCTCTGGCAGCGCGCGCGGCAAGGCATAGTGCTCGACCACTGCGACAAAGGCGCGGTCGGCGGCATGATCGCGCGGCTGGCCGCGGTAGATCGCATCGAGGCGGGCGCGTATTTCCGCAAGACCGCGGGCGGGGTCGGCGCTTTCATCGACCAGATCATCGGTTGCGCGGCAGAAGGCATAGAGCGCGCGCGCCGCCATGCGGGTTGATCCCGGCAACAGCATGGAAGCGGCCAGAAAGGATTTGGATCCGGCCCGGATCGCCTCCTCGCACTCGCGGCGGAGGTCCGGATCAAGCGCGAAACTGTCAGTTGACGGTGCTTGCATGGGGAACAACCTTGTCGAGGATCTTGGCGGAGGAGACAACGCCCGGCAGGCCGGCGCCGGGATGGGTGCCCGCGCCGACGAGGAACAGGTTTTCGACTTCCTCTGAAGCATTGTGCGGCCGGAACCAGGCGAGTTGCGTGATCACCGGCTCGATGCCGAAGGCCGCACCCTTGAGCGAAAGCAACCGGTCGCGGAAGTCGGCCGGCGTCATCACTTTCGAGGTGACGACATGATCCTCAAGGCCCGGCAGCACGGTGGCGGACAGATGCGCCTCGATCCTGCGGCGGTAGGGCTCGGCCATGCTCTCCCAGTCGGTTTCACCATCCAGATTGGGCACCGGGGCGAGCACATAAAAGCTGTCGCAGCCCTCCGGCGCCATCGAAGCGTCGCTTGCCGATGGCCTGTAGAGATAGAGGCTGAAATCCTCGGCCAGATGCTTGGCGTCGAAAATGTCGTGCAGCAGGCCGGCAAAACGCGGCCCCATCATCACGGTATGATGTGGCACGTCCTCATAACGGCGATTGATGCCGAAATACCAGACGAACAGGCTCATGGAGTATTTGGCGCGCGCGATCTTCCGGTCGGTCCAGCGCTTGCGCGGATGGTTGGCGAGCAGTTTCGAGTATGTCCAGCCGGCATCGGCATTGGAAACGACGACCGCGGCCGGAATGGTCTCGCCATTTTCGAGCTGCACACCGGTCGCGCGTCCGTTGTGAACCGTGATTTGCCCGACCTCGGCGCCGGTGCGGATCTCGCCCCCCTGCCCCGCAATCAGCTTGACGATGCCCTGCACCAGAGAATGGGTGCCGCCCTTGGCGTAATGCACGCCATATTCGCGTTCGAGATAGGAGATCAGGCTGAGCACACCCGACGAGCGCATCGGATTTCCGCCGATGAACAGCGGATGGAAACTGAGCGCCTGACGCAGCTGTTCGTTCCTGATGTATTTCGACACCAGCTTGTAGACGGAGCGGTCGGCGCGGCGCATGACCAGATCCGGCAGTGCCCTGACCATCGAGCCGATGCTTGCATAAGACTTGTCGATCATGCCGAGAAAACCGGCCTTGAAGCAGCGCTCGCTTTCGAGAAGATAGCTCCGGTAGCCGGCGACGTCGTCGGGCGAGAATTTGGCGATCTCGGCCTCCATCGCCGCATCATTGGCGGAGGCGCGGAATTCGCGGCCATCGTCAAAACGAACGGTGTAGAACGGATCGAGCGACACCAGAGAGACGTCGTCGGACAGCTTGCGTCCACACAATTCCCACAGTTCCTCGAAGATGAACGGCGCCGTGATGATGGTGGGCCCTGCATCGAAGGTGAACCCGTCCTGCCGGAACTGCGAGGCGCGGCCGCCGGGTTGATCGAGCTTTTCCAGTACCGTCACCCGGTAGCCCCTGGCGCCAAGCCGGACCGCGGCGGCAAGTCCGCCGAAGCCTGAACCGATGACAATGGCATGGGGGCGTTGATCTGCGGCCGTGCCGCCCGCGAGCAGCGGATCATGTGCTGTCATCATGATCTCTTATCCTTCTCAAAGGGTGGCAATGGGAGCAGGGTCTGTCCGGGCGCCGGGGTGCTGTGCTGGCCATTTCAGGCCACCGATCTGCTGGCGGGCCGGGGTGCTGCATCATCGATCAGCGAGACAAGCGCCTGCGGCGCAGTCTCGTGGAAGAGGTGCCCGCCCGGTCCGAAATCGACGAAACGGCAGTCCGGAATGTGCCGTGCCGCATTGCGGGAGACCCGCTGCGGGACCATCGGGTCATCTGTGGCGGCAATCAGCGTCACCGGCGAGGCGATGGTGCCCAGCCGGCTGATCAGCGGATCGAGCTTCCAGTTGGCCATCATGCCGAGCGCACCGCTGACATGGGCCGGCTGGCGCAGCAGCATGGCGTAGCAATCGCGCCCCTCGGCATCGATCTGCGAGCCGGTGGCCCGCAGGAGATGCCCCGCCATGTCGACAATGCGGGCCTGAAAGGAGACCATGCGCGAAGTCAGCGGATTGGCGAAAAGAAGCTTCGCCAGCGGCGAGAGCAGCGCATTGCCACGGATCGGTTCGAGCGCGCCGTTCAGTCCCACGATAGCTCCGGGGCGGAAGTTTTCGCTCAGAGACATTTGAAGAAGCACTGCGACACCGGCGGAATGACCGATGGCAATGTCAGGCTCAAGTTCGAGCACGCCCAGAAGCCCGGACAATGCGCGGGCCATGCCGGGCAGCGTCAGATCCGCCGGTCTTGCGCCGCGCGTGAAGCCGTGGCCCGGAAGGTCGATGGCGATCACGCGACAACGCTGGGCCATCAGCGGCATGAGACCTCGAAAAGAGTGGGTTGCAGCACCGGCACCATGGACCAGAAGCGCCACCGGCGCGCCGGCTGTTCCCATCTCCTGCACATGCCATTCGATCCCGTTGGCTGCCACCAGGCGGCTGTGCTGACGAAACGGCCAGTTGCGGCCCTCGACCGCGAGATCGGGAGGGCGCGCGGAAAGGCTCATGATCTGCCGCCTTTTTGCAGTTCTGCGCTGACAATGGCATTGACCGCATTGGCGGAGACATTGGGCAGCGGGCAGTATTGCGCCTGCATGGAGCGCGCCAGTTCCCGGGTCGCTTCGCGCGGCCGTCTCGAGATATCAATGAGAATGGAACGGTAGCCGAGCGCCGCTCCCTGCCTGGCGAGCAATTGTGCATCGTCACGGGCACGGGCGCGGTCCGGTTCGCCGTCAAGCGCGATGTTGCCGCTGCCATCGGTCAAATAGACAATGAGCGGCGACTGACCGCGGCGCTGTACCATGCCGGCAATCTCCAGCGAACGGCGGATGGCGCCGGCAAGCGGCGTGGGACCGCCGCCGGGGAGACCGGTGAGCGACCGCTTGGCCCGCACCAGCGAGCGCGTCGGCTCAAGCAGCGTCTCTGCCGAGCGACCACGGAAGGTGATCAGCGCGACATGGTCGCGGCGCACGTAGCAATCGCCGAGCAGAAGCTCGATCGCGCCCTTGGCTTCGGCCAGACGCTCCATGGCCGTGGAGCCCGAGGCATCGACTGCGAAGATGGCCGTGGATTCGGTCCTGTGCCGGAACCGGATGTAGCGAAAATCCGATGGCAGGATGCGCAAGGGCGGCGCCTTGCCGTCCGCCGAAAGCGCGAACTCCGGATTGCGCAGCCTCTGCCAGGGGATGGCTGCACGGAGCGTTGATACGATGTCGGGCCGGGCTTCCGGATAAGGCGGACGCGAGACGATCCCGGCCGGCCTGCCTCGGCGCGAACCGGACTTGAAGCCACCGGATTTGCCGGTCCGGGCCGATTTCGCTGCGGCCGAGCCATCGGGGCGGTCGAGTTCGGCCAGCACCGCGCGGGAAGCGGCGGCGGCGGCCACCAGCATGTCCTCTTCGGTCAGTTCGGTCTCGGAGCGGTCGCCATCGGCTTCGTCGTTGCCCGACTGGTCTTGCGGGGGCGATTCCGCCTGCATCTCATCGGCGTCCGCCGGTTGCTGCGGTTCGTCACCGGACCCGGACTGCTCAGCACTGCTGTCCGGCTGCTCCTGGGTGTTCACCGTCATGCCGAGGCAAAGACGCACGGCGGTGGCCAGATGATCGCCATCCACGCTCGGGCTTCGTTCAAACGCGGCAAGAATTCGGGCCACCCGCAAAAGGTCGAGGCTGCGACGCAATGGCCGTGCCCGGAGCGCAAGCGAGATGGCTGCGGCTGCTTCGCGCACATCGTCGCTGATTGCGGGTGCAGCACAGGCGTCCGCATCCGGCAGCTCTGCCCCCATGTCATGCGCCAGGTCCAGATCGAGCGGCGCGTCGTGGATCGACAGCCCGTCGAGCCGGACATCAAGCGTCAGCCTGTCGGCGAGGGCTGCGGGCACGTCCTCATCTTCTTCGACGGATTCATCGAGTGCGATCACCGAGAAGCGTGCGGGGTGACTTCGCCCCGATGCTCCGGAGGTTGCGCGGTCATCCATCGTGCGCCCGATGATCGCCGCACTCGCGTCAGCGAGCCGTTCGGCCATGCCCAATACAATGATCCCGCCGTCGGCGCGGGCCAGCAGGCCTTTTTCGTGCACCGGACGGCCAGCGGTCAGGGTCGCGGCGATATCGATGCCGCCAGTCAGCCGGCCGGCCGCCGATGAGGCGGGGATGCGAAGCCAGGGCCTGCCGCTATCCTGCCCTGTCGCCGCCCTGGCGGCATCCATCATGGCGCGCGCCATCTCGAGCCAGCGGTTGCGAACCGGACCTGCGCCGGCGCGCAGTCGCACGCCGCCAACCGTTCCCACACCGGCGGCGAGCACGCGCGCGGCAAGAAGCGCATCGTACCAACGCGAATCGATTCCGGTGGCCGGAGTCGGGACTTTTTCGGCAATTCCGGCGCCGCCGGGAGGAAGCGAGCCGGGCGGAGGCGTCGAGCCCGCAAGTGTCTCCTGATCAGGCATTGCCTACCGGCTCTCCCGCAAGTTCGCTGATTGCGCGATCGACGCGGGTCTTGGAGCCGGCCTCATCGAGCGGGTCGCGCCGAAGCCGGTGTCTCAACGCCATGGGAGCCACCGCCAGCACATCCTCTACCGTCGCCTGCTTGCGCTTCGACAGCGCGGCCTTGGCGCGGGCGGCCCGCATCAGCGTGAGTTCGCCACGCAGACCGTCAACGCCAAGCTGCATGCAAAGATGCGCCATCATGGTCATCAGGCGTTCGGAGAGTTCCACGCTGGCCACGGCCTTGCGGCCGGCGGCGATGCGGCGGGCAAGCCGCTGCTCTTCCTTTTCCCACAGCGCGTGAAAAGCTTCGGGGTCCTGCTCGTAGGCATCACGGCGCTTGAGCACCTGGATGCGCGATGCGATGTCGGCGGGCGAGGACACGTCGACCGACAGGCCGAAGCGGTCGAGCAGTTGGGGGCGCAGTTCGCCCTCTTCCGGATTGCCGCTGCCCACAAGAACGAAGCGGGCCGGATGGCGCACGCTCAACCCCTCGCGCTCGACCACGTTGACGCCGGAGGCGGCAACGTCAAGAAGCAGATCAACCAGGTGGTCTTCCAGCAGATTGACCTCGTCGACATAGAGAAAGCCGCGATGGGCCTTGGCGAGCAGCCCCGGCTCGAAGGCGCGTTCGCCCGACACCAGCGCCTTTTCGATGTCCAGCGCACCGCAGACCCGGTCCTCGGTCGCACCGAGCGGCAAGTCCACCATCGGGGCGCGACGCTTGATTCGTGCCGATTTCGGTGCGGAGCCGCAGACCCGGCAGGGTTCGGCCGGGCTCGAGGGATCGCAATTGTACCGGCAGCCCTGGGTCGAAACGAGTTCGGGCGTCAGTTCTGCCAGCGCCCGCACGGCGGTCGACTTGCCTGTTCCGCGATCGCCGAAAACCAGAACGCCGCCCAGCGCGGGCTCGACGGTGGCCATCAGCAGCGCGTCCTTCATCTCGTCCTGGCCGACAATGGCACTGAAGGGATAGGGTCTGGCCATCGGCTTGGCACCTTTCATTCCGCTTGCGCTGTCAGCCGGTCGGCCCGAAAGCCCTCGCTGATAACGCGGGACACAACTTGCAATCTCAAGAGTGTCCAATTGTTTGTACATTTTGACGTCAACCAGAATATACACTCCGTGGCGTTTTGCAATCGGCCAGCGCATTTCATGCCAAAGGTTTGCTTTGCCTGAGATCCGCCCGCAAACAGCTGTCGAGCTGCGCGCCCGGAACCGCTTATGTCTGCAGTGTAAATATGAATTGACATATTTTATGTATAATTTTGTTTACATTTGCCTCCGGAGTGGCAAGTATGCGTGATGGACCGGAGTCGCCTTCGTGATCCCGGCCCTTCCGGCAAAATGCCGGACACGAAGGGAGGCCAGAGTATGGGGATCGTGACCAAACCGGAAAACTCAACGCCGCTGCTTGACCGGACGGACAGCCCCGCGGCGCTGCGTGAGATGAGCGATGCGGATCTCGTAGCGCTCGCCGGAGAGCTTCGGCGCGATACCATCGCCAAGGTTGCCGCGACCGGCGGGCATCTCGGATCCACTCTCGGGGTCATCGAACTGACCGTTGCGCTCCACGCGGTGTTCGACACACCCCGCGACAAGCTGATCTGGGATGTCGGGCATCAGGCCTACGCCCACAAGATCCTGACCGGGCGGCGCGAAGCGATGGCGGGCCTGCGCCAGGATGGCGGCCTTTCGGGGTTCACCAAGCGCACCGAAAGCCCCTACGACCCGTTTGGGGCGGCCCATTCCTCCACCTCGATCTCCGCCGGCCTCGGCTTTGCCACCGCACGGTCGCTGGGTTTTGGCGACGGTGACGCGATCGCGGTTATCGGCGACGGCGCGATGTCTGCAGGCATGGCCTACGAAGCGATGAACAATGCAGGCGCGCTCGGCAAGCGGCTGTTTGTCATTCTCAATGACAACGAGATGTCGATCTCGCCCTCGGTTGGCGCCTTTTCAAAACATCTGTCCACGCTTTGCGCCCAGGCGCCGGCCGTCAGCATGGACGTGATGATGCGCAAGGCGGCGTCCCTGCTGCCCGAACCCTTCAGAACCGGAGCTGCGCGTGCCCGCCAGGCCGTCGGAGCGCTTGCCGGCACGTCGAGCCTGTTCGAGCAGATGGGCTTTTCCTATGTTGGCCCGGTCGACGGCCACGACCTGCCGCAATTGCTGGCAATCCTGCGTGTGGTGAAGACTGCTGCGGACGGACCGGTGCTGATCCATGCCATCACCCGCAAGGGGGCCGGGTATGCTCCCGCGGAGAACAGCGCCGACAAGTATCACGGCGTCGGCAGCTTCGACGCAGAAACCGGCGCGCTGTCGAAATCCAAACTGAGCGCCCCGGCCTATACAAAGGTGTTTGCCCAGGCGCTGAGCGACGAGGCCGGGCGCGACCCCGCTGTGGTGGCAATTACCGCCGCGATGGCTTCGGGCACTGGTCTGGACGTGTTTGCCAAGACCCACCCGGAGCGGATGTTCGACGTCGGCATTGCCGAACAGCATGCCGTGACCTTTGCGGCGGGGCTGGCGGCGGCCGGCATGAAGCCGTTTTGCGCGATCTATTCGACATTCCTGCAACGGGCCTATGACCAGATCGTCCACGACGTGGCCATACAGGGGCTTCCCGTGCGCTTCGCGATCGACCGGGCCGGCCTTGTCGGAGCCGATGGCCCGACCCATGCCGGTGCTTTCGACATTGCCTATCTCTCCAATCTCCCCGGCTTTACCGTCATGGCCGCCGCCGACGAGGCAGAACTTGTTCACATGGTGGCCACTGCCACTGTCCACGACAGCGGGCCGATCGCGTTCCGCTATCCGCGCGGCGAAGGCACCGGCGTGGCGCTGCCCGAACGCGGCGTGCCGATCCCCATCGGAAAGGGGCGCATGATCCGGGAGGGACGCGACATCGCGTTCCTGTCGTTTGGCGCCCGGCTTGCGGAGTGCGAAGCCGCCGCCGACCTTCTGGCGGCACGCGGTCTTTCGGCATCGGTCGCCGACGCCCGTTTCGCCAAACCGCTGGATACGGAACTGATCGAGCGGCTGGTCAGCAGCCACGCTTCATTGATCACGGTCGAGGAAGGTGCGGGCGGCGGTTTCGGAGCGCGGGTTCTGGAACATCTGGCATCCGAAGGGCGCCTCGATGGCTCATTCGCGATCCGGACGCTGACGCTGCCCGACCGTTTCGAGCAGCATGCCAGCCCGGGCGTGATGTATGAAAGATCGGGCTTGAATTCGCCGCAACTGGCAGATATGGCCATGGCCAGCCTTGTGGAAAAGCGGGAAAAGGCTGCAGCGCAGAGTGCAAGACTGGTGGCTATTACATAAGATAACTTCCGCAAGAACCGCCGAATTCCGGGGCTCCCTCCGCAACCGATCGGCACTTCTTTTCGTTTTTTGCAAAAACCGCAGCGCAGTATGGCCATTTTTGGCCTCGTCTGCTTGTGCAATCCATCTTAGTCTTTTCATCGCGAGGTAGGGGCCGCGCGTTGGGGAGAATCAATGTCCGGCAACAGCCAAGATGGTGGATCCAAACAATCCATACAGGTTGAGGCGTATGCGCAACGCGTTCCAAATGGTCATTCGTCTTTCGAGAGACGCGTGACGAAAGCCCGCCCCGACTCGCTCGGCAGTTCGGATCGGGGAAAGCTCGAACAGGCGATCCGGCATCACCTTTTTCACCACGAGGACACTCCGGAGCCGTTTCGCGCCGAGGAAATGCTGGGCGTTGACGGAACCATCCACTTTCGACAGTTCCTCAGCGCATTGATGGAGCATGACCCGCGCTACTTTCGGGCGGCACTCGAGCGGCTGCGCGACGAACACGTGCCGCTGCTCGTCATCTGCGAAACGCTGATTGTTCCGATTGCCCAGGAACTGGGCCGGATGTGGTGCGAGGACATTGAAAGCTTCGCCTCGATCACGGCTGCGTCCTCGCGCCTGCAGATGTTGTTGACCAGCCTGACCGAAGCGGACGGCCCATCTTTCTACGATGAAGAGCGATCCCGGATTCTGCTTATGCGGATGCCGAGCAATGATCACACGCTCGGCCTGAGCGTGATCGCGGCCGTGTTTCAGGATGAGGGATGGATTGTTGACGGCGGGCCAAGCCTTCAGACCGGAAAGCGCGCCTATGCGATGATCCCTGACGGCGGCTACAAGCTGATTGGCGTTTCGGTGGCAGCCGGATCGAGCACCGAGGATGTCGCAACCGTCGTCAGGAACCTGCGCAAAGCCTGTCCTGACCGTGGGACCGGAATTCTGCTGGGCGGGCCGTCGCTCGGCGGCCGCCAGGCCGAGATGAAGGCCACGGGGGCGGACATTGTGGCCAACGACGTGCGCCAGGCCATCCAATTGGCCAACTCAATGAACCTGTCGTCTTCCGGCTGAACCGGTATCGAGCCTGGTATCCGGCATCGAACCGGGCGTCATCCGGCCGGATCGGTGCCGTGCATTTTCAGCGAGACCTGCACCATGCCCAAGGCCAGCGCCGACAGCGCGACGCACATCCAGAACGCCTGCACACCGAACAGGCCAAAGGCCACTCCAAAGCCCGCGACAACGAGGATGGAAAACCCCTGCATCATGACCCCGAACAGGCTCTGCGCTTCGGCAGAGATGTTCTCGTCGGTCCGCTTGTTGATGAAATAGAGACAGCCGAGATAAGCGAAGGTGAAACTCACCGCCTGACCGAGCTGCATGACCGCAAGCACGGCAAGCGGCGGCGAAAACGTCATTCCGGCCCAGCGAAGTATCGCAGCCACCGCTGCAAAAGAGATCAGAACACGCGCCGGAAACCTTGTGTTGATCCGCTGCCATGTGAACATCGTCACCGCTTCCGCCGCCGCGCCCAGGGCAATCAATCCTCCGATGGCGGGTTCGGAGATGCCCTGCTCCTTCCAGACAAGCGACGAAAACGCGTTCATGACCATGTGATTGGAAAACAGGATCGCGCCCGCGATCACGGGCAGCAGTACCCATGGCCGGAAGGCCTCGATCACATCCCGCGAAAGTATCCGGCCGCTGGCAACGCTGCGCGGCCCATCCGTGGAACGCAGCCTTGGCAATCCCATCGAGGACAGGAACCTCAACCCGCAACAGGCCGCAAACAGCCAGACGAAGGCGCCCGCACCAAGCCAGACAATCACGAAGCCGGTCGCAAAGCACATGCTCAGGTAACCAACGGTGCCCCAGGCGCGCGTGGTGCCGAACGAAAAGCCCGATCGCATCGACAGGCGCAAGGTCGCCGCATCCGCCACCGGATTGACGAGACCCGCGGGCAATATGGTCAGCGTCCAGACCAGTAGGATCGCCCAGAAGCCTTCGGCAAATCCCAGCAGGAGTGAAAACAGCGCGGCCACGCCGGTGCCGACCATGATCGCCTGCTTCCAGTCCGGAGCACGGTCGGCAAGCCGTCCTGCAAGCACGCTGAACAGCAAAATCCCGAGCATCGGCAGGGTGTTGATCACTCCGATCTGCGCATCACTGATGCCGCGCTCACTGAGCCAGATCGGCAGATAGGTGACGGTAACCGCCGTCGACAGAAAGGCGGTGAAATAGTATCTCGTCGCCGCAAATGCCGGCTTGGCCATTAAAACCGCCCTGAAGATGACGAACGGCACGGAGCCTTCCGCGCCGGCACCCTGATCATCTGAAGCGCAACGCATCCGACTGGACGCGCAAAGCACGCTGCAAAAACCCGACAAGATGCATCCAAGTTATCGCTCGATCGAGCGCGACAAGCATTAGATCATCACCCAAGACATTTCCATCAAAACAAAGGTCGTTGATCAAAGCGTTCCGACCGGCCTGCTCCAGGCCCGGTCAGTTGATTTTCAGACGGCCCCAGAGCGCCGACAACGCGGCATTGATGGCCAATGTACGCTCATGCATGGCGCGTTCGCGCAGTTGAAGGAAGTCAGGTGTGGTATCCGGCCAGGCCGTGTGATCGGGTCCGATTGCGCGGGAATTTGTGATCTGATGTCTCATGTCTCTCTCCTTTCGGACAGGCCCGGAAGAGGCGATGTCCAGTGTGAGACCAGATATATTGCATTTCTTACGATATATAATTATCCAGTATTGATGTTCACTCCAGAATTTCAGTCATGAATAAGCTGTCAGCCTCCGATGAAATCGGCATATTTGTGAGAGTTGTGGAACGTGGCAGCTTTGCCGCGGCGGCCGAAGAGACCGGGCTCACCCCTTCCGGCGTTTCCAAGGCGGTGACACGGCTCGAAGACCGGCTCGGCGTGAAACTGTTGCAGCGGACAACCCGGCGTCTGATGATGACGGCAGAGGGCGAGTTGCTGCTGGCGCGCGGGCGGGAGATCCTGGCGGCGATCGAATCCACCGAGGCCGAGGTCATGGCGGCGCGGGGCAAGCCGCGCGGAACCATAAGGGTCAATGTCGGCACCGCCTATGCAAAGCACAGGCTGGCCCCCGCGATGCCTGAATTTCGCAGGCGGTATCCGGAGATCGATCTCAACATCTCCGTTGCCGACCGGAGGGTGGATGTCATCGGCGAACAGATCGACGTGGCGATCAGAACCGGACAGCTGACGGATTCTGCGCTTGTCGCCCGGCGGCTGGAAGAGGCAAAGCGGGTGATCGCGGCAAGCCCGGCCTATCTGGCCAAGTTCGGCGAACCGCTCCAGCCCTCGGATCTTGCAGACCATGTCTGCCTTGCGATCACAGGTTTCTCGCGGCTTTCAGAATGGCCGCTGAAAATCGATGGACGGGTCCGCCCGGTCGCCATCAAGCCCGCCGTGATCTGCGACAATGCCGACATACTGGCTGAGATGGCGCTGGCGGGCACCGGGATCGTGCGGCTCGGCAGTTTCGTGATTGACGACGCACTCGCCGACGGGCGACTCAAGCCGCTCCTGGTGGATTGCCACGTTTCCGAAACGGTGCCGATCACGGCGCTGATGCCACCGGGGCGACAGCATCTGCCACGGGTCCGCGCTTTCGTGGATTTTCTGGTCGAGAAGACGCGGGAGCAGCAGAGGTGGTCCGAACAGAACTAGCGGCCGTGCTCGCAGATGACCTTCAGGAAAGCGTCGCCGTAGCGCTCGAGCTTGGACTGGCCAACGCCCGAGATGGCTAGCAGCGCCTCGCGGTCTTGCGGACGTTCGGTGGCAAAGGCCACCAGCGTGGTGTCGGGAAACACCACATAGGGCGGCACCGAGAGCTCCTTGGCGATCGCCATCCTTGCCGCGCGCAGAGCCTCGAACAGTTCGCCGTCGGCCTGTTCAAGCGTGGATTTGGCGCTTGCTGCGCCGGATGATTGACGACGTGACGATTTCGGACCCGCCGGACGGTCCTTGCGGAACCGAATTTCGCGCTCACGCTTAAAGACCGCACGGGCTTCTTCCGGTACAAGCCGGAGCGCGCCGAAGGCTTCATGATCGACGCTGATGAGGCCCGCGGCCAGCAGCTGGCGATAGACCGATTGCCAGGTTTTGGCCGCGATGTCCTTACCCGCGCCGAAGACCGGCATCTCGGTGTGGCCGAAGCGCGCGGTCTTGTCGTTCTCATTGCCCGTCAACACGTCGATCAGGTGACCGGCGCCGAAGCGTTCGCCGGTTCGGTAGACTGCTGCCAGCGCCTTGATCGCGGCGTCGGTTCCGTCCCATGTCTCGACCGGTTTGAGGCAGGTGTCGCAATTGCCGCAACTCCCCTGATGCACTTCGCCGAAATGAGCGAGGATCGCCTGCCTGCGGCAGCCGGCGCTTTCGCAGATCCCCAGGAGTGCGTTGAGCTTGGCGCGTTCGACCCGCTTGACCTCTTCGGCCGAGGCTCCGCCATCGATCATCCGGCCGCGCTGGATCACATCGGCCATGCCGTAGGCCATCCAGGCATCCGACGGTAGCCCGTCGCGGCCGGCCCGGCCGGTCTCCTGGTAATAGGCCTCGACGGAGCCCGGCAGGTCGAGATGGGCGACATAACGGACATTGGGCTTGTCGATGCCCATGCCGAAGGCGACGGTGGCAACGAGGCAGAGATCTTCTTCCTTGAGAAACGCGTCCTGGTTCGCCTCCCTGTCGGCGCGGTCCATGCCTGCGTGATAGGCCTTGGCGCGGATCCCCTGCTTGTTGAGCCATTCGGCGGTGTCCTCGACCTTGGCGCGCGACAGGCAATAGACGATGCCGCTCGAGCCCTTGTGGCGGGCGAGAAACCGCAGCAGCTGCTGGCGCGGCTGGTCACGCTCAACGATCTCGTAGGCGATATTGGGACGGTCGAACGAGGTGGTGAACACCTCGGCTGTGGTCAGGCCCAACTTGTCGATGATGTCGTCGCGGGTGTGCGGATCGGCAGTCGCCGTCAGCGCGATGCGCGGCACGCCGGGAAAGGCGTCCCCCAGTTGGCCGAGTTCGCGGTATTCGGGCCGGAAATCATGGCCCCACTGCGACACGCAATGAGCTTCATCGATGGCAAACAGCGCGATCTTCGCATTGCCGATCATGTCGCGGAAGCCCTGCGTGACGATGCGTTCGGGAGTGACGTAGAGAAGATCGAGTTCGCCTTTGGCGATCGCAGTGCGAACGTCCATGAATTCCTCGCGGGAAAGCGTGGAATTGAGCGCTGCGGCGCGCACGCCCAGTTGCCTGAGCGCTTCCACCTGATCGCGCATCAACGCAATCAGCGGAGAAACGACAACGCCCACGCCCGGGCGGCAAAGCGCGGGGATTTGAAAGCACAGCGACTTGCCGGCGCCGGTCGGAAACAGCACCACCGCATCACCACCCGAGACCAGCCGGTCGATGACCTCGGCCTGCCTGCCGCGGAAGGCCGAATAGCCGTAGACGCGCTTGAGAACGGCAAGCGGGTCGCCCGCCTCGCGATCATCGGGGAAGGCATGGTCCTGGGTCTGCTGCATGGAATCGCTCTCGTGGGAAGAGCCGTATTATGGCACGGATCATGCGGTCGCCGCGAGGGTGGAAAGGGACAGAACCGGGCGAAGATCGCCAGCAGATGATGAGAAAGCGTGAATACCCAGCCAACCCGGGCCCGACAAGCTGCGGAAAGCCGCAACGGCAGGACAGACACAAAATCGGGTAGATGTATCGTAGAATTGTGGGAATTGGATTGGATGTGCTGCGTTTTCGACGCAGATTAGCGCATCGAACTCTTGCTGGGCAGGATTTCAGAGGTCTGGTCGGAGTGGCAGGATTCGAACCTGCGACCCCGTCGTCCCGAAGGATGGTACAACTGATCAAATCATTGATTTTATTATACTCGCTGCCCCCAAAATCCCCCGTTCGTTCCCGTTGGTTTCCTATGATTCCCGTTGATACGGGGGCAAACAGGGGGCGGTATTTTTATGCAGCGTCCTCGTCCTGCTCCTGCATAGCTTTTTGATACTGCTGCTTTTTGAGCTGAAGCGCTGACACCCTTTTCTCTCTCTGATGTCCAAATGCGTTGATGGTATCCAGCATCCATTCAGGATGAAAATGTCCGTAAACATCCTCAATCATTTTTGGCGTGCAGCTCAGATATCTAGCGATGTCATCGATCGGATGACGCGCTCTAATAAGCCATGTTGCACATGTGTGCCGCAGCGTGTGTCGATTATAGCCGACTGCCTGCTCTTTCCCGAGGACATCAATCACCAGTCGCCTGAATGACGAGCGACAGGTCCCAGTCGGCTCGCCATTGACTTCGATCAGATATCGAGCGCCGTTCTTATGCCAGCGCCGCATGTGCGACAATAGGCCTGCGGGAATGCGGACAGGATCGGCACGCTTGTTGTCAGCTACTTTTTCGCCGACGCCAGCCCGATAAAAAATTCCACTCTCTAGATCAATCCACGGCCTTCCATACTCTCTGATGAAGCTGGCTCTCTGGATGCGATCTGAGCGTGTCCCCGTGTAGATAGCAGTTAGGATAAATCTCGCCAGATGCACTGATGTCTTCGTTCCGCCCTGCCGCTGGCGACGGTAAGCAGTTCGCACCAGTCGAGCGATCTGATCACGCTCATACCAGGTAACTCTCGCTTTCGATTTGGCTGGCATATCGTAATCGATTTCTAGTCCAGCCATAATGACCTTGCGCTTTTTGGCTCCGAATCCGATCACAGCACGCAGGTATTCGAGATGTTTGCGATGTGTCGTATCAGCCAACGGCTTGCCGAATTCCTGATAATCGGCGCAACTGTTTTCGTCGATTTCGATGACATATTTGTCGCCCCAGAAATCGATTAGGCGCTCGAAGCGGGCGATGAAATCCCGTTTGTTGTCCTTACTCATCGCCGCAATTTTCTTTTCATTGCGCTTTAGGTAATAGCTGATCAGATCACCAATAAGGACAGTCTCGGGCGATCCACCTGACGGCACTGGTTGCGCATTGTGCTGCGCAATGATGTATGCGTTCAGAGCTTCTTTAGCGCGTTCAAACTCGCCCTCGCCGCATCCTGTATTAATTTTTTCTCCTCGGTCGTGGATGCGCCATTGCGCTTTATGTGTGGTTTTGCCGTTTTGGTCTCGACGTTCTTTACGGAGGAGAAGTCTGGGCGGCTGGACTGGTCTCGGCATGATACACGCCACTCCTGTATCATTTTGCGTGTCAAGAATTGGTTCTTCTTGTTTGGTTTTTCGACCGCCAGCAAGCCGTCCGATATTGCTTTCCGAAGGGTCTTGACTGCATGCGTCTGGCTGGGCACCGAGAATTCCGGATTAACCGCCCAATGTCCACCAAGCTCGGGGAGAAGAACGGCATCCTCAACCTTTACAGGAGTATCAAGGTCGACGGTGTAAGGCATTGCCCCAGACTTCAGATAATCGAGATGATCGTCATAGACGGCTGATTTCTGCTCGACCTCAACGATGAATCCATCGAGATCATCGAGCAGTTCCCGCGTCAGCTGCAGCGCCGTTTTGTCGTCATCCTCATCCATAACTGCACCTCGGGGTTTCGTAACCACTAAAAAGCGACCTCGGGCAATAATTTCAACTGCAAGCCTTAAAAAATGGCACCGCTATAAGGTCGCCCTCTCTTAAACCTGATGCTTTGGTTAATAACGTGAAGCATGATTAGGTGCATGCAGCCTATGCTTGTCTGCTACATCTGCTCATCCACAGACTCTAGCAGTGGCGTTCCGATGTTCGGAAGATTGATAGAGCGCAATTATCGTATTGAAGCGCAATCCCATGCGCAGGCTACGCACAGCGCCAAATATATTTCGCAGACCTTGAGAAATAATTCGGGCCTATGCAACAATCAAAAGGGACATTTACACAGAACGGCATCTGAAAATTATTATATTAAACACTTTCTTAAGACGAAATTGGTTTATTTATACTAATTACAAATCCATATGCATTAGATATTTCGCCATGTTTTTTCGATTATTTATTTGATCGGCGCTTGATTCTCGCATGAACTGCATCGAGCATAGAAAAAGCCGCGGCAACTGGGCTGCAACCCACCGCGGCTCTTTTGGAGACGTTTGATGACTATAAACAACTATGATGCATTTGAAAAATCTGTAGAAAATTCGCCGACGAGATTGTTAGATAGCGCACAATCCGGCCGCAGTGACGTTACAGATTGCGGACTTCTGGCCTTTGAGACGAGATACGCTGAGGCGCAGCGAAAAAGAGCTGAGAAACAGGTCAAGAAACAAGCCAAGCCGAAATCCCCAGACAAGCCAAAATGCGAGACAAATCGATATCAGATAGAGGCTGATGAGTTGCGCCGCATGGTGCATGAGCGGCTTGAAAATGGGTATGAGCTGCCTTTTCCAATGGAAATCGCGGGTCGTTATCGGCAACCTTTTACGGAGCAAGGACTTCGATCAGAAGACAACCCGATTTTGAAGCTCTTTGTCAGCCTTGTGCCCGTAGGCGGGAAGGCAAGGGCATCGAACAACAAGACGACACTTGAGGTTCAATCACGCTCAAAACTCTTGACGCTGGATTACCCCTATATCGAACTCAATAAAGAGTTTCTGGGAGCGATTCGCATCGATTGCGACGGTGTTTTCCAGTCACCCGACCATCTCCTGCAAGAGCTAGAGCTGTTGGTGAAGGCCAGAAAAATTCCATGTCTACCGCACATCATCGTGGGCGACTTACTGGGCGACGGCACATACAGGCGGCCGCATTTCATCTTTCTTCTGCCCCCGGGGAGCGCGGTATGGAATTCTGAGGACCAGCGTTGTCGTAAGGACATCGTCCGCCTTCTTGTCGGAGTCTACAATGGTCTATGCAAAGCGATGTTGGATATAGGAGCTGATCCTGCTGCACCGGCGACGACGATGCGCATGAAGAACCCAGTTTCGCCAATATGGCACACGATCACCCCGAACTGGCAGCATATGCCCTCACTTGCCGAGTTCAGCAAATGTGTGGACATGAAAACAAACCGTCAAAAGCTGGTTCGACGTGCTGCGGTCGTCCAATCAGGCATGGGCATTACTCCATCCAATGCCCTGTTCAACAACCTTCGCGAACAAGCTGCCAGGCTGTTGGTCGAATGGCATTTCAATTCTGACGCCCGCATCACTGGTCCCAGAACGGCACTCGCTGATCACCTGCATGTAGCGCTTGAAAAGTTTGCCAAGGGGACGGGCCTCGACGAGCTGAAGGTGGCATACGTGATCAGCAAGGTTGCTGACTACATGTCTGTTAATTTCGACCCCAGCAAGCTTCAGAAGCGACGGAATCGCGGGCAAATTCTTCATGTTGTCGAGAACATGAAAAGCGTCCGAGAGCGCCAGAGAGCGGGCTCGCGTTATTCCAATGGTGTTCGAAAAAGCCGAAGCCTTGAAAAGCTAATCGCCGTTTATCGGACGATGCTTGAACGGTCCGAAGACCTTAGCCCCGAACGGCTGGCATCAAGAGCGGGTGTCGCACGATCGACTGCATATCGGCATTTTGCAGCCTGTCAGCAAATTTGTGCCAGCGAGTGTATAGATAAAAAGGAACCCGCAGGGTCGCTCATTCATAAAACAGATGAAAGCATGGATATTTGCAAGACAGCAAAGAGCCAAACAAAATTTCCGAAATCCAGAATCGGAAAAAATGAAGACGTCGAAACGGTTTTCATGGCCGACACCGCAACCGAAGACGATGATATTCGACTAATCGAAGACCATAAGGCATGGATCGCGGCTCAGGAATCTCCCGCACACGCCCGCCAGTCACATCATGATCTCTTAAATGAACCCGACTTCATATTCGAATACAAACCTCATCTGACAGCTCTGGAAACTGGATTCTGGGGTGATCCATAGTTGCCACTCATTGGCGCTGGCCTAGCCCGTTCATGAGAAACATAAAACGGGGTCTTGATTATCAAACCACAATGCCCGTCAAGGTGCTGACTGGCGGACCGAGGCTCAGCGCTAACGCGCCTGCGCCCGCACCAATTCCGCTGCGCCAGACCTAGACGGCTTGACTGTCGGAGAGCTGATTGTTCGAAACTCGAATTGACAATTTCGAGATCCGAAATTTTGACAGCACGTCAAGAACCGATAGATCGAAACTCGAACCGATCAGTTCGAACCTCGAACGATCACTCGGCCGTCTCAATTCTGAAGATTTACCCGTAACGTACATTTACGTGATGTCGAGAACCGAGCTTTTTTCGTTTGTTCAGGCATGCCGAATTTCGAAGTGATCGGTTCGACTTTCGAAACGCCAACAATACTGAATTTGAAATTGGCGGCGGTCGATCCCGATCGGTGAAACGCGATCTCCTGCGGCAGCCTTTTCTCCAATTTCTTCATGCGCGAATGCCCGCACCGACCGCTTTGCGGTCACGATGTTCGGTGCTCCGATATGCTCATTTTGTCCAGGGCAATGACACGCAGTTGAGGCAGCGAAGAAGCTCTTTCTGTCTCGCCCCGTAGGAAGGGGCAAGTGTGGGCGATGAGACAGCGGCCACCATTCGCTTAAAGCCTTGAATTCCTTGAACCCCACTACCGGCAAGGGAGCCACAATGTATACCTTTTGCGTATCTGCATCGCACGGATTTGAAAACCGCGCTTAGGGTTCTTTAGGTAAGGCCGGCAGGCGATTGGCGGGTTTGTTTTGGACTGTCCTGAAGCTGACGCCGGCCAAACTCAGCACACGGATTCAGATCTGAACTGAATTTCCGCCTCTGATTTCTTCTGTCAATTTGGTCTTCGGGTGGCTTATGGCAAAAGTGGCAGCCCAAGCTCGCTGAGATAGGCGTTATGGTCTTGTTTTGCCTTGCTGATTCTTTCTTCGATTTTGACGAGTTTGGCGTTGGTTTCTTCGAGATCAATCTCTTTCTCGGCGTCGGCAATGCTGACGTATCTGGCGATGTTGAGATTGAAGCCTTTTTCCTCAATCTCGCCCATTTCGACCCGCCGAGAGTAGCGGTCTTCCTCTTTTCGGAACTGATATGTTTCGACGACGTCCCGAATGTTGTCCGTGGTCAGCTGGTTCTGACGTTTTCCCTTCTTGAAGCGGCCCGCTCCCGTCGCGTTGATGAACAAGACGTCATCGAATTTCTTGCACTTCTTCAGAACAAGGATGCAGACGGGGATGCCTGTCGAGAAGAACAGGTTTGCAGGCAGACCGATGACTGTGTCGATGTGGCCATCCTTCAAGAGCTTGGTTCTGATCCTTTCCTCAGCCCCACCACGGAACAATACGCCGTGGGGCAGAATGATCGCCATCGTGCCCTCGTCCTTCAGATAATGGAATCCATGCAGCAGAAATGCGAAATCGGCTGCTGACTTGGGGGCAAGACCGTAGTTCTTGAACCGGGCATCTTCTCCAAGCGCTTCCGAGGGGTCCCAGCGATAGCTAAAGGGCGGATTGGCTACAACGGCGTCAAAACGCGGCATCTTGGCCGGATTTGGTTCCCGGAGCATGTCCCAGTCGTTGGTCAGGGTGTCGCCATGGAAAATCTCGAACTCAGTGTCCTTAACCCCATGCAGCAGCATGTTCATCCGGGCCAGGTTATAAGTCGTGATATTCCGTTCCTGGCCGTAGATCTTGCCGATGCCACGCGGCCCAAGCTGGTTACGCACGTTCAGCAGCAGCGACCCTGATCCACATGCGAAATCGAACACACTGTCGATATGTTCCTTCTTGCCAAGCGCGGGGTCTTGGCTGTCCAGAGCAACGATCTCTGACAGGATGCTGGAGACCTGCTGAGGCGTGTAGAACTCGCCCGCCTTCTTGCCTGACCCGGCAGCAAATTCGCCGATCAGGTATTCATAGGCATCGCCCAAGGTGTCGTTGTCGGTCGAGAACCCCACAAGTCCCTTGGCGATCTCCTTGATGATGCTGCACAGCTTTGTATTGCGCTCGGTGTACCCCTTGCCCAACTTTTCCGAGTCCAGATTGATCTCAGAGAACAGCCCGTCGAAGGTGCTGGAGAAAGATTCGTTCTCAATGAACTTGAAGCCCGCCTTGAGCGTGCTCAGCAGGTCATTGTGCCCCAGCCGTGCCATTTCGGCGATGCTGGCCCAAAGGTGTTCCGGCTTGATCACATAATGGGTCTTGCGGCGCATCAGCGCTTCAAGAGCATCCACATCGTCTGCGTTCTTCTCGTACCAGACAGCCAGCGGCGTGCGTCGGTCATCCTTTTCCAGCTCAGGATAGTCACGCCCAAGTTCGCGCTCTGCGGCCGCCTCGTAGTTGTCGGACAGGTAGCGCAGGAAAAGGAAGGACAGCATGTAATCGCGAAAATCGTCCGCGTTCATCGCCCCGCGAAGGGTATTGGCAATGTTCCAGAGCGTCTTGCCCAGTTCCTGTTGTTCTTGATCGGTCATTGGGCTGGCTCTTTCTGCTTGATGATCTCCGGCAGCTCGAAACGATATCGCTCGAGGAACGCATTGAAGATTTCTTTGAACAGGTCTTTGTTGTCGCCCACCATTTCGCGCGGCTCGTAGATCGAGTATTTGCCGTGGCTCAGCAGGTTCAGAGCGCGGGCGTAAAGGGCTTCGTCGTCGATCCCATGGATGCAGGCCGAGAAATCCTTGTACCCAAAGAAGGTAGCGGTTTTCTCAAGGATGCTGCGCATCATGTTGAAATGGTGCGTGTAGAGCTGATCGCTTTCGACAGCCATCTGCAATTCGCTCAGCATGGCGACATGGTGGAAGAACGGGGTTTCGTCAGTGCCACGCAGGGTATGCAGCTCGACACCTTGAGGCCGGTGGTAGAAGTAAGCCTTGTGCTTGACCTTCTTCATCTCGTTCCACATGACGTTGAAGAACAGGCTATGATGGGTCGAAACCACCGCTTTGGCCCGATCCTTCCCGGATTTCATTAACTGGGCCAGATCACTGGCGACGGCGATCGCGTTGTTGTCGTCGAGGGATGAGATCGGGTCATCGACATAAATGTGCTTCACCCACTTGTAAGCCTCGTGGTTGTCGAGAACGAGCTGGCAGATCGCCAGGAAAACACACCAGATGAAAATGTTCTGCTCGCCGCGCGAAACCTTGATGTTCTCGCTGTCGTCGCGGTAGAAGATCACGCGCCAGTTTTCATAGTCGATCCGGAAGTTGAAGCTGGCGTAGCGTTCGAGAAAGCTGAAAATCCGCTCTTCCAGGTCGAGCGACTGGAAATCCTCGAAAAAGGCCGAGGCGCTGTTGATCTTCAGATAGCGGTTTTCGTCACCGTCCAGATCGTTGTCCCAGACGAACAGGTCTTCGGTGAAGGCGTTGAAATAAAGCGTGTCGCGCTCGCCCTTCTTCTTGGCCACATCCTTGAACGCCATCGACAGACGGGTCTTGCCGGTGCCGTTATAGGCAAAGAGCAGGACAAAGCTGTGATCGTTCAGATCGTCCCGAATGCGGGTGACGAGCTCGTCGATGGATTTGTACTCGTAGAGCTTGGGCGTGTTCGTCATCCGTCCACCTCATCGAGGACGGGGAAGAGCTGTTGCAGCAGGCCCTGCTTGTGCTTGTTCAGGCCGTCAATTCTGCTTGTCTGTGACGATAACAATAAATCTACGGATGAAAGGCAACTTGAGATAGCCCGCTGCTCTTCCGGCTGTGGCAGATAGAGTTTCATACCCAGGATATCATTCCGCGACAAACCCGGAATCAGGTTGCCGGACGCCATGTCTACAAATTCAGATCGCCGAGTTTGCAAGAACTGGAAAAGAAACGGCGTTTCACATGCGTGAGCACGAACCGCCATCAGCTGTCGACCCAGAGCAACTTCGGGAAAGGCAAGGTCCAAGAGTTCACCGACGCCGCTACCCTTTACGGTGACTAAGATATCCCCAGCACTAGCCACATTTGCTGTCTTGTCGGTCCACTTGGTCACCTGCTCAATATTATGCGTGAAGTCAGACGGCCCTGTAAAATATGGCACGGCACCAGAGCCTGAATAGTCAGCCGGCAACAAGTGCAAACCCGAAATCAAGTCTATAACTGAATCAAGAGTTGTTTCACTCCAAAGCCCGCGCCCTGAAAACTCTGGGAACCGCAGCGTCGGCAGGCTTTCGCCCTCGGCAGGGAAAAGCTGCTGCAACAGCCCTTGCTTGTGGTCCTTGAGCGCATCGAGCTTTTCGGTTTCCGCCTCGATCAGGGCGTCAATCGAGGCAAGGCATTCGGCGATCCGCTCTTGCTCTGGCGAAGAGGGCTTCCAGACATCAATCGACAGAAACTTGTCGATGGAAATATTGAAGCGCCCAGCCCTCGCCCCCTCGTTCACCAAGCCACCAAGCTGCGCTTCATGCGCTTGGGCTTCGAAGTAATAATCCCAGAAGTCCGGCTTATGCCCGGCTTTAAAGCGAAAGCACTTATAGATCGGCGAAACGATGCCGCCGTCAGTCGATGTTAGGCGCTTGATCGAGCCAAACTTGGACGCCTTCGTCGTTCGGTCGTTATAGACGAAATCGTCGCGAACGATCTTGATGTACCGAGAGACGTTCTCGCCCGATATCTGCTTTCCAAAATAGTCCCCTTGCGGGACAAGTCCCATTTCACCCGACAAGGTGAGCGTGTCTTCGTTGTCGCCCCCCGACGCTTTGTCTTTGACTGGTGATGCAAGACGGCGAAGCGTTTCGCGCTGCCAAGCGCCGCCGTCATCGAATTCAGGAAAACGCAGGGTCGGCGTCGGGCCATCTGAGTTGAGATTATCCATTTTGCCAGTCCGACTCATTGCTCATACGCCCCAAGACCGGAGATCTCCCGCCCGTGGGCACGCTTCTGCAACAGCGGGATAAGGTCTTCCATCAAGGCCAGCTCTTTCTGTGTCCGCGCTTTCCATCCCAGATCGAGCGGGGCCAGAAGATCGCTCAACGCCTCCCCGTCAAAGATCATCCGCCGCAGGACGGCATCGACAAACGCCTGCAAGGCAGCGACATCCAGCTCATGCTTGTCCGCGATGGCCGACAGTGCCTTGGCGTTCTTTTCAGCCTTGAAGGTCTCGAAGCCTTTGCGGATCGCCTTTTCGCTAAGGCCCTCACCAACGGTCAGCGTGTCGATGTAGGCGGCAATCTCCTCGCGGTCGTCGAGGAACTTTGCATCCGACTGGATCAGCCCGATCAGCTGCGCGCGTGTCATCTTCTGCTTGCCCGGCTGCTGCTGCGAGTAGTCGGCAATCAGGCTCATGATGTAGTCGTAGTCAATTACCGCGGAGGCGAAGAGTACGAATTCGAAGTCAAGTTGATCGATGTCCTCGCTGGTCTTTTCCGGCCCTTTATCCTGCTGGCTCTTCAGCCGTTGAGCCGTGTCCAGATACACGCCACGGAAGCCCTGCAGCTCTTCCTTGGGCATCACGCCTTCGATGGCTTCTTTGTCTTCGACTGACAGATCAGTGTATTGGTCCAGCTGCGTGTTCAGCCGCTGGACTTCCTTGAACAGGTTGATGAACTGGCTGCGCGCCGCGTCTCCCTTGAGATTGGCGACTTCTTCGGGCGCACAGGACAGGCCTTGCGATTGCATAAAGTCGTCGAGGGTCTTCACAGAAGTTCTGAGCTTGTCTATGGCGACAGGTGCCGTGTCGGCGAGCCAGATCTCCTTGGGCGGCTTGCTAGACTCACCCGAAAATAATGTTATCGCATCATTTACGGCGGTTTGTTGTTGTCGGAAGTCGAGAATGTTGCCATAGGGCTTGGTGTCGTTCAGTACCCGATTGGTGCGGGAAAACGCCTGGATCAGCCCATGGTGCTTGAGGTTCTTGTCGACGTACAGGGTATTGAGGTATTTGGAATCGAAACCCGTGAGCAGCATGTCGACGACAATCGTAACGTCGATCTTGTTTGTATGCGGAAGGTCCTGGTTCGGAAACTGCTGGTCTTTAATCCGCTTCTGGACATCCTGATAGTACAGGTCGAACTCGTTGATGCTGTGATTTGTCCCAAAGCGTCCGTTGTAATCCGCGATAATGCCCTTCAACGCTTCCTTCTTTTTGTTCGGCTCGACGGCGTTGTCTGCCTTTTCCTGAGGCAGATCTTCCTGGAGTTGCCTGACATCCTTGTTGCCTTCGGCGGGTGGCGAGAACACGGCCACAACGTTCAGCGGCACGAAATCGGGATCGGCGGCTTTACGCTCTGCTTGAATCGAGTTGAACAAGCCATGGTACTCGATGGCGTCGTTGATCGAGGCGGTCGCCAGAACGGAATTGAAGCGGCGGTTCGCAGTCACCGCGTCGTGTTTTTCAAGGATGGTTTCAACCACCTTACGCTTCTGAAAGGTGTCACCAGCGGCCTTCGCGCCTTTCCCTTCTGGTTTGAAATAGTCGACGTGGAACCGCAAGACATTCCGGTCTTCAATGGCATGCGTGATCGTGTATGCGTGCAGTTGTTGCTGGAAGATGTCGCCGGTCGTGACATATGACGCCTGCTCGCCCTCAATCTGCTGATAGGATGCGTTGTCTTCGAAGATAGGCGTTCCGGTGAAGCCGAAGAGCTGTGCGTTTGGGAAGAACTCTTTGATCGCCCGATGGTTTTCGCCGAACTGGGAGCGATGGCACTCATCGAAAATGAACACGATGCGCTTGTCGCTCAACGGTTCCAACCGCTCCTTGTAGTTCTTCTTGTGGGTACCATCGAGAGCTAACCCGAGTTTCTGGATCGTTGTGACGATCACTTTGTCCGCAATGTCGTCCGAGAGCAGGCGGCGAACGAGTGTTTCCGTATTGGTGTTCTCCTCCACACAGCCTTCCTGAAAGCGATTGAACTCCTCCCGAGTTTGGCGGTCGAGATCCTTCCGATCCACAACGAACAGGCACTTCTCGATATCAGGATTGTCCTTCAGCAGTGTCGACGCCTTGAAGGACGTCAGAGTCTTGCCGCTTCCTGTGGTATGCCAGATGTAGCCGTTGCCGCTATTTCGGTGAATGCAATCGACAATCGCCTTAACCGCATAGATCTGGTACGGGCGCATCATCAGAAGTTTTTGCTCGCTTGCGACCAAAACCATGTAGCGGCTGATCATTTGACCTAGTGTGCATTTGGCCAAGAATTTCTCAGCGAACGTATCTAGGTGGGTGATCTTCTTGTTGTCTTCGCTGGCAAACTGGTACAGCGGCAGAAATCTCTCATCGGCGTTGAAGCTGAAGTGACGGCTGTTGTTGTTCGCAAAATACCATGTGTCAGAGCGATTGCTGACAATGAACATCTGCAAGAAGCACAGAAGCGTCTTGCTATATGAGTTCCCGGGATCGTTCTTATAGTCAACGATCTGCTGCATGGCTCGGCGGGGACTGATGGTGAGCGTTTTGAGCTCTACCTGAACGACGGGCACGCCATTGATCAGAAGAACCGCATCATATCGATGATAGCTATTGTCAGTATTGATGCGGAGTTGGTTGGTCACCTCAAAGGTATTTTTGCACCAATCCTTTGTATTGACCAGCGTGTAATCGAGTGGGGTTCCGTCATCCCTTACGAAGGTATTCTTTTGCCTTAGCCTCCGGGCGGCATTATAAACATCTGGCGTAACTATCTCTTCGAGAAGCCGATCGAACTCTCCATCGGTCAGATTGACACGGTTCAATGTTTGGAAGTGGCTGCGGAAGTTACCTTCCAGCGAAAAACGATCGCGAATATCATCACGATAGCCGTACTTAAGTTCTTTCAATTTCTGAATAAATTCGCGTTCAATATCGTTTTCTAACGCCGCCACAGCCGCCCCACATGTCGCCAGAATGCGATTCCTTAATCTTACCTCTTGTTATCAAGTCGCCCTTTGATGCGCATCATATTTCGCCACTTTCTAGGGTGAATCGATGCAGTTTGCGGCCAAGGCGCAGCGACTTCGATAAACCATAGAATTTTGCGAGCGGGTATAAAATCGACTTTGTGCAGCCAGTTCCCCCATGGGTGCCGCCCGTTACCCGGCATTCATTTTACTCCCGGCATAGGCACTATGCTCCTTTGACGCCTCCAGTACGACTGAGAGGGCATAAGGCCGGAGCAGCTGTCCAGACTGAGCATTCGTCATCGTCGCTGCCAACGACCGACCTCAAGCAGCAAGTCGGAAATCGCCAACGTCCGCAGTAAGGGCGCAAATCGGTCGTTTATCAAAATGCTTGCCAATGGCAGCTTTGGGCCGAATTCCACCAAAATTGGACCGCTGATCTCTCAGCCTGATTTGCGCCGGCAGAGTTCCGAGCTCATCATCATTCAAAGGAAACAGGGGAAGCCAGCAATGGCGTGTAGCCACGCCGCTAGCAAGGGGAATCCCCGTTGACCCCGATGGAAGGAGCCAAAATGCGCCAAACAATCATCCGCGTTCGTGCATCTGACGAAGAGCGCAATAATCTGCTGGCTCGCGCCCACGCTCGCGGCCTGACACTTTCCGAGCTTATTCGACGCTCTGCGCAGGGTGTCCGCCTACCGGTCACTCGCTTTGATCAACGGCAATTTGGATTGTTGACGAGTCTGATTGGTCAGCTTGGCAAAATCGCCAGCAATCTCAATCAGCTCACAAGAGCTGTCAACTCTCGCCGGCTGGCCGGCCATAGCCAACAGTTGGCCGTCACGCTTTCCGAAATTGATAGGCTGCGTGCCGAGGTTCGAGAGATGCTGAAATGATCGTGCAGTCCACGCGAATTTCCAGAACAGGTGGTTTTCGGTACCTCGAGAATCATTTGCTAGACAAGCACGACGAGAACGAGCGCGTCACGGTCCTGGCTGGCGATCGGCATGTTTTTGCAGATGCTCAGGCACTGGCGGATGCGAAAGGGTGCAAATATTCACTTCGACATCTGTCGATCAGTCCTAATACCGACATGTCTCCAGGTCAGTTGTCCAAATTCGTCAGGACAATCGATGCCGAATTCGGCATTGGAGATCAACGGCCTCGTATCGTTGTTCTCCATCGGAAAAATGACCGCGTACATTTTCATATTGCCATAGCGGAAGTTGATCCTGTCACAGGCCGTGTTCTGGATAGCCGTCATGACTATGCCAGACTTGAACGACTGGCGCGTGAGTATGAAGCTACAAACGGCGAGTGGGTTCAAATGTCGCGTCAAGAACGAGCGTTTGAACGAGTCGAGGGGTTTTCCGCAAAGGCCCGACAGAAAGCTGAGCGGTTGGCTGATGGTTTTGATCGGACGCGATTGAAACTCGCCAGTTCAAAGGGTGCATCGGAGCTACAGCATGAGCTGCAACGGCAGGGGCTTTTTGTCGCTCCTGGTGACAAGGGTTTCATCCTCGTCACCAGGAGCGGGGAATTCGTTGCAGCCGCACATAGAGCCGCTGGCATGAAGAAAAATGAATTTAGGGAAACCTGGGAGGCTTACCGCAATGATACAAACAGAAAAATCAGCAATGGACATGTTGCGGGACATACACCAGCTTGTACACGAAAACACGGGAGCTGCAGACAACAGCCCTGGCGAAATCGACAAGCTGACCTCGCTGCTGACTTCGATTCTGCGGCTCCAAACACAGCAGATCGATCTTCTCCGAGGTCTCTCAGAACGCGTCGCGCGGATCACCCCCCGGTAGCCCGACGCTGGGCCAATAGGAGGCTACTGCAGCAAAGCCTGACAACAGTTGATCTGGACGAGCTCTTGCGCTGGGCCGAGGAGCTTACTGCCTCACTCATGAAGATCATCATGGGACCTCGGCAGCTGCTGTCAGCAAGGATTTACGAGGCACGTAGCGGGCCTATTTCGAATGCCAACATGCACAACTCTAATGGCCCAGTGCTCCGGCAATGAAAACAGACGGAGGAAAAATGGAGAAACAGAAAACAAAAAGAAATTGCTATGATGCTTTTCGCAACCGCGTCATGCTTGCACGAAGGAGACGGCAGATCGATCCCGCATTCTCAGCGGCCCATCAGCTACTCGCAATTTTCGGGCTGACAGCGCTTTCAATCCCCATGCCCACCATGTCCTCAAGGTCCGGCACGCATTTCCAAAGGACTTCAGATGACAGGAGGCAGCTTTCCGTTACCCTGGGCGTAGCGCCGCGATATGTCGATATTTTCCTGAAGAGTGGGACAGTCCCATATTCGCTGCTGCTTGATCACCTTCGTGGCGCAGCAACTAGGAAAGATGCGCTTGTCGAGCTTCGAAACCGCATGCCAAGGGAGTGCCTTGACTGGCTAACTGACATCGAGCGGGATGAAGACTGGAAAAGACTAGGCTTGTGCCGTGCACTTGATGGTGACGAGCAAACGGAACTGAAAATGCTCAGGGCGGCGGCGCGCTGGGAAGAGGAAAGGGCGCTTGTTCTGTATGGCCCTGCACCTGTGGCGCACGGTGGTGATGGCGGCGCACCGCCACCAGTTGTTAAACCAAACCCAGATCCCGACCGACCGAGGCTGTAATCTGGGGAGCTCCCAAAAAGTATTGTTTGTGAATTATCAATTACATAGAGGGCACCGGTCACTGATTTTTAATTGCGACCTCTACTGGAGAATACGAGCCAGCGTTCGCCATGCCGCCACTTGGTGAATAGTGACGGCATGGCTGTTCATTGTTAGTGCAAGGTTGGCTTCAATGTGGAGCTGAACTTGCTATTGTTTGTCGCGATTTTGCGGATCAGCGACACGGCGAGACCTTCAAGCTCCTTAGCACTCTCCTCGAAAACCACATCATCCCCTACCTGCTCGTTCAACTGCAGCATTGTGAGGATTGTTCCGATTTCCGGGCCACCTTCGTGAAGAACCGTCTGGACCAGAGCACCTACCATGACACCAGGAGGGAAGGTGATAAAGATTCCTGCCGATCCAGTAGCTCGCGCTTTGGACGACTCGATCAAGTGAAGGCCTTGATGGTCGATCCGCATCGTCAACCCATTAAGCGGGTCCTCAGCGGGCCGCTCAATGATGCCGGCCACGCTGGACAAGAGCGTAGCCATGGCCGTGTCGCACCCCTTTTTCGTATCGAAGTTAACGAGCCGGGCGAACTTAGTGATATAGTCTTCCATTGTATTTCCTTTCGTTGACCTTGAGGAGTTGTCGACGGCGTCGACATATTCGCTCAACAAGGCCGAAAGAAAATTCGCTCCCATGGGCAGCGTTATCCAAATAATCAAACTGCTTAAGGGCCGATGGATTATTACAATTCTTAACATGAAATACATAATTAATATACATAAAAGACCCTTTCCTAGTTCGAGTAATTACTGCCAGACTATTCAATCTTCTTTGTTCTGGCTTCTGTTGAAGTTGTATCTACACTATTTTTAATCATTATCAACAAGTGTATCAACCAACCAACGATGATAGTTAACAAATTTTAATTATATAAGATAAAAATTACATTTGGGCTCCACCGACTCTGAATCTTAGTAGATTCTTCTCGATGTGGTTATATAGCTCTTTTCTTCAACCAGATCATATGTTTGAAATCACGTCGTCATAGCTGGCTACGGAAATTGATCGAAAGATCCCAAGTCGGCTTGAGAAGCAACACTGATAGAAGGCACTACCGGGACGCCTTCCATATTTCGTTCTATGATTTCTAGTACCCATTCACGTACCAAAGCCGAGGCTTGGTTGCAGGTGAATCAATAGGTTACGGTCAGCTTTGGGGAGATAGAGAGAGTCTCCGCCACATGCTCGCAGACCACTACTTTAAAGCCCTGAAACGATGGCACCGACGCTCGCTTGATGAACCTAATAGGTACTAAGTTCAAATCACAGGTATGGTTTCCAAGGGTGTATTGGGGGCGGCAGCGGGGGCGGTAGACTGCCGATCAATCGCTAAGCTCTTGATTTAGCTGGTCGGAGTGGCAGGATTCGAACCTGCGACCCCGTCGTCCCGAACGACGTGCGCTACCAGGCTGCGCTACACTCCGTGACCAGCGGGCTGGCTTATAGACCGGCGAATGGCTTGCCACAAGCCCCCCAATGCGCAATTGGGCATGATGAAAAAATGTTTTTGGGCTCCTTACCGCAGCACGAGCGGCAATCGAGCGCGACGTGCGCTAATCCGCGTTGCTGGAGGGCGGCGTATCGTCCTCCTTCGGGGCCGTTTCAGGTTCGTCGGGTTGCCCCGAAAGAAAGAAGCCCCATCCGACATACGCGCCGAGTGCGGCAAAGAAAATGCCCCAGGCGTTCGACCCCATCGAGAACTCGAACACGGTCCAGGCCGCGATGACGGCGAAAACGATGATCCGGCGCGACATCGGGCGAAAGAACGGATGCCGGAAATCGATGAGAACCATGCGCATGTGTTTGTTCCTTCGCGTTCAGCCACGATGTCCCCCGGACGGGATTGACCCGGCCGGCAGCGACAAAAGAGAGCTTCAAATGCCTCAACCACCCCAAAGGGTCAATCGCAATGTACCCGGCATGCTGTAGGCAGACGTGTTCAAAGGAATGAGTTCTGTTCATACATCGCAGGCATTGCGATAAGGTCCGGGCAAAGTGCGAGCCGGAGGAACAGGATATGGACATTCAGACTGGCGGCCAGACTGGCGGCGATCTCTCCGGGCTGGAAGTGGGCTATGACGTCCCTGCCCTGCCGGGCATGTCGGCGGCGGAGATCCAGACACCCTGCCTCATCATCGATCTGGATGCGCTGGAGCGCAACATCATCAAGATGGGCCGGCAAGCCAGCGAGATGGGCGTCCGGCACCGGGTCCATGGAAAGATGCACAAATCGGTCGACATTGCCAAGCTGCAGGAAAAACTTGGCGGCTCGGTGGGCGTATGCTGCCAGAAGGTTTCCGAGGCCGAGGCTTTCGCGCGTGGCGGCATTCTGGACGTGCTGATCACCAATCAGGTGCGCGATCCGCTCAAGATCGACCGGCTGGCGAGAATCCCCAGGCTCGGCGCGCGGATCATCTGCTGCGTCGACGATCCGGACAACATAGGCGAATTGTCGCGCGCAGCCGTCCGTCATGGGACCACGGTCGAATGTCTGGTCGAAATCGATTGCGGCGGGGGCAGATGCGGCGTTTCGACCAGCGCCGAGGTGGTGGCGCTGGCCGAGGCCATCAATGCTGCGCCAGGTCTCAAGTTCAGCGGCCTTCAGGCCTATCAGGGGACCATGCAGCATCTTGTCAGCCATTCCGACCGCAAGATCTGCATCGACACTGCCATCGCGATGGTCAGGGAGGCGGTCGACGCCCTCGCCTCGCACGGACTTGCCTGCGACATCATCGGCGGCGGCGGCACCGGCAGTTACATGTTCGAGGGAACCTCCGGTGTCTACAACGAGATACAGTGCGGCTCCTATGCCTTCATGGATGCGGACTACGGTCGAATCCTGGACGAAGATGGCAGACGGCTCGATGATGGCGGCTTCGAGAATGCGCTGTTCATCCTGACCTCGGTGATGAGCCACGCCAAGCCCGGCCGGGCGGTGTGCGATGCCGGGCTCAAGGTCCAGTCCGTCGACAGCGGCCTGCCTGTGGTCTACGGCCGCAAGAACCTTGTCTATGACACCTGCTCGGATGAACACGGCGAGATCGACGATCCGCACGGGGTTCTCAGGATCAACGAGAAACTGCGCCTTGTGCCGGGGCATTGCGATCCGACCTGCAACCTTCACGACTGGTATGTGGGCGTGCGGGACGGCAAGGTCGAGTGCATCTGGCCCGTAACCGCCCGCGGCAAGGCGTTCTGAACCGGGCGCAAATGGGCAAGGGTCCGCCAGCAAAGCGGTCGATTGCAAGCATGGCACAAGCTTGGCCTGTCAGGGTTTTTCAGATCCCGAGTCCGCCGCTGAAAGTCACCCATGGTTCATCTGACAATCTGCCTGCCGACGCGCAATCGTCAGGCCTATTGCATCGAGACCATCGCGGCGCTGGCCCAGGCGGAAGGCCAGGATTTCGAGGTTGTGGTCGCCGACAATTCCGACGATCCCGCTCCGCTTGCCGACTATCTCACCAATGAGCTTGCCGATCCGCGGTTCCGGCTGCTCGCGCCCGAGGCATCGGTCCTGCCGATGGTGTCGAACTGGGAGCGCGCGCTTGAACATGCCCGGGGGCGCTGGATCTCAGTGATCGGGGACGACGACTACATCGACCCGCGGCTTGTCGCCATCATCCGCCGCTACGAGGTTCTCTACCGCGATGTCGATGCGATCAGCTGGGAATGCATGAGCTACAACTGGCCGGACAACCGGCCGGTGCCGACGCTCGCCAATATCCCGATCGGACAAGGCGCAGGCCCGAATTCCACCGAGGCGCTGGCAAACCAGCTGTTTCGCTGGAGCGAGCGCAAACGGCGACCCAGCGTTGGGGTGGGCATCTACCATGGCGCGATCAAGCGGTCGCTTATGGAACGGATCAAGGAGACCTATGGCGGGCGCTATTTCGAGCATCCGAACCCGGACTGGGAAAGCAGCTGCAAGGTCATCATGCAAGCCCGCCTGATCATCCACTCGCAGCGGCCGTTTTCGGTGCTCGGAGCCTGCGCGGCATCCAACTCCGCGGCCACTCTCTCACCCGAGGTGATGAAACAGCGCATCGAGACCTTCGAGAAGGAAACCACGGGACCGATCAGTCTCCACCGTCCCGAATTTCCGTTTTCGCTGAACAAGGGCGGGGCATCGGTCTGCCTGAGCATAGCCGTGACCACATCGTGGTTCTGCCAGACCTATGGCGTCAGTCTCGACGGATTCGGCATCAACTTCGCCCATGCGGCCATGGACGAGTGCGTCTTCTCGGCTACCCAGGACGAATACGACGCCAAGGTTGCCTGTTTCCAGAGCGGCTTCGACCGATGGGAAAACGGAAGGTGGGCGGGCCATTTCAAGCCCGCGCCCTTCAAGCCACCCAGAACGATCAACCAGATCAGCGGTCTCGGCGATGACCGGCTCAACGTCCGCGAAGCCGACATCGGCGCGGCGACTCCGGCCGAGTTCTACCGTTTCGGCGAGCACGCAATCACGCCGATGGACAGCCTCATCACCGGAACACAGGTGTTTGCGCTGTGACGCTGCTTTCGATCTGCATCCCGTTTGCACAGGGACGGGACGGCTCTCATTCCGCAATCAACGCGATGCTGCAAAGCGCGCGCACCGATTTCGAGATCGTGATCGCTGATACCGATGACGGCGCGGGCCAGGACGCACGGTCTCTTTCCGCACGAAGCGAAGACCCGAGATTGCGCGTTGTCGCCCCGCCGGAGGGCGCCAGGGAAGCATGCGATCAGTGGGACCACCTGCTTGCGCACAGCCGCGGAAAGTGGATCACGGTGATCGGCGCGGAGGATTATGCAGATCCGGAGATCTGCGAAGTCCTTGCGGCGATGCTCAAGCGGGTGCCAGACGCAGACGCGCTGAGCTGGGGCCGCGCCGAGTTCATCGCGCCGCACGCCCGGACCGGGCAGACGATTGCGCGCATTCCCACCGGCAGCAAGCTGCTTGCGCCGGAGCAGACCGATATGATGCGGCGACTGTTTTACTGGGAAGGCGCATCCGACCGGCCGGATTGCCGTTTCGGCGTCTGGCACGGAGCGGTGCGGCGGGATGTTCTCGATCGGATCGGCGAGGCGTTTTCGGGGCGGGTCTTCGAGCAAGCACAGCCCGGCATCGACAATCTGTGCAAGGTGACGATGCTGGCCAAACGGATGGTGATGTGGGAGCGGCCGCTTTCTGTCGAGTGCATCGCGCCGCAGGACACCGGCAAGGCTTCCGCCCATGAGGCCATGGTTCATGCGGATTCGAAGGATTTCCCATTCCGCCCGGAGACCGGTGTTGCCGCAAGGACTGCAGTCGCGATCGAAGCCTTCAAGCGCCGCTACGGGATCGAACTCGACGGGTGGCACGACGGTTTCATCGCGGCATGCGCGCGTGACTGTGAAACGGCAAGCTCGGGCGAAGCGTTTCACGCGCGAAAGGTGGCCTATGAGAAGGCAATTCGTGAGTGGGCGGGAAAGCGCGCGCTCAAGACGTTCAAGCCGGAATTCAAGCGCAAGCCCAAGATACCGCGCTTCCAGGGCGTGAAGAACGGCGAGCTCCATTTCGACATGGAGATGGACGGCACACGCGATGCAGCCGGCTTCTACCGGCTGATCAATGCGCTGTCATTTCCGGTTCACCTGCTGGATTACAAACTCGCCTGATCCAGAAAACCGGTCTCGCCCACTGCCCGGCAGCGGACGCGCCGAAACCGTTACAATAAGCTCAGGGTTGCTGTCTTATTTCGACGGACGGAACGCCTTGAGAAGGTGATCATGTGTCTCGATCCGCCCAGCGCCGATCAGGTCGAGACAAAACGGCACGGCCGGAAATACGGCGGTCAGGCAGGTGTCGATCGAACCCGGCTTTCCCGGCAGGTTGATGATCAGCGTCTTGCCGCGCGTGCCGGCGGTCTGCCGTGACAGGATGGCGGTCGGCACCTGCTCGAGGCTCACCTTGCGCATCAGTTCGCCGAAACCGGGGAGTTCCTTTTCCATCACCGCCTTCATTGCTTCCGGCGTCAGGTCGCGCGGGGACGGCCCGGTGCCGCCGGTGGTCAGCACCAAATCGGCCTGTTCCACGTCACAAAGCCGGATCAAGGTGTCGCGCACGCTTTCCAGTCCGTCGGGGATCACGTGGATCCCGATCTCGGCCGGGCTCGACATCACCCTTTCAAGCCAGGCTTTGACCGCTGGGCCACCAAGATCCTCGTATTCACCGCGACTGGCGCGATCGGATACGGTGAGAACGGCTATTTTCACGGACATGGTCCCGACTCCAAAGCTCAATCATGAAAGCGCATTTCCTGACACTTCAAGAACCATAAAACCGGAAGGAAAAGCAACCACTTGCAGATCCAATCCGTTGCTGTGCCGCGGCAGTCCCTCCTAAAAAAACATCCGCGAAAATTCACGCGCCGCCAAACAAAACTCAAGTATAAATCTTATTTCTTTCTTAAGCGATAAGATTGCAATTTAGCAAAATCGAAATCACCTTTGGGTTGCGCAAATAGAGATAGATTGACCGGAAGCACAAGAGCCAGTTCTACTGCCGCAAATTCCCGGTTGTCGGGAATGTCCAGTCACACATCGCTCCGCGACACCAGGCTCCAGAAGGAAACCGCGATGTCCCTGTCCCTGAGCATCAACAATGATTGCAAGAGCATCATGGAGGCGCTGTCCCGCTCCCAGGCAATCATCCAGTTTGACCTCTCCGGCAACATTCTGACTGCAAACGAGAATTTCTGCGCGGCATTGGGCTACAATCTCAAGGAAATCGCCGGCAAGCACCACAGCATGTTTGTTGACCCGGCCGAGGCACACAGCAATGAATACAAGGAATTCTGGCGGCAACTGGCAACCGGGAAGTTCGACCGGCGCCAATACAAGCGCTTCGGCAAGAACGGTCGCGAAATCTGGATCGAAGCCTCTTACAATCCGGTTTTCAAGAATGGCAAGCCGGTGAAAGTCGTCAAATTCGCCACTGACATCACCGAAAGCAAGCACAAGGCGATCGAGGACGCGGCGAAACTCTCGGCCATATCGCGGTCCCAGGCGGTGATCGAATTCAAGCCGGACGGCACGATCATCACGGCGAACGAGAATTTTTGTGCAACACTTGGCTATGAATTGAGTGAAGTGGTCGGCAAGCACCACAGGATCTTCTGCGATCCCGCCTATACGGCCACCGACGAATACAAGGCGTTCTGGAGCAATCTCGCGGCAGGCCAGTTCTCGTCCAACGAATTCATGCGGCTGAGCAAGAATGGCACGGAAGTCTGGATCCAGGCCGCCTACAACCCGATCAGGAACGACAGTGGCGAGGTCGTCAAGGTGGTGAAGTTCGCCACCGATGTGACAGCCCGGATGACTGCAATCTCGCATCTGGCAGCATCACTCAGGGCGCTGGCCAGCGGAGATCTCACCAAGACGCTGGACACGCCATTTGTGCCGACGATGGAGCGCATTCGCGCTGATTTCAACGAAGTTCTCGAAGAACTGAAGTCCACGATGATCGCCGTGGAAGCCAATGCCCGCAGCATTTCTTCCGGATCTGCGGAAATCCGTTCGGCGACCGGCGATATGGCACAACGCACAGAGCGCCAGGCAGCCTCGGTGGAGGAAACCGCAGCCGCGCTCGAGGAAATCACCACCAATGTCGCCGAGGTCACCAAGAATGCCGATCTGTCGGCCACGCTCGTTACCGAGGCGCGCAACGATGTCGAGAACTCGGGACGCATCGTCACCGAAGCCGTAACCGCGATGGACGCGATCGAATCCTCGTCTCAGCAAATGTCGAAGATTATCGCCGCAATTGACGAGATCGCATTTCAGACAAATCTTCTGGCTCTCAACGCCGGCATCGAGGCGGCCCGCGCAGGCGAGGCCGGAAAGGGCTTCGCGGTGGTTGCACAGGAAGTTCGCGAGCTGGCGCAGCGCTCGGCCAATGCCGCCAAGGACATCAAGGAGTTGATCACTGCCTCCAGCGAGCAGGTCAAATTCGGCGTGTCGCTGGTGGACAAGGCCGGCGGGGCCCTGGGTTCAGTCGTCGGGAAAATCCAGAGCATCGACCAGAACATCCAGGCAATCGCTGCAAGTGTCCGGGAACAGTCGTCAGGACTGCGTGAAATCAATCAAGCAGTTACCGTGATTGATCAGGGGACTCAGCAGAACGCCGCAATGGTGGAGCAGACCACGGCATCGACCCATGGCCTGGCCAATGAGGCGGAAGCCCTGTTCGAGCTTCTGAGCCGTTTCAATCTGGGCACCAAGGTGGTTCAGACAGGCCGCCCCGCCAGCACCCGGGCGGCATCACCCTCGCCCGCCCGGAAGAGCAAGACGTCGCCGCAACACGACCTCACGGATAGACTGCGGGCGAATTTCTCAGGCGCGGCAACCGCGCGGCAGGCCGAAAACTGGAGCGAATTCTGATCGGGGATTCCCCTCCCTGACCGCTGGGCGGCAAACCGCTCATTTTGCCGCACACCAGGGGACGGCAGCCGGCGTGACAAGCCGGTGACACACTATCCTGACCGCACGCCGGACCAGCCACGGGCATCGGCAGAGATCATGTCGGCAGCCTTTTCGGCGATCATGATCGTCGGCGCATTGGTGTTGCCGCCGATCAGGGTGGGCATCACCGAGGCATCCACCACCCGCAAGCCGCCAATGCCGTGAACCTTGAGCTCGGGGTCCGTGACGGCCATCGAGTCTATGCCCATTTTGCAGGTTCCGACCGGATGGTAGATCGTGTCGGCGCGTGCGCGTATATGCGCCATCAACTCTGCGTCATCCATGCTATCGCGTGTGTAGACCTCGCGGTCGAGATATTGCCGCATGGAGGGCGCCTGCATGATCTCCCGGGTCCGCTTTGCGCCCGTGAGCATGAGTTGCGCATCCCGTTCATCTGAGAGGTATTTCGGATCAATCCGGGGCGGCAGCAGCGGATCGGGTCCGTTGAGCCCGACTTCGCCGCGCGAATAGGGCCGGAGCGCGCAGACATGGCAGGAAAAACCATAGCCCAAGTGCAGCTTGCGGGAGTGGTCGTCAACCAGCGCTGCAACGAAATGCAGTTGCAGATCGGGCCGTGAGAGCGACGGATCGGACTTCAGGAACGCGCCTGCTTCCGCGCCGGGCGACGCAACCAGGCCGGAACCGTCGCGGCGCCAGTCGAGAATGTGCCGGATCAGCTTGTAGGCGCCGACGGCGCCCAGCCCCAGCACGTCGGTGTTACGGGTTTTTGCGGTGTAGATGAAATCGAGATGGTCCTGAAGATTGCGGCCCACGCCGGGAAGATCCTTGAGCACGTCGATGCCGCGCGAACGGAGATGCTCGCCGGGGCCGATGCCGGAGAGCATCAGCAGTTGCGGGGAATTGAATGTGCCGCCCGAAAGGATCACCTCCGAGCGCGCGGTGACACGGTGTTCTGTCCCGTCCTTGCGATAGCAAACGCCCTTGGCATGCAGGCCATCCATCAGCAGGCGCGTGGCACAGGCGCCTGTGATGACCGAAAGATTTGACCGTCCCATGACCGGATGCAGATAGGCCGCCGCGGCCGAGCAGCGTTCGCCGCGGCGCCGGTCCTTCCAGAACTGGGTGACCTGATACAGCCCCGCGCCTTCCTGGTCGGGACCGTTGAAATCGTCATTGCGGCGGATCTGCACCTCGGCTGCGGCTTCAATGAAGGCGTGGCTGATCGGTCGCGGATTTCGCTGTTCGGCGACCTGCAGCGGCCCCGCGGCCCCATGCAGATCGTCTTCGCCGCGGACATTGGCTTCCGACCGGCGAAACAGCGGAAGAACATCCGACCAGCCCCAACCGTCACAACCAAGTGCGGCCCAGTCGTCATAATCGGATGGATGGCCGCGCACATACAGCATCGCATTGATCGCGCTGGACCCGCCCAGCGTCCGTCCCCGCGGCTGGTAGCCGCGGCGGCCGCCAAGACCGGACTGGGGAACGGTTTCAAAGGCCCAGTTGTTGATTTTCGGCCGGCCCGGCAACATCGCGACCATGCCAAGCGGAGCCCTGATCAGGATTCCCTTCCCGTCGCCTCCGGCATCGAGCAGGCAGACCGTGACCGACGGGTTTTCGCTCAGCCGGGCGGCAAGCACGGAGCCGGCGGAGCCGCCTCCGACGATCACATAGTCGAATTCCATTCCACTCCCCCAATGATCTCCTCCGATCATCCGAACGCAAGACTAGACCAGCTTCGGGCGCTTGGAAACGGGCATGACGCGGCTTCAGATTGGGTAAAGCGATGACACAACCGCATCCGGCCGCCGGAACCCAGCAGCGGTCAGTAGCCGGCCCATTCGGACAGACGCGAGATGTCGGGCACCGTGACGTGGCGATTGTTGACGATGCGGATGATATCCTGCTTGCGCAGCTTGGTGAGCTGGCGGCTCACGGTTTCCATCGTCAGGCCCAGGAAATCGGCGATATCAACGCGACTCATCGGCAGATCGAATTCGATCGAGTCGCCTTCATTGTCGGGGAAGGCGTGGGTGGCGATCAGCAACAGGAAGCTTGCAACCTTCTCACCGGCGGTTTTGCGACCGAGGGTCAGCATCCAGTCTCGCGCCTCGTCGAGCTCGTTGAGCGTCTGATCCAGCAGTTTGCGCTCAAGCTCCGGCGTTTCTGAAATCATCCGCTCGATCAGGTTCTTGGAAAACGAGCAGACCTGGACTTCCGTAGCCGCTTCCGCACTGACGCTGTTTTCGGTCCGGAACGGTCGGCCGAGAAAGTCCGGGGCGAATTGCAGCCCGACAATCTGCTGGCGGCCGTCCGCCATCATCTTCGAGAGTTTCACCACGCCGGAGATGATGTTGGAGTAGCTTGTCGTCTTTGTGCTTTCGCCCGACAGTTCCGTCCCCGGCTCCAAGGTGCGGCGTGTGGAATGCTTGCTCAGCCGCAGGAGCTGTTCACCATTCAGAACGCCGCAGACTCCGCGATGGCGGCTTTCACAGGCCCTGCACAGGGCCGGCGTATCCGAATTGTGGACGTCTTTTCGCTGGATATCCATCATTTTCCCCGTTGCGACCGAGTGTAGACGAGTTGTCCTGAAATCCAACCCACAAGATGTCGCAGTATTTTCTCGCATCCGATTTAAGACCTGAGTTCGCCCGGACGCCATTTACCGACCCGAAGTGACCGGTTTGATGAGAATCAAGGTTTCCAAGATCCACCTCAACTATGATCGGATCATGACGTCCGATCCTGTCCCAGCGCCGCCTCCGGTTTTCAGCATTGCCGGCATGACCAAGATCTACCGAACGGGTGAGATCGAGGTTCGCGCCCTCAATGGCGTCGACCTGGTGCTGGAGGCCGGTGAAATGGCTGTGCTGCTTGGTCCTTCGGGCAGCGGAAAATCGACCCTGCTCAACATAGTCGGAGGCCTCGACCGCCCCACCTCCGGTTCGATCAAGTTCAAGGGTCGGGAACTTTCAGGGGCCGGCGACCGTGAACTCACTGCCTACCGGCGCGACCATGTCGGTTTCGTCTTCCAGTTCTACAATCTAATCCCGAGCCTGACGGCGCGCGAAAATGTTGCGCTGATCACCGAGGTGGCCCGCCATCCGATGAAGCCTGCCGACGCTCTGGCGCTGGTCGGGCTGGAAGACAGGATGAACCACTTCCCTGCTCAACTGTCGGGCGGAGAGCAGCAACGCGTTGCAATTGCACGCGCGATTGCCAAGAATCCGGAGGTGCTGTTGTGTGACGAGCCCACCGGCGCGCTCGATTCGGCGACCGGCATCATCGTGCTCGAAGCGCTTGCACGGGTGAACGAGGAAACCGGCGCAACGACCGCCATCATCACTCACAATGCCGGCATCCGGAAGATCGCGCATCGGGTGTTTTCGTTCCACGACGGCCGGATCGTTTCGCAGGAAATCAACGAAAACAGGATCAAACCCTCGGAGGTGACCTGGTGAACGGGTTGAGCATGCTCGACCGGAAGCTGCTGCGTGACCTCGGCCGTCTGTGGGCCCAGGCGCTGGCGGTGGCGCTGGTCATGGCTTGCGGGGTGATGACGCTCATCCTGGCACTCGGCGCAACCCGCGCCCTGGATGAGACCCGCACCGCGTTTTACGACCGCACCCGGTTCGGCGACATCTTCGCCTCGGCCACCCGGGCCCCCAATTCTCTCAAGCCGTCCATCCTTGCAATCGACGGGGTTTCCGCCGTCGCCACCCGGATCGTCAATCCGGTGCTGATCGACATTGCCGGCATGCCTGAACCCGCGACCGGCATGCTGATTTCGATCCCGGACCATGGCGAACCGGCGGTCAACCGGCTCTACCTGCGTTCAGGCCGCCTGCCGGAACCGGGCCGAAGCGACGAGGCTGCGGTCATCGAAGCCTTTGCCGATGCCCACGGGTTTCGTCCGGGCGACAGCTTCGAGGTGCTGATCAACGGGCGGAAACGGACGCTGACAATTACCGGGATCACTCTCTCGCCGGAGCATGTCTATGCCATCGGGCCTGGCGACATGGTACCCGACCAGCGGCGCTACGGCGTGATCCACATGCGCCGGGGAGCGCTTGAGGGCGCTTATGACATGGCCGGCGCTTTCAATCAGGTGTCGCTGACGCTGTCGCGCAACGCAGATGCCAGACATGTGATGGCGCGGCTCGATGCAATTCTCAAAAGCCACGGCGGCACCGGATCCTACGACCGCACCGATCACCCGTCCGATGCCTTCCTCGACGCCGAACTGGTGCAGTTGCGGGCGATGGCACAGGTGATCCCACCTATTTTCCTGTTCATCTCGGCCTTTCTGGTCAATATGATCCTGACCCGCCTGATTGCGCTGGAGCGCGAGCAGATCGGCCTTCTCAAGGCCGTCGGTTATTCCAACGCGGCCATCGCCTGGCACTACGCCAAGATGACGCTGGTGATTTCGCTGGCCGGCGTCATTATCGGGGCGGTTGCAGGAACCCGTCTCGGACGCGGGATGGCCTCGCTTTACGGCGAGTTCTTTTCCTTCCCGTTTCTGGTTTTCTCGCGCGAGCCCGATCTTTACGTGATCTCGGCACTGGTGACGTTTCTTGCGGCTCTGGCAGGCGCCGCACGAGCCATCTCCGGCGCTGTCCGGCTGCCGCCGGCGGTGGCGATGCGTCCGCCCGCACCCACGGGGTACCGCAGCCTGTTCGGCGGACGCGGCGGCGGGTTCGGGTTTCCGGTTTCCCAGCTCACGGTGATGGCGCTCAGGCATCTGGTGCGCTGGCCGATGCGCACCGCGCTGACGACACTCGGCACCGCGTTGCCGGTGGCGTTGCTGATCACCTCGCTGTTCGCCTTCGATTCCATCGATCAGATGATCGAGACAGTCTGGTTCCGGGCCGACCGCCAGGACGCGACACTGACTTTCGCTTCGGAACGGAGCCAGGATGCCATCCGCGCAGTTGCCGGGCTTCCCGGGGTCATCGCCGCCGAACCGTTTCGGGCTGCGGCAGCGACCTTGCGGAACGGGCACCGCTCGCGGCGCGTCCAGATCATCGCCAATGATCCGCAGACGGATATCGGCCGGGTGCTCGATCTCGATTTCGCACCCATTGCTCTGCCGCCCGAAGGCATTTTGCTGTCGGAACGGCTGGCGAGCCATCTCGATTTGCAGACCGGGGATCTGGTCGAGGTCGAACTGAGCAATGGAACCCGTCGGAAGGCCGTGGTGCCGCTGGTGGGCGTGACCAACAGCTATGTGGGGCTCAACGCCAATATGAGCCGGCCCGCGCTGGACCGTCTGGCGGGCGAAGGCGTACGGATCTCAGGCGCGAGGATAATGGTCGACGAGGCCCAACTTGACGCGCTCTACGCGGCGGTAAAACAGACACCGGCCATTGCCTCGGTGGCCCTGCAGGGCGTCTCACGCGAGAAATTCCGGGCGACCATCGAAGAGAACATCGGCATCAGCGTGACGATCTACGTGTCGCTGGCGCTGATCATCACCATCGGCGTGATCTACAATTCGGCACGAATCCAGCTGTCCGAGCGCGCCCGGGAGCTTGCCAGTCTCAGGGTTTTCGGCTTCACCAACCGGGAAGTGTCCGGGGTGCTGATGACCGAACTCGGCGTGATGGTGGTGCTCGCACAACCGCTCGGCTGGTTGATCGGGCGCGGCTTTTCTGAACTGGTTGCCAAGGGCTTTGAAAGCGATTTGTTCCGAATCCCGCTTGTCATCAATGCGCACACCTATGCGCTGTCGAGCCTCGTGGTGCTCGGAGCGGCTCTGGTTTCCGCCCTGATCGTGCGGCGGCGCATCGACCATCTCGACCTCATACGCGTCCTCAAGACAAGGGACTGACCTCATGGCCAAACTGTTGTTCAAAAGCTTTGCCTCACTGGCGGCCATCGCCGCCATCGGCGGTGCGCTCTATATCGCCTTCAAGCCCAACCCCGTGCTCGTCGATCTTGCCGAAGTGAGATCCGGGCCCATGCAGGTGACGGTGGAGGAAGACGGTATCACCCGCATTCGCGATGTCTATGCTGTCTCTTCCCCGATTGCCGGGCATCTCGACCGGGTGGCTTTTTCGGTCGGAGATCCGGTTCAACAGGGCGAGGCGATCACGCGCATTCATCCGCTCGACCCCCCGTTCCTCGACACCCGTACACGAACCGAACTCATGGCTGCAATCGATGCCGCGCGTTCCGGCGTCTCCATGGCCGAAGTGGAACTCACGCGCGCGCGCACGGCGCGCGATCTGGCAAAAGCCAGCCAGGAAAGGGCCCGCGAACTGGCCCGAACCAACATCGTTTCGAAAAGCGCACTCGAACGGATGGAGGGGGAACTGGAGCTGGCCGAGGCCCAGGTCGCCTCCGCCGAGGCGATGATCGCGCTCCGGCGTGCCGAACTCGCAAGCGCCCAGGCAAGGCTCGCACAGCCGGGGCAGACCCAGATCACCGCGGCCGACGGGCAGTGCTGTGTCGCCATCCCCTCCCCCATCGACGGCATCATCCTGTCGCTCAACGCCAGAAGCGAACAGGCCGCCGCCGTGGGCCAGCTGATTGCGGAGGTGGGAGATCCGGCCGATCTCGAGATTACCGTCGATGTGCTTTCCGCCGATGCCGTCAGGGTCAGGCCCGGAACCCCCGTCCGGATCACGGACTGGGGCGGCGAGGCGGTTCTGGAGGCCGTGGTCGAGCGGATCGAACCCTCCGCCTTCACCAAGGTTTCGGCCCTTGGTATCGCCGAGCAGCGTGTCAACGCCATCCTGACGCTCAACGAGCAGCCACCGGCGGAACTGGGGCACGGTTTCCGCGTGCTTGCAAGCATGGTGACCTGGTCGTCCGATGACGCCTTGCAGGTGCCGGTGAGCGCACTGTACCGCGCCGATGGCGGATGGGCGGTGTTTGTGATCGAGGACGGGATTGCCCGCGTGGCCGCTGTCGAGATCGGCCACATGACCGACAGCACGGCCGAGATCCTTGCGGGGCTCGATGCGGGCGACAGGATTGTTCTCTACCCCGGAGACACGCTCGAGGACGGCAGCCCGGTGAAGGACCGGGCCGCCGCGGATTGACCGCGCATTCGTGATCGCGGTTCAGGAGATGCCTGCAAGCCGCCTGAGCTTGCCAGTGGCGCTCTCGAAATCTTCGCCATAGGCGATGGTGCCCCTGAACCGGCCATCCCGACCGATCAGGAACACGGAGGCCGTGTGGTCCATCGTGTAATCCCCGTCGTCGGTCGGTATCTTCGCGGCATAGACGTGCCACGCGGCGATCACGCGGGCCACCTCGTCCGGATCGCCGGTAATACCGGTTACGCGATCGCCGAATGCCTCGGCATATCCCTTCATGATCTCCGGTGTATCGCGTTCGGGGTCCACCGAAATGAAGAAGGCCTGCAGGTCGCGGCCCTCGTCGCCCAGCGCCTCGAACCAGCCGGAGAGTTCATAAAGCGTCGTCGGGCAGACCTCGGGACATCGGGTAAAGCCGAAATAGATCAGCGTCGGCCGGCCGGCGAAGGCCGCTTCGGTGATTGTGTCTCCGTTGTGGTCGGTCAGACTGAAATCAGTGCCGAGCTCGAGTTTGGCCGAAAGGGAGCGGTCGGTTCCCTGAACGGTGTACTGCCACAACAGCAATCCGAGGCTAGACAAGAAAAGGGTGGCCAGAGCCACCCAGATCCCCGTCTTAAGAGCAATGCGCGGCATCATCCGTCAGTCGCCGTGTTTCATGCTGTCATGACCCATGTCGCCATGGTCCATGTCTCCGTGACCATCGTTCTTCATGCGGTCCTTTATCTTGTTGATGTTCTCGACGCTGAAATCGACCTCGATGGAACCGGCCTTTTCGAAGGTCAGGGTTGCGGTGCGGGATTCGCCCTCCGCCATCCGGCTGTCGAGCCCGATAAACATGATGTGGTAGCCGCCGGGCTTGAGAACGACCTCGCCACCGGCCGGGATTTCGACGCCGTCTGAAAGCTCGCGCATCTTCATCACGTCGTTTTCCATGCTCATTTCATGGATCTCGACCCGGTCGGCAAACCCCGCTTCTCCGCCAATCAGGCGGTCTGCCTCATCGCCCGTGTTGCGGATGGTCAGGTAACCGCCGGAAACCGGCGCATTGGGCGGGGTCGCCCGTGCGTAGGGATGACCGATTTCAAGCGCACCGAGCTTGTAGTCATGGGCGATGGAGGCCTGAGCCGAAAGGCCAAAGAGTGCGGCGGCAATAGCGATTGTGATGGTTTTCATTGGAACAACCTTGTGTTTCCAGCTCCATCGGGAGCTGATGTATCTGTCTTGGCCCAGAGCCGGACCGAATGTGGATGGTGGAGGTGGCAGGTTGGCTGACAGCACGGGACCATGGCCCGTTTGGTTGCATGCCGCGGTTTTCAGGACCGACTGACAAAGTGCCGGCCCTCAACATTCGGGTCTAAGCGTCAGCCAAAGGCCGGGGGTGGAGCCCGAGGCGCAGCCCCGTGTCTGAGAACCTGGGCCATGATCGGCGCAGTTTCGGAAAAGGCCTGCCTTTCCGATGAAAGCGGGCAGATGATCGCGATGTCATTCGGCGCGGGTGGAAGGCCTGCCGAGGCAACGAGGCGGCAGGCTTCGCAGCCGGCGAATGCGTCGTGGTGCTCTTCACCGTCCCCGCCGGCAAGGCAGATGTCAGGCAGGCTGCCATCGGGCAGCACAAAGGCGGCGACGTCCGTCTCGTTATAGGCAGCGATCTTTTCCGGGACACCAATCGGCTTGTGGGCAAAGGCGACGAGCAGCAGCGACAGTGCGCAAAGAAGGCGCAACCAGCCTGATCTGCCGATACCTGTGTTCACCGGGAGCCCTCACGCATGTGATTTCAAGTGACGGATTACAGAAGCCTTGGGGGTGCCGCAAGCCCGCCGATGCATCCTGCGTCAAGTTGCGCGACTGCCGCCAAGCTGGAACCGGGTTGGCGGCAGTCTTGTCTCACTTGGACCAATCAGGCGGCGAGCGGCGTCGCCGGGCTGGCGGGGCGATTGCCCAGCATCTTTCCGTTGAGGCGAAAATAGACGGCGATGGTCTTGGCCTGCAGGTAGACCAGCGGCACGTAGAGCACGAACCAGGCAATCGAGAACTTGTCGATGACGCCGATCTGCACAAGCCCCGCATTGATGACGAAGTTGGCGAAAACGAACAGCGCAACACCGGGGCAGATCAGCGCATAGGATCCGGGCGAACGGCCTTCACCGGTGACGAAGTGCTCGAAATAGCCGAACCGCTTCATCACCATGTAGCCGAGCAAGCCGAAGACCAACTGGATCGAGAACAGAACCGTGAGCAGTGCGAAGGCTGAACCCGCGGAGAACTCGACGCCGAAATTGTGCTCAAGCGCCTTGTTGAGCCTGTAAACGGCGATGCCGACGACGGTGATGAAAGGGATGATGATCCACAGCGTCGGGGTGGTCTCGCGCTCGGCGGAGTGCTCCATCATGGAGCGGAAGCCCATCACCAGGAAAATGGCGCCCAGGATCACGGCGGCCGACAGATACAGGGTCGACCCCATAAATCCGATCGCCGAGGTCAGTTTGACGTGGCTCATTGCCGCTGCAGCCGAGAAGCCGACGCCGACCATGGCAAGCGAAAAGGCCGACAGCAACTGACCGAAGGAATTGTTGCGGGTGCAATCGAAGCCGCCTTCCGTGAGAACACGTGTGAAGAAACCGCCGAAGAATTTCAGCGCGAAGTATCCGGTTGCGGCAAAAGCCAGAAGCGCTGCCGGGAACAGGTATTCGGCGATCTCCCAAAGGCCAGGCACGAACACGGCGCCGACGATGAAGCCGACATTGATCGACATCGCAAACGCCAGCGGCATGGCTGTCAGCTGGCTCTGGTTGTTCGACTTCAAAAACGCCTGGTAACCCGGCGTCTTCTTCCAGGCGAAGTATTCGCGCACGTTCCACAGGAGCGTACGCACATGCAGGAAGGTGAAAGCGGCAATGCCGATGACACCGAGAGCGATGACGGCCTGCAAGAAGACGTCACCGCTTTGCACAGCAGCCGAGAGCGTGGAGAATGAAGGGATGGGCTGGCCTTTGTGCGGGGTCATCCACATCAGGTACATGAAGAAGGAGACCGCGAGGCCGCCTGCCCCGAGGCTCGAGAGAAAGTAGATGGGGCTGTAGGACGCCCCTTCGGCGCGAGCGTATCGCATGGCAATTCCTTTCCTGTAAGGCTCGATATGACTCACATATAATATAAACGATGTTTTATGTAAAGGAGTTGCGACGCCGAATTTTGGTCTGACAACCAATTCGAATTCCCCCGGCCCGGAGTACCGGAAACACGTTTCAGGTTGAGAGAAGTCCATCCCGAAAGGCAACTTACCGACCGGTAGGCAGCATCGATGAGCCCCAGCCCGCGTGGCCGAAGGCATTCGGCCCGATCAGCAGTGAACTTGCACGCTGTTTGGTGACCTCGCGATTGTGGATGCCGGCGGAGGCATTGAACGTGTACAAGCCCGTAAAACGCCAATGGCGCCAGCGCTTGGCCGGAAGGGTGTGTCCGATTGCGTTTGGATCGAGTGGCTGGGGCGCCTGGATTCGAACCAGGGATGGCGATACCAAAAACCGCTGCCTTACCACTTGGCTACGCCCCACCGTCCTGACCCGGCAAAGATTCCGGTCCCTCAGGCCATCGGGGGGATAGCAAAAGCCGGATAGGATCACAAGCGCGTAAAATGCACCTGCCCCATGATTTTTAGAGACTGTTTGACGGCACAGACATCGGGACAAAAGCGAAGGCGGTTCTCTGGCGGCGGCAAACTTCCGGGTCTGCAACCTGGACCCGGATCACCCCAGGGGAGTGTGACCGCTTCGAAGAGGTGCCGCACCCGGACTGGCGGAGTTGACTTACAAGTCCGGATCATGAAAGTCCCCGCGATCAAAGGCGTTTGCCGCCGGTCATGACACTTGCCGTCATGCTGTCCTGCGGCAGCGCAAACATTCTGGAGCAGACATTGAGCGAACCCGAATTCGACCGGGCCTTCGAGCCCGCCCACGGCGAGGCGGTGCCGGTGGCGTCAGATGTCATGCGGGTAACCGCGCCGAACGCCGGGCCGCTGACATTTCACGGAACCAACAGCTATGTGGTCGGGCGGCAAACGCTGGCCGTCATCGACCCGGGTCCGCAGGACGAGGCCCACTGGCACGCGCTCCTCGCCGCCATTGGCGGGCGGCCGGTCAGCCATATCTTCGTCACCCATACCCATCGCGATCACTCGCCGCTTGCCGGCCGACTGAAAGGCGAATCAGGAGCGACGATTGTGGCCGAGGGTCCGCACCGGGCAGCGCGGCCGCTTCATACCGGCGAAGTCAATCCGCTGAAGGAAAGCTCCGACATGGATTTTGTGCCCGATGTCGCCGTGGCGCATGGCGAGATCATCGAGGGCGACGGCTGGGCTATCGAGGCGCTGCACACGCCGGGACACACCGCCAACCATGCGGCCTTTGCATTGAACGGGACCGGGCACGTTTTCTCCGGCGATCACGTGATGGCATGGGCCACCTCGATCATCGCGCCGCCCGATGGCGCCATGAGCGATTTCATGGCCTCGCTCGACATGCTCTCAGCCCGCGAGGACCGGCGTTATCTGCCCGGTCATGGCGGCCCGGTGACGGAACCGCAAAAGTTCGTGCGGGCGCTCAGAACCCATCGCCGGATGCGCGAGCAGGCCGTGCTGGGCCGGGTCGAAAAAGGCGACCGCCTGATCAGCGAAATGGTGGCAGCCATCTACCGCGATACGGATCCGAGGCTGCACGGAGCGGCGGCGCTTTCGGTGCTGGCGCATCTGGAAGATTTGGTTGGCCGCGGAGCAGTGGTGACCGACGGACCACCCTCGATTGCGGGCGAATACCGGCCAGCCTGAGGGCCGCCGGGAACCCGGCGTCAGCCGCCGGCGATGCCCAGCAGCCGCACATCCAGATCACGCAGAAAACCGTTGATCAGTTCCGCGTTCAGTCCAAGATCGTGATTTCCGTCGCGTGTCGCCGCACGCAAGTCCACGAAGGTGGTTTCTTCTTCCTCCGAGACCCGCACGAGCACATCCTGGGGGATGCCCAGAAGCAGTGTCTGCGTGCGGTATTGGAGCAAGGCATAGGTTGGAAGCGGTTCGAACCAGCCGCTGTCCAAGTCCGGGCGCGGGACTGGAACCGGCGCCCGCGCTGGATCGGCCTCGCCTGTGGGCGCGGGCGCTTCCGCGTCGGGATCCGGTTCGGGGATTTCCTCAAGGCCATCGACCAGTGCATCGGCGCCGATATTGGCGACGAGTTCCCATTTCGCCTCGTTGGCAGCCGCGTTCACCGCGAGCAGAACGCGGTCGATCGCGCCTTCATAGCGGCGGCCCGTGATCTGCGGATAGGCTTCCAGCTGTGCCCGGCGGGCAGCCGGATCATCGGCATCCGACCGCTGCAACCACGACGGTGAAAATGGCGGCGCTTCGAGCCAGTTCGGCGGGTCATCGACATCGGTGGTGATGTCGTGAAGGCTCGGCAGCATGACGTGGCGGGATGCGGCAACGCTGACCGGCGCAAGCACAAGAAGCGCCATGACAAGGCCGCTGAAGGAGGCATGGCCACCCTTGGCGCCAATCTGCCAGAGCATGAAGAAGCCTATCATCGCAAGGCCGAGGGTGATGCATGCCAGGAAAGCAGCAAGCAGAAGCACGGCCACCGTATTGGGCAGCGTCAGCATCGAGATCCGGTGCAAAAACACGGCCATCAGCGCCAAGACAAGCGTGAACCGCCCCAGACTCCGAGACCAAGCGGCTGCCGTGGACGAAGGTCTTTGCGGGCGGAAGGGCATGGATGCGACCGGTCTCCGGACGGGCGGGGCGCGAGCAACGCGCGAGAGGCAAACGAGTGGTTTCATTAGCTGCTCACGGCCTGCGCGGCAAGCGCCACACTTCGGCCATGCTTGCCGGGGAACCTTCATGGGTGGGGGGCGTTTCGCCAGCGCACCATTCGGTGCGGCAAAGGAGATCCGCCATGCAGACAGAAACACCCACCCGGACAACCGCACCTGCTGTTGCGCATGGGAATCCATTGAAAATCGGGCCTCAGCGGCCTTCTCAGCCTCCGGAAGCAGCGGTCGAGCCGGCCAATGCGGATGTTTCGGAAATCACGACGCGCGCCCTGTCGCTTGAACTGGTTGAGCTCGAGCTCGCACTCGATCCGGACGATCTAGCCGAACACGGATTTCGCGATGCCGTTCGCGATGCCGCCGCAACCGCAGGCGCTGAATACCTGTTCGACCTGCCCGCCTCTGGCCTGGTCCGCGACGCACAAAGGATTGCGGTGGTTTGCCTGTCGCGGGAAGAGGGTGGTCAGTTCGGCCTGGTTCTGCTCTCGCCCGATGGGGACCGCATCAACGCGATGGAACCGGGTCCGGAAACCGGGGGTCTGGTTCAATTCGCAAAGGCCTTTGTCGGGGTGCTTGAAAAGCTCTGACCGATATGGGTCTCGTGCATTCGAGCCCGTACGCAAATGGGCGGGGGTACACCCTGCCAACTCACGGCTCTGACGCAAAAGAGCGGGCACGGCTTTCCGCGTTGCATTGGCTCGAAATCAGCTCTTTTGACGAGCACAGCCGTCTTCAGTCACAACTCGGCCGGACCGCTGCAGGCGCGGGACGCGCTAACCCGCCTTCGCGATCGCAGCCTGCGCGGCAGCCAGCCGGGCAATCGGCACCCGGAATGGCGAACAGCTGACATAGTCGAGACCGATGGATTCACAGAACCGCACGGAGGCAGGATCGCCGCCGTGTTCGCCGCAGATGCCGAGCTTGATATCAGGCCGGGTCGCCCTGCCCTTCTCCGAAGCAATGCGCACCAGCTCACCGACACCATCGATATCGAGGGTGACGAACGGATCCTGCTCGATGATGCCCTTCTGCTGATAGGTCATCAGGAAGGAGGAGGCGTCGTCACGGGAGATCCCGAAGGTGGTCTGGGTCAGGTCGTTGGTGCCGAAGGAGAAAAACTCGGCCACTTCGGCAATGGCATGGGCGCGGATGGCCGCCCGCGGCAATTCGATCATGGTGCCGACGAGATATTCGAGCTCGACCCCGGCCTCGCCGATCACGTCCTTCGCCACGGCATCGATGCGCGCCTTGACGAAATCGAGTTCCTCGCGAAGACCCACCAGCGGGACCATGATTTCGGGGACGACCGGGGCTCCGGTGGTCCTGGCAGCAGCCACAGCCGCCTCGAAGATTGCGCGGGCCTGCATCTCGGCGATTTCGGGATAGGATATGGCCAGACGGCACCCGCGATGGCCGAGCATCGGATTGAACTCGTGCAGTTCGTCCACGCGCTGGCTGAGCTTCTCCGCGGACACGCCGATGAGGGAGGCCACCTCGGCGATCTCCTCGTCTGTCTTGGGAAGGAATTCATGCAGAGGCGGATCGAGCAGCCGTATGGTGACCGGAAGGCCCTTCATGATCTCGAACAGCTCGATGAAGTCGGAGCGCTGCATCGGCAGGAGCTTGGCCAGTGCCGCGCGCCGCCCCTCCTCGGCGCCGGCCAGGATCATCTCGCGCATCGGGGTGATGCGGTCACCTTCGAAAAACATGTGCTCGGTGCGGCAAAGCCCGATGCCCTCGGCGCCGAAGGACCGGGCGGCCCGTGCGTCGGCGGGCGTTTCGGCATTGGTGCGCACCTTCATGCGCCGCGTGCCGTCCGCCCATTCCATGATCCGGCCGAAGTCGCCGGAAAGTTCGGGCTGCAACATGGCCACCTCGCCCTTGAGCACCTGTCCGGTCGAGCCGTCGAGTGTGATCACGTCGCCCGCCTTGAGTGTGACGCCAAGCGAGACAAGCGTGCTGTTGCGCGCATCGATCCGCAGACCGCCGGCACCGGATACGCAAGGCGTTCCCATGCCGCGCGCGACCACCGCCGCGTGACTGGTCATGCCGCCGCGCGAGGTCAAAATGCCTTCGGCGGCATGCATTCCATGAATGTCCTCGGGACTTGTTTCGACCCTCACGAGGATGACCTTACGGCCTGCCTTTTCTGCTTCCACGGCCTCATCGGAGGAAAACACGATTTCACCGGTCGCAGCACCCGGCGAAGCGGGCAGACCGGACCCGATCACGTCACGCTGGGCGTGCGGGTCGATGGTGGGATGCAGAAGCTGATCGAGCGAAGCCGGGTCAATGCGCTGCACCGCTTCCTCGCGGGTGATCAGCCCCTCTTCCGCCATATCCACGGCCACCTTCAGTGCCGCCCTTGCGGTGCGCTTGCCCGAACGGGTCTGGAGCATCCACAGCTTGCCGCGTTCGATGGTGAATTCGAGGTCCTGCATGTCGCGGTAATGGTGTTCGAGGCGGTTGCAGATCTCGACGAATTCCGCGAAGGCCTCCGGCATAAGCTTTTCCAGCGATGGCCGGTCGGAGCCGGCAGCGATACGCGCGGGCTCGCTGATCGACTGCGGCGTTCGGATGCCGGCGACCACGTCCTCGCCCTGGGCGTTGACCAGAAATTCTCCGTAAAGCTCGCTTTCACCCGTCGACGGGTTGCGGGTGAAGGCCACGCCCGTGGCCGAGTGATCGCCGAGGTTTCCGAAGACCATCGCCTGAACGTTGACGGCTGTTCCCCAGGAGGCCGGGATGTCGTGAAGCTGCCGGTAGGTGATTGCGCGGGCGTTCATCCAGCTTGTAAATACTGCGCTGATCGCGCCCCAGAGCTGCTGATGCGGATCCTGCGGGAACGGAACGCCGAGTTCCTCCTCAATGATTTCCATGTAGCGGCCGATCACTCCGCGCCACTCTTCAGCGCTGATGTCGGTATCGAGTTCATGGCCGAGGCGCGCCTTCTCATCCTCGAGGATCTCCTCGAAGACCTCATGATCGAGCCCCATGACCACGTCGGCGTACATCTGGATGAAACGCCGGTAGCTGTCATAGGCGAAGCGCTCATCTCCGGAATCGCGGGCAACCGCGCCCACCGTGGCGTCGTTGAGACCGAGATTGAGGACGGTATCCATCATGCCGGGCATGGAGGCGCGAGCGCCCGAGCGCACGGACAACAGAAGCGGCCGTTCAGAATCGCCAAACCGCCGGCCGGCGATCTCGCCGACCCCGACCAGTGCATCGGTGACCTGAGCCTCGAGACCTTCGGGCATCTTGCGGCCGTTTTCGAAATACCAGACGCAAGCCTCGGTGGTGATGGTCATCCCGGGTGGAACCGGAAGACCCAGATTGCACATCTCGGCAAGGTTGGCGCCCTTGCCACCCAGAAGGTTGCGGTCCGCAGCGGAGCCTTCCGCCTGCCCGTCACCGAAAGTGTAGACCCATTTGGTCATGCAACTGTTCTCCACACCGCCTGCCGGAAACACATGTCCGGCGTGCTTTTGCCGCAAGGCTTAGGCGGTGCGCGGTTGCAAGGTCAACCCCGCCTTTGGCAGCGGGGTGATCTATATCGATTGAAAACGGCGGGTATGGAACCTGCACTGCCGGAATCCACAGAACCAGCCTTTTCAGGGGCTTGCGTTCGCCTTGAGCCAATCGAGCAGAATCATCGCATCGGCATTTGCGGGCGTGCCCGCAGCCGCCGTAGGACGGACCACCAGGCCGCCCTCGAACATCAGGAAGCCGGCCGGCGCGATCAGTTCGCCGCTTTCGAGCATCCCGGAAATCAGAAACCGGGGCGCCATGACAGCTCCCATGCCGGACCGCGCAGCCTGGAAAGCGAGATAGGAATGATCGAACACCTGCTGCTTCTGCGAGGACACCGAAATGCCTGACAGGCGTGACCAGGCCTCCCACGACTTCTCGTTGTTGCGGCGCTCGATGCGGGTCTGGAAGGCGAGCACGCCATCCCTGAGCGTGTGTGGATAGTGCGGCGCCAGAACCGGGCCGATTTCGACATCGCCGAGTGAAACCGACCCGTGCCAGCGCTCGGGACTCAGCAGCCGGTCATAGGAGAATGTGAGATCGGCCTCGCCGGAATAAGCGCGGCTTCCGCTCGGGCCGACCATTTGCAGCGCCACGTCGACTTGCGGGTGGTCGATGTTGAAGCGCGAGAGCACCGGGATCAGCCAGGCGCGGGCGAAGGTTGCACTGGCAAGCACGGTAACGGGCCGATGCCCCTTCTGCCGGCTCAACTCGCCGTAACCTGCGCGTATCTCGTCGAGTGCCGCGGCGACTGTTCTTGCAAAGGCTCGCCCCTGGGAAGTGAATTCGAGGCCCGAGCCGCGTTTGCGGAACAGCTCCACACCGGCGTGTTCGCGCAATTGCTGCAACTGCTTTGAGACCGCGCCGTGGGTACGGCCGAGCCGCTCGGCCGCCGCGGTGACGGAACCGGTCCGGTAGACCGCCTCGAAGGCAAGCAGGCTGGTGAGGGGCGGTAGCGCTTCCATTGCGACCTCTATCGTGAGTTTTTCTCACAAGAACGGTTCTAATTATTCAATTTTTTTCTCGAATAGAAGCGCTATTTTCCCCACAGCGGAAAGGAGAAGGACATGTTGGCCGAAAACCGCCCTACCGAAACCCCACTTGAACGCAGCGCGGTAAGCTTCGACTACCGTGGCAAGGCCTATCTCCGCTTCAATGCGCTGCCGGAGGACCGGCCCGTATCGAATTACCCGCAGATCACCCGCATGCTGGCGGACGCCTGCAAGCCGGAGGAAGAGCGCCGGATGTTGCCGGAACAGAGCGCCCGGCCCGGAAACACGGTGAGGCTCTGGATCGCGCGTTTCCTGGAGCGGCGGCGCATGCTTCGCGAAGTCGATGGCTTCACCGACGAGATGCTCAGGGATCTCGGCATGACGCGGGCGGAAGCACGGGCCGCAGCGCGGACCCCGTTCTGGCGCGATTACAGCTAGCAGTCGGTAGCCCTATCCTGACTGATCCTTTCTGACGAACCGCAAGCCACCGGAACCCCGGTTCTTGTCACGCGGCGTCATCATCGGCAACGCAAAGTGATTGTGACAACGCAGGCGAGGACTGTTTATCGCACCTACGGCGTCTGGACCCGGCCGCACAAGACAAGTAACAGGTCTTTCATGCCAACGGGTGGATCGCGCCTGCAGCCGGGATCTAAGCCGATGCACGCAGCCTCTCAGTTGATCCCGACAGACCCGAGCCTCAAGGACTTCCCTCGCCATGTCAGCCAGCAGCCCTGCCCCCGTCCGCTTTGTCGATCTCGCCGCCCAGCAGGAACGCATCCGCGACCGGGTCGACGCGGCAATCGCACGGGTTCTCGATCATGGGCAGTATATCATGGGCCCGGAAGTCTCCGAGTTCGAGGCGCAACTGTCGGCCCATTGCGGCGCCGCGCATTCCGTCGCCTGCTCCTCGGGCACCGATGCGCTCGCGATGGTGCTGATGGCAAAGAACGTGCGCCCCGGACAGGCAATCTTCTGCCCGGCCTTTACCTTTGTGGCGACAGCCGAAGTGGTGGCCTGGCTCGGCGCCCATATCTGGTTTGTCGATGTGGATGCCGCCACCTTCAACATGGACCCGGCCTCGCTCGAAACGGCGATTGCGGAAGCCAAGGCTGCCGGTCATGAGCCGGTGGGCGTGATCCCCGTGGATCTGTTCGGCATTCCCGCCGATTACGATGCGATCTCGAAAATCGCCGCGCGCGAAGGCTTGTGGGTGCTTGGCGACGGGGCACAGGCCTATGGCGCGCGCTATCATAACCGCCGGGTCGGCACACTGGCCATGGCAACGGCAACAAGCTTCTTCCCGGCAAAGCCGCTTGGCGCCTATGGCGATGGCGGTGCCATCTTCACCGATGACGCGGAGCTGGCCGAAACCCTCAGATCGATCCTGTTTCACGGCAAGGGCACCAGCCAGTACGACAATGTCCGTATCGGCATGACCGGCCGGATCGACACCATGCAGGCAGCGGTCCTGATCGAGAAACTGGCGATTTTCGACGACGAGATCGAGGCGCGCAACCGGATCGCCGCGCGCTATTCGACCTTGCTTTCGGGCCATGTCGAAACCCCGCATGTGCCGGACGGGCTGCAATCGGTCTGGGCACAATACACCGTCAAGCTTCCCGCAGTCGCCGACCGGGCGGCGATCCAGTCGCAGATGAAGGACAAGGGCGTGCCGAGCGCTGTCTACTACGCCAAGCCGCTGCACCTTCAGGACGCCTACAGCCATCACGGCATTGCGGGCGGCACGCTGCCTGTGACAGACATGCTCTCGGGCTGTGTCCTCAGCCTGCCGATGCATCCCTATCTGGACGAGGAAACCCAGGACCGCGTGGTCGAGGCGCTGGTTGGAGCGCTGTAAGCCGTTCCTGTCGATCCCTTTTTGACGTCGGGAACACCTGCGACAGCCTGGCCTGATTGACGCAGATCGGACGGCTGCCATACTCCCGGACCTGAGGGAGAACGTGCATCATGTTCTATGTTGGCATCCTGGTGCTGCTTGCGGTTGCCGATCTCGTCGTTTTCTGGATCTGGACACGCTCGCTTGCCGCCAAGGCGGAGAAGACTGCGCCCCGGTTCGGAAGCGTGATCGCGGTCGAGGGCGGAAGCATCCACTATACCGATGTCGGTCCGCGCGGCGGCAAGGCAGTGGTGCTGATTCACGGCCTCGCCGGCAACATGCGCAACTTCGACTACGGCATGGTCGAGGATCTCAGCCGCGAGTTCCGGGTGATCACCATCGACCGACCCGGATCGGGCTATTCGACGCGCCAGTCGGATGACCTTGCAAGCATGCCCGAACAATCGGCGATGATCTGGGCGTTTCTCGACAAGCTCGGTGTCGAAAAGCCGGTTTTGGTGGGGCATTCGCTCGGCGGCGCCTTGTCGCTGGCCATGGCGATGGACAGAAAGGGCGCGACCGGCGCTTTGGCGTTACTGGCGCCGCTGACAGCCGTGATCCCGGAGCCGCCACCGGTTTTCAGGCAGTTGAGAATCGGATCGCCGACCATCCGGCGGATCATCGGCCACACCATTGCCGCGCCCGTCGCCCGGATGACCAGCAAGAAGGTTTTCAGGGAAGTGTTCGCGCCGGAAACGCCGCCTGAGGATTTCATAAGCCGGGGCGGCGGCATTCTCGGCATGCGGCCCAAGGCCTTCGTTACCGCGTCGGCCGATCTGAACGGCGTCCATGGCTCATTGGCCGCGCAGTGCGCGCGCTACCCGACCGATCTCGATGTGCCCGGAGGCATCCTGTTCGGCACGGACGACAATCTGCTCGCGCCCGAAATTCACGGCGAACCGATGCAGGCATTCGGGCTTGTTTTCGAGACCTTGCCCGGGCGCGGCCACATGATTCCGGTCACAGCGCCCGAGGCCTGTTCCGATTTTGTGAGGCGCATGGCGCAGCTTTCGGCCTGAGGCCGGGAGGCGGCCCCGAAGACATCACTTCTGCTGACGAAAATCCTGGTGGCAGGATTTGCAGGTGTTTCCAAGCCGGACAAAGGCGTTCTTCAGGTCCGAAGGGTCTTCAGCCAAAGCGGCCTGATCGGCAAGCGAACCGGCACGCACTTCCATCGTGGCGAACTGGTCACGGAAATCGTCCCACCGTGTCCATATGCGGGGACGCGCCTCGCTTGGCGGGGAGACAGACCCCTCGGGGAACAACGGCTCGAATCCGGATGCATGGTCCGCAATTTCGGCTGCCGACGCCTCCAGAATGGCCGGATCGAAGTCCACTTGTCCATTGAGCATGCGAGCGATGACTTTCATCTGCGAAGCGACTTCGCCCATCTTGTCCATACGCTGCTTGACGATACCAGTGGCGCCGCTGTGCGCAAAGGCAGCACTTGCGATACAGGAGACGAAAACAAGCGTTGCAATTGCCTTGCCGTGTTTCATCCACTTCCTCCCTTCTCTAGCCCGCGTCGCGCAACTGCTCGGCGGTTTGCAGGTCGACAGATACGAGCTGGCTTACGCCCTGCTCGGCCATGGTGACGCCGAACAGGCGGTTCATCCGGGCCATGGTGATCGGGTTGTGGGTGATGATGACAAACCGGGTTTCGGTCGACGCCGCCATTTCATCCATAAGGTTGCAGAAGCGCTCGACATTGTGGTCGTCGAGCGGGGCGTCGACCTCGTCGAGCACGCAGATCGGAGCCGGGTTGGTGAGGAACACCGCAAAGATCAGCGCCATGGCCGTGAGCGCCTGTTCGCCGCCGGACAAGAGTGTCATGGTCTGCGGCTTCTTGCCCGGCGGGCGGGCAAGGATTTCGAGGCCTGCTTCCAGCGGATCGTCGGATTCGATCAGTTGCAGTTCCGCCGTGCCGCCGCCGAAGAGATGTGTGAACAGCCGCTGGAACTGCTCGTTGACCACGTCGAATGCGACCAGCAGGCGTTCCCGGCCTTCCTTGTTGAGACTCTGGATCCCGGCGCGGAGCTTCTTGATTGCGTCGATGATGTCTTCACGCTCGGTGATGATGGTCTCAAGCCGCTCGGAAAGCTCCGCCTGTTCCTCCTCGGCGCGCAGATTGACCGCGCCCAGCCTTTCGCGCTCGATCTTGAGCCGCTCGAGGTTGCGCTCGACCTGCGCCGGGTCCGGCATCGGGGCGTCGGCGGCCAAGCCGGTCTGTCGCATGGCCAGATGCGGCTCGCAATTGAGCGCCTCGCGAATCCGCGCCTCGCCTTCCTCGCGGCGTTCCCGCGCAGCCATCAGGCGTTCCTCGGCGCGGCCCCGTGCCTCGCGCCCCTGTGAGAGATGACCGATCGCTTCGGTCGCCACCTTGTCGGCCTCACGCGAAACGGTCTCGGACTGCGTCAGAACGTCGGCGGCCTGCTGACGCCGCTTTTCTGCTTCGGACAGCTGGTGCATGAGTTCACGGCGGCGAACCGCAATTTCATCGGGCGCTTCGGCGATCTGGGTTGCCTCGGCCTCGGTTTCGGCGGCTCTTGACGTCAACGCCGCGAGATGGCTCTCGGCATTGGCGGCACGTTCGGTCCAGCTCGCCCGCTCGCCAGCGATGGCCTCAAGCCTGCGCGCGCGGGCCTGGTTCTCGCGCTCGAGTCCCTCGTGCGCTGCCCGGGCCTCGGCCAGCGCGCCGCGATCGGTGGCGACTTCAGCGTTCACCTGCGCCAGCGACGCATCAAGTGCCGACAGATCGGGGCAGGCCTTGAGGGAGGTCGTAGCCTCTTCCAACGCGCTCTCGGCCTCTGCGAGCTGTGCGCCGACCTGGGCGCGGGATTCTGTAAACACCGCGCGCCGGTTCGACAGCTCTCCCGAGGCGCGCTCGGCATGGGCCAGTTCGTCGCGCGCGCGGGAGAGGTTCTTGCCAGCATCGCGGATCAGCTCGCGGGCATCCCGGCCTTCTGCGACATGCTTAGCGACAGCGGCTTCACTTTCCTGCAACGCTGCCTCTGCGGCCCGCAACGCCTTGGTTGCCTCGACGGCCTCGGTATCGAGTTCCGCAAGCCGGTTCTTCTGCTCGAGCCGCATGGCTGCCGGTGTCGGCGCATCGGCGGAGGCAACATAGCCATCCCAGCGCAGCAGCGCGCCGTCACGGGTGACGAGCCGCTGCCCGGGCTTCAACGCCGCCTGCAAGGCCCGTCCGTGCTCGGCGTCGGCAACAAGCCCCACCTGTGCCAGACGCCGGGCGAGCTCGTCGGGCGCGCGCACATGGGTCGACAACGGCGTGACGCCATCCGGCAACGCCGGGTCATCGGATGCAGCCGCGATACGGGCCCAGTGCGCGGGTGCTGCAGGGTCGAGCGGAAGGTCGAGATCGTCGCCGAGCGCTGCGCCAAGGGCGGTCTCATAGCCGCGATCCACCTTGATCTTCTCAACGACCGGCGGAAACAGGTCCGATCCCTGCCCGGCATTGAGCATGCGCGAAATGGTCTTGGCCTCGGTCTCGATGGCATTGAGCCGGGCGCGCGCCTCGGTGACCGGCTGGCGTGCGCCGGCTTCGCTCTCACGGGCCGCTTCAAGCGCCGTCTCGATGCTCGCAAGCGCGGCTTCCGCGTCCCCCAGAGCCTTTTCGGCGATTTCGGTCTCCCGCCGCTTCGCCGCCGGGTCCGGCAGGCCGGCAATCCGTTCTGCGATGGCCGCGAGGTCGTTGTCCTGGCTGGAAATCTGCCGCTCGAGCTTCGCCTTGCGTTCGCCGGTTTCCCGGATCACCCGTTCAAGCTGGGTTCGTTCGGCTGCGGCCTCCGCGCGCTCGGCTGTCACGACGCCGAGCGATGTCTCTGTTTCGGCGAGCTTTGCACGGGCGGCCTCGAAAGCCTGCTTGAGAGCCTCCGATCGCTCGCCGCTGCCTTCGAGCGCTTCACGCAGTTCGGCTTCTTCCTGTGTCAGACGCTCCATCACGCCCGCATTGTCGGCGATCAGTCGCTGTTCGCGCTCGATGTCGGCCTTGAGCTGGGAGAGTCGGCGGTCGAGTTCCTGCCGGCGCTTCTCCAGCCTTTCTGCCTCTTCCTCGATCTGGGTCCGGGCAATCTGCAGCCGCTGCAGGGCCGCAGCCGCGGCCGCTTCGGCATCGCGAAGCTCAGGCAGCTTGTGTGCCGCTATCGCCTGCGACTTCGCGGCGTCCATCTGCGCCTGGGCGAGTTCGGCAACGCGCGATGTGGCCTGCGAGAGCGCGCTTTCGGCTTCGGCTTCCTGGGTCTTGGCAAGCGACCAACGCAGATGCAGAAGCGTGGCCTCGGCCTGGCGAACATCCGCAGACAGGATCTTGAAACGGTTGGCCTGACGCGCCTGGCGTTTCAGGCTTTCGACCTGGCTTTCAAGTTCCGAGGTGACATCGTCGAGCCGTTCGAGATTGCTTTCCGCGGCGCGCAGCCTGAGTTCGGCTTCATGGCGCCGCGAGTGCAGACCGGAGATCCCCGCAGCCTCTTCGAGCAGTTGCCGCCGCGCCTGGGGTTTGGCCTGGATCAGCTCACCGATACGGCCCTGACCGACCATCGAGGGCGACCGCGCGCCGGTTGACGCATCGGCGAAGAGCAGCTGCACATCCTTGGCGCGGGCTTCCTTGCCGTTGATGCGGTAGACCGACCCCGACTCCCGCTCTATGCGGCGGGTCACCTGGATCTCGTCGGAATTGTTGAAGGCGGCGGGGGCGGTCCGATCGGAATTGTCGAGATAAAGCCCGACCTCGGCGGTGTTTCGCGCCGGCCGGTTGCCGGAGCCAGAGAAGATCACGTCATCCATGCCGGACGCGCGCATGTTCTTGTAGGAGTTCTCGCCCATCACCCAGCGCATGGCTTCGACGAGATTGGACTTGCCGCAGCCGTTCGGGCCGACGACGCCGGTCAGACCGCGCTCAATATAGAACTCCGTCGGTTCGACGAAGGACTTGAAACCCAGAACGCGGAGCTTGGTAAACCTCATGGCCGGGACTCCCGGCCAGCCGCAATCATCCACATGACGCCGCGGCCCCGCAGGCGGTCCCGCGAGGCAGCATCATGCCCGGACTGCTCAGAGCAGCGGATCGATGATCGCAGACATGGTTTCAATCGACATGTTCCCAGGATAGCGCTTGCCGTTGATAATGAAACTTGGCGTCGACTGGATGCCAAACTCGTTTGCCGCCTTGGTCTTGACCGCATTCACATCGTCCAGAAGTTTCTGGTTCGTCAAGCAAGCTTCGAAGGACTCCTGTGTAAAACCGGCCAAACGGGCGATCTGGAGAAGCGCTTCGCGTCCGTCCGGCGCTGTCGCCCAGTTTCGCTGCTGCTTGAACAGCACGTCAACCATGGGGAAAAACTGGTTTTCGGGAGCACAGCGGGCCAGCATGATTGCGGCGGCGGCGCGGGGATCGAACGGAAACTCCCGGAGGATGAATCGAACCTTGCCGGTATCGACATATTTTTCGACCAGCGGCTTGAAGTTATCGGCGTGGAAGGAGGCACAATGCGGGCAGGTCATCGACATGTATTCGACAATCGTGACCGGCGCGTTTTCATCGCCGAGCGCCATTTCCTTGAGCGGACCGGGCTCAAGGACGGCCGCCATATCAACATCGCCATCGGCTGCCGGCGCCTGAACGGCCGGCGTGACCGGTGCGGCCGGCTGCTCTACAGCGGCTTCTTCCGTCCGGGTGGCCTCGGTTTCAGCCGTTTCGGTTGCAGCGGTGTCAGCCGGTGCGGCCGTTTCCGTCGTCCCGCTGGAAGCCGCGGGCTCATCGGAGGAGTCCGAGCAGCCTGCAAGTGTCAAAGCCAGGAGCGACACGGTCGCGGCAGCGGTCAGTCGGAACTTCGTACGGAACATCAAATTCACCTGTGCTAGATAGTACTGTTGGTTCGCTCTTGAGCGGAAACCGGCAGCCCTGTCGCCACCGGCGCGGGCTCCGGACCATTGTCTTCGGTCGTTGGCTCTTTTCCTATAACGTCAAATGTGGCCAAACAAGAGCGCGTGCTTCACGCAGGCGTGATGACGGCCCGACCGCCGCGCCTACTTCGCCGCCGCAGGTGCCCGCTATTTGCGCCGGGCGCCGATGACGCCGGCCCCGAGCCTTTCGAGCGCTTCGCGCAGTTTGGGATCATCCACGTCGGCGAGCATGTCATTGAGACGGCGCTTTTCGAGAGTATCCAGCGGGCGTCTGGGTGGCTTCTGGCTGGGCGCGTGAATGGCTTTCTGAACGATGCGGACTTCGCAGATCGCCTGGAACCCGAAGAAACTGTTGACCCGGGAGATCAGTTCGGCCTGCTGATGCATCAAGAACAGGGCCCGCGCGCCCTCGCAGGCGACGGTCAGCACGCCGGGGGAAAAACCGCCCCCGGTCTCGGTGAGGCTATCCTGCCGCGGCCAGCGGATCCGCTCGGGCCGGGAGCAGCCGGCAAACTGTTCGCCCGCAATGTCGTCCCAGGATCCGAGAAGCATGGTGTTGATGCCCGCCCGACGCGCCAGAATCGGGTCGATCAGACCGTTGGCGATCTCGGCGATCTGGACGCTGCCTTTGCGTGTAAAGGGTTTTGCCACCGCAAACTTCTCCGAGGTGAGACGGCTCAGCCCCGCGATGCATGCGGGAAAAGCGGGTCAGGCGGATTGCGTCCGGCGTCTGACCGGGACATGATCGCGCACGAGCGAACCGCCAAAGCGCGACACCATTCCTAGCCTCCCAAGAGCCCGATGTCACCTGCCCCGACCGCATCCCTGCCGACAAACCGGCGCATCGCGGCACCGCTGCTTGCCTGGTACGACCGGCATGCCCGGGCGCTGCCCTGGCGTGTGAGCCCATCAGACCGGCGCAAGGGCGTGCGGCCCGACCCCTACCATGTCTGGCTTTCCGAGATCATGCTGCAGCAGACCACGGTGCGGGCGGTCAAATCCTATTTCGATGCTTTTGTCAGCCGCTGGCCGGCGGTCACGGATCTTGCCGCGGCCGAAACCGATGAGGTGATGAAAGCCTGGGCGGGCCTCGGCTACTATTCCCGTGCGCGCAATCTCAAGAAATGCGCGGACCACGTGGCCGGTGAACTTGGCGGCGCCTTTCCCGAAACCGAAGACGGACTGCGCGCCTTGCCGGGGATAGGACCCTACACGGCAGCGGCAATCGCGGCGATCGCCTTCAATGTTCCGGCCGCGGTGGTCGACGGCAATATCGAACGCGTCTTCAGCCGTCTGCACGAAATCGAGACGCCCCTGCCCGCCGCCAAATCCGAGATAGGAAAGCTTGTCGGGACCCAAACGCCGGATGACCGGCCCGGCGATTTCGCGCAGGCGCTGATGGATCTGGGCGCGACCATCTGCACTCCAAAACGCCCGGCCTGCGCGCTGTGCCCGCTTGAGGACCTGTGCGAAGCGAGGGTATCGGGTCTTCAGGAGAACTATCCCGTCAAGGCAGCGAAGAAGGCCAAGCCGGTGCGCAAGGGCGCGGCTTTTGTGGCCGAGCGCAAGGACGGTGCGGTGCTTCTGGTCAAGCGTCCCGACAAAGGGCTTCTCGGCGGCATGGCGGGGCTTCCCACCACAAACTGGACAGTGCGCGGCGACGGTGAAACCGGCCCGGGCGCGGCACCCTTTGACGCAGAGTGGCGACCGACAGGCGTCATATCTCACGTGTTTACACATTTTGAATTGCGACTCGAGGTGTTTCATGCGGTTGTCACCGGGCGGGAGGAGTATCCCGGCTGGTGGAGTTCACGCGATTCGCTGGCCGGGGAAGCCCTGCCGACCGTGATGAAGAAGGCGCTCGCGAGCGCCTTTCCCGATAGATTTTAAGTGATTTGAGAGAAGGCCGAGCATGAGCGAGACCAAACCCGTTATCCGGCATGTCGTTTTCGACATCGGCAAGGTGCTGATCCATTACGATCCGCATATTCCCTACAGCCGGCTGATCCCGGATGAGGCTGAGCGCAACGCCTTCTTCGAGACCGTCTGCACCCATGAATGGAATCTCGAGCAAGACCGCGGCCGCAGCTGGGAAGAGGCGGAGGCCCTGCTCATTGCCGAGTATCCGGACAAGGAGGCGCTGATCCGCGCCTTCCGCAAGCACTGGCACGAGATGGTCAGCCACGCCTATGACGAAAGCGTCGACATCATGCTCGACCTGGTCCAGCAGGGGCGCGACGTCACAATGCTCACCAATTTCGCAGCCGACACGTTCCGTCAGGCCCAGGAGATATTCCCCTTCCTCAAGGTGCCGCGCGGAGTGACGGTTTCGGGAGACATCGGACTGATCAAGCCGGATCGCGCGATCTACGAAACGCACGTCAAGAGCTTCGATCTGGACCCCGCTGGCAGCCTGTTCATCGACGACAGCCAGAAGAACGTCGACGGCGCCATTGCGGCTGGCTGGAATTCGGTGCTGTTCACCGATCCCGCGACTTTGCGCGAAGACTTGCGCAGATTCGACATACGCTGAGCTCGGCTTTCGAAGCAGAACAACAAACGCCCGGAATGTCGAGAGACATTCCGGGCGCTTCATCGCAGCGGTGACTGAAGGTACTTGACTCCCGCCGGATTCCTTAGCGGACCTATCAGCCGGCGCGCGCCATCTCCTTGCGGATTTCGGCGCGGTAATCGTCAATCAGCTTGAGGCCGTCGGGCGTATCGAGATGCCAGAAGGTCCAGCCGTTGCAGGCGTCAAAGCCCTGAACATGCGCACCGATCTTGTGGATCGACCCGGCCTGACCACCTGCGGCAAGCGTGCCGTCGGCCCGCACGATCGCCTGGTGCCTGCGCCTGGAATCAACCAGCACATCACCCGGCTTGACGTGCCCGGCCTCGATCAGGACGTTGAACGCGACCCGCGGCTCGGCGCGCTTGCCGGTCATGACCGTGAGTTCGTTCTTGCCCAGCGGCTCGACCGCATCGATACGGGCGCGGGCTGCATCGATGTAATCCTGTTCGCGCTCGATGCCGACGAAATGGCGACCGAGACGGCGGGCCACGGCACCTGTGGTGCCGGAGCCGAAGAAGGGATCGAGCACGACGTCGCCCGGCTTCGAGGAGGCCATCAGCACCCGGGCGAGCAACGCTTCGGGCTTCTGGGTCGGATGCACCTTCTTGCCGTCATCGCCCTTCAGACGCTCGGCGCCGGTGCAGATCGGAAACAGCCAGTCCGAGCGCATCTGCACATCGTCATTGGCTGCCTTCATGGCTTCGTAATTGAAGGTGTAGCTCTTGGCGTTCTGATCGCGCGACGCCCAGATCATGGTCTCGTGGGCGTTCTGAAAACGTCGGCCACGAAAATTCGGCATCGGGTTGGTCTTGCGCCAGACGATATCGTTGAGCAGCCAGAAGCCCAAATCCTGAAGCTGGGAGCCGACCCGGAAGATGTTGTGGTAGGAGCCGATCACCCAGATCGTGCCGTTGGGCTTGAGAACGCGGCGGCAGGCCAGCAGCCAGGCTCGGGTGAAGGCATCATAGGCGGCAAAGCTTTCGAACTGGTCCCAGTGATCATTGACCGCATCGACCACCGACTGGTCGGGACGCGCCAGATCGCCTCCGAGCTGCAGATTGTAGGGCGGGTCTGCGAAGATGACGTCGACCGAATTGGCGGGAAGCGCTTCAAGAGCGGCAACGCAATCACCCTTGATGATGGTGTCGAGCCAGGTTTGGCGCGCGGCGGTGACTGCGGGGATTTCGGCATGCGAAACGGAACGGGCCATGGGATACTCACATTACAAAGACGCAACAACTGATCCTCATGGTTACCGAACAGGGTAAACATCCGGTGAATGGCGCAAAGACCCCGCCCGGATCGCGCCAATGGAAGGCAAACATGCCGCGCGCTTGCCGTTGATCCCGGCATGCTGTAGGTCCCTTCGCGAACTCCAACCCTCCCCCGCATCTTCCAGACAGGAACATTCTCATGGCCGGTTTCGAGCTTGTTATCTTCGATTGCGACGGCGTTCTGGTCGACAGCGAAATCATTGCGGCCGAGGTGGAATCGGCGCTTCTGACCGAGGCGGGCTATGAAATCACGCCTGAGGAGATGGCCGAGCGCTATGCCGGGCTGACCTGGAAGGACATCCTGCTCGAAGTGGAGCGGGAATCGAGCATACCGCTGTCAGCATCGCTGCTTGATGCTGCGGAAGCGGCTCTCGACAAGAAGCTGGGCCGGGAGGTGCGCGCCATAGACGGTGTGGGAGCGGCGATCAGCCGGATACCGGGACCAAGGTGCATCTGCTCGAATTCGTCTGCGCACCGGCTCGCGGCGATGCTCAAGCGGACGGGACTCGATCTGGCCTTTGCCAACCATGTGTACTCCGCCAAGGATGTGGGCGAAGGCCGAACCAAACCCGCGCCGGATGTCTTCCTGCACGGTGCGAGCCAGTTCGACGCCGATCCGGCCAATGTGCTGGTGATCGAGGATTCGGTTCACGGCGTAGAAGGTGCCCGGGCGGCCGGGATGCGGGTCATCGGTTTTACCGGAGGATCGCACACCTATCCCGGTCATGCCGACAAGCTGACCGAAGCCGGCGCAGAGACCGTCATCGCCCGAATGGCCGACCTGCCGGCCACTGTGGCGGCACTGGCCGAATGGTCCGAACTGGACTGAAACCGACCAGGTTCCTTCGCGCCGGTGGATAAGGCCCGGAGAGAACCCGGGCGATCAGCCAATCAGGGTGTATTGTAGGGGCCGGGATCAAATCCGATAAGGATCTTCGCGGAGCGTGACGCGCTCGCGGGGAATGTGACGGCCGCGTTGGTGAAGACGAACTGCGTCGTCGGCTGGTTTTCCGGCAGGAACACAGGCTGTTTCTGCAACTCGGAATAAAGTACATTCTCACCGTCTATAACGGCGACGCGGACCGGAATATCGACCTGCCCGGCCTTGCCGGCAGGGCCGGCCACAACACGGCCCGAAGCGACCACGGTGGCCGTTATCTGGCCGCCATTGACCACGCACTGGCGTGTCGTATCGGCAATCGAGGCCTGATGGATGATCTTCGAAGGATCGCCGTCCCCGCCCTTTTCATAGGTGCGGTAGAATGCGGTTCCCTCGCGCAGTTCGACCGCTGGACATGCGCCCTGCACCACCGCTGCATTCGTAGCCGGATCTATGGCCTGCTGCTGTGGGCTTGCGCCCGAATTAAGAATGGCGCCGGGGTCGGCAGACGTGCAGCCCGCAATCAGGGCTGCTGCGAACAAGGCCGGGACAAAACGCACCTTACTGTATGACACCATAAACCTACCTTCATCTGCATCGAGAGCATGCGCGTGGTCTGCAGCCCCTATATGGCCTTTGCATGACAAGCGCCCATGGTCTATATCAGCCGCGCGGCGAAAAATCGACCGGCGTTATCTCACCTCACGCTATCGGCGTCCACCACCGGAGACCATGTCTGTGGACTATATTTCGACACGGGGCGAAGCGCCCGCACTTGGCTTCAGCGACGCCCTTCTGGCGGGCCTGGCGCGCGATGGCGGGCTTTACGTTCCAGCCACATGGCCTGAATTCTCGCGCAAGGACATCCGCGCCATGCGCGGCCAAAGCTACCAGGAAATCGCATTCCGCGTGATTTCGCCCTTCGCCGAAGGCCACATCGAACCCGAAGCGCTTCGCGCGATGATCGACGAGGCGTACGCGACCTTCCGTCACCCCGCAGTGGTTCCACTGGTGCAAAGTGGAGCGAACGCCTTCGTGCTCGAGCTGTTTCACGGCCCGACGCTGGCCTTCAAGGACGTGGCGATGCAACTGATCGCCCGGCTGATGGATCATGTGCTGGCCGAACGCGACGAACGCGCGACCATTGTCGGAGCAACCTCGGGCGACACCGGCGGCGCGGCCATCGACGCTTTCGCCGGACGCGACCGCACCGACATCTTCATCCTTTTCCCGGAAGGCCGCGTGTCGCCGGTGCAGCAGCGGCAAATGACCACATCCGCCGCCGCCAACGTTCACGCGGTGGCCATCAAGGGAAATTTCGACGACTGCCAGGACATGGTCAAGGCCATGTTCAACCATGTCTCGTTTCGCGACCGGGTGCGGCTCTCGGGCGTCAATTCGATCAACTGGGCGCGGATCATGGCCCAGATCGTCTATTACTTCACCGCCGCTGTTTCGCTCGGCGCGCCCGACCGGAAGATCTCGTTTACGGTTCCGACCGGCAATTTCGGCGACATCTTCGCTGGCTATTGCGCCAAGCGCATGGGGCTTCCGATCGACAAGCTGGTGGTTGCGACCAACGAAAACGACATCCTGGCCAGAACGATGCGGACGGGGCGCTATGAAATGCGCGGCGTCACACCGACCACCTCGCCCTCGATGGACATCCAGATTTCGTCGAATTTCGAACGGCTGCTCTTCGACGCCAACGACCGGGACGCCGGAGCTGTCCGCCAGGCCATGTCGGGGCTCAAGCAGTCCGGCGCCTTCGACATTGCGCCCGAGGCGCTCAAGACAATCCGCAAGGAGTTTCGCGCCGGACGGGCGAGCGAACGCCAGGTCAAGGCGACAATCCGCGATGTGCAGGCTGAAACCGGTTATGTGCTCGACCCGCACACAGCCGTCGGCGTGTTTGTCGCAGACAAGATGATGAAGCCGAGAGCGCTGATGGTGACGCTGGCGACAGCGCATCCGGCAAAGTTCCCCGATGCCGTAAAACAGGCCTGCGGTATTGACCCGGCGCTTCCGGCGTGGCTCTCTGACCTGATGCAACGGGAGGAGCGGTTCAGCGTATTGCCCAACGAGCAGGAAGAGGTCGAATCCCATATCCTGACACACACGCGGGCGACCCAATGAGCCGCGGAAAGTGACAGTATGAAAGTCAATACAACCAGTCTCGCAAATGGCGTGACCGTCGTGACTGAAACCATGGCCCATCTGGAGAGCGTCGCGCTCGGGGTCTGGGTCAAATCCGGGTCCCGGGATGAAACGGCGGATGAACACGGGATCGCGCATCTGCTTGAGCACATGGCTTTCAAGGGCACCCGCAAGCGCAGCGCCCGCCAGATTGCCGAGGAAATCGAGAATGTCGGCGGCGAACTCAACGCTGCCACCTCGACGGAAACCACGGCCTATTACGCCCGGGTTCTCAAGGACAATGTGCCGCTCGCCATCGACATCCTGCACGACATCCTGACGGATTCTGTTTTCGACGAAGGCGAGCTGACACGCGAAAAGCACGTGATACTTCAGGAAATCGGTGCGGCCAACGACACCCCGGACGATGTGGTCTATGACCGTTTCGCCGAAGCGGCATTCCGCGATCAGACCATCGGCCGTCCGATTCTCGGCACCAAGGAAACCGTCAAATCCTTCACCCCGGAACAGATCCGGAGTTACCTGGCGCGGCACTACACCGGCGACCGAATTGTGGTTGTCGCCGCCGGCGCGGTCGACCATGACGCTTTCGTCAAGCTGGTCGACGAACGTTTCGGCAAGTCGATCAAGCCGACGGGCAAGCAACTGCGCGAGATTCCGGAAGCCCGTTACACCGGCGGTGACTACCGGGAAAACCGCGACCTGATGGACGCCCAGGTGCTGATCGGCTTCGAAGGCCGGGCCTATCAGGTGCGCGACTTCTACTGTTCGCAACTGCTGGCCAATATTCTGGGCGGCGGCATGTCGTCGCGCCTCTTTCAGGAGGTCCGCGAAAAGCGGGGGCTTTGCTACTCGGTCTACGCCTTCCACTGGGGCTTTTCGGATTCGGGCCTGTTCGGCGTTCACGCTGCCACGGGCTCGGAAGACCTCGAGGAACTGGTTCCGGTGATCTTTTCGGAACTCGGAAAGGCAGCCGACGGCGTGGACCAGCAGGAAATCAACCGGTCGCGCGCGCAGGTGCGCTCCGGTCTGCTGATGGCTCAGGAAAGTCCCGCAGCGCGTGCCAGCCAGATCGCACGGCAGATGCTGCTGTTCGGCCGGCCGGTCAGCAACACCGAACTGATGGAGCGGCTGGAAAACATCACGCCCGAACGTCTTTCGGATCTGGCGCAGCGGCTGTTCTTCGACACACCGATCACGGTCTCGGCCATCGGTCCGGTCGACAATCTTCTCGCGGCCAAGGATATGGCGCTTTCGCTCTCGCATAATGGCGGACGATCCGCAGCGGCGGAATAAACCGGCGGGGACGATGGGCCATGGCTTCGCCGGTGTTTCGTTTCCGCAACCGGAGCCAGGCATCGTTCCGTCTCGATGGCGAGCGGACATTCCTGCGCTATCCGGTGGTCGGCGACCATTCGGAATGGAGCCGCCTGCGCGAGGCTAGCCGGGCCTTTCTTGAACCATGGGAGCCGCGCTGGACCCATGACGATCTGACGCGGTCGGCGTTCAAGTACCGGATCCAGCGCTACGATGCAGACCGGGCCGCCGGCCACGCCCTGCCTCTCTTCGTCTGCCTGCAGTCGTCCGGACGGCTTGTCGGCGGGGTCACACTGGGCGCAATCCGTCGCGGCGTGGCCGAAACCTGCACGCTGGGCTACTGGATGGGCGAAGAGCATGCCGGCAAGGGATTGATGCGCGATGCGATCGGCGCCCTCCTTCCCCATGTGTTTGACGGCATGAGGTTGCACCGGATCGAGGCGGCCTGTATTCCGGACAACACGAGGAGCCAGCGCCTCCTTGAAAATGTCGGGTTCCGGCGCGAGGGATACTTGAACGGCTATCTGAAAATCAACGGTGCCTGGCGTGATCATCTGCTTTATGCGCTGATTGCCGAGGACTGGCACGCGATGCGCAAGAAAAGTTCCGGATCCGGCGGATGACAGGCATGCATGGTATCAATCTGACCGGGCGCGACGGCGCGTCAGCGGCTGATCGCAGTCCGGCAGCGCGTAGGCTCGCGGAGCGGCACAGCGCGCCCGCAATGCGATTTGCCGCCATGCTGGTATCGACAGGCCTTTTCGCAATCCTGCTCTTGTTTGCAACCGTCCTGCCCTCGCTTGCCGTCGAACCGGTCAAGATCGGAAGGGACGACACCGCGCTCGACCTGACCGCGACCACGGAGATCTACCGGCAGCGCGGAGACGCCTTCCAGATTTCCACCGCCGCCGGCGCCGATGGGATCGTTCGCCGTATCGAGGTGCGAGCCAACTCGCCGCAGCACTCTGGCGATTGGGCGGTGTTCGCGCTGGCCAATGTCACCGACGAGCAGATCGACAGGCTGATCGTCGCACCGCATTTCCGGCTGGTCGCCTCGGGCATGCTGTGGCCCGACCTCGGCTCATCGCGCATCTTGAGCATCACGCCGAGCGAGGGCTTCGCGCTTGACCGGGTGCCGAGCAGCGAGGACGACGTGTTCCGCATCACGCTCAACCCGGGCACTGTGATCACCTTCGTCGCCGAGCTGGCGTCGCCGGAACTGCCCCAGATCTACCTCTGGGAGCCCGAGGCCTACAAGGACACGGTCAACGCCTACACGCTCTACCGCGGAATCGTCCTCGGGATCGCCGGCCTTCTGGCGGTGTTTCTCACCATTCTGTTCGTGGTCAAGGGAACCTCCATGCTTCCCGCAACCGCGGCGCTCGCCTGGGCGGTGCTGGCCTATGTGTCGGTGGACTTCGGCTTTCTTTCAAAGCTGATCCTCGTCACCCCGGGCGATGAGCGGGTCTGGCGCGCAGGCACCGAGGTGCTGCTGGCGACGGGACTTGTGGTGTTCCTGTTCACCTATCTCAATCTCAACCGTTGGCACTCCAACCTTTCCTATGTGACGGTGGCATGGATTCTGGGACTTGGCGCGCTGTTCGCGGTGGCGATCTACGATCCGCCGGTGGCCGCGGGAATCGCACGGATTTCCTTCGCCGCAACCGCGATCGCCGGTGTTGCGCTGATCGCCTATCTGGGATTCAACCGCTATGACCGGGCGGTGATGCTGATCCCGACCTGGGCGCTGATCCTGTGCTGGCTGTTCGGCGCATGGGTCACGGTGACCGGGCAACTCGCAAACGACATCGTTCAGCCCGCGCTTGGCGGCGGCCTCGTGCTCATCGTCCTCCTGATGGGATTTACGGTGATGCAGCACGCCTTTGCCGGCGGCGCTTATCATCAGGGGCTTTTTTCGGACATGGAGCGCCAGGCAATGGCGCTCGCCGGATCCGGCGACACGGTCTGGGATTGGGACGTGACCCGCGACCGCGTGGTCACCTCACCGGACCTTTCGCCGCAACTGGGGCTCTCTCCCGGAGCTTTGGCGGGCCCCGCACGCAACTGGCTGCCGCGTATTCATGCCGATGACCGCGACCGGTTCCGCACCACGCTCGACGTTCTGCTCGAACATCGCAAGGGCCGCCTCAACCATCAATTCCGCATGCGCGCAGAAGACGGCCATTACCACTGGATGGCGCTCAGGGCGCGTCCGGTTATCGGCTCCAACGGCGAAGTCATCCGCTGTGTCGGCACCATCATCGACGTGACCGAACAGAAGACCTCAGAAGACCGGCTGCTGCACGATGCCGTGCACGACAATCTGACCGGACTGCCAAACCGGCAATTGTTCGTCGACCGGCTGCAGACGATGATCCGCATGGCGGAGCAGAACCCCGAAGTAAGGCCCAGCGTCTTCATGATCGACCTTGACCGGTTCAAGAAGGTCAATGACAAGCTCGGCATGTCCGTGGGCGACACGATCCTTCTGGCGCTCACACGGCGGCTGAAGAGACTGCTCAAGCCGCAGGATACGCTGGCGCGGATTTCAGGCGACCAGTTCGGCCTCGTTCTGGTTTCGGAACAGGACGCCGTAAAAGTCGCCGCGCTGGCCGAGGCAATCTCGAAGGCCATCGCCGCGCCGATCGATTTCGCCGGACAGGACATCCGGCTGACCGCCTCGATCGGCCTTGTCACCTGGGTTGAAAGCAACGCCCAGCCGGAGGATTTGATCAAGGATGCGGAGCTGGCGATGTACCAGGCAAAGCGGTTCGGCGGCGACCGGATCGAGCCGTTCCGTCCGGCCTTCCGCACCGTGGGCTCCGACCGTCAGCGGCTTGAAAGCGATCTCAGGCGGGCGCTCGAGCGCAAGGAACTGACGCTGGTCTATCAGCCGATCGTCGAGCTCAAGGATGCCGAGATTGCAGGTTTCGAAGCGCTGCTGCGCTGGGAAGACCCCAAGCGCGGCACTGTTCCGCCGTCCGAGTTCGTCCCGGTGGCCGAGGCGTCGGATCTGATCCTTGAGATGGGGATGTATTCGCTCAAGCGGGCTGCCGACGATCTGGCGACATGGCAGGAGACTGTCGGCGACGTGCCCGTGTTCATGTCCGTGAACCTGTCCAGCGCGCAATTGCTCAAGAGCGATCTGTGCAATGACGTGATCAAGGCGATCTCCGCATCCCGCTGCGATCCGGCCCAGTTCAGGCTGGAACTGACCGAAACGCTCGTTATGCACAATCCGCAGCAGGCCCTGATGACGCTGTCACGGCTTTCCCAGGCTGGCATCGGCCTGACGCTCGATGATTTCGGCACGGGCCATTCCTCGCTTGCCTACCTGACGCGGTTTCCGTTCAAGACCATCAAGATCGACAAATCCCTGGTGGTCGACCAGTCGGACAAGGGCGATATCCTGATCCGGTCGATCGTCAATCTGGCCAAGCAGCTCGACATGCGCGTCGTTGCCGAAGGCGTTTCGTCGGAGGACGACGCTATCAAACTGTCGGAAATGGGCTGCGACTACGGCCAGAGTTTCCTCTTCGGACCACCGATCGGCGCTGAATCTGTTCAGAAGCTGCTGAAGGAACGGTTTCCCGTCGCCAAACCAAACTGAGGCTGCATGAAAAGCGGCCCGATGGGCGATGGGCGGGTCAGAGCTGCCCTCGGATCATCAGGCGTGGCCTGCCTCCATCGAAAGCATGGCCGGGCTGACGCCCATATGATTGAGCACGCGTTCGTATTTCGAAGAATGGTCCCGGTCGAACACGATCTCGTCCCTTGCCGGGCAGCTCAGCCAGGCATTGGCGGCAATCTCGGCTTCGAGCTGCCCGGGCGCCCAGCCGGCATAGCCGAGCAGCATCACGCCGCGTTCAGGGCCGCAACCGTCCTTGATGGCTCGCAGGATGTCGACGGTTGCCGTCAGGCACAGATCATCGTTCACCGGCATGGTCGATTCACTCATGTAGTCATCCGAATGCAGCACGAAGCCGCGACCGGTGTCGACCGGCCCGCCGAACTGGATCGGGAAATCACGCGCGCATTCGCTCATCCCGACCTTGCGGCTCGCGTCTGCCTTGCGCCGCGCCTGACTGTCGAGATCAAGGTTTTCGAGAAGCTCCTCGAAGCCCAACGGCTGCGGACGGTTGAGAATGAATCCCATCGCCCCATCGTCGGAATGCGCACACACGAAGATGACCGAGCGCTCGAAGCGCTCGTCGTTCATTCCCGGCATGGCCACAAGGAAATGCCCATCGAGACATCCCCGTTTCCGCCGGGAGAGGTGATCTTCAATCCCTAGCATGAGAAGAAGCCTAACAAGTTTTCGGGGTTTTGAAAGGCCCCATCCGCAGATCGCCCCTCAATGATACGCAAGGTCCCGACCGGTCACGGAAAAATGACGGTGCGGGAACCGGATTTATTGGATTTGGAAACCCCTCATCCGCTAGAGAGGTGTCATGACATCGCTCACATTTTCCCTTTCTGCCCTCATGCGGGCTTGTAAACGCCTTTGTCTGAACAGCCTCGTCCTGGGGCTCGCAGTTGGCGCTGCGGTCACGCAGGCTGCCGCGCTCGAGAGCGACTGGGCTGAAACCGAGGGCGGGCGCATGCGGCTAGTCGTCGATCCGGAACCACGCGCAGACGGTTCGATCATGGCGGTTCTCGATGTTGATCTGGAGCCAGGATGGAAGACGTACTGGCGCGAACCGGGCAGCGCCGGAATTCCGCCGACGCTCGACTTTTCGCACAGTCTCGGTGTGGCGATGGACGAGTTGATGTTTCCCCCGCCGGTGCGGGTCGATGACGGTTATTCGATCTGGGCGGGATACACCGCGCCGGTGCGGTTTCCCATATCGCTGAAAGTCACCGGATCCGGAACGCTCGAAATCCGCGCACTCGCCTTCATCGGGATTTGCGAGAAGATCTGTGTTCCGTTCCAGGCGGAGCTGGCCGTCGATATTCCGGCGGCCATGACCGGATCGGATCACGCGACGGCAATCGTGAACGAGGCGATGGCCTCCCTCCCCCAGGCTCAGACCGAGGATTTCCGTTTCACCGACTTTCACATCGATCCCGAGCGGATGCAGATGACTGTCAGCGTCGCGCTGCCCGCCTTCCGGCCTGCGGGAACGGAACCGGCTCTCTTCCTCTCCGGACCGCCGGGTTCGGCCTTTGGAGTCCCCGAACTGTTGGCCGACGCCGATGGGGTGGCGCGCTGGCAGGTCCGGATCAAGCGTTTGCCGGACAATGGCGGGGACCTCAATCTCTCCGACGTGGAGGCGGTGGTCACCTTCGGCAGGCGTTCCATGGCAGCCACTCTCGGCAAACCGGACGGTTCGCAGAATTGACCAGGCGGCTGCGAATAAATCCCGCCACGACCTCGAAATCCGACCGCGCTGCACCTATCTTCCGGGTCTACCAAAGGCCAGCACAGGGAGCGCCAAAATGACGATTTCAGTAGGAGACACATTGCCGGAAGCGACTTTCAAGGAAACGACTTCCGATGGCATGAGCGAAGTGAAAAGCGGCGATCTCTTCGCCGGCAAGAAGGTCGTGGTCTTTGCGGTCCCCGGGGCCTTCACGCCAACCTGCCACCTCAATCACCTGCCCGGCTATCTCGAAAACCGCGACGCGATCCTTTCCAAGGGCGTCGACGATATCGCGGTCATTTCCGTCAACGATGCTTTCGTGATGGCTGCCTGGGAGAAGGCGACCAACGGCGCGGGCAAGATCCGCTATCTCTCGGACTGGGATGCGAGCTTCACCAAGGCGATCGGCATGGACACGGACCTGTCTGCCGGCACGCTCGGCACCCGTTCCAAGCGTTATTCGATGATTGTGGAGGACGGCAAGGTCACCGCCCTCAATGTCGAGGATACGCCGGGTGAGGCAGTGACCTCGGGCGCGCAGAAAATGCTCGAACAGCTCTGAGCAGCCTGCGGAACCGGACTTATTCAGCGGCGCTCCTTCGGGGCGCCGTTTTGCCTTTGTAGGGCTCCATCCCGGCGCGGGCCAATTCGTCCGCGCGCTCATTCTCAGGATGGCCGGCGTGACCCTTGACCCAATGCCAGTTCACCTTGTGGGCCTTGCGCGCCTCTTCCAGGCGCTGCCACAGTTCGGCGTTCTTGACCGGCTTCTTCGCAGCCGTCTTCCAGCCGTTCTTCTTCCACCCGTGGATCCACTTCGAGATCCCGTCCATGACGTATTTGCTGTCGGTGTAGAGGTCGACCTCGCAAGCCCCCTTGAGCGCGCTCAGAGCCTCAATGGCGGCCATCAGTTCCATGCGGTTGTTTGTTGTGCCGGCCTCGCCGCCGGACATTTCCTTTACGGTTTCGCCGTAGCGCAGGATGGCGCCCCAGCCGCCAGGTCCCGGATTGCCCGAGCAGGCGCCATCGGTGAAGATCTCGACCCGCTTCACGAAACCGTATCCCTGTCACGCAACCCGTATTCGGCGCCCGAGCCAATCTGATTGTGAAAGCGCAATTTGCGCAAATACTCGATCGGATCCTTCTTGACCACGAGAGCTCCTTCCGGCGTCATCAGCCAATCATAGAGGCGTGTAAGGAAAAACCGCAGCGCAGCGCCTCTCGAAAGCACCGGTAGCGCCCGGACTTCATCGGGCTCCAGACGGCGCACCGACTGGTAGCCCTCGAGCAGGGCCATGCCCTTTGTGAGATTGAAGGCGCCATCCGCCTCGAAACACCACGCGTTGAGACAGATGGCCACGTCGTAGGCGAGAAAATCGTTGCAGGCGAAATAGAAGTCGATGAGACCCGAGAGCCTATCCTCGATGAAAAAGACGTTGTCGGGGAAGAGATCGGCATGGATGACGCCTTCGGGGAGAGATTTGGGCCACCCGCCTTCCAGAGTTTCAAGCTCGCGGTCGATTTCGTCCTTCAATCCGGGCATTACCTCATCGGCGCGACCGCGGGCACCCTCCCAGAGCGGACGCCAGTTTTCGACGGTGAGCGCATTTTCTCGCCGTATCGAAAAGTCCTGTCCCGCGACATGCATCTCTGCCATGGCGCGGCCCACTTCACGGCAATGGAGCGGCTGCGGCTTCCTGAGCCACGCGCCGTCGAGAAACGAGACCATGGCGGCCGGACGTCCGGCGAGTTCGCCGAGGCTTTCCCCATCACGGCGCGGGATCGGCAAGGGGCAACTCAACCCCTTCTGCGAAAGGTGATCCATCAATCCGAGAAAGAAGGGGAGATCACCGGCAGCGACGCGTTTCTCGTAAAGCGTGAGGATGAAGAAGCCCGAGGTCGTCTTGAGCAGAAAATTGGAATTCTCCACGCCCTCGGCAATCCCCTTGCACGACAGCAGCGTTCCGACGTCATATTCCTCCAGGAACGCCTTGAGCTGGTCTTCGCCCACATCGGTATAGACAGCCATGCTCAGCGCGCTCCGTTGACGAAGGCCATGTCGGCCGCGGTGAGCTCGACGTCGCGAAGTTCCCGGTTCACCAGAAAGTTCTCTGTTTCCTTGACCGTCTCCGCCAGTTCGATTGTGGCGTCGAACTTCGCCTTGAAGGCCTCGATGATTTCGTCAACCACGACTTCGGGCGCGGACGCCCCGGCTGACAGTCCGAGCACCCCGATGTCGCCGACCTGATCCCAATCGATCTCGTGGGCGCGCTGAAGCAGGATGGACTGCTTGGCGCCGGCCTTCAGCGCAACTTCGACGAGACGCTTCGAGTTCGACGAATTCGGCGCGCCGACCACCACGAACAGATCGCAGCCGGGGGCCGCCTGCTTGACCGCATCCTGACGGTTTGTGGTGGCGTAACAGATCGATTCCGCCGCCGGCGCGGTGATCTCCGGGAACTTCTCGGTCAGGCGCGCAATCACGTCCGCGGTATCATCGACCGACAGCGTGGTCTGGGTGACAAACCCGAGGGCTGCGGGATCCTCCGGCTCGAAGGCGTCGACATCTGCGACGGTCTCGACCAGGGTCACCGCACCGGGCGGCAACTGCCCCATGGTACCGATCACCTCGGGGTGCCCCTTGTGGCCGATCAGAACGACATGGCGACCGAGCCGTTCATGCCGCATGGCCTGCTTGTGGACCTTGGACACCAGCGGGCATGTCGCATCGAGAAAAAACAGGTTGCGTGCTTCCGCATCGGCGGGAACCGATTTGGGAACGCCATGGGCGGAAAAGATCACCGGCTGGCCGTGATGCTCTGCGGGGATCTCGTCGAGTTCCTCGACAAAGACTGCGCCAAGCGCTTCAAGCCCCTCGACCACGAAGCGGTTGTGCACGATCTCGTGGCGGACATAGACCGGTGCACCGTATTTCTTGATTGCCAGAACGACGATCTGGATGGCGCGGTCGACGCCGGCGCAGAATCCGCGCGGACCGCAAAGCCTGATTTTCAGTGGAGATCGGGTCATGGGAATATCCGTGGCTCGGTATTTCGGTTTATCCGGCGGCAAGAACGGCCACCAGCGCCACTGCGGCGGGTAGCGCCTGGATCATGTAGATCTTTCTCGATGCGGTAGCGCCGCCATAAAGACCCGCAACCAGAACGCAACCAAGGAAGAACAGCTTGAGCTGAAAGGCAATCCCCGGCTCCGGATGCATAAGCGCCCAGATCAGGCCCGCTGCCAGAAACCCGTTGTAAAGCCCCTGGTTGGCAGCCATCACGCGGGTCGATGCAGCCTTTTCTGCCGTCAGTCCAAACGCCTTCATGCCGCGCGGCGTCGTCCAGAGAAACATCTCGAGGACGAGTATGTAGATATGTTCGATTGCCACGAGCGCAACCAGGATCATTGCCACTATCGCCATGCCTATCCCTTCGAACGGATCGGTCTGCCACCGGCACCGTCAATCCCTGCGTCATTGCCCCGGTACCACGGCATCGCCCCGGTGTGCCAGCGGCAATCAGGATTTTCGCCGGAACCAGGCAAACAGGCCGACCCCGGCAAGCGCCGCCGCGAGACCATACCATGTGATCGCGTATTGCAGATGATTGTTTGGCAAGTCGATGACCGTCACCCCTCCCCGCGGCAACCCGCCAGGCACCGGTGTCGCATCCGCATCGAGGAAGAACGGAAGCACCGCATCCTCGGGCAGACCTGCATTGGCGGCCATGCGGTCCAGATCCTTCCAGTAGTAGATGTTCTTGGCTTCGTCATTGTCCGGAACGATGAAGGACGGCTTTTCGGTGAGCTTTTCGCGCACAAGGCCGGTGACGGTCTGAACGCCCGGCGTCAGGCTCTCGGGCCGTGTATCAGCTTCTTTCAAATCGTAGGGCACAAAGCCGCGATTGACGAGCAGATACCTTGCGTCGGCCAATTCAAGCGGCGTGTAGACATAATAGCCGGTCTGTCCGTTGAAGGTGGCGAAGAAATGCTGCTCACCATCGTGGAAGAATTCGCCGGTGGCGGTGGCGGTGCGATACTCGACCGGACGACCTTCCGCGAGGGCCTGCTCGATCGCGCCGATGCCTGCCGGCTCCATCTGGCTGCGCTGTTCGATGGATGCGAGCAGTTGCTGCTTCCAGGCCAAACGCTGGACCTGCCAGGTGCCAAGGGCAAGAAGCACCGCGAATGCAGATGGCAGAACGATCAGAAGCGCCCAGAAACGCAGGCGCGAGGGATGTGTCGATGCATGAGCCTCAGTCACGGTCGATCCGGCCCTCGGCGGCCTGGTTGCGATACTGAAGCGCGATCAGGAGCCCCTTGAGGCTGCGCAAGAGACCAAGCGAGAGGATGGTGGCCAGCGGGATCCACAGGATCAGATGCACCCAGAGCGCCGGGCTGTAGTTGACCTCCATCCAGAGCGCCAGACCGACAACGACAAAGCCGACGATCATGATCACGAAGACCGCCGGGCCGTCGCCCGCATCGGCAAAGCTGTAATCAAGCCCGCAAACGCCGCAGGCCGGCTTAACCTTGAGAAACCCATCGAACATCGCGCCGTCGCCGCAACGCGGGCAGCGCCCGCGCAGTCCGACCGACACAGGATCCACAGGTGGATAGTGGGCTTCATCCTTGCTCATGGAACTCTCCGATCAACATTTGGGCCATGACGCGTGGCCAGAAAAGCGCAGGGCGGCAGGTTGCCCCGCCGCCCCGAACAAGATGCATGAAACCTGTCTTAGTGGTGATAGATCGGCGCACCCCAGGATGCCCAGATATAGACCGCGAAGAACAGGAACAGCCAGACCACGTCAACGAAGTGCCAGTACCAGGCGGCAGCCTCGAATCCGAAGTGTTGCTTGGGCGTGAAGTGCCCGCGCAGCGCACGAATAAGGCAGACGAGCAGGAAGATCGTCCCGATCAGAACGTGGAAGCCGTGGAAGCCGGTGGCCATGAAGAAGGTCGCGCCATAAATCGAGTTTTTGAAGTCGAACGGAGCGACCGTGTATTCATAGAACTGAACGTAGGAGAAGATCATGCCCAGAATGACCGTCAGCGTCAGACCGTAGATGAGGCCCTTGCGGTCGCCGTGCAGCAGGGCATGGTGTGCCCAGGTGACTGTGGTTCCGGACAGAAGCAGGATCACGGTGTTGTAGAGCGGCAGATGCAGCGGGTCGAGCACCTCGATACCGGCCGGCGGCCACTGACCGCCTGTAAACGCGGTGCGCGCGACCTGGTTCGCCTCATTGTAAAACAGGCTCGCATCGAAGAAAGCCCAAAACCAGGCCACGAAGAACATCACCTCGGAGGCGATGAACATGATCATCCCGTAGCGCAGATGAAGTCCGACGACCCTGGTATGGTGGCCTTCGTGAGCTTCCTTGATGGTGTCGCCCCACCAGCCGAACATGGTGTATAGAACGATTGCCAGACCAACGAGGAACAAGACCGGATTGGTGATCGGCAGACCGAGCAGAGAATCCGCGCCGTTCATGCCCTGCATCCAGCCAATGCCGCCAAGCGCCATCACAAGCGCGCCGATCGATCCGGTCAGCGGCCAGGGGCTCGGATCGATGATGTGATAATCATGGTGTTTTTCATGTGCGTCGGCCATGTCGTTTTCCCCGATGGTCATCGTTTCCCGGTCCGGACCTCAAAGCCCGCACCGGTATTGGTCCTATAAGGTGTCGTTGTCTTGCACCGGCTCCGCCGCAGCCGCAACGGGTTTTTCGCTCTCGTGCGGGAAGAAAGTGTAAGAAAGGGTAATCGTGTCGATATTCTTGGTATCAACGGCATCAACGATTGCCGGATCCACAAAGAAAAGCACCGGCATTTCCATCGATTCGCCGGGCTTCAGCGCGGTCTCGGTAAAGCAGAAACACTGAACCTTGTTGAAATAGGCACCCGCCGCCATCGGCGTGACATTGAATGTCGCCTGTCCGGTGGTGACCCGGTCGGATGTGTTTTCAGCCGTATAGTTGATCAGGATGGTTTCCCCGATCCGCACTTCGACCTCACGCTGGACCGGCTTGAACTCCCACGGAAGGCCCGAGGCGGTGTTCGCGTCAAAGCGGACCTTGATGGTGCGGTCAAGTATGGTCTCCGAGAACTGTTCGGCGCGTTGAGTGGTGCCGCCATAGCCGGTTACCTGACAAAACAGCTGATAGAGAGGTACAGCGGCGAAACTCACGCCTACCATTGACGCGACAAATGCCGAGCAGGCGATCACAATGCGCAGGTTGGAACGGTTCTTCACCTTGTCGGTCTGATCAGGTTCTGCGGTCATTCGGTCACCTCGCATTGCCTCACATGGGCCTGCTGAAAATGCCGGGCCCGATCTTGATCACGGTCACCACGTAGAACAGGACCACGAGAACCGCGAGAACGATCGCGAGTGCAACCGAACGCGATCTGCGCGCCTTCTTCTGCTTTTCTGTAAGTTCAACCTGTTCCATTGCTACACCGTTGCGCCAAGGAACTTGACAGCCAGACCGTCAACGGCAAGGGCGGTGAAGATGCCGAAGAGATAGAGCAGCGAGTAGCCGAAAAGCTTCTTCGCGGGGATCATCTTCTCATCGCCATCGGGCATCTGCCAAGTCTTGACGGAATACCAGATGAAGGCCGCGCCCAGTGCTGTGGCAACGATGCCGTACAGAATCCCTGCGAACCCCATGAGGGACGGAACCACGCCACTGATGGCCGTCAGCACGGCGTAGAGAACGATCTGGTTCTTGGTCGTGCGTTCGCCCGCCACATTTGGCAACATCGGCACGCCGGCGCGCCCGTAATCGGCACATTTGAACAGCGCCAAGGCCCAGAAATGCGCCGGCGTCCAAAGGAAGATGATCGAAAACAGCACGATGCTCTCGATCGAGATCGAGTTGGTCACGCAGGCCCAGCCGATGATCGGCGGAAAGGCGCCGGCGGCACCGCCAATGACGATGTTCTGTGGCGTCGAGCGCTTGAGCCACATCGTGTAGATCACGGCATAAAAGAAGATCGTGAACGCAAGAAGTCCGGCGGCAAGCCAGTTCACCGTCAAGCCCAGAACGACGACCGAAAAGACCGAGAGAACCATTCCGAACGCAAACGTCGCCTCGGCGGAAATCTTTCCGGCGGGTATCGGACGCTTGGACGTGCGACCCATCTGCGCGTCAATGTCGGCGTCGTACCACATGTTCAGCGCGCCTGAGGCGCCGCCGCCGATCGCAATGCAAAGGATGGCGATGGAACCGAGGACCGGATGGATTTCGCCCGGAGCCAGCAGCATTCCGACGAACGCGGTGAAAACGACGAGCGACATCACGCGCGGCTTGAGCAGCGCGAAGAAGTCGCGGGCATCGCCTTCCATCATCACCGGAGCGGCGGATGCGTCATGCTGGTCGGTCATTGCCATTGGCGTTTCGCCTTTCCCTCGTACCGGGTGCCTCCCGGATGCCGGGTCATCTGTTCCGGCCTTAAGCCCAGACCGCCGGGCGGTGCCGGCGGTCTGAAATTTTGTTTGACTGCGCGCGGTTACTTGATGCGCGGCAGCTTTTCCCACTGGTGGTAGGGCGGCGGCGAAGAAAGCTGCCATTCCAGCGTGGTTGCACCCTCGCCCCAAGGATTGTCTCCGGCGACGCGCTTCTTGGAGAAGGCTTCCCAGACACCGTAGAGGAAGATCAGCACACCCACGCCCGAGATGTACGAACCGTAGGAGGAGATCGCGTTCCAGCCTGCAAATGCGTCCGGATAGTCGATGTAGCGGCGCGGCATCCCGGCAAGGCCGAGGAAGTGCTGCGGGAAGAACACCAGGTTCACGCCGATGAATGTGACCCAGAAGTGGATGCGGGCAACCGTCGGATTGTACATGAAACCTGTCATCTTCGGGAACCAGTAGTACCAGCCCGCAAAGATGGCGAAGACCGCACCCAGCGACAGAACGTAGTGGAAGTGAGCCACAACGTAATAGGTGTCATGCATGGCGCGATCGAGACCGGCATTGGCGAGCTGCACGCCCGTCACACCACCCACGGTGAACAGGAAGATGAAGCCGATCGCCCACAGCATCGGTGTGCGGAACGAGATCGAGCCGCCCCACATCGTTGCGATCCAGGAGAAGATCTTCACACCCGTCGGCACCGCAATCACCATGGTGGCGAAGACGAAGTAGCGCTGGGTGTTGAGCGACAGTCCGACCGTGTACATGTGGTGCGCCCAGACTATGAAGCCGACGGCGCCGATTGCGACCATGGCGTAGGCCATGCCGAGATAACCGAACACCGGCTTGCGCGAGAATGTCGAGACGATGTGGCTGATCATGCCGAAAGCCGGCAGGATGAGGATGTAGACTTCCGGATGCCCGAAGAACCAGAACAGGTGCTGGAACAGGATCGGATCGCCACCGCCATCGGGTGCGAAGAATGCGGTTCCGAAGTTGCGGTCGGTCAAAAGCATGGTGATGCCACCGGCAAGAACCGGAAGCGACAGAAGCAGAAGGAACGCGGTGATCAGCACCGACCAGGCAAACAGCGGCATCTTGTGCAGGGTCATGCCCGGCGCGCGCATGTTGAAGATCGTGGTGATGAAGTTGATCGCACCGAGGATCGAGGATGCGCCCGCCACGTGCAGCGACAGGATGGCGAAGTCCATCGCCGGTCCAGGCTGACCCGTCGTCGACAGCGGCGGGTAGATGGTCCAGCCGCCACCGACACCCATAGCGCCCGCAGGGCCTTCGACGAACATCGAAAGCAGCAGCAGGATGAAGGCCGGCGGAAGCAGCCAGAAGGAGATGTTGTTCATGCGCGGAAAGGCCATGTCCGGCGCGCCGATCATGATCGGTACCATCCAGTTGGCAAAACCACCGATCAGCGCGGGCATGACCATGAAGAAGATCATGATCAGGCCGTGCGCCGTGGTGAACACGTTGTACATGTGCTTGCCGGCGTCGATCGAGGCATCGCCGTCGACGCCGTAGACCATGGAAGCCAGACCGTGGAAGATCTGGATGCCGGGTTCCTGAAGTTCCATGCGCATGGCAATCGACAGAAGACCGCCGATGATGCCCGCAATGATCGCGAAGATCAGGTAAAGGGTACCGATATCCTTGTGGTTGGTGGAATACAGCCAGCGACGCACAAAACCCTGTGGCTTGTGATCGTGGTCATGAGCGACAGTTGAACCGGCCATTGCTCTCAGTCCCCTCTAATCAGTTGTCTTCGTTGACTGCGACATCGACCGACTTCTCAGCGGTCTCGATGGCGGCCATCAGATTGCGGTTTGCAGCTTCGACGTCGTCGGCGGCTGCGGTAAGCCAGTTGTTGAACTGCTCTTCGGAGACGACGCGAACGGCGATCGGCATGAAGGCATGATCCTTGCCGCAAAGCTCGGAACACTGACCGTAATAGAGGCCCTCGACATCCGCCTTGAACCACGTCTCATTGAGGCGCCCCGGAACCGCGTCCATCTTGACGCCGAAAGCGGGCATGGCGAATGCGTGCAGAACGTCGGCCGCGGTGACCAGCAGGCGGACCGTCTGACCGACAGGCACAACGACCTCGTTGTCGACGGCCAGAAGTCGCGGATAGGCCGCAACGTCTTCCTTGCCGTAATCGGGGCGGTCGTCTTCCTGCAGCATCAGGGCATCGAACGACAGTTCGTTTTCAGTCTGATACTCATAGCCCCAGTACCACTGGTAACCGGTGGCCTTGATGGTGAGGTCCGCCGGCGGGGGAGAATACTGAGCCGTCAGCAGGCTGAAGGATGGAATGGCGATGGCGAGCAGAATGACCACCGGGCCAAGTGTCCAGACCACCTCGATGGCGGTGTTGTGGCTGGTCCGCGAGGGAGTGGGATTGGCGCTGGCGCGGAACTTGACCATCACATAGATGAGCAGAGCCAGGACGAACAAGGTGATCGGAATGATGAACCAGAGTGTGTAGACTTCGAAACTGCGGATCTGCTGCATGATTTCGGTTGCCGCAGGCTGCAGGGTCATCTGCCAGTCGGTCGGCTGCGCGGCGTAGGCTGAGCTTGCGCCCAGCGATGCGAACGCGGCAAGCCCTGCAAGAAGCTTGTTGGTCACGTTTTGTCTCCCTCGAGTATCGCGCCGTCCGCGTGATCAGACGGAATTCCTCAATATGATGGGCGCTTCAAACCACAGAATGACAGCGCCCGCAACCTTCGTCACCTGCTGAGGATGCGGCATTTTTGCGCGGCGCGGGCTTCAGACATGCTTTCCCCCTGATTTCATGTTCCAAAGCGGATCGAAATCGTGATTTCACACGGATTGGACCTTTGCAGCAGGGTGCCGTGACAAGCCCACCGAGAGGCATTCATGCGGGCAAGCCGCATTTTTGCCGCACAAACCGTGAGAGAGTTGATGCCAAGGGTTCCAATTTCGCCTTACGGGCTTACAAATTGGACTGTGATTCGGGGCGCCGCGGAGTTCAAATGGCATTCTCATTGAAAGCAAAAGCAGCGTTGGCCGTCTTGGCCGGGCTCGTCGTTACCACGACCGGTGCGTTCGAGGCGAAGGCCCAGCAGGCCGGCAAGGTGCAATCCCAGCACGGCGCATGGTCGATCGTGTGCGACACCCCCGCGGGGGCGCCCAGCGAACAATGCGCGCTGATGCAAAATGTCATCGCCGATGACCGGCCCGAGGTCGGGCTGTCGGTGGTCGTTCTCAAAACGGCCGATCAGCAGGCCCGGATCCTGCGGGTACTGGCGCCGCTGGGCGTGCTGCTGCCATCGGGCCTCGGCCTGAACGTCGACGGCAAGGATATCGGCCGGGCCTATTTCGTGCGCTGCTTCTCCGACGGCTGCTATGCCGAGGTGATTCTGGACGAAACCTTGCTGGCGACGATGAGGGCCGGAACCACGGCCACCTTCATCGTGTTCCAGACCCCTGAGGAAGGCATCGGAATTCCTGTCGACCTTTCGGGCTTCACCGACGGATACGCCGCCCTGCCGTGAGGGCTAACCGCCATCCTCCGGGTATCGTTCGGCCATGACCACGATGGAACGCGCCACGATGCGCTCGAGCACGGCCATATCAATGTCGTCGAGCCGCTTCAGATAGAGGCACGATTTGCCGGTCTTGTGCGGACCCAGCCGGGCCAGTTCGTTTTCTGCACCTTCAAAGCCGGGGATCACATAGACAACGATCTGACGGCTTCTCAGCGCGAAACCGGCTCGGAAAAACGTTCCCGTGCGCCCCGAGCTGTAGGCGTATCTGTAGGAACCGTAACCAAACATGGCAGCGCCCCACATGACCGGTTCGGCGCCGGAGACACGCCGCATCATCGCGTCGAGTGTTTCGGCGTCACGCTTGCGGGGGCCCTCGTCAAGCGCAGAGATCACCGCCGCCGGATCGATGCGCGTTGGCCTGGTTTTGTTTTCAGGCATCTGAATCCCGTCTTGTCAAAAAAATCTCAAAGGCTTGGTCGCGGTTCGCGCAAGGATTCCCTTGGCTTCCAAATCGAGCTGGACGGTCTTGATCCACCAACCCGACGTCGCTCCGCCGGGAAAGAGATCGTCAGGCAAAAGAGGCCTGACGGCGTGGCCTATGGTTTTGATTTCAAGGGGCTCGGAGTTTTCCGCCAGGACAGCAAGCAGGGCGCTGCGCATCGCGTTGTATTTTTCGGCATTGACCCTCTCGGATTTGCCGGGATGATTGATGTTTTCGACTGTGATTTTGTCCATTCGCCGGATGCCACCGTGTTCCAATCGCAGATTGACCACCTATATATTGGCACAAAACGATCAGAAACGGACCACAGCCATGCAAGACGCGCTCACCAGCCAATTCGACATTTCCGACGCCAAGGTGGAGCGGATCGTTTCCGATGCGCTCCGTGGTGCGGATGATGGCGAGCTTTATCTCGAGTACGAGGAAACGGAATCGCTGCTGTTCGACAACGGCAAGCTGAAAGCCGGCAATTACTCCACGGACCGGGGCTTCGGCCTGAGGTCCGTTCTAGGCGAAACTTCAGGCTATGCGCATGCCGGTGAACTCTCCGAAGCGGCGCTGATGCGCGCCGCAGATGCGGTGTCCGCCGTAACGCGCGGGGCGAAGGGCACATACTCGGCCGCCCCCCAGCGCACGAACAAGCTGCTTTACACCGCCGACAATCCGCTTGCGTCGCCCGGGTTTGAGGACAAGGTCAAGCTTCTGCAGACCATCGATCACTATCTCCGCTCCAAGGATGACCGCGTTCGCCAGGTGTCGGTCTCGGTTGCCGCCAATTGGCAGGTGGTCGAGATCCTGCGCGCTGACGGCCACCGGGTGCGCGACGTCCGGCCGCTCACCCGGCTCAACATCTCGGTGGTGGCAGGCGATGGCGACCGCCAGGAGAATGGCTCATACGGCATGGGCGGGCGAAAGCTCTTCGGCGACTTCCTGACCGAGGAAAGCTGGCGTCACGGCGCTGACGAGGCGCTCAGGCAGGCGCTCGTCAATCTCGATGCGGTGGCCGCACCGGCTGGCACGCTCGATGTCGTGCTCGGCGCAGGCTGGCCCGGCGTGATGCTGCACGAGGCGGTCGGCCACGGCCTGGAAGGCGATTTCAACCGGAAGAAGACATCGGCTTTCTCCGGGCTCTTGGGCGAACGGGTCGCGTCGAAGGGCGTCACGGTTGTCGATGACGGGACCATCGAAGGCCGACGTGGATCGCTGTCGGTCGACGACGAGGGAACGCCTTCAGGTTACAATGTGCTCATCGAGGATGGAATTCTTGTGGGCTACATGCAGGACCGGCAGAATGCGCGCCTGATGGGCATGCAGGCCACCGGCAACGGACGCAGGCAATCCTATGCGCATCAGCCGATGCCACGGATGACCAATACCTACATGCTTTCGGGAGACGCTTCACCGGGCGAGATGATCTCGTCGGTCAAGAAGGGGCTTTACGCGGTCTCCTTCGGTGGCGGTCAGGTCGACATCACCTCCGGGAAGTTCGTGTTCGGCTGCACCGAGGCCTACATGATCGAGGACGGCAAGATCGGCGCGCCGGTAAAGGGCGCCATGCTGATCGGAAACGGGCCGGAAGCCATGCAGAGGATCTCCATGGTGGGCAATGATTCCGCCCTGGACACCGGCATCGGCATGTGCGGCAAGGGCGGTCAGAGCGTACCGGTGGGTGTGGGACAGCCGCATCTTCTGATGAACGCCATGACTGTGGGCGGCACCCAGGCCTGAGACGGTATCGGCGCGCGGAACCGCTCCCTCATCAGGTCTGACTTCGCGGCGAAAACAACTTCAAATTGATTCAACATCGGTTAAGCCGGTGCTGGTAGGGTACGTACGGACTACAGAGTGACCCCCGGATCATTTGCATGTACGGACCTCACACAGTCGCTGCGCGACGCATGGCCAAGAGAGCCGCCATTCAGGGCGGACTGGAAGCCGTGTCGATGCTGGCAAGAGCCGGCGTCATGCGGGGCGCGCGTGGCATGGGCGCGATCTTCACGCTTCACCATGTTAGGCCGGCAACGCCCAAGCAGTTCGACCCGGTCGCCCATCTGTCCGTCACTCCGGAATTCCTGGACGCAAGCATTCGCCGCCTCAAGGACGAGGGCTACGTGCCGGTCGCGCTCGAAGACCTTGCCTCGTTCCTCGCGCTGCCCGAACGTCCCGGCCCCGCGATGGTTTTCACGCTCGATGACGGCTACCGCGACAATGATGAGTACGCCCGCCCCGTGTTCGAAAGGCACGGCGTTCCCTATACCATCTTCGTGTCCGGCGGCTTCGTGGACCGCACCCATTCGATCTGGTGGGAAACCGCAGAACAGCTGATCGCGAAGCTCGACGAGTTCGTCTTTGATTTTGGTGCGGGCGAAAAAGCCTCGCCGACCCGGACCATGGCCGAGAAATATGCCGCCTTCGACATGCTCCACAAAACTCTCGCCTGCACCGAACAGCAGGAGATCATTGCGCGGCTGGACGTCCAGGCGAAAGACGCGGGCATCTGTCCGATCGACATTGTCGACCGCCAGGTGATGAATGAAGAGGAACTACGGGCCATTGCCGAAAGACCGCTCTCTCATCTGGGTGCGCATACGATCGGGCATGTCAATCTGGCCCACTCGCCCGAAGCCCTGATGCGTGAGGAAATCACAAGATCGGCAGCGCGGGTGGCGGACATCACCGGCGAGACGCCGAAAACGCTCGCCTATCCTTACGGCGACCGCTGCGCCGCGGGTCCGCGGGAATACGCAGCGGCGGAAGAGCTTGGCTTTGAACTGGCTGTCACCACCAACCCGGGCGTTCTGAATGAACGCAGCGCCGGATTGCGCTTTGCATTGCCGCGCATTTCACTCAACGGCTACTATCAAAGAGGCCGCTACGTGGACGCGCTGGCCTCGGGCATTCCCTTCGCGTTTTCGAGATCGGCCTGAAGCGGAACAGCCCGTCCTTCCGAGCGGTTCAGGGATAGAGCCGGGTCTTTTCCCATTCATTGCCCGTCTGCTTGAACACAACCCGGTCGTGAAGACGGAAAGGCCGGTCGTGCCAGAACTCGATGGACCGGGGCAGAATGCGAAACCCTGACCAGTGCGGCGGTCTCGGGATGTCTCCGACGGCGTGCCGGGCCGTGTATTCTGCAACGGCCTTTTCCAGAGCGAACCGGCTTTCGAGCGGGCGTGACTGGCGTGATGCCCAGGCTCCGATGCGGCTGCCGCGCGGGCGCGACGCGTAATACTCATCGGCCTCCTCATCGCTGACGCGCTCGACCGGTCCCCTCACCCGCACCTGCCGGCGCAGACTTTTCCAGTGGAAGCACATCGCCGCCTTCATCGTTCCGAGGATTTCCTCGCCCTTCTGGCTCTCGAAATTGGTGTAGAAGACGAAGCCCCGTTCATCGACCCCCTTGAGCAGAACCATACGGACATTGGGCATTCCCTCGGAATCCACCGTGGCGAGGGCCAAAGCGTTCGGATCGTTGAGTTCCGACGCGGTCGCCTCCTCAAGCCATGCGGCAAAAAGCCGGTACGGCTCTGATTCCTCGGTGAAGTCACCATTCGTTAACCCTGTTTCGGTCATATTCGTTCCTCAAGCCTCCTGAGGGAGCATGCGACATTGGCGATGGATCTAACAGAAGCGACAGTGAGCGGAAAGAGCCGGCCATACAGCCGCGCGCTTTTGGCGCTGCTCGTGCCTCTGGTTGTCTCGCTGACGGGCTGCATCAGCAACCGCGACAACGCCGCATCGGCGCTGATGATTGATCCGGTGACCACGAGTTCGGTTCCGCCGCTCTCGGCCGACAGCGAAATCATGTCGGACGAAGCCGTGGTTCGCGATCTCGCCGGAAGCCTCGACTCGTCCCGTCTCACCGGGCTTCACCCGTGGTCTAACCCCCTCACCGGCTCCGCCGGCGTCATCAGCGGTCTTGCGGCACATCCGAGTCAATCAGGGTCATGCCGGCAGTTCAGAACCACGCGCCACGCATTTGACGGGGTCTCGCTGTTTGACGGAAAAATCTGCACACAAGCCGACGGACGCTGGGAGATCGTGTCTTTCGAACCGGCAGGCGGCTGAGCTTTTCCGGTTTTCCATGACAAATCGTCTTTCATACACGGACGGTTAGCAAATCGCCGTTACCTTTCCCCGAGTAGCCCATACGGGAAAGTAACATGCGTAATCCGTACACGGTGCTCGGCGTCGGGAAGACCGCCAGGGCGGAAGACATAAAGAGCGCCTACCGGCAGCTTGCCAAGACTTGGCATCCTGACCAGAATCCCGGTGACCCCAGCGCCACCATGCGCTTCGCCGAAATCGCGCATGCCTACAAGCTGCTGATCAATCCCGACTTGCGATCGAGTTTCGACAAGGGCCATATCGATGCGCGCGGGCGAAAACAGCCGAAGCCGGCGCGCGGATTTAGCGCCAACCCGTTCAATGCCTTCAAGCAGTCCCGGCGGACGGCATCCGCCGGCCAGGATGCCGGCGAGCGATCCGCAGATACCGAGGATGCTCCCGAAGAGGCCAAGTTCGAAGAGATGGTCGTCCACATTTTCGGAGAGGCCGCTGCAAAGCAATCCGGCCACACCACGCAAGGCACGCAAAAGGGTGGAGAGCGCCAACAGGCCAATGCCCCTGGCCTGGACGAGGATCCGCTGGCGGCGCTCGATGAACTTTTTGCCAAATGGAAGACGCGACGAAAGCCCGGCGCCCGCGGATCGGCGAAGCCTGAGAAGCCCGTTACAATTCATCAGATCGAGATCACGCTTGAATCGGCCATGACCGGTTACAGCGGAGAGATCGAATTCGGGGACGCTTGCCGGGTCGAATTCACATCGCCACCCGGAACATTGGACGGCACAGAAATACAGGTGAAATCACCGGATCCCGGCGCATACGGTGACGCCATCGTCAGGTTTACACACGCCAGACACCCGCGATTGCGCGCTGTTGGCGCCGACCTGCATGGCGAACATGCAATTTCGCTCATGGAAGCGGTGCTTGGCGGATCCTTTGTGTTTGAAGGGCTTGAAGGCCCGGTCCGGATAACGATTCCGGAGTGGTCAGGATCCGACAAGGTGCTGCGCGTCCCTGCTCACGGCTTGCCGAACCCGGCGGGCGAGCGCGGGGCGCTGCTTGTCCATTTGCGTGTGATGCTGCCCGAAACACCTGATCGCGGGTTGATTGACCTGATGCGCTCCAACCGAGGCTCGTGGTTTTTCTAAGTTTCCCGTTTGCGAGGGAAACCTGTGATGGCCGGGGATCCGGCGCGGCGGCAACTTGCAGCAAATGGCGGTGTATGCCATAGCCTGCGCGACAATCTGTAGGGAGACTGCAATGGTTGACACTTCCGGCCTGATGAAGGGCAAACGCGGCCTCGTGATGGGCGTGGCGAACAACCGTTCGATTGCCTGGGGCATCGCGAAATCTTGCGCCGATGCGGGTGCCGAACTGGCCTTGACCTATCAGGGCGACGCCCTGAGAAAACGCGTCGAACCGCTGGCCTCGGAGCTCGGCGCGATCGTTGCCGGACATTGCGACGTCACCGACCTGGACAGCATCGATGCCGTGTTTGCCGAACTTCAGGAAAAGTGGGGCAAGCTCGACTTCGTGGTTCACGCCATCGCCTTCTCCGACAAGGATGAACTCACGGGCCGTTACGTCGAGACGTCGCGCGAGAACTTCAACCGGACCATGGACATCTCGGTCTACTCGCTGACTGCTGTGGCCAAGCGGGCCGAGCCGCTGATGGTTGACGGCGGTTCGATCCTGACGCTGACCTATTACGGCGCGGAGAAGGTCATGCCGCACTACAATGTGATGGGCGTTGCCAAGGCTGCGCTGGAAGCCAGCGTCCGGTATCTTGCAGTGGACCTGGGTGCCTCGAACATTCGGGTCAATGCGATCTCGGCAGGGCCGATCAAGACGCTTGCTGCTTCCGGAATCGGCGATTTCCGCTACATCCTGAAATGGAACGAGTACAATTCTCCGCTGAAGCGCACGGTCACCATCGACGAGGTCGGCGATTCGGCGCTCTACATGGTCTCCGATCTTTCGCGCGGCGTGACCGGCGAAATCCTGCATGTCGATTCCGGCTATCACACCGTTGGCATGAAAGCTGTTGATGCGCCTGACATAAGCGTGGTTTAACCTTGAGCAGGTGCGCTGTTTCGGCTGCACCTGACTTACTGAAGCACTTGCGGGTTGAATTTGGAACTGTGCCGTCACCGGTGCGCAGCACCGGTGACGGGCAACAGCTTTGCCCAGTTCCCTGCACCGGCGAAGGACCGTTATGCTGCTCTATGTGATCCGACACGGCGAGACCGACTACAACCGTGAACTGCGGCTGCAGGGCGCGCGCGACATCCCGCTCAATGACACGGGACGCGGACAGGCGCGGCACAACGGGCGTACCCTCGCCTCGAGAGCGCTCGAATTCTCTCTCGACCAGTTCGACTGGGTTTCAAGCCCGCTGGCGCGCACCCGGGAGACGATGGAACTGGTCCGGGAAAGCGCGGGTCTCGATCCGCGGGACTACAGGACGGACGCGCTTTTGACAGAGTTGTCATTCGGCGACTGGGAAGGCCAGACCCTTAACGAGGTCGGTCAGCATTCGCGGCATCTCATCGAAGCACGTGAACAGAACAAGTGGCGATTCCGGCCACCTGGCGCGAAGGCCGAAAGCTACGCCATGCTTGCCGAGCGGACAGACCTGTTTCTCTCCAAGGTGACACAACCGACCATCTGTGTGGCCCATGGCGGCGTGATCCGGACGCTGTTCAACCGAATCGGCCGGGTTGTGGATGACGACGCTGCGCTGCTCGACATTCCGCAGGATCGGGTCCTCAAGATCTCAGACGGCGAAATCGGCTGGATCTGAGAAACCGCCAGGGGTGGACGGGCAAAACCGTCCTTCCGAAATTCACGGTAACGCAACACCGCGTCGAAACGCATGTTCCTCGCATCGTTCAAACCATGCGGGGCGCATTTTCAGTTCATGAACGGACGCGTCAGTTGATCAGTTCCAGATCGTTGATCATCCGTTTGCCATCGACCTCCGTGTAAAAGACAAGCACCTTCACGCCGGATTCCAGTCCTTCGAAATTGAATTCGGACGGGGCCTGATAGACCTTGCCGTCGTCGAGGCTGATGGTCAGCTGTGCCGTCGAAACATCGGTGATTGTTGCTTCGACGTCTGCACTCTGTGCCCAGGCGGCGAACGGTGCGAGCATGGCTGATACGCCCAACAAGGCGGATATGGCAAAACGCATTTCAAGAGTCCCTGCTCAAATTGTTGTTGCGCCTCTTCAAGGCGCGGAATGTGGCAAATTCACGTCGTCATGTGACCGTGAATCCAATTCGCTGTCAACGAAACGGCGCCGGCGTAGACGCAGTGTGAACAAAAAGACTTCCCCCAAGCCCCCGGTTTCCTTTAGAAGTCACGTCGAACCCATCCAGGCGGGCCACACAGCCCGCCCGATTGCATGATTGGACCTTGATGTCGCACAACACTTTCGGCCATCTTTTCCGCGTTACCACCTGGGGCGAAAGCCACGGGCCGGCGCTGGGCTGCGTGGTCGACGGGTGCCCGCCGGGGCTGCGGTTCACCGAATCGCAGCTGCAGCACTGGATGGACAAGCGAAAGCCCGGTCAGTCGCGCTTCGTCACCCAGCGTCGCGAGGCCGATGAGGTCAAGGTCATGTCAGGCGTCATGCGCGAGGACGACAATAGCCTGGTAACAACCGGTACGCCGGTCTCGCTTCTGATCGAAAACACGGATCAGCGCTCGAAGGACTATTCCGAGATCGCCAAGCGCTACCGTCCGGGGCACGCGGACTACACCTATGACCTCAAATACGGCTTGCGCGACTATCGCGGCGGAGGCCGCTCCTCGGCGCGGGAAACCGCTGCGCGTGTGGCGGCCGGCGGTCTTGCCCGGCTGGTTGTTCCCAACGTTGCGGTTCGCGCAGCTCTCGTCCAGATCGGGGAACATCGAATCAACCGCGAAAACTGGGATTGGACCGAGGTCGACAACAATCCGTTCTTCTGTCCGGACCCTGCCATGGTGCCGGTGTGGGAAGATTATCTCGACACGATACGCAAGGCCGGGTCCTCCGTCGGCGCCGTGATCGAGGTGGTGGCCGAGAATGTGCCCGCCGGGCTTGGCGCGCCGATCTACGCGAAGCTGGACCAGGACATCGCGGCGAACCTGATGTCGATCAACGCGGTCAAGGGCGTTGAAATCGGCAACGGATTCGAAGCGGCGCGGATCTCGGGCGAAGAAAATGCGGACGAAATGCGCATCGGCGAGGACGGCAAGCCGCAATTCCTGTCCAACAATTCCGGCGGCATTCTGGGCGGGATCTCCACCGGTCAGCCGGTGGTCGCACGGTTCGCCGTAAAGCCCACCTCCTCCATTCTGAGCGACCGCCGCTCGATCGATGCCGACGGAAACGAGGTGGATGTGCGGACCAAGGGCCGGCACGATCCCTGCGTCGGAATTCGCGCGGTGCCCATCGGCGAGGCCATGGTTGCCTGCGCCATTGCCGACCATTACCTGAGAGACCGCGGCCAGACCGGCCGCCTCGATTGAGAGCAGACAGATGCCTTATGACCAAGCCCGCGTCGTCGACGCGATCCGCGCCATGGAAGCCGGCGAAATCGTTGTCGTGACCGATGACGACGGACGTGAAAACGAGGGCGACCTGATCGTTGCGGCGGTTCACTGCACGCCCGACAAAATGGCGTTCATCGTGCGCCATACATCCGGAATCGTCTGCACGCCGATGCCCAGAGAGGAAGCCAAGCGGTTGAACCTTTCAGCCATGGTAGCCGAGAATGATTCAGCCCACACGACAGCCTTCACGGTCTCGGTCGATTTCAAGCACGGCACCACCACCGGCATTTCCGCCGAAGACCGGACCCTGACCGCGCGCAATCTCGCCAACCCCAATGCGGGAGCCCAGGACTTTACACGCCCAGGTCACATTTTCCCGCTGGTGGCGCGCGAGGGCGGAGTGCTGATGCGGTCCGGCCACACCGAGGCCGCGGTCGACCTGTGCAAGCTCGCCGGGTTGCCGCCGGTTGCAGTCATTTGTGAACTCGTCAATGACGACGGTACGGTAACGCGCGGCGAGCAGGTCGACGCATTCTCGGTCAAGCACGGCCTCAAGCAGGTCTCGGTCGCGGATCTGATTGCCTATCGTCAGCGCAAGGAAACGCTGATCGAGCATGTCGACAGTTTCGACGTGGAAACCGTTGCCGGCACCGCCAAGGCCTATTCCTACAAGCTGCCTTGGGACCCGATGCATCACCTTGCCGTGGTGTTTGGCGACATTCGCGACGGTGTCGACATTCCGGTCAGGCTTCACCTCGAATCTGTCGTCGAGGACGTGTTTGCAAAAGACGAGCCCATGACGGCGATCCTCAAGCGGATGGCTGCCGATGGAAGGGGCGTTGTGGTCTATCTTCGCGAGGGATCGGTCGGCGTGGGCAAGCAGGCCTCCCGCCGCCAGGCCGTCATCGAAGGCGAAGAACACGCCGAAGCCAAGGCGCGCGAGGAAGAATGGCTGGAGATCGGGCTGGGCGCGCAGATTCTCAGGGATCTGGGCGTGTCCTCGATCAAGCTCTACTCATCCCGCGAACGGCATTATGTCGGGTTGGAAGGCTTCGGCATCCGGATCTCTTCGACCGAAATCATCTAGCCCGGCGGTAGCGCTCCACGGCCTCACCGAAGGCCTGGAAAAGGACCTGATTGACGGGGTTTCTTTGAGGGTCGTATTCGGCGTGCCATTGCACCCCGAGCGCAAAGCCGGGCGCTTCCTTGAACCTGATGGCCTCGGTCGTGCCGTCTTCGGCAACGCCTTCACAGATGATCCGGTCTCCCAGATCAAGCACACCCTGCCCGTGCAGCGAGTTGACGCGGATCACGTCACGGCCATAGAGCCGGGCGAACACCCCGTCGGGCACGAGCCGGACATCGTGGCGGTCGGCGAAGACCACTTCCGGGTCCGGATGAATCTCACCGCTTTCCAGACGCGGCATGCGATGATTCATTCGACCCGGCAAATCGCGGATCTCGGGATGCAGTGTGCCGCCACCCGCGACATTCATTTCCTGAAATCCGCGGCAGATTCCGAAAAGCGGCACGCCTTTTTCCACACAAGCCTCTATGAGCGGAAGTGCAACCGCATCACGATCCTGGTCGTAGGGCTCATGCCTTGGATCGGGCTCGATGCCAAAATTCTCGGGATGCACATTCGCCCGCGCGCCGGTCAGCAGCACGCCGTCGACAACAGCCAAAAGATCAGCGATGTCGGTGATCCTGGGGTTGCCTGCGAAAATCAGCGGCAGAGTGCCGGTGACATCGGCGAGCGCCTCCAGGTTGTTTTGCCCGGCCATCTGGACCGTGAACCTGTCTTCCACGCGAAATGTGTTGCCAACAACGCCGATGACGGGCTTGACCATCTGTATTTGCCTCGGATTGGTCCGGTGCGCAGGATCGCGCTCCCTTTGAGAGATGGTTTTTCACACTGGCCCGCATTCAACAACTGCTTCAAGCCAAAAAATCTCGGCCCGCCCCCGCGTTTTTCTGCCGCCACCGAGTTTCCGATCAGGTTCCGGACCGTGGCGCTGCGATCCAGCCATCCGCGTAGGCCACATCGGCCACCCCGGCAAAGCGCGCCACACGCGACAGTTCAGCATCAAGCCGCGCCATCCGGCCGGATGAAGCACGCACCTTCGGCTCAAACCAGAGCCGTGCGACATTGAGCGTGGAAGCCTTGCGGTCAGCCTTCATGTCGATGCGGCCGATCAAGCGGTCACCCTCGAGAAGCGGAAAGACATAATAGCCATATTCGCGCCGTTCCTCGGGAACAAAGACCTCTATGCGATAGCGAAAGCCGAACAGGCGCTCCGCCCTGTTCCGGTCGCGCAGGACCGGATCAAAGGGGCTGAGGACCCGGATCCGTCCTGGCGGCTCCGGCCAATCTCCCGGCTCCTGTGACAGCCCCTTGAAGGCGAAGCCAGAGCGCGATCTGGCGTCACCGACACATTCGATCTCGACCTCGTCGAGCAGATCCCGGTTGGCGGCAACCCAGGCCTTGGCTTCATCCGGTGAAATCAGGTCCCAGAAGGCCGCAATCTCTCCATGCGTGGCAAAACCGAGCCGTTCGAGCGCGCTCCGACAGGCCCAGTCGATGAACCCTGCCTCCGAGACCTCGGCCAAGCGATGCTCATCCGGTATGACACGCTCGCTCAGGTCATAGATCTTCTGAAAGTTCCGGCGTCCGCTGATCGCCAGTTCACCGGTGTGCCAGAAGAATTCGAGTGCTTTCTTTGACGGATGCCACTGCCACCAGCCGCCGGACTTGTGATCGGCCTGCTTGATGTCGCGGGCCAGCACCGCCCCGTGCTCGACGATATGGTCGTAGGTCTCTCCGAAAGCCTTGTCGAAATCCGCCCCCTGCCAGCGCGTCCAGCGGGCGCGCATCGGCCCCTCGCCGCGCCGGAACCTGTGCTTCCAGTACGGATAGAACTCCATCGGGATGATCGAGGCGTCGTGCGTCCAGTGCTCGAACAGCGCACGGTCCTCCTCCAGCAATTGCCGCAGGTGCTCCTTGCGGAAAGTCTGGTTCCGCGAAAACAGGATCTGGTTGTGGGCCCGCTCCACCGTCGAGATGCTGTCGACCTGAACAAAGCCGATGTCGTGGATAAGCCGCAGGAGATCAGTCTTGGACAGCGCTCGCGACGGCGGGGTGGACAGTCCCTGCCTGGCGAGGAAAATGCGGCGGGCCGCCGTGTTCGAAAGCCGAATCGTCATTGCACCAGCCTAAGCATGTTCGCTCTTTGTTCAAGCATGGAGCGCCTGGTTGGCAATTTCGAAGGTATCCGCCGGTTCAAATGTCTAAGCAATCATGGGCTCAAAGCCGCTAGCGCCTACAACAGCTGGCGGCACCACTGGCATCACGCGCCTTTCATGGTTAGATAGATCCCATGACAACATTCTTTTACTCAAATCCGATCTGCCTCGAGCATGAAGTCCCTGCCGGGCATCCCGAACGACCTGACCGGCTTCGTGCGCTCGAAGCGGTGTTCGAGCATGAACATTTCAATTCGCTGGTCCGGCACGAAGCACCTATCGCCGCGGCAGAGACGGTGCTGCTCGCCCATCCCGAAAGCTATCTTGAGCGCATTCGCTCGACCATACCGGAAAGCGGGATGGCGCGGATCGACGACGACACAGTGGCCGGGCCCCATGCGATGGATGCCGCTTTAAGCTCGGTCGGCGGAGCCTTGAAGGCGGTGGACGATGTTTTCGCAGGCGCGGCCGACAACGCCTTTGTCGCCACGCGCCCTCCGGGGCATCATGCAGAGAAAAACAAATCGATGGGATTCTGCCTGTTCAACCAGGCGGCCATCGCCGCACGCCATGCCCAAAAACGGCACGGCGCAGAGCGTGTCGCGATCATCGACTGGGACGTGCACCACGGAAACGGCACCCAGGATATTTTCTACGACGATGCCAGCGTCGTTTACCTCTCCACGCACCAGATGCCGCTCTACCCCGGGACCGGCGCACGCAACGAAACCGGAAAGGGAAACATCTTCAACGCGCCGCTTTCGACCAACGATGGCAGCGAGCATTTTCGCGAAGCCTTCAGAAGCCGGATCCTGCCTGCGCTGGAAGAGGCACGGGCGGACCTCATCATCATTTCAGCAGGTTTCGACGCGCACCACCGAGATCCGCTGGCCGAGATCAACCTGACCGCCGACGATTTTGACTGGGCGACCGGAAAAGTCATGGAGATCGCCGGACGGACCTCGGGCAACCGGGTCGTCAGCCTGCTTGAAGGCGGCTATGATCTCGTCGGCCTCGCCGAATCGGCTGCGGCCCATGTCATGCGCCTGCAAAGAGGTTGAGCGATGAGCCAGTCCAACGAGATATCCGCGATGAGTTTCGAAGCGGCGGTGGCCGAACTGGAAGGCATCGTGGAACAGCTTGAACGCGGCGATGTGGCGCTCGACAAATCCATCGAGATCTACGAGCGTGGCGAAGCGCTCAAGGCGCACTGCGAAAAGCTGCTTTCCGCCGCCGAAAAGCGGATCGAGAAGATCCGGCTCGACCGGCAGGGCCAACCCGCGGGCACGGAGCCGCTCGATACCGAATAATCCTGAGAGAGGAGACTGGCATGAGTTTCTTTCCCGGCAATGACCCCCACCCCGGGGATGCCTTCTCCTGTGACGCAATCGAGCACCTGATCATTCCCTCATCGCGCGATATCGGGGGCTTTTCCGTCAGGCGCGCGCTTCCGACGGCGCGCCGCCGCATGGTCGGGCCGTTCATCTTCTTCGACCGTATGGGGCCTGCCATCCTCAGGGGCGGCGAAGCCATGGATGTGCGGCCTCACCCGCATATCGGGCTTTCGACGGTGACCTACCTGTTCGACGGCGCAATCCGGCACCGCGACAGTCTGGGCACCGAAATGGTGATCCGTCCCGGCGATGTGAACCTGATGACGGCCGGGCGCGGCATCGTCCACTCCGAGCGCTCGCCTGAGGAAATGCGCGGCGGCGACATGGCGATATCCGGATTGCAGACATGGCTGGCGCTTCCCGAAGCGATGGAAGAGATCGATCCAGCCTTCGAGCACACCGCAACAACGGCGCTTCCGGAAATCAGCCATGGTGGCGTTCACGCGCGGATTGTGATGGGACGGTTCGGCGGTGCCCTTTCACCGGTCAGGCAGCATTCTGGCACGCTCTATGTCGACCTCCGGCTGGAAGGCTCGGCGTCCGCGCCCTTTGACGCCGAATGGGAGGAACGCGCGCTCTATCTGCTGGAAGGTGAAATCGAGATCGCCGGCGACCGTTTCGGACCGGATCAGTTGCTGGTGCTGCGGCCCGGTGACGCGATCACCATCAAGGCCGGGCCGGACGGCGCCCGGATGATGCTTTTCGGCGGCGACAGCATGCCCGGCAAACGGCACATCTGGTGGAATTTCGTGTCCTCCTCCAAGGAGCGGATCGAACAGGCCAAGGCCGAATGGCGGTCGGGCCGGTTCGACATCGTTCCCGGCGATGCCGAGGAGTTCATCCCGCTGCCCGAATGACCGGTTAAGACGGGGACAGAGGCGAGTTTGTCCCCGCATCACATTGACGTCGTATTCTTATCCCCTACGTTGGAGCGATCCGCCGGTTGCGCACGGGCGGGTGAATGCGACGTTTAACCGGGTTTACACAAAATCGGTTCCGGTCTACGGCGTGATCGACAGTGAGGCCTGACTTGACCAACCCGCCCGAAACGCCGCTTCTGGACAAAGTCCATTATCCTTCCGATCTCAGACAGATCGACGACAGGCAGTTGCCGCAGCTTGCGGATGAACTGCGCGCCGAGATGATCGACGCCGTCTCCCGCACCGGAGGCCATCTTGGCGCAGGCCTCGGCGTGGTCGAACTCACAATCGCCATTCACAAGGTGTTCGACACACCGCATGACCGGCTGATCTTCGATGTGGGGCACCAGTGCTACCCGCACAAGATCTTGACCGGAAGACGTGACCGCATCCGCACTCTCAGGCAGGAGGACGGGCTTTCCGGGTTCACCAAGCGTGATGAAAGCGAGTATGATCCGTTCGGCGCGGCACACTCCTCCACCTCGATTTCCGCCGGGCTCGGCATGGCGGTTGCGAGCAAGGTTACGGACAGGCCGCGGCATGTGGTCTCGGTGATCGGCGACGGCGCGATGTCGGCGGGCATGGCCTATGAAGCACTCAACAATGCCGGCGCGCTCGATGCGCGGCTGATCGTCATCCTCAATGACAACGACATGTCGATCGCGCAGCCGACCGGCGCGATGAGCGCCTATCTGGCGCGCATGGCATCGGGCCGGACCTATATGGGCATTCGCGAGGCGGGCAAGAAACTGACCGCCTATCTCGGCAAGAACGTCGACCGCGCGATCACCCGCGCCGTCGAGCATGCACGCGGCTACATGACCGGCGGCACCATGTTCGAGGAGCTGGGATTCTACCACATCGGCCCCATCGACGGGCACAATCTCGAACACCTCCTGCCGGTGCTGAGAAACGTCCGCGAGAATGGCGACGGGCCCGTGCTCATTCACGTCGTCACCCAGAAGGGCAAGGGCTACGCGCCCGCCGAAGCCGCCGCCGACAAGTATCACGGCGTCTCCAAGTTCGACGTCATCACCGGAACCCAGGCGAAGGCCAAGCCGAACGCGCCGAGCTATACGGCCGTGTTCGGCGAGACACTGGCCCAGGAAGGCGGCCACGATGACAGGATCGTCGCTGTCACCGCAGCGATGCCTTCGGGGACAGGGGTGGACAAGTTCGCCAAGGTGTTTCCCGACCGGACCTTCGACGTCGGCATTGCCGAGCAGCATGCGGTCACCTTTTCAGCCGGGATGGCGACGGAAGGCCTGAAACCGTTTTGCGCGATCTACTCGACCTTCCTGCAGCGCGGCTACGACCAGGTTGTCCACGATGTGGCGATCCAGAAACTGCCGGTGCGGTTTCCCATCGACCGGGCGGGTTTCGTCGGCGCCGATGGCGCCACCCATGCGGGATCCTTCGACACCGCCTACCTTTCCTGCCTGCCCGGTTTCGTGGTCATGGCGGCGGCCGACGAGGCCGAACTCAAGCACATGGTGCGCACCGCAGCCGCCTATGACGAAGGGCCGATCTCCTTTCGCTATCCGCGCGGCGAAGGCGTCGGCGTGGATATGCCGGCGCGTGGCGAAATCCTCGAGATCGGCAAGGGCCGGGTGGTGCGCGAGGGATCGAAGGTGGCGCTGCTTTCCTTCGGCACGCGGCTGGCCGATTGCCTCGTCGCAGCCGAGGATCTGGATGCTGCGGGCCTGTCCACCACGGTTGCCGATGCGCGCTTCGCCAAGCCGCTCGATACCGACCTGATCCGGCAACTTGCGCGCAACCACGAGGTGCTGATCACGATCGAGGAAGGTTCGGTCGGAGGGTTCGGCAGCCACGTGATGCAGTTTCTGGCCCTTGAGGGCCTGCTTGACGGCGGCCTCAAGGTGCGCCCCATGGTGATGCCGGACATCTTCATGGACCATGCCGCACCCGAGGTGATGTATGCGCGCGCCGGACTTGACCGGAAGGGCATCGTCGACACGGTTTTCCGAGCACTGGGCACCGAAAACACAGTCCACTCTTCGGTTACACTCTTGAAACCATAGGGTTTTGTGATTTCGTAACCACGTCCATTGGCCGTTCTGAAAGGTCCGCAATGTTATCCCCGCTGTAGCAAAGGGGATCATGTGGGGACATGAATACGGCACGGAAACAACCGCGGGCGCTCGGAGTGGCGATGGCATTTGCCGTCCTGCTTGCTGGCAGCCTGGCCCTGACACGTGCTACCGCTGCCGAGCGGCAAAAGCCGGCTTATGACCGTAGCATCGAGGAAGCTGCCATCCGGATGTTGCAACCCAAGCTCGGCGAGATCCGCGGCTCACTCGATCTGGTCGCGCACAATCACCTGTTCCCGCCACTGAGCCGGCGAATGCCTGAGCCCGACGCCACCGCAAACGGCCGCGATCCGGCACGCAATGGCGGCAGCGGCAGCATCCTGCAGTACTGAAGCCGATCAATTCCGGGCAACAAAGCGCTTGCCCCTGCCTCCCATCCGCGTCAAGACGGCGGAATGGCGCGCAACAGCATCGACATATCCGATCACAACAGGGCGGGAGGCCAACCCGAACGGGACCGGCTTGACCAGATTCTGGTGCGGCTCGGCCATTACGACAGCCGCTCGCGTGCCCGCGATGCGATCGCGCGCGGAGCCGTAAGCGTCGACGGGAAGGCCATCACAAAGCCCGGGGCCTTGGTCAGCGCATCCGTTTCCATCGAGATATCCGATCCGGCGAAAACCTACGTGTCGCGGGCCGCGCTGAAACTCGTGGCCGGACTGGATGCCTTCGGTTTCGATCCCTCGGGCCTGAACTGCCTCGATATCGGCGCCTCGACCGGCGGCTTCACCCAGGTGCTGCTTGAACGTGGCGCCGCGCATGTGACAGCTGTCGATGTCGGGCACGGGCAAATGCATCCCGATCTCGCCGCGGACGCGCGGGTTACCAATCTCGAAGGGCTCAACGCCCGCGAACTTTCCCCCGCCCATCTCGACGGCCACCGGATCGGAGCCGTGGTTTCGGATGTGAGCTTCATCTCGCTCAAGCTCGCGCTGCCGCCGGCACTCGCGCTGACAGCGCCCGGGGCTTTCGCGGTGCTTCTGGTCAAGCCGCAGTTCGAAGCCGGACGCGCTTCCATCGGCAAGGGCGGGCTCTTGAAGGATCCTTCGCTCGGACCGGAGATCGCGCGCGAGCTTGCTGCGTGGCTCGGCACAATCGAGGGCTGGCGCGCGACCGGTCCAATCGCCTCGCCGATTGCCGGCGGAGACGGCAACCAGGAATTCCTCATTGGAGGCCTCAAATCATGAGCGCTGAAAAACTTGAAATCACCCGGCTTGGCGGGCAGGGTGACGGCATCGCGGAGACGCCCAAGGGACAGGTCTTCGTGCCCTTTACGCTGTCCGGCGACATCGTCAACGCCGCCGTCGAGAAAGACCGGGGCACATTGATGGCCCTGCTCCAGCCCTCGCCTGACCGCGCCGAGCCGCCCTGCCCGCATTTCGGCCCCGATGCCGATCCCGGCGCCTGCGGCGGCTGCGCGGTGCAGCACGTGTCCGGTGACGCCTATCGTGACTGGAAGCGCGGGCTGGTGGTCGCAGCGCTCGAGAGCCGAGGCATCAAGACAGACGTCGCACCATTGGTCGCGACCGAGCCGCACACCAGGCGCCGCGTGGTGTTTGCCGCGAAGCGGACCGAGGCGGGTCTCGCGCTCGGGTTCAACAAGTCCCAGAGCCACGAGATTGTGCCGGTCAGAACCTGCGTGATCGCCACCAGCCGCATCAATGCCGCCCTGCCCGCGCTTCAAAGGATCGCGGCCTCGGTTGCCGTGAGCCGCGAGGCTTTCAGGCTCACCGTGCTCGACACCCATTCGGGGTTCGATCTCGCCGTCGACGCGCCGTTCCGGCTCAGCGAGACCGACCGGCTGCAGATCATCGCCATCATGCGCAAGGAAGCGGGCATGGCCCGGCTTGCCTTCAACGGCGAGATCCTGATCGAAAAGCAGCCGCCGCAGCTCGATTTCGGCGCGGTGACGGTCAACCCGCCACCTGGCGGGTTCGTGCAGGCGAGCGACGCTGCCGAGCAGGTGATGGGCGACCTCGTCACCGGGCACCTCAAGAAGGCCAAGCGCGTAGTGGATCTTTTCTCGGGGTCGGGCACATTCACGCTCCGGCTTGCCGAGAAAAGCCACGTGCACGCGGTGGAGGGGGACCAGCCGTCGCTCGACGCGCTCGACCGCGCGGCGCGCCACGCGCAAGGAATCAAGCCGGTGAGCGTCGAGCGGCGCGACCTGTTCCGCAGGCCGCTGATGTTTTCCGAGCTCAAGACCTATCAGGGCCTCTGTTTCGACCCGCCACGCGCCGGCGCCGAGGCCCAGGCCAGGGAAATCGCCAAATCGGTAATCCCGCGCATCGCCGCAGTCTCCTGCAACCCGGTGACGCTGGCCCGCGATCTTGAAATCCTGATTGCGGGCGGCTACCGGCTCTCTTCGGTCACGCCCATCGATCAGTTCTTGTGGTCAGCCCATGTGGAAGTGGTGGCGCTGCTGGAACGGCCGAGGCGGTAGGGGGCAGAAAGCCCCCTACCCAACCCCACCCCCTTGTGGGGAGGGGCTAGGATCGCCGCAGGCTCAATACCTTCACTGCAGACATTGCAACAGGTTCAACAGTCGATGTTGGAACGGTCGCCGAAGCCGGGTGAAGCCCCTCTCTCTTGTGGGGAGGGGTTGTCACTCAAGACCCGGCATGACGGCGGAGATTGCGACATCCTTCCACCGCGCACACAAAAGGCGGCGCACCCCGCGCGCCGCCTTCAAGTCTCGTCAGACCTAGTATTACTCCCCGGCCTTGAGCACCTCGAAGCGCAGGCCCTTGGCGGTGCGGTTCGGAAAACCTTCCCAATGAGTATGTTCGGGCTTGTTCGAGCCGTCCTCGGCCTTGGCCCAGACGCCGTCATTGGCGTTGGGGACCAGGTCGAGATAGGGGGCCATGGTATCGTCGCCCTTGAGGTGCCGGCCGAGCCAGGCGGTGACGAAGTGCTGCGAGATGTTGTTCATCCGCACCGAATCCCAGACGGCGTCATTGTAGTGCTCCGCCAGATTGAAACCCAAGCCCTCGTCCATCTTGTCGGCTTCGGCGGGCGCGGGCATCGGCGCGCCGGCATTGTGGTTGGCATTGTCAAAGGTCAGAAGCGAACGCTCGACGCTCGAAGCACCCTGCCAGATGGCGCGAACGCCGTTTTCGTAGCCCGAAACGTCATCGACCGACCCGGCGATGAAGAGCGCCGGGATCTCGATACCCTTGAGCGTTTCGGCATCCCAGAATCCGCGCTCCATGCCCCAGGGGCCGAATGCGACGATGGTCTTGATGCGCGGGTCAGGCAGGTCGTTGTGGCTGTCGCTGCCGCTCAGGTGCACACCGAGCGTTCCGTGCGGCGCGCCCCAACTCAGATCGACCGCGGCCTGGGTAACGCCGCCGCCGGCGGTGATCACGGCGCCGTAACCGCCCATGGAGTAGCCGACGATCGCGGCATTGTTAGCATCTGCAAGACCGTTGAGGAAACTGCCGTCCTCGCTGGAAAGCCGGGTGATCTCGTCGAGCACGAACAGCTGGTCGAGCGAGCGGTTCACCAGCGTCGAACCGAAAGCGGCACGGGTACGGTAGGTGGAATCGGTGTGATCGATCGAGGCCACGACATAGCCCTTGGAGGCAAGGTTTTCGGCCAGGTGCGAGAGCAGGAAGCGATTGCCGGGATAACCATGCGAGATGATGACCAGCGGGAAAGCGGTGTCGGCTTCGAGCGGCGCGACATCGCGCATCGCCTGGCCAACAAGCGTGACCTCGGTCTTGCCGTCGCGGAGATAGGCCTTGAGTTCATTCGATCCTTCGGCCGCTTCGTCGGCCGGGTACCAGACCTCGACCGGGAGCGGCCGGTCATAGCGCGGGAACTCGGCAGGCTTTTCGGCGGCCGGATCAATGGCGAGGATGTCGATCTGATCCGGATTGACCATCTCGAGCGTCCTCACACCGACCTTGTGGTCGCCATAGGCCGCCAGTTCCGGTGCGTCATGGCGCTGGGTGTCGATACGGTTCTCGGCCAGGGCCGCGGTTCCCGGTGCGGCGCCAGTGGCCAGTGCGAGCGCAAGGATCGTCGAACGTAGTATAAGCATGGTTTCTTCTCCCTTGGTGGTAGCGGCGGATTGGCTGGCTGTGTTTTGCCAGCGTCTTGTGACCGCGATACGACGAGGCCCGGTGGGGCTGCCGCCGTCCTTTCGATTTCAGGTTTGGCTTTCTACTTCTTGCGCGCCACGAAGGCCTGGAAGGCCGCGAGCGCCTCGGCGCTCTTGAGCTGGCTTGCAAACAGGTCGGCTTCCTCGCGCATGCGCTCCATCACCTGCTCGGGATCGGGCTTGATCAGGCGGCGGGCAAGGGCCAGCGCCTTGGGCGGCTTTTGCGCGAGACCCGTGGCGGTTGCCATGACCGAAGGTTCGAGTTCTCCGGCCGGCACAGTCCTGAAAATCAAACCTGCGCGCTCGGCTTCCTCGCCCGAGAAGGGAATGCCCGCGGCCAGAAGCGCAAAGGCGCGCTGGTGGCCGATGGCAAGCGGGACAAGCAGGCTGGAAGCGGCTTCGGGAACCAGCGCCAGATCGACGAAGGGGGTGTGAAAGCGCGAGTCCGGGGTTGCGAAGGTCATGTCGCAGTGCAGGTGGATGGTGGCGCCCACGCCGATGGCAAGGCCGTCGACGCCGGAGACGACCGGCTTCTTCACACCCGCCAGCGCACCCAGAAAATCGAGCACCTCGGTGCCCTTTTCCGCGCCCATGGCCACCGCCATGAAATCCTGCATGTCGTTGCCGGATGAAAACGCGCCCGGCGTGCCGAGCAGCACGTGGACCCGGACCGTATCGTCTCCGTCACCATCCACAAGCGCCTTCGCCATGGCCGCATACATGGCGCGGGTGATGGCGTTCTTCTTTTCCGGCCGGTTGAAGCGGATGATGTTGAGTTCGCCGGCATCGCCCGCCCGCTCGATGAGAATATGATCGCTCATGGATAGTCCCTTTCGGAAATGTCAGGCGCCAGCGGCAAAGCCCGGCTGATCAGGAGGAGAGTGCTGCCTTGGCCGCTTCAAGCGAATCCGCGCCGGTTGTGATGGAGGCAACAAGCCCCGCCGTCTCGGGCGCGAGATTGAGCGCGGCAAACCGGGCAAGTGCCGCCCGGCCGCCGGCCTCGGGTGCCTCCATGTCAGCCAGCGCGCCGCGGGCCAGCATCGCCGAGGTTGCGGTCAGTCCGAACAGCCTGAGATAGGGCGTCGCACCTGAAAGCGCGTCGGTCTGGCGGCCTTCCGAGATCGCCTTCTGCAGGTAAGCGGTGGCGGTTTCCAGATCGTCGATGGCCCCATCGAGCCGTTTCGCCACACCCTCAAGCGCCGGTGCATTGGAGGCGCGCGCGGCCTCCGCATCCGCCTTGAAGTCCGCGATTAGCCTGGCCACGGTCTCGCCACCCGAAAGCGGCAGCTTGCGCATGACCAGATCGATTGCCTGAATGCCGTTGGTGCCCTCGTAGATCGGGGCGATGCGGGCATCGCGCAAAAGCCGTGCGGCGCCGGTTTCCTCGATGAAGCCCATGCCGCCATGGACTTGGACACCAAGCGAGGCGACTTCCATTCCGATATCGGTGGAGAATGCCTTGGCGATCGGTGTGATCAGGCTTGCGCGCTCCGACCAGGCCTTCGCCTCGTCGCCGTCGCTGACGCGGGCCATGTCGAGCGCCTCGGCGCAGGAATAGCAGATCGCGCGCGCACCTTGCGTCAGCGCCTTCATGGTCATGAGCATGCGGGCGACATCGGGGTGCTCGACGATCGGGCTCATACCCTCGCCCGTATGGCCCGGCGCGCGGCCCTGGGTGCGTTCCTTCGCATAGGCCAGCGCCTTCTGATAGGCGGTTTCGGCGATTGCGACGCCCTGCATGCCCACGGCCAGGCGGGCGTTGTTCATCATCGTGAACATGCAGGCCAGTCCCTTGTTCTCCTCGCCGATGAGCCAGCCGATGGCGCCGGGCTCATCACCGAACTTGCCGTCGCCATAGATCATCGTGCAGGTGGGGGAAGCGTGAATGCCGAGCTTGTGCTCAAGGCCGGAGCAGAACACGTCATTTCGCTCGCCGAGCGATCCGTCATCGCCGACCATGAACTTCGGCACCAGGAACAGCGAGATGCCGCGGGTTCCCGCCGGCGCATCCGGCAAACGCGCGAGCACCAGGTGAATGATGTTGTCGGTGAAATCGTGCTCACCATAAGTGATGTAGATCTTCTGCCCGAAAATCCGGTAGGTTCCGTCACCCACGGGCTCGGCGCGCGCCTTGAGCGCGTTGAGATCGGAGCCGGCCTGCGGCTCGGTGAGGTTCATCGTCCCCATCCAGTCGCCGGTCACCAGCTTTTCAAGATATTTCGCCTTCAGCTCGTCGGTGGCATGTTTTTCGATCGCTTCGACGGCGCCCATGGTCAGCGTCGGGCCGATGCCGAAAGCCAGTGCACCGGAGTTCCACATCTCGAGTGCCGCGACAGACAGCAGCGTCGGAAGGCCCTGTCCGCCATATTCCTCGGGTCCCGTCAGGCCGTTCCAGCCACCCTCTATCCAGTCGCGGTAAAGCTTCTTCCAGCCTTTCGGGGTCGACACCTCACCATGCTCAAGCACGGCCCCCTCGGTGTCGCCAATCTCGTTGAGCGGCGCGATCTCATCGGTGGCAAAGCGCCCCGCTTCGGTGAGGATCGCGTCGACCAGATCCTCGCCGAGGTCTCCGAACCGGCCGTCCTCGAGCGCCTTGCGCAAGCCGGCAACAGATTTGAGCGTATGGGAAATCTCGTCCACGGGCGCACGGTACATGTCGTCTCCTCCCTGCCTTCTCAATGACGGTGGCGGTAAAACCAAACTCAATGTACGGCTATGTGATTTTTACGTAAACGTCAATTTGCAGCTTCGACAGCCTGCCCGATTGCCGCAAGGATGCGACGCCATGACGCTTCATGGCAAGGGCTTTGGCAGGAACCGGATAAGCGACCTGCCAGACCGGCGGCCAGTTTTGCGGCTGGCTTGGCGAGGCTTCACAGCGGTCGAACCGACAATCGAAGGACTTCGGCTATGTGCCCGTCCTTTTCGCCTCGAGGGCAAGGCTCGCGGGGTCCGGATCAGGGACGGTAGATCATCCAGTCGCGGTTTGCGCCCGGTTGTGCATTGCCGGAATAAAGCGTCGCCCGATTGCCGCCATCGCGCACCGAAACCGCCAGCGCTTTTTCGGCAAACTCCATCAGTTGTGCTGCATTGTCGCTGAGAGTGGACATGGCAACGCCCACCGAGAGCGTCGCGTTTCCCAGGCTCCGTCCGTTCTTCGGACTGATCAGCGGCTTGGAGGAAACACCCAGTCTCAGGGCATCGATCACACGCATGATTTCTACTTCTTCAGAGGAACTGATCAGGAATGCAAAGCGGTCCCGGTCGAGGCGCGCGACAAATTCACCGTTGGTGTTGGCCGCCTGCAAGAGCTGCCCAACGTGCCTGATGAAGCGATCGTTTGTGCCATTGTCGCTGCCGCCGGGTTCACCTGCGGAAACCAGTTGCTTGATGCTGTCGATCTCGGCGAGCCCAAGACCGCACATCATCGGTAGTTGCGCGTTGGCGTAGATGCGGGTGACGGCCTTGTTGAAGGCCCGCCGGTTTGCAAGACCGGTCAACTGGTCGACGAACTTCATCTTCTCGAAATTGTCGATGTCGGATCTGACCGCCTCGAGCGATGCTGCCTGCTGCCGTGCTTCCACGGCCATCGCCACGCTCTTGGACGCCTGCTGTTCGGTTGCTTCGCTGAGTTCCCGGATCGAATTGACCAGTTTATCGCGATCGATTTCGCCCTCCACTGAAATGGAGCGCGACGCCTGATCGATGATCTTGCCATAGTCGGTGAGCGAACTCTTTTCCTCTTCGAGCAGGTTCATGAAGGTCGACATCTGTAGCTGCATCCGGGCACTGGTCTTGCTCAGAACCGATTCCTCGTGCTGATGCGGCAGGTACTTCCGGCCCAGTTCATCCAGTGCACGCTGCGACTTGACGCGTCCGATTGCGATGAATTCCTTGGTCAGTTCCGCATTCGCGCCAGAATAAGCCTCGTAGACGAGCTCATAATTGCGCGGCAAACCTTCAATCCCCATCTGCAACATCGCCGTTGCAACACGAATGCCGACTGATTTTTCTGCCGCGATGTGTTGGGTCATTCCACTGTCTCTTCGTGTTTCAGCTGCATTCCATCGAGTATCGGGAAAAGATTATCGCTGGACTAAGTTGGTTCTCTCAATTTGACCGATCTCCGTCATCTTCCGTTATTGCGGAGCCATGCAGGTCACGTTGCATCCGCCCGGGAGCACTGCTAGAGGCTTGCGCCAGTTTGTTGGTGATGACATGGCGCGCATTCTTCAGGTCCAGGATCCCGAAACCATCCGCGTCGCCGTCGAGGCTTTGCGCCGCGGCGAACCCGTGGCCATGCCCACCGAGACGGTCTACGGACTTGCGGCGGACGCAACGCATCCCGCTGCCATCACTGCGATCTATGAAGCCAAGGGACGTCCACGGTTCAACCCGCTGATCGCCCATGTCAGCGATATCGAGATGGCCAGAGCGCACGCGCTGTTTTCGCCGCTGGCCGAGCGGCTGGCACAGGCCTTTTGGCCCGGGCCCTTGACCCTTGTGCTCCCACTCAAAACAGAGGGCGGCATTCATGAACTGGCGACAGCCGGACTGGCAACCGTGGGCCTGCGAGTTCCGCAAGGCTTTGCACGCACGCTGATCAGCGCCTTCGGCCGGCCGCTCGCCGCACCGAGCGCAAACAGGTCGGGCCGGATCAGCCCGACCTCCGCCGTTCATGTCGCCGAGGATTTAAAGGATCGTATCGACCTCGTTCTCGATGGCGGACCGTGCAAGGTCGGGGTGGAATCGACGATCATCGCGGTGGACGGGGACAAATTGACCCTGCTGCGTCCCGGTGGCGTTCCGGTCGAGGCGATCGAGGAAGCCGCTCACGGCAAAGTTCGGCGATACGAAAGCGGCGAAACCGGCATCATCGCGCCCGGAATGATGCGCTCGCACTATGCTCCAGAGGCGAAACTTAGGCTCAATGCTGTCGACGTGCGTCCCGGCGAAGCTCTGCTCCAGTTTGGAGCCGAGCCGCTTTCAGGAGAAGAGCAGGCGTCCTGGGCACGAAACCTTTCCCCCGCAGGAGATTTGCGCGAGGCTGCTTCCAACCTGTTTTCATTTCTCAAACAGGCCGACGGAAACACCAAGGCCGGGATCGCAGTGGCGCCGATCCCCATGGAAGGGCTTGGCGAAGCCATCAACGATCGGCTGAGCCGTGCCGCTGCGCCGCGCGACTAGAGCGCCTACCCGGTCAAGCGCGGCGTGTTGACGATCTTAAGGAAGAGCTGGTTCATCGCTTCGCTGATACCCTCGGTCGGGCTGACCTCGAAGAACAGCTCCGGTGATGCGCATGCCTTCATCTTCCGGGGGATCTCGTCTTGGAACGGCTTAATCCAGGTGTTGTACCAGCCATTGGTGGGTAGCGGCAGGTAGGTGGTATAGAGGATCGCGATCTTGTAGCCCTTGTCCTTGAGCGCCTGGCAATGCCTGATATCGATCGGCTCCTGGCAGCGCCCGCCGGTGGTCTTCTTGGTGCAATCAGTCGGCTTGTAACTGTCGCCAACTCCGTCCGACACGAAGAACAGGATCTTTTCCGGGTCGTTCGCCGTCAATCCGGAGCCCGCATCACCCATTTTTTCGCCAACCTGGGTCAGGGCACGGTCGAAATCGGTCTGCTGGTCGTTGTCATAGCCCTGTTTGGGAATTGACATCAGATCAATCTTGGCGGCCTTGGCTTTCGCCGATTTCAGATCTGTCGTGGGTGAAACGACCTCAAGAAGTCTGGTATCCTCAGCTCTTTCGCCGAATGTGTAGACGCCCATGCGATACTGGTTGCTGCTTATTCGGGAGTCTTGTGCGGTGTCCATCAGCGCTGCAGTTGCCGAAGCGACAACATTGATGCGGGTGGTCACACCGAGAGATTTGGCGAGATTGTAATAGCTGCTTTTGTCCTCATGGCCATTCTTAACGATGTGGCAGGCGAAGGCGCACTTATCGGGGGTGTTGGCGACCATGATGCTGACATCGGTCGGAGTGGCGCCCACACCCATGGACGGGGTGTTGTCGAGCAGCAAATAGAAATCACGGTAGACTTCGGTCTGGTACTCGACCCGAGCCTGACCGGCCACCGTGATCGATTGCTTGCCGAGCACCTTCGAAAGCGTGGTCGGAACGGTGGCCCTGTAGTCCACGACCGAGAACAAGCGGCCGTTCTGCTTGACAACTTTCGCCGTAACCTCGTCGAGTTCATAACCTGTATCGGCTTCGATCTGTGCCTTGAAAAATTTCAATGCCTCGGAAGCTCCGAGCGGAACTTCGCCATCACCATGCATGGAGTAGGCCTGCTCCACGCCTGCCGAACTTTCGGCAATCGCCGCCAATGCGGCGGAATCCGCCACACCCTGAATTTCCGTCTTGATTGACAATGCATTTGAATAATCGAGCGCCAGCCCTGCTGCACCAAACACAGGCACAAGCATCAAGGCGGTGAAGATAGCGAAATTGCCGGATCGGTCTTTGAGAAATCTGCGCACGTCAATATCCTCTCGTATCGGCGCGAGTTTCCCACAGACAGATTAACTCTGGTTGAAGCGCGCAGATCAAATTTGAATGAATTGTGCCGAGAGCCCTGAATTCCTTGTTCAACCCGCCGCGAACCAAGGCATGCGGGTTGCAGAAACAGTCGCCAGTTCAGTGCGACGATTGCTGCATACTGCCCGCCCGGCACTCGACTTGAAGGTCCGGCAAAGCTAAATCGATAAGCATGTCCGAACCCTTGAACGACCCCTCCCTGATCGAACGCTTCAGCGCCATCACCGGCCCTGACAATGCACTTACGGAAGCGTCCGACATCGCGCCACATCTCACCGAGCCACGAGGCCTCTACAAGGGAGAAAGCCCGCTGGTGCTCAGGCCCGCGAGCACGGAGGAAGTGGCCGCGATCCTGAAGCTCGCAAACGAGACCGGTACCGCCGTGGTACCGCAAGGCGGCAATACCGGGCTGGTCGGCGGACAATCCCCGCGTCCGGGCGGCGGCGAGATCGTCCTTTCGCTCGCCCGCTTGAACAAGGTCCGCGCGCTCGACCCGGTCGGCCAGACCATGGTGGCGGAAGCGGGCGTGGTGCTCGCCGACGCCCAGTCGGCGGCAAGCGAGGCCGGATTGCTGTTTCCGCTTTCGCTCGGCTCGGAGGGCTCCTGCCAGATCGGCGGCAATCTTTCATCGAATGCGGGCGGCACAGCCGTGCTGGCCTACGGCAACATGCGGCAATTGTGCCTGGGCCTCGAGGTTGTGCTGCCGGATGGCGAAATCTGGAATGGTTTGCGCGCCCTCAAGAAGGACAATACGGGATACGACCTGCGGGATCTGTTTATCGGCGCCGAGGGAACGCTCGGCATTATAACAGCCGCGGTGTTGAAACTGTTTCCTTCGCCACGGGGTCACGAAACAATCTATGCAGGTGTCGACAGCCCCGGAACGGCGCTGAAGCTGTTCCGGCTGGCGCAGGATTACTGCGGCCCGTCGCTAACCGGGTTCGAGCTGATGCCTCGTATCGGCATCGAGTTCACCACGCGCCATATTGAAGGCGTGCGGGACCCGCTTGCCGAGCCTCATCCGTGGTACGCGCTCATTGATATCAGTTCTGGCCAGTCGCAGGAGGCAGCGCGGGCGATGCTGGAGGGGCTTTTCGTTGCCGCTGACGAGCAGGGACTGATCCGGGATGCCGCTGCCGCGGAGTCCGAAGCGCAGCGTCAGGCATTCTGGGAAATGCGGGAATCCATGTCCTGGGCACAAAAGCCCGAGGGCGGCTCCATCAAGCACGATGTGTCGGTGCCGGTGGCCAGGGTGCCGGAATTTCTGGAAACGGCGGACAAGGCCGTGCTTTCCGCCATGCCCGGCGCACGCATCGTGGCATTCGGGCACATGGGCGACGGCAACATTCATTACAACATCTCCCAGCCGCCCGGCGCCGACAAGGACACGTTCCTTGCGCGCTGGAGGGAAATGAACGAGATCGTCCACGCCATTGTCCTGAAATTGAACGGATCGATCTCCGCCGAGCATGGGATCGGACAACTCAAGCGCGACGAACTCGCAGCCATCCGCTCACCCGTCGAGATGGCGCTGATGCAGCGGATCAAGACGGCTTTCGATCCCAGGGGCATCATGAATCCGGGCAAGGTGGTTGCCTCCCGGTAACCTTTCCAAATTGAAAACAGGCTGGTTGTCTTTCGCTAACCATCTCCAAAACATAGCTTTTCTTAACCCAACTCCTTAAGCCGTCTGGAACGGCCCGCGGGTCATGGTGCGTCCTGTCAGAGGGCGAAAAGCCCCGAAAACGAGGTCCGTAAAATACGGCTCTCAAGGGTTACAGAAGGCGAAAACCATGACCAACACAGTTTTGAAACCCGTATGGGCCGGGTATGAACTCAGACTGGATCCACTCAATTTCCCGCAGGGCGTGTCCTATGCCGCCCGCGACGAGCGGGATGAGGTTTCGGTCACACTTGATGATCGCGGCGCAGTGATGAAGAAGATGCTGTCAAAGTCCGGCTTGCCGCTGTCGATCGCACTGCCCGCGCGCGCCTTCAATGGCGTTGCCGCCCGGGCGATTGATCACGGCGACGGTACCGTGACCGTGACGCTGGAACTACACCACTCCGACCCGGCGCTGTGCGTGCCGCTGCTGGTGGCCCACGACCTTGAAGACATTGCTTCGGACTGGCGTATGTGGGCGGGCGTCTACGGCCTGCCGATGCTGATGGTCGAAGCCGACGGCGTGGCGCGCCCGCTCGACGAGAATTCGATCCAGTACACGGCCCCTGCCCCCAGCCGCCGCCGCAGGCACAACCAGATCGCCGACCGCCGGCCGCGCTTTCTGGTTCGCCGCACCACCGGCGGCACCATGGGAATGCGCCTGAAGATCAAGGGTCGCGAAATCATCGCCAGACGCTGACAGCGAATCAGACGCTGAAGGCCGATCACTTGAAACCCGAACTGGCCCGCCCGTCGCAAGACCGGCGGGTCTTTTCCGGTTAATGCCGTCAGGTCAAAAGAGCGGCGCAAAGCCCCAGAAACAGGATCAGGCCCACCCGGCTGTTGAGCTTGAACAGCGACAGGCACTGATCGGCATCATCAATGTCGATCACCCGGATCTGCCAGCCGAGCATCAGGACCGCTGCGGCAAGGCCGGCATAGGCCGGCCACGAGACGCCTGCGAGCCAGAATGCGGAAAGGGCAAGGGCTGCGAAGATCCCGTAAAAAACGACCAGCCAGCGCTTCGTGTTCTCACCGAAAAGACGCGCAGTCGAGCGAACGCCCACCAGCGCGTCGTCTTCCTTGTCCTGGTGGGCGTAGATCGTGTCGTAGCCGATGGTCCAGCAGATCGCCGCGCCGTAGAGCAGTACCGGTGCAAGCGACAGCTCGCCGAACAGGGCCGCCCAGCCCATCAGCGCCCCCCAGGAAAACGCCAATCCCAGGAAGAATTGCGGCCAGTCGGTGAAGCGCTTGGCAAAGGGGTAGATGGCGACGACCCCAAGCGATGCGATACCGAGCAGGATCGCGAAGGCATTGAACTGGATCAGCACGATGAAGCCGAACAACGCCTGGGCGACCAGGAATATCGCCGCCGCACGGCGCGATATACGGCCCGAAGGCAGCGGACGGGATCGCGTTCGGGCCACCTGTGCATCAATCTTGTAGTCGACGAGGTCATTCCAGGTGCACCCCGCCCCCCGCATGGCGATGGCGCCGGCCATGAACAGAGCCAGATGCCATACCGTGACCTGTGGCGACCAGACACCGGTACCGGAGGCAACATTGGCGGCAAGTGCCGCCGACCAGAAACAGGGCCACATCAGCAGTTGCCAGCCGATCGGCCGATCCCAGCGCGCAAGCTGTGCATGCGGCCAGAGCGCACGCGGCAGCGCCCGGTAAACCCAGTTGTTGGAGGGCGCATCGGCGACACGGGCATTCCGATCATCGGAAAAATCGCGCTGTCCGGTCTGATTATGGGGCTCGGCCATGGGCCCGACTGTTGCCACCCGCGGCCAAACAGGTCAAGGCGTCAAATCGACCCCCAACCGGCGATGCTTCGGACGCGACGCGTCAGGCATGAACCTCGGAAAGGAAATCACGGCTGAAGGCGAGCACGATATCGAAGAACATGCCACTGTCGTGATCGCCGACACGCTCGGCGAGCGCGGCTTTGGAGAGGGCAAACACATCGCTGTCGGCTTGCCGGCCGGGATCGAGTTTCTTGAAGCCCATGCTCCAGTCGGAAAACAGCCGCTCGTCGGAGGTTTGCTCGTGCATCACCATGAAATAGCAATGGCGCGGATCGCCCTGTATCCGTGACACGAGCCGGCGGACCCTGTCGGCTTCGCCCTCAAGGATCTGGATGAAGACGCCGTCCGCCCACATCAGCATTCCGGTGATATCATTTCGCCGGTTGTTCGCACGCGATTTGTGGAGAATGTCGTCGAGATCACGTTCCGACATTTCTCGTGAAGCACCGCTTACATAGAGCAACTGGATCATGCCGGACCTGTCCCCTGGACCTAATCTTTGCCACCGGACATCGGTAGCGAGCTATTTTTAGCGACATACCGTCAACTTCCGGTAAATATTCCGGGGAATGGCGATTGGCGAGTTTTCCGGTTGCGGACCGATCGCCACCGATCTTGGCTTGACCGCGGGCCGGGCTTTTCATACCCCCATGACACCTGAACGCAGCCGGGACAGCGAACCCCGAACCCGGGCCCTGGAGTGAAACGATGATGAATGTGCTGTTGATCGGATCGGGCGGCCGCGAGCACGCACTGGCCTGGAAGATTGCCCAGTCGCCGATGCTTGGTTCCCTTTTCGCGGCTCCCGGCAATCCCGGAATTGCCAAGCATGCCGAACTCGTGGCGGTTGATCCGGCCGACCATCAGGCGGTGATCGCGCTGTGCAGGGACAAGGCAATCGATCTGGTGGTGGTCGGACCGGAAGCGCCGCTGGTCGACGGTCTGGCCGACACGCTTGCGACCGTCGGCATCAAGGTCTTCGGGCCTTCGGCCAAGGCAGCGCAGCTCGAGGGCTCGAAGGGCTTCACCAAGGATCTGTGCGCGCGCCAGGACATCCCGACCGCCGCCTATGAAAGGTTCAACAACGCGCCCAAGGCCAAGGCCTATGTGCGGACCCAGGGCGTTCCCATCGTTATCAAGGCCGATGGACTGGCGGCAGGCAAGGGCGTCACCGTCGCGATGACACTGGAAGAGGCCTTCGATGCGATCGAGGACTGTTTCGAAGGCGCCTATGGCGAAGCGGGCGCGGAAGTCGTCATCGAGGAGTTCCTGACGGGCGAGGAGGCGAGCTTTTTCTGCCTGTGCGACGGGGAAACCGCCCTGCCCTTCGGCACCGCCCAGGACCACAAGCGCGTTGGCGACGGGGACACCGGACCCAACACCGGCGGCATGGGCGCCTATTCGCCGGCGCCGGTGATGACCGAAGACCTCGTCGCGCAGACCATGCGGGAGATCATCGAACCCACCATGCGCGGCATGGCGGAGATGGGCGCGCCCTTTTCCGGTGTGCTCTATGCCGGGCTGATGATCGATGAGAGCGGACCGAAGCTGATCGAATACAATGTGCGCTTCGGCGATCCCGAGTGCCAGGTGCTGATGATGCGGCTCAAGGACGACATTCTCGTGCTGCTTTCCGCGGCCGCGAGCGGCGGCCTGAAGCATGTCTCGGCGCGCTGGTCCGAGGAGACGGCACTGACCGTGGTGATGGCCGCCGAGGGCTATCCCGGAACGCCGAAGAAAGGCACGGCCATCGACGGCGTCGAGAAAGCCGAGGCCAGTGGCGCGAAGGTGTTTCATGCCGGCACCGCGGTCAAGGACGGCACGCTGGTCGCCAATGGCGGACGGGTGCTCAATGTCACCGCGAGCGGCGCGGATGTGCAGACCGCGCAGGCCCGCGCCTATGCGGCAGTGGATTCGATCGACTGGCCGGGCGGGTTCTGCCGCCGTGACATCGGCTGGCGCGCGGTGGCGCGCGAACACAATCTTGACTGACTGTTAACCGCGTCAAACAACCGGATCGTAACGCCCTGTTGCTAGGCTTCACTCACCAATGGCCGGAATTTCCGGCGTGAACGGGAGTAAGAAGCCATGCTCAGATTGATTGCCGCAGCCTTGTTGTGTGCGGGCGCAAGCGCCGCCAGCGCGTCGTCGATCGAAGCCTTCAAGGAAACCTCCAGCACCCGCAGCAGCATTGTCGAGATCGGCTGCCACGAGTGTGCACGCGCCGCCGAAGCCGCGGCCGAGGAGGCCGAAGTCCGACTTGAACCGGGAGAGCAGATCTTCGAGGTCCGCGAGGTCGATGGCGAACAGAAGATCTATCGCACCGAAGGCTGGCTCGGCGGATCGCCGATCACCATGGTCAGCAAAGCCAGCGAGGCCGATCTGATCGCGCTCGGCATTGTGGAGCCCGAGAGCGCGGAGCCCGCCACCGCTGTCGCGGATGCACCTGCAGCAGCTGACGGTGCTGCGGATGACAGCCCGGTGGAGACCGCCGAAACCGCAGTGGAAACGCCCGCCGTCACCGAGCCCGCTCTGATTGCACCCGAACTGATCGGCAAACCGCTCTTCGAGCCGGTGATCGCCAACACCGACCCGGGCGTCGATGCTGCCTCGACAACCTCCGCGCTCACCGCGAAAGACAAGCCCTTCGATCCTTCGAGCTTCGAGCTCCGGCTGAACTGATCGGTCCCTGCCCCGCCGGGTCCGCAACCGGACCACACGCGATGGCACCGAGCCGGCGCCCTCCTCCAGGGGTTGCCGGCTCCGGCCGTTTCCAGACGTTGTCGCTCTAGCCGGAAATCCGCGAGAAGTCCGCAACCGCGCCGGTGGTTTCGCGGATCATGGCGAGCAGCGCCAGGCGGTTGGCGCGGACCTTCTCGTCCTCGGCATTGACCAGAACATCTTCAAAGAATGAATCAACGGGTTCACGCAGTGCTGCAAGCGCACTCATGGCCGATGAATAGTCTTCCTTCTCAATGGCTTGCGTGGCCATTCCGACAGATTGAGCCACCGCGTTGAAGAGCTTTCTCTCCGCGTCGAGCTCGAACAGGGTTTCGTCGACCGCCTCGGCAACCGCCGTTCCCTTCTTCTCCTCGGCAGCCAGAATGTTGGCCGCGCGCTTGGTCCCGGCCAGAAGATTCCTGCCGTCTTCGGTGTCGAGAAACGCGCCAAGCGCCTCGACGCGGCGGGTGATGTCGAGCAGGTCATCGGACAGCGGTGTGATCACCGCGTCGATCAGGTCATGACGCGCGCCCTGATCGCGGAGGTAGACTTTCAGGCGGTCGTGGAAGAAGGAGAGGAGGTCCCTGCCGAGCTCGTTCGCCGCAATCTCAAGGTTCTTCGCTTCCTTCATATACTCCATATCCGAAGCTATCGCGGAGAGAAGCTTGAGTTCAACCTTGTTCTCAACCAGAATCCGGATCACGCCCAGTGCGGCACGGCGCAGCGCGTAAGGATCCTTCGAGCCCGTCGGCTTCTCGTCGATGGCCCAGAAGCCGACCAGCGTGTCGAGCTTGTCGGCCAGTGCCACGGCAATCGAGACCGGATCGGCCGGAACCTCGTCGGACGGGCCCTGCGGCTTGTAGTGGTCCTCAAGTGCCGCCGCGACGCTTTCCGGCTCGCCCTGGAGACCGGCATAGATGCGGCCCATGACGCCCTGAAGCTCGGGGAACTCGCCCACGACTTCGGTCTGCAGATCGGCCTTGGCGAGCATCGCCGCGCGGGTGGCAAGCACCGGGTCTGCCCCGACAATCGGGGCCAATTCGGCGGCCAGTTTCGCGATCCGCTGCACGCGTTTCCCTTGCGTGCCGAGCTTGGCATGGAAGGTGACGTCGAGCGCATCGAGCCGCGCCATGCGCTGGTCGAGCGGCTTGCTCATGTCGAGGCCGAATGTTTCAGCCGACGCGGTGAGTTTGTCCTGATCGGGCAGATTGGCCTGGTCGGTGTTCCAGAAATAGAGCGCATCGGACAGGCGCGCGCGCACCACCTTGGCATTGCCGTGGGCGATCTCGCGGCCGCCGTCGCTGGCCTCGATGTTGGCGACGAGGATGAACTTGTTCGACAGCCCTGCCCCGGGCTTTCTGAGCACGAAGCATTTCTGGTTGGTCTTGATCGTCAGCCGGATGATGTCGTCGGGGATTTCGAGGAAATCCTCCTCGAACTCGCCCATCAGCACCACCGGCCATTCGACGAGGCCGGAAACCTCATCCAGAAGTCCTTCGTCCTCGACCAGTTCGAGGCCGGACGCAAACGCAAGATTCTGCGCGTCAGACAGGATAATCTCCTTGCGGCGGTCCGCATCGAGAACGACGTTGGCGCGCTCAAGCTTCTCCACGTAATCATCGAAACGGCGCACGGTGAACGGATCGGGGGCATGGAAGCGATGGCCGGATGTGACGTTGCCGGCAACAAGATTGTCGACAGCGAACGCAATCACTTCCGGCTCCTCGGTTTCGGGACCGAAGGTGCAGATCATCGATTGCAGCGGGCGCACCCAGCGCAATGCGCCCGGCTGAGCCGAGGACGGTCCCCAGCGCATGGATTTTGGCCACGGGAAACCACGGATGATGCCGGGCATCACTTCGGCGATGATTTCCTCGGCCTTGCGTCCGGGCTTCGAGATCCGGGCCACGTAGAAATCGCCCTTCTTGGGATCGCTCTGGATGTGGGCCTCGGAAATGTCGTTCAGCCCCGCCTTGCGCATGAACCCGGCGACGGCCTGCTCGGGCGCCTTGGTCGAGGGGCCCTTGATCTCCTCATGCACATCCTTTGAGCCAGCGGTGAGCCCGCGCAGGTCGAGCGCAAGCCGGCGCGGCGTCCAGTGCTCGCGTGCGGCCTCGTAGGTCAGTCCGGCATCGACCAGCGCATCGGTGACGGCCTTTTTCAGATCGGCAGCCGCCTTGCGCTGCATGCGCGCGGGAATTTCCTCGGAACGGAGTTCAATCAGCAGGTCGGGCATCAGTTCAACTCCACCGTCAACGCGCGCATGCTTCTGTTTGTTCTGCTCGTCCTCGCGGCTTTGCCGCTGCGGTCGCCAGAAACGTTAGGATTGCTCGTCCTCGCGGCTTTGCCGCTGCGGTCGAGCGGGCGCGCGGGATTTTCCTCGGAACGAAGTTCAATCAGCAGGTCGGGCATGGTGTTTCCTAAAGAAGAATTCGCGCGGGACTTAGCAAGCCGGAGCCCGATTGTCATCCGCCGATTGGTCCGCCATCCCCTCATCGGTTGGCATTCGGACAGGAGTGCCGCTCCTTTTCTCGCCACCCATCCGGCATGCTAGGCTTTGCGAAACTTCGAGTCGCCATGGAGGCAATGCATGGGCAAGGACAGATATCTGATCACCGCCGAGGAAATCGCGGATATGGAAGGCTTGAGGAAAACGCATTTTCTCAATCCGCAGGCCCAGCGGATCAACAAGTCGCTCGGGGACCAGACCGGGCTGACCGGTTTCGGCTTTCACATCATCGAGGTGGAGCCCGGTTTCGAAACCACGGAGCATCACCGTCACCATCACGAGGACGAGTGCATCTACGTGCTCGAGGGTACGGCCACGGCTCACATCGGAGACGAGGCCTTCGAAATCCAGGCCGGGGACTTTATCGGCTACCGCAAGGGTGGACTGGCGCATTCGATCCGGAACACAGGAAGCAGCCTTTTCCGCTGCATCGTGGTCGGAGAGCGGCTTGCGCATGATGTCGGAGACTACACGCGGTTGAAGAAGCGCATTTACCGGAACGCCGGCCTGCCATGGACCTTGGTCGATCACGACAACATGCAGGACGTGGGCGGAAGCGTCGGGAAGAAATAGGGCAGACGCGGAGCGATCATACGAGCCCGACGGTTACCAGCCGCCGCCACCGCCGCCGCCGCCGCCACCGCCGGACGAGCCTCCGCCAGACGAACCTGACGAGCTTTTTGGCTGCGGCATCGACGCCGCCATCGCCGCGGACACAGTGGCAACCGATGCTGCGGTCGCAGTGCCCAAATTGCCCGAAGACCAGGACGAGCCACTGTGCCAACTCGGATTGTATTCGCGCTCCCTGTCGGGAGAGATCCGCGCCAGATGCGCGGCCCAGGCCTCCGACCAGGGCTTTTCGACCCCCAACCCCGAGGCGTAGGGCAGGAAACGCTCGAAGAGTTCCTCCGACATTTCCGGCGCGTCCCGCATGTTGAGCCGGTTTGTTTCGGCGGTTTCGAGATAGAGCTTGAAGCCCTTGATGTCGGTGAGGACCTTGGCGCCGATTTCGGTCGGCGCGCCCAGAAGAAAGAAACTGAACAGGATCGCCACCTGACCAATGATCAGGAGCGCGCCAGCCAAACGGTAGATAATGAAACCACCGCCCCACAGGCTGACCAGAAGACCGAAGAGGAACACCGCGCCGCCCACCAGAAGCAGGATCCCGCCGGCGAACTTGCTTCCGAAACCCGATGTGGGATCACTGAAGAGCGAACGCCCGGCAACCACCATGCCGCCGCCGAACAGCGACGTGAAAACAGGCAGGATGAGATACACGATGCCATCATCGGGTGGGCCCTGCAGAACGATCCCGAGTATGTAGGTCACCACGCCAAGCAGGATGCCGGGTATGAACCAGCCGATATTGGCGTTGTAGTACCGGCCCGCATATTCCCTGGAAATGGCCATCCGCAGTTTCGTCACGGCGCTCTTCAAGACAGGTCCGTTGTGCTTGTCGAGGACAATCTCGTCGCGATTGGCAAGGAGTGTCGACAACAGCGCGTTCTCGCCCGCAGGCAGAGCAACCGAACCAGTGGAACCGGCTGCACTGCCGCGGTGGAGCGTCACCGTTCCGCGCGAATTCTCTTCAATGCGCATAAGGCGTTTGACACCCAACGAAAGCAGAGCTGCAATGAACGGAAGATCCACGCCCTTGTGGCCCGTCCGGAAGCCGTTGAAATGCGCGAATGACAGCGCCGCGGGCGAAAGGTTTTCCGGCGGATGAAACAGCGGGATCACCGGCGGCGACGGTGGATCGCGGCCGACCTTGTTCCAGGCCCACAAGAAGTAGATCGGCACACCGATCCAGCCCGCAATCATCAGGAAGATGCCGATATTGTCCCAAATCAGCAGCGCGCTGCCGCCGGTGTCGGGCGAGACGGCCCCTTCGGTGAAGCCGACTGCGATCGTCAGCCCCTCCTGAGGGCCGAGCGGCCGGGTCAGCGAAAACCGCACTTGGGACCCACCATCAAGGATCGAGCCCTGGTAGTTGCCTCCGGTTGCGCCGAACGGGCCGGTATAGGCGGCAACCTGATCCCGCAGTACCTGCGCACCCTCGGGCAAATGAACACGGGCCTCCGCATCCAAAATCGGGAAGCTCCAGAAATTGCCGGTCACGTTCCAGTAGAGTTCGTCAAACCCTTCGAAAAACCGCAGTTGCCGGGTGGTGACATAGCGAATGGTATAAGTGTGTTCGCCACGCGAAATATACGTGTCGGCATCGCCGATATAGATGCGGAAGAACCGTCCCTGCCATTCCGTGTTGTAGGGCGACGGCTCGCCGTTGTGCAGAACCTCGACCAAATCGAAACCATTGGTCGTCCAGAGGCCCCACTCATCGAGCGCGCGCAGCGGAATGTCGCGGAAAATCCCGCGCCTGATCTCCCGGCCCTCGGCGTTGACGGTAATGGTTTCGGTGACTTCAATCGAAGCGTCGGCGTTGATGCGGATTTCGGCGTCGAAGAAGCGTATCTCCTCCCGGGCCTGGGCCGCAACCGACAGTGCGAGCGTGAAAAGCAGAACCCAGATGTGGGATGAAATCCGTCTCATCCCGGAACCTCCTCCAGATAGGTCACGCCGAGGGATGCAAGCGCATCCCAGTAGCCGGGATAGGTCTTGCCGACACATTTCGGGTCGAGAATGGTGATGCCGGAGGATTTCAGGCCGGCAAGCGCGAAGCTCATCGCGATGCGATGATCGGCGAAGGTGTCTATCTCGGCCGGCAGGTGCTGGCCCGCAAGCGAGGGATCACCCTCAACGATCAGATCGTCGCCCTCTTCGCGCGCAAGCCCCTCCTTCATTGCGTTCAAACCGAGCGAGAGGGCGCGAACCCGGTCGCACTCCTTGACCCTCAGATTGGAAATGCCTGTGAACCGGACGGTGGTCGCGTTGTAGGCCGCCAGCACCGCCAGCGTGGGAACGGCATCCTGCATTTGCGAGCCATCAATGACGGCCGGCATATGGGGAAACGAAGCGATCACCTCATAGGCGAGTGCGTCAGGCTGGGTGAAGTCCGAGGATGGGGTGCCGATGTCGATGCGACCGCCGCCGAGCGCCTCCGCACCCCACAGATAGGTCGCCGCAGAAGCATCCGGTTCGATCCGGTAATCGGCTGCACGGTAGCCCGTCGGCGCGATGCGCCAGCGAGAAGGCGATTCCTGCTCGACCGAGGCTCCGAAGGCCCGCATCGCCGCGACAGTCAGGTCGATATAGCCGCGTGCGCCGATGTCGTTCCCGGCGAGTTCGACCGTGAACGGCCTGCCCGCGCATGGCGCCGCCATCAACAGCGCGGAGACATACTGACTGGAAAGCCCGGCATCAATGACGACATGATCCGCGGAGAAGCCTGCGGTCGCGTGAATGGTCACCGGCGGGCAGCCGGTCGGCGCTTCCGCCGCGACGCCCAGCGACCTGAGCGCTGCGACCAGCGGCTTGATCGGGCGCTTGCGCATGTGTTGATCGCCATCCACGATCACCTCTCCGGTCGCAAGCGCCGCAATCGCCGCGGGCAGAAAGCGAACCGCGGTGCCTGCATTGCCGAGAAACAGCGGCTGATCGGGCGGCGCCAGCCGGCCTGTTCCGGTGACGACAAAGACGGTCTCCTCCGGCTCCTCGACGCCGACACCCATGGCGCGGAGCGCGTCGGCCATGTAGAGCGTGTCGTCACTCTTCAACGCCCCGGTGAGACGGCTCACCCCGTTGGCGAGCCCGGCGAGCAGGAGCGCGCGATTGGTGATCGACTTCGAACCGGGAGGAGCAACCACGCCGGAAAGCGCGGTTGCCGGCGGCACGATGGTAAGCCTTTCAGTGTTCATGGTCTTTCCCGAATTTCCGGCCTGCCGCAGGGTCAGAACTTGACGCTCGGTACAGCGCGGTCGGCGTCGTTCTCGATCTCGAAATACTCCGCCTTGACGAAACCGAACTGGTTGGCAATCAGATTGGACGGGAATGACTCCACGGCGACATTGAGGTTGCGCACCGAACCATTGTAATAGCGCCGCGACATGGAAATCTCGTTCTCGGTTTCCTCGAGCGCCTCCTGGAATTCCTTGAAGTTCTCATTGGCTTTCAGGTCCGGATAGCTCTCGGCCACGGCCATTAGGCGCCCGAGAGCGCCGCTGAGAGCACCCTCGATACTCGCACGCTGTTCTGGCGATCCACTGCTGCTCGACACGGCCTGGCCACGCAGGCGGGTCACCTCTTCAAGAAGCTCGCGCTCATGGGTCATGTAACCCTTCACGGTTTCGAGCAGGTTGGGAATGAGATCGGCGCGGCGCTTGAGCTGAACGTCGATTCCGCTCCAGCCTTCGCCTGCCATCTGCCGGAGCTTGACGAGCCGGTTGTAGAGCGAAACGCCGTAAAGCACGACGCCGGCAAGCACTGCCAGAATGATCCAAGTCCCCATTACATCCCCATACAAGGCTAGAATTGAGCGGTCGCGCAGGCCCTTCCTGTCCGCCCGGAAAGCTTAAACGAGACGCCACGGGAAATCCACGGGATATGCCGGAAGGATGCTTCTGCCAAGTCGGAAGCGACCGGGAGCAGTACGCCTTGGTCCGGACCTGCCTCCGTGGGCCCATTATTTGACACCTGTCCACACAATTGGTCACTGGTTGTAAAGCAGGGCTTTACCATTGGTGTGCACAAAATAGATGCCGAGACGAACATTCGCCGCTTCTCGGCAGGCAGGGCATTGGAACCGAAAGCTCGTACACGGACATGAACGTTTCAGATTCAAGCATTTTCGACATGGCGCCCATCGCCATGTGGATTGAGGATTTCAGCGGTGTCAAACGCCTGTTCGAGCGTTGGCGCGCCGAGGGGGTCGGGGATATCCGCACCTTCCTCAAGGAAGACATGCGCCGTGTCGAAGCCTGTTCGCAGGCGATCGAGGTGGTTCGGGTCAACAGGAAGACACTGTCGCTTTACGAGGCCGAGACCCTGGAGGATCTCACGGCGAACCTCTCGACGGTGTTCCGCGACGAGATGCTTGACAGCCACATCAACGAACTGAGCGCGCTCTGGCACGGCGAAACCGGGTTCGAAAGCATGGGCGTGAACTATTCGCTTTCGGGCCGGCGGATGGACATCCATCTCAAGGGATCGGTGATGCCGGGCCATGAAGACACGCTCAGCCAGGTGCTTCTGACCACCGAAGACGTGTCCGAGCGCGAAAGTGCAAGGCGCAACGAAATCGCAAGCCGTCAGTACGCCGAAGGTCTCTTCAGCCATTCGCCGGTCTCACTCTGGGTCGAGGATTTCAGCGCGATCAAGGATCTTCTCGAAGACGTGCGCCTGAGCGGTGTCGATGACCTCGGTGTCTTTCTGGATGTGCATCCGGAATTCGTGCGTCAGTGCATGAGCGAAATCCGGATCATTGACGTCAATCAGGCGACACTGGAGCTTTTCGGCGCGAGCGACCTGCAGACACTGCTTGCCCGGCAGAGCGAGATCTTTCGCGACGAGATGGAAAAACCCTTCCGCGAGCAGCTTCTCGATCTGTGGGATGGCAAACTGCATCACCACCGCGAGGTCGTGAACTATGCGCTCGATGGCTCAATCCGCAACATTCTGCTTCATTTCTCGGTGCTGCCGGGTCACGAGCATGACTGGTCGCAAGTCCAGATCGCGCTGACCGACATTACCGCACGCAAGAAGGCGGAAGCCTATCTCGAATATCTCGGCAAGCACGACGTGCTGACAAAACTCTACAACCGCGCCTTCTACACCGATGAGCTCAACCGGCTCGAACGCAAGGCCCTGCGTCCCGTGTCGGTGATCATCATGGACCTCAACGGTCTCAAGCAGGTCAACGACCAGCTCGGCCACGATGCGGGCGATTCACTGCTGCGCCGTTTCGGCGAAGTGCTCGAGGGCGTCGTTTCGCGGCCCTTCAGCGCCGCGCGCATCGGCGGTGACGAGTTTGCGCTGCTGATGCCCGGCGCCGATGCGAAAGCCGCAAACACGATGGTCGAAACCATCTACGAGCTTCTGCACATCAACAACCAGTTCTATTCCAATGCGCCGCTGAGCGTCTCGATCGGCCGGGCCACCAGCCGTGAGGGCGAGAGCATGGATGCGCTGGTCAAGCGTGCCGACATCGCGATGTACGAGCACAAGCGCCTGTCGGCGCGCGATCCGCTCAATCCGGACTACGCAATGGTCTCCCGCGGCTAAGACATTCCCGGCAGAACGAATTGCCCGAGCCTCCGGCCTGCGCGATCAGGCCGGGGCGCGAACCCGGCTGCGCCAGCTATTCGGCTGCCTGGAGCAGGTTGAAACCGCCTGCATCGGTCAGCAGGAAGGCCTCGCCGCACTGACGCGAGAGATTGCGAACCCTGAGAATGTAGCCCTGTCGCTCGGTCACCGAGATCACGCCACGCGCGTCGAGCAGGTTGAAGACGTGGCTTGCCTTGATGCACTGGTCATAGGCCGGCAACACGCATTTGTGCAGACCTCCCGCATCACCGGGGGCGCCGGATTTCAGAATGGCCTCACACTCCCGTTCGGCATCCTCGAAGTGCTTGAGCAGCATCGCGGTGTCGGCGATCTCGAAATTGTAGCGCGAATATTCCTGCTCCGACTGCAGGAACACATCGCCATAGGTCACCTTCTCGGCGCCTTCGCGGCCGTTGAAGTTGAGATCGTAGACATTGTCGACGCCCTGGACATACATCGCCAGCCGCTCGAGACCGTAGGTCAGCTCACCGGCCACCGGCGCGCATTCGATGCCGCAGACCTGCTGGAAATAGGTGAACTGGCTGACTTCCATGCCGTCGCACCAGCATTCCCAGCCAAGCCCCCAGGCGCCCAGCGTCGGGCTTTCCCAGTCGTCCTCGACGAAGCGCATGTCGTGCAGCAGCGGATCGATGCCGATCGCCGCGAGCGAGCCGAGATAGAGTTCCTGAAGGTTCGACGGGTTCGGCTTGAGGATCACCTGATACTGGTAGTAGTGCTGCAGCCGGTTGGGGTTTTCACCATAGCGGCCGTCCTTGGGACGGCGCGACGGCTGCACATAGGCTGCGTTCCATGGCCTGGGGCCCAGCGCCCGAAGCGTGGTGGCGGGGTGAAAGGTGCCCGCTCCCACTTCCATGTCATAGGGCTGCAGCACCACGCAGCCATAATCCGCCCAATAGCGGTGCAGCGCCAGGATGAGCCCCTGAAACGAACGGGTCGGCTTCATGTGGTCTGGCAGAGCTTCGGTCATGGCTTGAAATCCGAATGGCAAATCTTGGTTTTGCAGGCCGTCAACGCAGAGGCCCTGAATGTGCCGCGACAGGTGCCATGAAGGGATTGACCGGTCAAGTCTACAGCAAGGGGGTTGACTATCTAGGTCATGCGTCCTAATAAATTAGGACAAATGCCCTAAAAGGAACCCGGACGTGAAAGCCGATGAAACGCGCCGAAAGATCGTGATCGCCGCCGATCACCTGTTTTACGAACAGGGATACGAAAATGCGTCCTTTGCCGAAATTGCCCAGGCGGTCGGGATTTCACGTGGCAATTTCTATTATCACTTCAGGACCAAAGATTCCGTGCTGGCGGCGGTGATCGAGCACCGCCTTGACGAGCGCAAAGCAATGCTGCGCCAGTGGAAGCAAGAGGACGACAATCCCGCGAGCAGGATAAAGAGCTTCATCAACATCCTGATTGCCAACCAGACCAAGATCATGGCGTTCGGGTGCCCGGTTGGGACGCTCTGCACCGAACTTGCCAAGCTCGATCACCCCCTCAAGCCCGAAGCTGCCAGACTGTTCACCCTGTTCGCCGAGTGGCTGGAACGACAATTCGTGGACCTTGGATGTGGTGATCAGGCCTCCGATCTTGCCATGCACCTGCTGATGCGCAGCCAAGGTGTCGCCTCACTCGCCAACACCTTTCAGGACGCGGAGTTCGTCCGCCGCGAGGTTGAAGCGATGTATCAATGGCTCGACCAGCAGACCCCATCAAGACACTCAAAGCCATGAACCGTGACCAAGAGTAAGGAGAATCCAGTGTTTCTGATCGTGCTTCGCTTTTCCCACAACAAGTCAGCCGCCGCCGAGCATATGCAGGCGCACAATGACTGGATTGCCAAAGGGTTTGCGGACGGCGTGTTCGCTCTCACCGGCAGTGTCGAGCCGAAACAGGGCGGTGCGGTGCTGGCTTGCAATATATCGCGCCCCGAGATCGAGAAGCGCGTGGCCGAAGATCCGTTCGTCGCCAGTAATGTCGTGACGGCAGAGATCATCGAAATTTCGCCAGGTCGGACGGATCCCCGGCTCGACTTTCTCGCAGCCTAGTTCATTCGTCCGGCTTCCTGAGACGGTATTCGCCTGTCTTGGGATCCTCGATCAGCGTGCCCTGGGCTCCGGACCTGGCTTCCTTTTCCGCGTCGCGCACGCGCGCGCTCACGCGTTCGGCCTCCGACAGAAAGCGTTTGTAGCCGATCCAGGCCACCGCGCCGACGGCGGCGAGCAATATCAACTGCGGCATGGAGCGTTCCTCCCTTTGCGGTTCAGGCCCAACCTTCAGTCATGCCTCGACGTCAGAGTCCGTAGCGGGCCCAAAGCGCGCGCTCTTCGAGTACATTCAATCCTGCTTCGCCAATTCCGGCAAGTGCGTCAGCGGCAAGTCCGGTCGCAACGCCCTGCGCCTTGCGCCCGAAAAGACCGCGCTGCGGCGCGATCAGACGCATTTTCACCTTGTCGCCATAGCGGGCGCGAAGGGTTGCGCGAAGATCGCCAAGATCGTCGACCAGACCCAGTTCCTTGCCGCGCTGGCCGGTCCAGAAGCGGCCGGTGAACAGATCCGGATCGTCCTTGAGCCGTTCGCCGCGGCTCTGCTTGACCAGATCGATGAAGACCTTGTGGATCTCGAGCTGCAGTTCCTTGAGATAGGCGACATCTTCCGGGTTTTCCGGCTTGAAGGGATCGAGCAGGGATTTGTTCTGACCGGCGGTATAGACCCGGCGCTCGACGCCGATCTTGTCGATCAGTCCGGTGAACCCGAAGCCCGCCGAGATGACCCCGATCGAGCCGACAACCGATGACGGATCGGCAATGATCTCGTCGCCGGCACAGGCGATCATGTAGCCACCCGAAGCCGCAACGTCCTCGACGAACATCAGGACCTTCTTGTTCTTCTCCTCGGCCAGATCGCGGATGCGCCGGTAGATCAGACGCGCCTGGACGGGCGATCCACCCGGCGAATTCACCATGATCGCCACGGCGGGCGCCTGCTTGTCGGAGAAAGCGCGCGCCAGCAACGGAGCCGCGTTTGCCATGTTGAGGTTCTGACGGAACTGGTTTCCGCCCGACATGATGGCCCCGTTCAGGCGGACGACCGGAATGACGGTAATGTCCTTGCGCAAACGGGCCGGGAGAAAGGACTTCAAAGTGGGCATGAAGATAGAATCCTGAATAGAGTCGCGGCCCGCAGGCTGCCTGTTCGGATGAATTTTCTTGGCTCCATGTATGTCTTTTGGGCGGCAGTGCAATGGCGTGCAACTGCCCGGGACATCACTTCGTGCGCTTTTGCGCCGATCGACGCGTCCGGCGCGGCCAGTCCCTGCCTCCGTTCGCCAGATCGTTCGCAAGCGGTGAAAAGTCACGCCCGGCGCCCTCGTGGATGACGATCCGGTCGCGCAGAAGCAATCGGGCCCGGCTGCCCTTGACCGCCGTGACGAGAATCCGGATCGCGTCGTCGCCTGTGCGGGGGCATACGGGTGTGATCTCGATGCCGCCGAAACGCCTCTCCAGTCCCGCAAGGATGTCGGCGAGCGATTCGGGGCGCGCGATCAGCGACACCTGCCCGCCCTGCTTGAGGATGGCGTTTGCGGTTCTCAGCCATTGCTCAAAGAGGTCCGCGCTATCCATCGCATGAGCTTGCGCCTTCAGCTCATCGGGAGTGGTGCGGTCGCGAGCCGAGTTGAACGGCGGGTTCATGATCACATGGTCGAATGCCCGGTCGGCCAGACCGGCGGCACATCGCGCCTCGCCGCGAAGGGTTACATCCGCCTCGATCACCCTGACCCGCGTTGCAAGACTGGCGTTCAACGGATGCTCGATCGTCATGCGGGCACATTGCGCCATCCGCGGCGCCCGCTCGACCAGAACGATCTGCATTCCCTCAAGCCGGTTTGCGACCGCCAGTCCTGCCGCGCCCGCGCCGGCGCCCAGATCTGCGAGCGCCCCTGTTGCATCTGCAGAAACTGTCGCGGCAAGCAGCATGGCGTCCAGCCCGGCGCGATGGCCTTCCGCTTCGGGCTGCAGGACATAAAATCCACCGTTGTGGAACGCGTCGAGGCTGTAGCCCGGTGGCGCTTCCGGCGAAGCCGCGGATACCGCTGTCACCTCAAGGGGCCTTTCAGCGTCGTTCTTCACGTTCATTCCAGGGCCGGAGCTCGTTTTCGAGACCGGCGTCGATGACAATGCGGCGGGCCTGGGAGGCGCTGTCCTCATCCACCAGAATGCGCCTTGGAATGACGCCAACCGAGCCTTCGAGAATGCTCATGCCGCTGTCGGCCACGAGGCAGGCAATCCCCGCATCCCGCATCAGGCTTTCGACAAAGGAGATAAGCACCGGGTCGTTGGTGCGGATAAGATCGTGCATCTATGGTCCTCTGCATGTTTGTTTCATCCGAACGTATCAGATATCAAGCCTCTTCCGCGCCAATTCGCCGCTTGCGGCAGTGTTCCGTGCTGAATAATGTAGCGCAACCTTTCAAACTGGAGTCTGGTCCCTTGGGCGTAGTCGTACCGCTGGAAAATGGAAAACAACGTGACGCGTCGGTCAAGCCGCTTGTCGAAAAGACCCGTGCCGACATGGACCGCGTCAACCAGCTCATCCTGTCCAAGGCGGGATCCGATGTCGCGATGATTCCGGAAGTTGCCAACCACCTGATCTCTTCAGGCGGCAAGCGGTTGCGGCCGATGCTGACGCTCGCATCGGCGACCATGTTCGGCTACGAGGGCGAGGCCCATGTGAAACTCTCCACCTCGGTCGAGTTCATGCACACTGCCACGCTGCTGCACGACGACGTCGTGGACGAAAGCGATCTAAGGCGCGGACGTTCGACCGCGCGGATGATCTGGGGCAACCAGGCGAGTGTTCTTGTCGGCGACTTCCTGCTTGGCCAGGCTTTCAAGATGATGGTCGAGGTCGGATCGCTCGAGGCGCTTGATGTGTTGTCGGGCGCGGCTGCGGTGATTGCCGAGGGCGAGGTGCTGCAGCTTTCAGTCGCCAAGAACATGGAGACCACGGAGGACGACTATCTCTCCGTGATCCGCGCCAAGACCGCAGCGCTGTTTTCGGCAGCCTGCGAGGTCGGTCCGATCATTGCCGAAGCCGGCAAGGCCGAGCGGAATGCGCTGCGCTCCTACGGCATCAATCTGGGACTGGCGTTCCAGCTGATTGACGACGTGCTCGACTATGGCGGTTCGGCAAGCGATCTCGGCAAGAATGTGGGCGACGATTTCCGCGAGGGAAAGATCACCCTTCCGGTGGTGCTCGCCTACCGGCGCGGCTCGGAGGCCGAGCGTGCGTTCTGGCGTGACGCGATCGAAGGCGGCAACAGCGATGATGCCGCGCTCGAAAAGGCGCTCGGCCTGATCGCCAAATACGGCAGCCTGAAGGATACCACGGCACGCGCCGAGCATTACGCGTCGATTGCCCGCGATGCGCTGGCGCCGCTGCCCGACTCGGTGGAAAAGTCGGCACTGCTCGAAGTCATTGCCTTCTGCCTGAACCGCGCCAACTGAACGCCATCACCTGTCCTTCCGGAGGTCGTCTGCATCTTCGGGTGCGACTTGCCGCGTTGCGCCAAAAAAGCCATGGTGTTGCCTAGAATGCTTCGGCGAACGGTCGATGCGCGGCCACAAGAATATGAGGCACGAATTTATGCGGCGAAACATGACAGCCCGTCTTGCAGCCAGCGTGGCGCTTGGCGTTTTCCTTTCCCTTGGCTCGACGATGACCGGCTTTCCCGGTTTGGCGGCACAGGCGGCGACCGAGGAGGAAGAAAAGCCCAATTTCCTCGGCTTCGCCAGCGCATTTCTGGCCGCGCGCACTGCCGACATCGACAACGATACCGGCAATGCGATCGATTTCTACACAAAGGCGCTGGAGTTCGATCCGGAAAACATAGAGGTCAAGCAGCGCCTGATGGTCGCGCTCTTTACCGATGGCCGTTTCGCCGAAGGCGTTGCGCTCGCACGTCAGCTCAAGGACGATCCTTTGGTCGAGCAGGTGGCTCATATGGCCATGGCGGTGGACGCCATCGCCAAACGTGAATACCGCAAGGCCGCAAACCTTCTCGATCCGGCAAACTCCAATCCGATCGACCGGCTGCTCAACACTCTTCTCAAGGCCTGGGCGGATAATGGCGACGGCAAGGGCGATGCGGCGCTCGAGGCTATTCTTTCGCTCGAGGGGCCGGCCTGGTACCCAGTGTTCACCCGATATCATGCCGGCGCGATGGCGCTCGCACAGGGCAAGAAAGCTGCGGCACGGACGCATTTCACCGACCTGGTTGCAGATCCCCAGGGCGGCGGTGCCGCACCCGATACCTACATCCGCGCGGTGATGGCGCTGGCAAGCATGGAAGCGCGCGAAGGCAACAAGCGCGCCGCTCTCGACGCATTGTCCGCCGGGGAGGATTTCACTCCGAATTATGCGCCGCTTGCAGCGCTCAGACAGTTGATTGAAGAGGGTGGCAAGCCGCAGCCCGGTATCCGCACTGCGCAGCAGGGCGCATCGGCGGCGTTTTTCACCCTGGCTGCCGCACTCAACCGCGATGGTGCCGAGGAAACCGTTGCTGTCTACCTGCAGTTTGCCCGCGCGCTCGACCCCGATGACGCCGCCACGCTGGTGATTCTCGGCGGGCTAAAGGAACGGCTGGGCAAGATCGAGGATGCGATCGCGCTTTACGACATGGTGCCGGACGAATCTCCGATGCGGCGCGTTTCCGAACTGCAGCTCGGGCTGGCGCTGGCCGATCTGGACCGGAACGCCGAGGCCAAGGATCATCTCAAGTCCCTGATCGAATCCGATCCGAAGGATCTCAGAAGTTACCTCGCCTATGGCAGCGTGTTGTCGCGGGACAAGGACTATGTGGAGATGGCGCTCAACTACGAGACTGCCATTTCGGTTGCCGGGCCGACGCCGACACGCAATGACTGGAACCTGTTCTTCCAGGCCGGAATTGCCAATGAACGGCTAAAGCAGTGGCCGCGCGCCGAGGCGCATTTCAAGCGGGCGCTCGAGCTTTATCCCGATCAGCCGCAGGTGATGAACTATCTGGGCTATTCATGGATCGACATGAACATGAACCTGGAAGAGGGCATGGACCTGATCCGGGCCGCCGTGGATCTGCGTCCGAATGACGGCTACATCGTCGATTCCCTTGGCTGGGCACATTACCGGCTCGGTGAATACGAGGACGCGGTGCGTGAACTCGAGCGGGCTGTTGAATTGCGGCCGTCCGATCCCACGATCAACGATCATCTTGGCGATGCCTACTGGAAAGTGGGCCGCAAGCTTGAAGCCACGTTCCAATGGAACCGTGCGCTGTCGAGCGATCCGGACGAGGAGTTGAAACAGAAGATCGAAGATAAGCTCGCCAACGGGCTTGTCGAGGATGAATCAGCCGTACCCGCCACGGCTGCCGACGGCACCAAGCAGGATGAAGCGCCCGAGCTCAAGGGCGCCGGGCCCGACAAGAAGGGCGACGCGGGTCCCAACGAGGTTTTCGAGCGGCATGCGAAGCTCCCCGGCGCGGGATCATCGGGTTCGCTCCACTGAGATCCCGCCCCGATGCCAAAGCAAGCCGGGCCCGATATTGTTGACGCCCCCGCCAAGTTCAATCTCGCGCTGCATGTAACCGGTCGCCGGGACGACGGGTATCATCTCATCGAGACGCTTGCCGTCTTTACCGCTCTTGGGGATCGCCTAACGGCTGAAACGGCTGATGAGGACAGGTTCACGATCAGTGGACCGGAAGCCGGTCCTCTGCTCGGCGACGCATCCGGCGACAATCTGGTGTGCCGTGCCCGTCACGCTCTCCGGACGGAAGCACTTGCAAGCGGCCGGGAGGCCCCGCCGGTGCATCTCCACCTTGAAAAAGCCCTGCCTGTCGCATCGGGTATCGGAGGCGGATCGGCCGATGCGGCAGCAGCCTTGCGGCTTCTCGCGAGCCTCTGGGGGCTTGAGACGGAAAGTGCGACCCTGGCCAGGATCGGGCTTCAACTCGGCGCCGACGTTCCGATGTGCCTGTTGCAGCGTCCCCTGATCGCGAGCGGCATTGGCGAGCGCCTCGCTCCGGTCGAAATCGGCTTTCCGCTCGAACTGGTGATCGTCAATCCGCGCGTTCCGGTGTCGACCCCGGTGGTGTTCAAGGCGCTTCAACGCCGGGACAATCCGCCGCTGCCCTCAGCGAAAAACTGGACTGATCTGGAAAGCCTTCTGTCCTGGCTTGCCGAAACGCGAAACGACCTTGAACCTGCTGCCGCGTCTGCAGTGCCGGAAATCAGGCACAGCATTGACGCGCTTCGCAAAGCCGATGCGCTTTTTGCCCGCATGTCGGGATCGGGAGCCAGCTGCTTCGGGATCTTCGAAGACCGGCTCGCAGCAGAAGCGGCGGCAACCGCAATACAGGAAGACAACCCGGGCTGGTTCGTGGCTGCAACGGCGACCTTGCCATAAAAACCGGCGTCCAATTGACCCTGTCAGAAGCCGCTGACAGTCTTTCTGGCAGGGCGCGCGAAGCTTTGGTCCTTAGGAGAATGCCAGCACGGCAGCCGGCACGATTTCGCAGTGCAGTTTTTTCATGGCGAGGCCTCGCGCCAGACTCTCAAGAGACTGGTTGGGCCGTGCATTGGCGATCGCCTGGCGCTTCGGAATCAGTGCGCCATGCTCCAGCGCCGACAGCCGCCGCCTCCATCTGGCAAAAAACGGCAGGCGGTATTCCCGGGAGGGCCGCATTCTGGCAGCCTGTCCGCCGAGCGCCAGGTGCTGGCCGATCTGATCGACCCATCCAAGCATCGGCCTTGCGCCCGGTTCGATGAGCAGCAACCATTCGCCGCGCGCCGAGCGCACCGCTTCGCGCAGGTCCCCGTTGGTGATGAACCTGCAACCGGCCGCATCGGCCAGCATTGCCGTTCCGTCCCGCGATCCCCGATCGAGAATCACCACTTCGGCAACCAACCCTTCGACCGCGCCCGACACGAGCGAGGCGAGCGTGACCGCCAAGGCGCTTTCCTGATCCTTGCATTCGATAAAGACGCTAATCATGCTCTCCTTTTATGCGACTGCCTTCTGAAATCAAAGAGATACGGAAGGCGTAGGCCTTTCCGGCTTGAAACGCCTGATCCCGAACCCACCAGACTCCACCAACCGCTCCGCCAGAAAGGCGTCTACTCCGAATTTTGTTCTTGCTATGTTCCGCTGTTTGCAATAGGAAAATAATCACTGGAACAAACCAAGCCCCATAACCAGTCAAGCAACCGGAGGTCTCATGCCCAGCCTTTCGACATTGAAACAGACCGCCTTCGCACCATCGTTGCAGCCCATGGAAGCAGACGCTCTGGTCCGGGCAAGCGGGTTGCGCGTGGCCGACGACCGTGTTCGTGGTAGGGGCGCAGGGCTTAACATGCCGGGCCGCTTCGAGCCCACGAGCCGCGAGGTCTTCAACGACGGCTGGAGCAGCATCGAGGAACTCGGCGCCTTCAAGACGGAAGTGCAGATCGAAAAGCCGCGGAGCGTGATCACGCGCAACCAGTCGCCCGACCTTTCGTTTGACCGGTCGGTCAATCCCTATCGTGGCTGCGAGCACGGATGCGTCTACTGCTTCGCCCGGCCTTCGCACGCCTATATGGGCTTGTCTGCAGGCGTGGATTTCGAGGCTCGGCTGTTTGCCAAACCCGATGCGCCGCGGTTGCTGGAACGCGAACTTTCCAAACCCGGCTACAAGGTGCAGCCGATTGCCATTGGCACGAACACCGATCCCTACCAGCCGATCGAGCGGCAGTGGCGGATCATGCGGCAGATGCTCGAAGTGCTTGAGGCTGCGGGTCATCCGGTGGGCATCGTCACCAAATCCGCGCTGGTGACCCGGGACATCGACATCCTGTCTCGCATGGCCTCACGAGGGCTCGCGCGGGTAGCGCTGTCGGTGACGACGCTCGACCGCAAACTCGCACGCACGATGGAACCCAGGGCCTCGACACCTGAAAAGCGGCTTGAGGCCATGCGGTCGCTGTCGGAAGCCGGGGTTCCTGTTTCCGTAATGGCGGCTCCGGTGATCCCGGGCCTCAACGACCACGAGATCGAGCGGATCCTCGATTCGGCCAAGGCCGCCGGCGCGGATGCGGCAGGCTATGTGATGCTGCGACTGCCGATCGAGGTCAGCCCGCTGTTCCGCGACTGGCTGCTCCGGCATTACCCTGACCGCTACAGGCACGTCATGTCACTGATCCGGTCAATGCGTGACGGCAAGGATTATGACGCCGAATTCGGCAAGCGGATGCGCGGAACAGGACCTTACGCCTGGCAGGTTGCACGCCGCTTTCAGATGACCTGCAAGCGTCTTGGTCTCAATCTTCGCAAGACACCTCTGAGGACCGATCACTTCGTGCCTCCGCTGGGCGATGGCGTGCAACTGAGCCTTCTGTAGACTTCGCGGAGGCGGCTTGCGCGACATGTACACCGCCTCCCCTTCAACCCCGGATCGCCCTCCGCCCCTTTTGGGACGATCCGGTGCCCGAGCGGCCTCCCCCGCCCCGTGCCGCCGGGCCTTGCAGAGGATCGGGCGGGTGTGCAAGCTGCGCCGCAACATGGCTCGCACCCCGCCCGATTCGCTGTTTCCCGATATTCCGCCCGCGCCCGATAACCGTTTCGAACGGCACATGACCGGGAGCGGGTTTTCGTTTGTCGCGGGTCTTGACGAGGCCGGGCGTGGCCCTCTCGCCGGACCGGTCGTGGCGGCCGCCGTGGTCCTCGATCCGGCAGCCACTCCCTCTGGCCTCAACGATTCCAAGGCGCTGAGCCGAAAAGCACGCGAAGCCTTGTTCGAGGAGATCCTCGCGACTTCGATCGTCGGTGTCGCCAGCGCCTCCGCGCGGGAAATCGACGCGACCGATATCCGCAAGGCCAGCCTGATTGCGATGCGGCGTGCCGTGATGGCCTTGCCTGTCAAGGCGGGTTATGCGCTTGTGGACGGACGCGACATCCCGGATGGTCTTCCCTGCTCCGCCCGCGCGCTCATCAAAGGCGACGCACGCTGCCTCTCGATTGCAGCCGCATCGATTGTCGCCAAGGTGATGCGCGACCGCATGATGGTGCGGGCAGCCCTCATACATCCCCTCTACGGGTTCGACAGCCACATGGGCTACGGTTCGGCACGCCATTTGTCTGCAATCGCCGACCACGGTCCATGCCCGTTGCACCGGATGAGCTTCCGGCCCTTGCGGACTGGCTGAGGTATAGTGAGGCGTCCCCGGCTGCAGGCGAGAGGGGCCGGCAGACACGAAAAAGGCCGGGGTTACCCCCGGCCTTTGTTCATTGAGCAAGACGAATTGCCGTCTAGTTCAAACGCGCCTTCAGGTCGGTCAGAGACTTTGTAAAGAGCGCGTCGTTTGCTTTCGCATCGACCTTCTTTTCGATCAGCTTTTCCGAGGCGGCAATCGCCAGATCGACAGCCGAAGCACGAACCTCGTTGATCGCATCCGTCTCGGCCTGCTTGATCTTCTGCTCGGCCATCGCCGTGCGGCGGCTGACATAGTCTTCGGTCTTGGCCTTTGCCTCTGCCCGAAGCGCGGCAGCTTCCCTTTCGGCAGCGCTGACAAGATCCGCGGCCTCGGCTTCGGCTTCCTTGCGCTTGCGCTGATACTCGGCCAGGAGCTGCTGCGCTTCCTCGCGCAGTTTTTTCGCCTGTTCGAGTTCATTGCGGATCTGATCGGCACGCTTGTCGAGCGCGCTGGCCATCGTTCCCGGAACCTTGATGTAGATCAGGATACCGATAAAAATGATCAGACCGACGAGAGCCCAGAATGTAGCGTCCATAATCGTCTCTCCCGCTTATTTGCCGGACGCAGCACGGATCGCGTCGGCGACCTCGGCTTTGGTCACGGAGCCGCCCAGCAGATGCTTGACCAGATCGCTGGCGGTTTCCTCGGCAATGGTGTCGACGTCAGCAAGAGCCTTGGCCTTGATGGAAGCAATGCTCTTTTCGGCTTCAGCCATCTTTGTAGAGAGTTCGGCTTCAGTCGCGGTGCGTTCGGCATTCGCCGCAGCTTTCGCCTTTTCACGCGCAGCCTCGGCAATTGCCGCAGCCTTCTTGCGCGCTTCGGCCAATTCCTGCTCGTAAGCAGCAATCGCGTTGTCGCCCTCTTCCTTCAGCCGGTTGGCTTCATCAAGGTCCTGGGCGATCCGGTCGCGCCGGTGTTCCAGAATGCTTCCGATGCGGGGCACGATGACCCGCGACATCAGCAGATAGAACAGCCCGAAGGTGATCGCCAGCCACAGAAGCTGCGAGGCAAAGGTCGATTGGTCGAAGGGCGGGAAAACGCCGCCACCCTGGGCGTCGGCGCCGTGCGCACCGGTTTCCGAATGTGTCCCTTCGGTGGGGTTGGACTGGGCATGCGCCTCGGTCACAACAAGCATGGTCACCTCCAGATGAACTGCCACGCCGGAGGATCCGGCGCGGCAAGCCTAGTCTTCAGTCGTCGGTATCAGACGGCGAAGAGCAGAAGGAGAGCGACGAGCAGCGAGAAGATGCCCAGAGCTTCCGTCACGGCGAAACCGAAGATGAGGCGGCCGAACTGGCCGTCAGCTGCCGACGGGTTGCGCAGAGCGCCTGCCAGGTAGTTGCCAAAGATGGTGCCGAGGCCGATGCCTGCGCCACCCATGCCGAGGCAAGCGATGCCGGCGCCGATGTACTTTGCTGCTTCTGCTTCCATGATTGAGCTCCTTTGGAATGGGATGGATGCAACTGATTGGTGGCGGATGCCCGCCGGTGAACGGATCCTAGTGGCCGGGATGCAGGGCGTCGTTGAGGTACATGCATGTCAGCACCGCAAAGACGTAGGCCTGAAGGAAGGCGACGAGGAATTCGAGAGCTGTAAGCGCCACGGTCATGATCAGCGGCAACACCGCGCCGCCGATGCCCAGCGCGCCAAGGCTGCCGAGGGACACCACAAAGCCGGCAAAGACCTTCAGCGTGATGTGGCCTGCCAGCATGTTGGCGAAAAGACGAACCGAAAGGCTGATGGGACGCGAAAGGAACGATATCACCTCGATCATCACCACCAGCGGCATGAGAATGCCCGGCACACCGGATGGCACGAAAAGATTGAGGAAGTGCAGCCCGTGCTTCCAGAAGCCGTAGACCACCACGGTTCCGATCACCAGCATCGACAGCGCGAAAGTGACGATGATGTGGCTGGTCACGGTGAAGAAATAGGGGAACATGCCAAGCAGGTTCGCCACAAGAATGAACATGAACAGCGAGAACACCATCGGGAAGAAACGCATCCCTTGCGATCCCGCACCGTCGCGCAGCATGGAGGCCACGAATTCATAGGACATTTCCGAGACCGACTGCAGCCGCGATGGCACCAGACCGCGATTGCTGGTGGTCAGGAACAGAAAGCCTGCAGCGGCGGCCGCGGTGGCCACCATGAAGAGCGAGGAATTGGTGAAGGACAGATCCAGCCCGCCAATCTCGATTGGCACGATTTTGCTGATCTGAAACTGACTAATCGGATCGTTGGCCACCTGACGCCTCTTTCTCGCTGTCCGGACAAACCGGACTTATTTATTCCTGTCACCGCTCCGGTCGTCGGTCCGGTTGTGTCCGGTCGGAACGGACGGTGCAACCGCGCCAGTCGAACGCAGAACATTGAGCACACCGGCACAAAACCCGAGGAGCAGGAAAACGATCATGCCCCAGGGCGCTGTGCCCGCAAAACGATCCATCAGATAGCCAATCAGCGCTCCAACGACCACGCCGGCGATAAACTCGCTCGACAGCTTGACCGCAAGCGCGAAGCCCTTTGCAGAACTCTGGTCCGAGGATTTTTCCGGCTCCACCTTTCGGCGGGCCAGAAGTTCGGAATCCAGGCGCTGTCTACGGGCCTCTAGGCTCTCTGACCGGCCATCTCCGCTGCCATTGCCGGTATCCGGAGTGTCCGGGTCGCCAGACCCGCGCTTTTCAACCATGGACGCGCACCCCTGACATGCCAGCAACGGCCACAGAACGGCCGCTTTGAAGTCGGGCGCAACATAGTTTTAGGCTTGGTTATAGTCAAGGCGCGCTGCGCCCGTCCCGCTTGGCTTATTTCTCTATATTTTTCAATGACTTGAAGGACGGCGAAATCATACCGCTACAGAAGTATCAGAAAAACTTGGCCCGCTGCGTCAGACTCACGCAGACGCCGCCGGTAGTGACCGGCCTGTTACGACCAGCCGCCACCGTAAGTGACATAGAAGATATGCAGGCCAATACGGCCGACCTTGCGCATCTTGCGGGCCCAGGGCGGGCTGACATAGGTGGCGTGATAATGGGTCGATGATCCGACCTCATCGAGCCAGATCTTGCCCGCGGTTGTCGCCAGGGCGATTTCCTCGGCCATATCCCAGTGTTTCGGGGAGCGCACGCGATCCTTGATGCCATCGCAGGCGAAGGAGAACTGACAGCGATTGCGCCAGTGCTTGTTCTGGTACACGACGCCGCAGATGGTGTTGGGATAGGTCGGGTTTCGCACCCGGTTGAGAATCACCTGGGCAACGGCGGCCTGGCCTTCAAGCTTTTCGCCGCGGGCCTCGAAATAGATGCCTGCGGCAAGGCAGCGCTGCTCGGCTGCGGAAAACACCTTCGCCGGCAGCGGCGTCGCCGCCCAGGCATGATCTTCGGGTGTTACCGGCGGGATGAAGCGGCCGCGCACCGGCTGTTCGCGCAGCACCGAACTGAACGGCGACTGGCGTGCGTAGTCGGGCGCAGGAGGTGCGTAAGCGGTGGCGAGAATGTCGGCGTTGTCGTTTGTCACCAGGCTTGCAAGCATTGCCGGGACCTGGGGTTGCTGCTTCGGACTGTCGCTGGCGTAGAACGCGGTGGCGATCTCGATCTCCTTGCCACGAATGGCTGGCTTGAGAAATGCCATGGCTTCATCTGTGTCGATGGACGGGCGCAGCAGGCTCGACTGGCGTTCAAGAACCGAGCCGGCAGAAAAATCCTTCGGCGGACTGACCGGCGCGACGGCCATGACCCGGCCCTTCTTGAGGTGACGCGTGACCCGTTCTGAATCAGGACGTGGATCGGCAACACCGATCTTGCCCTTGAAGGCGATCTTGTCGCCATTGGGCAGCGTCACGCCGGCGCCGGAAGCGGTCGACGAGGTCAGGATCGGATCGACGAACTCAAGCTCCGCCGTCTGGATCGAACCTGCCGGGGAGGCAGTCAGATGGGTCTGCCAGCGCGCCTGGGAGGTTTCCCCTCCGGCAAGCATCGCCGTCATGTCCGCGTGGGACGTAATCGTCGGTGTGGAAACAAAAGCCGCAAGTCCGAACAGGATCGGCGCGGGGAAACGGAAACGACCGAGCAGGGAATGGCCGCTGGCGGACAAACGACGCTTATGACGCAAGGCAACTACTCCGGAACTCAACATACGCAACTGGGCACTGCGTATTAGAATGGAGCATTAACCTTGATGGAGCGTTAATGCCGGAACAGGTCGAAGCAACCTTGCCCCCAGAGCCAAGTCTCTGGCCAAAGATCGCGGCATGTCCAAGGCAGGTTTGGGATCATTTCATGGCCGGAGCCAATTGCGCACGAGCGGTGCAAAGCCGGGCGCAGCGCCCGACGAACCCGAATCGTTTCGCCCCGCCCCTCAGCCGCGTTTTTTCGCAGGCTTCGGTTTGGCGGGCTTCGATTTTCCGCTCCCCGCGTTCTTCGAACGCATCGCGGATTTCTTCGGCATAAGTGAAGGCCGACGGGGCTTGCCGTCCTTGGGCGCATAGGGATTGTCGCCGCTGCGGTAGACCACCCGAAGCGGCACGCCGGGCATCTCGAAATCCGCCCTGAGCGAATTGATCAGGTAGCGGGTGTAGGATTCAGGCACCGCGTCGGGCCGCGTGCACGAGATCATGAAGCCCGGAGGCCGGGCCTTGATCTGGGTCATGTATTTGAGCTTCAGCCTGCGGCCGGAAACAGCCGGCGGCGGGTGATGACCGACCACATGATCGAGCCAGCGATTGAGCTTGGCCGTCGAAATACGCTTGTTCCAGACACGGTGGACCAGGGCGATGTTTTCCATCAGCCGTTCAAGCCCCTCCCCGGTCTGCCCTGCGACGGTGACGGCTCGGATGCCACGGATCTGGGGCAGAAGGCGGTCGGTCATCTCGCGCAATTCGGCGAGCTTTTCCTGGCGGTTGTCGATCAGGTCCCACTTGTTGAAGGCGATCACCGGCGCCCTGCCCTCGCGGACGATCAGATCGGCGATCTGGAGATCCTGCTTTTCGAAGGGGATGGTGGAGTCGAGGACCACCACCACCACCTCGGCAAAGCGGATCGCCCGCAATGCGTCGGCAACTGAGAGCTTTTCCAGCTTTTCCTGGACCCGCGCCTTGCGCCGCAGTCCCGCCGTGTCGAACAGCTTGATCTTGCGGCCCTTCCAGTCGAAGTCGACGGCGATGGAATCGCGCGTGATGCCGGCTTCGGGACCGGTCAGCAAACGGTCCTGACCGAGAAACTGGTTGATCAGGGTCGATTTTCCTGCGTTGGGGCGGCCCACGATGGCCACACGCAACGGCTTTGTTTCATCGTATTCGGGGCCCTCGTCATTCTCGTCCGCCCCATCGGCGGGGGTGGGCACGTCGACATCGGTCACGGCTTCGGCAAAGGCGCTGTCGCTTGAGGGAAAACAGCGTTCCTCGCCGAACGCCTCGACGATCGCATCGCGCAGGTCGAGCATGCCGCCGCCATGTTCGGCAGAGACCGGACAGGGCTCGCCGAGACCGAGCCGCCAGGCATCGAGCATGCCCGATTCCGCGCCCTTCGCCTCCGCCTTGTTGGCGACCAGCACCACAGGCTTGCCGCGCTTGCGCAGGATATCGGCGAGCAATTCATCCGCCGGCGTAAGGCCTGCCTTGGCGTCGATCAGGAACAGCGCGCCATCGGCCTCGTCGATTGCCGCCTCGGTCTGGGCGCGCATCCGGCCTTCGAGCGTGTCCGGACCGGCCACTTCAAGGCCCGCGGTATCGATCATGGTGAAGCGCAGATCGACAAGGCGCGCATCGCCGGGTCGTCTGTCGCGCGTTACGCCGGGGGTATCGTCGACCAGCGCGAGCTTGCGCCCGGCAAGGCGGTTGAACAATGTGGACTTGCCGACATTCGGGCGGCCGACAATGGCAAGGGTCAGGCTCATGGTGTCTCCCTCACCGTTGAAAACGTGCAGCGGTGCTCAAGCCGGATTACCCCGGCGCACTCAGGATGCGCCACCGCGCGCGGCGATCAGATCGAGAATGAGGCTCGCGCGATTGGCGACGCCAGCGGGCGTCTGGTTGTCCGCGGCAATCTCTCCGAACCATTGCGAGGCCCGATCCAGATCCCCTGCCTTGAAGGCCGAAAGCCCCAGCGCCTCACGCGCGGAATGACGCAAGGGATTGCCGGGAACGGCAAGGACCTCGACCTGGGCGGAGACCTCGTCGTAGCTGCCGTGGTCAACCAGAAGATAGGCTGCCCGCAAACGTGCGGTGTCGCGGATTGCGGAAGGTTGGGATGCATCGCCGGCAACCGAGGAAAAGGCCGAAATGGATTCCGCGGTATCGCCGCGATCGGCAAGGACCGTGGCCGCGCGCATGCGGGCCAGGACAGGATAGGCGCCGTGTCCCGTCTCTTCGAGGTCTTCAAAACCTGCAAGTGCCGCGTCGGTGTTGCCTTCACGCGCCTGTTCGAGCGCGGCAAGGAAGGCGTCGCCGGAACGTGCGGCGGTGCTTTCCTGCCAGTATTGCCAACCGCGCAGACCGGCGGTCACCGCGACAATCGCTATGGCAGCGCCGATGATGAGGAAGCGGAACCGCGCCCACAGCGCCTTGAAATAGTCCGAACGCAGGTCCTCGTTGACCTCGCGGATAAAGGTTGAATTGTCGTCGCTCATAGCGTTACCGGCCTTGCGCCGGTCCTCTCTCAATCATGCCGCAACGGGCGTTTCGTGAGGCCTTCTAGCGGATTTTCAGGCTCCTGTAAGGGGGGAGCATCACGAAAGCACGCGAAACCGCCTGAGACCCGGGTCAGATACCGATGATCGGAGGAACACCGATCAACAGCCGGTGCAGCCAGACCAGGAACAGAACATAGACGACAAGACCTCCGACAATCGAAATGATATCCCATTTCACCGGTCCTGCGACGGGATTGGTCGTAAGCCCTGCCCTCAGACGCCTTTTTTCCGAGATCCTGTCGACAACCGCCCATGCGAGAAAACTGCCGAACAACAGGATCGATGCAAGATCGCCATTGACCAGCAGATGGGCGAAGGCCCAGATCTTCACGGCGAGAAGCATGGGGTGCTTGACCGCCGCCTTGATCCTTCCTGCAGGCAACTGGGAGGCCACAAGCAGGATCATGACGAAGATCATCAACAGCGCGACGATATGGCTCATCCATGCGGGGGCAACCCAGAAGACAACGGGATCAAGGCGCGCCTGGCCGTAGCCCCAGACCAGGACCACAAAGCCGATGATCGCCACGACGGCGTAGATGCCTTTCCACGCAGAGATCCCGCGCGCTTCGATCTGGGCCTGACGGAACTCCGGCGCGACGATACGGACAGAATGGATTCCCAGGAACAGCACAAGGCCGATGACAAGCCAGATCATTCAGAAACTCCCTTAAGCGCGACCGGGCAACCCGATCCGAATTTGGCGGCAACATAGCCCGGAGCGGCAAGGAAGCAAAGCGGCGGCGGCAAGCCACCGCGGAAAATTCATGTGGCGCATTGTCTCGACGTTCGGCTTGTTTCAATATTGGACCATGGAACCTGATCTGGACGCCGCCCGACGCCGACTCGATGAGAAGAAAGCCGAACTGGAGGCCATGTCGGTCATGACCGAAGAGGCCCGGGCGCCGGTTGCTCTCGATCAGCAGTCGGTCGGCCGGTTGTCGCGCATGGACGCCATGCAACAGCAGAAGATGGCGGAAGCGCAGGAACGCGCGCGAAAGCGCGATCTGGTCCGCGTCGAGATGGCGGAACGGCGGCTGGCCATCGGCGAGTACGGCTGGTGCGCGGACTGCGGAGAAGCCATCCCGGACAAGCGTCTCGCCATAGACCCTATGGCGGAGCGGTGCGTGCGCTGCGCCTCGTAAACCCATATCCATACCAGCGCCGCATTTGCCCGCCACACAGGCTTGAGTTGTTCCGATTGCGCGTGAAACGGGTTGCCTGCATATGTTGTTTTCAAGACCGTCGGCCGGTGGAGCCGGCGCCAGATTGTCCGCGGGCGGCCTGACCGGCGCGATTGTCCTGCTCCTGACATCCTTGGACGCCGCGGCAGCAGAGGCGGCTCGGCCCGAGCAGATCGTTCTGATCTCCTTTGACGGCGCCCATGACAACCGCCTCTGGCAGAGGAGCCTGAAGACCGGCGAGCTCACCGGTGCAAAATTCACCTATTTTCTGTCCTGCACGTTTCTGATCAGCCGCGATGCGCGGAAGACCTACAAGGCGCCGGGCCATTCCGCCGGACGTTCCAATGTCGGCTTTGCGCCCGACCGCGCCGATGTCGTCGAACGGCTCGGCCATATCTGGGCCGCGCATCAAGAAGGCCATGAAATCGGCAGCCATGGCTGCGGCCACTTCGACGGCAAGGACTGGAGCAAAGACGACTGGAGTGCCGAATTCAATCAGTTCGACGGGGTTGTCTCGAATGCGTGGGCGGAGAATGAAGTGCAACCGCCGGCCGGTTGGAGCGACTTCGTTGCCTCGGAGATCAGGGGATTCCGCGCGCCCTATCTTTCGACCGGCACAGCGCTACATGCGGCGCTCGCCGATCACGGGCTGAGCTATGACGCCAGCACCGTTTCGGACGGACCGGCCTTTCCGGACTTCACGCAACCGGTAGCCCGGTTTGCGCTTCCGATGGTTCCGGAAGGTCCGAACGGGCGGCCGATCATCGCGATGGATTACAATCTCTTTGTCCGCCACTCGGGCGCAGAGGAAGATCCGTCGAAGAGCGAAGAGTTCGAGATGCGTGCGCTTGATGCATTCCGCACCGCCTTTGAGGCCGAGTATTCCGGCAAGCGCCGCCCGCTTCAGCTGGGGTTTCATTTTGTTGAAATGAACGGCGGCGCCTACTGGCGGGCACTTGAGCGCTTTGCGCTTGAGACCTGCGGCCGACCAGATGTGGCATGCATCACCTACCAGGAGGCCATGCGGCGCTTGCAACCGCAGCCATCCGATCAGGACAGCTGACCCCGATCAGAACAGATGACCAGAGACCCGGCGCGGCCTCCGCCAGATCGTGCCAGGCCACGCTTCAGGCGTTGCTGGCGCCGGGCATCGGATCGGGAAGCGGCTCGCCATGGATCAGCGCCTCGAAGGCGATCAGGCGTTTGTGAATCGACAACAGATCGATGATCGTGGTCCATGAATTGGCAAGGAACTTGAAGCTCTCTTCCACTTGGCCGAAGGCGTTGTTGATCTGGGTGAACACACCGAGCGTGATCGCACCCGCAACGACCGTCGGACCCAGCGCGATCAGCGGCACGAAGTTCGACGCCTGCAGGTAGGACCAACGCGCGATGCCGAAATACAGATAGTGGAAATACAGCCGGAAATAGTTGCGGCGGACCGCCGAGTACAATTCGCTCACATGCGGCGGCGCCGCACGCTCGGCGCTGTCCTCACCATAGACCAATTCCTTGCGGTAGGCGGCCTCCACCTTCTGGTTGTTGAACTCCAGTCCCGGCAACTTGAAGCCGACGACGGCCAGAAGCACCGTGCCGAAGGCCGCCGACAGGAGCGCGACATAAACCAGTGACCCATCGACCTGCCCGATGACAGGCAACTCGGTGACCTGCTGCGACAGCCCGTAGAGCAGCGGCAGAAAGGCAATCAGCGTCATGATCGAGCGAACAAAGGAGACACCGAGCCCCTCGACGATGCGGGCGAAGCGCATGGTGTCTTCCTGAACGCGCTGGGCCGCGCCTTCGACTGAGCGGAGCCTTGGCCAGTGACCCATGTAATAGTCGTTCATTGCCGTGCGCCAGCGGAAGACATAGTGCGACACGAAGAAATCGAGCAGCACCAGCACCATGATGTAGGGGATAAGGATCCAGGCGACGGTGGCGAGCTTGCCGAAATAATCGCTTGCGGTCACCGTTCCCGGCTCGCTCAGCGCCCGCTGGATCAGATCGTAGAAATCACCGTACCAGTCGTTCAGGTAAACCGAAATCTGAACATTGAAATAGGTCGACAACAAAATAAGCGTGGTTCCGGCAACAGACCACTTGAACCACCTGTTGCGCTCGATAAACGCCCAGACCGCGACGAACAGCACGCCGTTGGCGACGATATAGATATAGGTCCATGCCCGTTCGGCCGACAGGAAGGGCGGGCGTTCGCCTTCGATGACCGGCGGAACGTATCCGCCGAGAATATTCAGGCCCGTTTGCCATTGGTTGAACCCGAGAAACCAGATTGCCATGGCAAGTCCGGTCCAGGCCACCGCCGAGAGAAAAAACGTTTTCGGCGTGGGGAAGAAGGAAACAAACACGTGTGGCAGATCCCGCTTTTGGTTCCGGCAGGCCGGAACATGATTCTTGGTTCGTTGAGACAGTACCTAGGATACTGTGATTGGCGCGGCAATCGACTGGAAGTACAATCACGCCATTGTGCAAAAACAATGGCCCGCCCTCCCCGGTCGGGAGAGCGGGCCATCTTGCTTGTTGTCCAGGGGACTGCGTTACTTGTTCTTGAGCATCTGGTGTTCCTGCATCAGGCCCTTGTAGGTGGACCAGATCATCAGAAGCAGCAGCGCAGCGAACGGCACACCCGTCGCCACGGCCGCTGCCTGCAAAGCTCCGAGACCGCCGCCAATCAGCAGCACGATCGCGACGATACCTTCGAAGGTGGCCCAGAACACGCGCTGTGCGACGGGGGCATCGACCTTGCCGCCGGCAGTGATCGTGTCGATGACGAGCGAGCCGGAGTCCGATGAGGTGACGAAGAACACGATCACCAGCACGATGCCGATGAAGGACGCGATCTGTGTCAGCGGATAGGACTTGAGCATCTCGAACAGCATGACCGCCTGATCGGAACTTGCGACGGCCTCATTGCCCTGGTTGATCACCTGGTCGATGGCGGAGCCGCCGAAGGTGGACATCCAGACGATGCAGACCACGGTCGGAACCAGGATCACGCAGGTGATGAATTCGCGCACGGTTCGTCCCCGCGAGACCCGGGCGATGAACATGCCCACGAACGGCGACCACGAAATCCACCAGGCCCAGTAGAATGCCGTCCAGCCATGCATGAAGTTGGTGTCTTCACGACCGAACGGATTGGACAGAGGCAGCAGATTCTTGGCGTAGGCCACCGTGTTCTCAAAGAAACCCGACGCAATCACGGCGGTTGGTCCGAGAACCAGCACAAAGCCCAGAAGCAGGAAGGCAAGCGCCATGTTGATTTCCGACAGCCGCTTGACCCCGGCATCGAGGCCGGCGACCACAGAAATCAGCGCAACGCCCGTGATCAGAAGAATGAGGATCACCTTGGCCGTATCTGCAACTCCCAGCCCGAAGAGAAAGTCGAGGCCGGCCATGGCCTGCTCCGCGCCGAAGCCGAGCGAGGTCGCAAGACCGAACAGTGTGGCAAAAACCGCCATCGTGTCGATGACGTGGCCAGGCCAGCCCCAGACACGCTCGCCCAGAAGCGGGTAGAATGCCGAACGCAGGGTCAATGGCATGCCGCGGTTGTAGGAAAAGAACGCCAGCGCAAGAGCGACGATCGCATAGATCGCCCAGGGGTGAAGACCCCAGTGGAAGATCGTCGCGGCCATTGCATTGAGCCTTGCGGCCTCCGGATCGTCAAGCGCGCCGGCAAGCGGCGCCCAGTCGGTCCGCACGCCGTTCTCGACCACTGCCCCGCCGACGGAGCTCGCGTAATGCGACAGGGGTTCGGAGACACCGAAGAACATCAGGCCGATGCCCATGCCGGCCGCGAACAGCATCGCGAACCAGCCCAGGTAGCTGTAGTCCGGGCTCGCATCGACCCCGCCAAGCCGGATATTTCCAAGCGGCGTGACGATGAGCGCCAAGCCGAAGAGAACGAAAACGTTGGCTGCCATCAGCAGCGGCCAATCGAATGTGTCGGTCAGCGCGGGGCGCAGCCAGCTAAAAAATGCGGATGACGCTTCACCAAAGATCAGGGTGAGGATCACGAAAGCGACGATGATAACGGATGAAACGAAAAAAACAGGATTGTGAACATCCAGGCCGAGGACCTGGACATTGTCCTGACCGACCTCGAAGTCGGATGTCAGTTCAGGATCTATTGCGTCTGTGTCGGACATAAAGTCCCCCCTCATGTTTACGGCGATGCGGCGGTAAAAAAAGCCGTGGCCGGACTGCACATCATGTACCCGGCTATTAATTCAGGCCATCGCCGTCGTTGTTCGGCGGCGTACCGCCATCGAATGGTCGAAATGCGCCATTTTGACGCATGGCGGCGCAAAGGTCTGTCGAACCTACTGCGCCCGTTACCGGCCTAAACCGGTTTCGGTCGGTTTGTGCAAAAGACGAGCACAATGGTGCCCGCAGCCAATAAACCGACCGCGGCAGCCAAACTAGCCCATGTGTAGCTTCCGGTCCAATCCGCCAGATAACCGGCCACGACCGGGCCCAGAATTTGGCCAACGCCGAAGGCGGCGGTCATCAGCGCCAAGGCCCGCCGAGGGCTGTCCTGCGCCAGTTCGCGCCCCGCCTGCAAGCCGAAAGCGGTGACCATGACAAAGGTCCCCCCGAGAAACGCGCCTCCGATCAGGGGGCCGAAAGGCAGGGGAACAAGTACGCTGGCCGCGACGCCGACCGCCTCGACCACACAGCCAAGCGCGAAGACGCTCAAGAGACCGATTCGGCGCACCACCGGCATCCACAAGGCAACAGAAGGGGCTGCAAACAGGCCGGTGAACAGCCAGACACCCGCCTCGAACAGCGACGAGCCTCCGCCGTCACGGACGATGGCGACCAGGAATGTTGCCGTGACGATGTAACCGAACCCGAAGACCCCGTAAGCGATGGTCAGCGCGATCAGGGGGCCGCTCCAAATAAGTGGCGGCTCGCGGCGCGCCGGGCCTGTGCGCATGATTTCGCGTGGAAGATAACGATAGACAACGGCAAGCCCGGCCAAGGCCAGAAGCCCAGCGAGGATCCAGGCGAGCCGCCATCCTCCGCCTGCGAGCAGCAAAAGGCCGAACATCAGCGCGGAGCCGCCAATGCCCACACCGACACCGCCGAAATGGCTGGATTGAACCCAGGGACGCGCCACGAAAAGACCGTGAGACAGGACGATCGCCGAGGTGAAAACCATCACGAACGCACTTGCCATCCCGGCGAGAAACCGGATCAGGGCCAGAAGGATCATGTCGCTGGCCAGCCCCATTCCCAGAAGCAGGAGAGCCGTGGCAAGGAGCGCGGAAAGCGCGACCTTGCGCTCGATCGTCTCGGCCCACCCCCAGGCTGCAAGCACGGCTCCGAGGAGGTATCCCGCATAATTGGCCGATGCGATCCAGCCTGCCTGGGACGGATCGAGACCGAGCCCATCCATCATCGCCGGTAGGACAGGCGTATAGAAGAACCGTCCCAGCCCCATCGCCACTGCCATGGCGACGGCGCCCGCGAGCGCCGTGAGCCAGATGGCCTGGCCGGGCGCCGGCGCGGTGGCCGCATCGTGGGTTGATTGGGTCAAGGCCTTAAAACCGGATCAGGAAATGGACAAAGACCTTCCTTGAACCCGATGGAACAGGCTTTCAAGACGGCGGCTGCGCCATCAACCGGATTTGAAGCCGTGCGAAACCAAAAGATGGTTGGAACTTCGGGTGCGAGACCTTATTTGTGCAATGCAACACAAACTGAAAGGACCGCGCCATGAAAACCGTCATCGTCACCGGATCAACCAGCGGCATCGGGCTGGGCATTGCCGAGAATTTTGCCATCAACGGCTTCAACGTGGTCCTCAACGGCCTGGGCGACGAAAAGGAAATCGAGGCGACCCGGGCAAGGCTCGACACCATGGGCGCAGGCGAAGTGATCTTTCACGGCGCCAACATGCTCGAACCCGAGGAGATTTCCGATCTGGTCAAGTCCGCCGAGAAGAAGTTCGGGGCGATTGACATTCTGGTGCCCAATGCCGGCATCCAGCATGTCGAAAAAATCGAGGACTTCCCGCCCGCCAAGTGGGACGCGATCATCGGCATCAACCTGTCTTCGGCCTTCCACCTGATCCGCGCGGCGATGCCCGGCATGAAGGAGCGCAAGTTCGGACGCGTGATCTCGATCGCGTCGGCACATGGCCTGGTCGCTTCGCCGTACAAGAGCGCCTATGTGGCGGCCAAGCATGGAATGCTGGGGCTGATCAAGACAGTGGCGCTCGAAGGCGCGGAGTTCGGAATTACCGCAAACGCCATCTGCCCGGGCTATGTGGAAACGCCACTGGTTTCGGGCCAGATTGCAGACACCGCCAAGGCCCGCAACATGAGTGAGGAGGACGTGGTCACCGAGGTCATCCTCAAGGCGCAACCCACCAAGCAGTTCGTGCAGGTTGGCCAGATCGCGGCTCTGGCTCTCTATCTCTCCTCCGAGCAGGCAGCACAGATCACCGGTGCGGCACTTCCGATGGATGGCGGCTGGACCGCGCAATGACCGCGCAGGCAAAGACCGGCCGGCAGTCCGCGAACGGAAACAGCGCCGGCGCGCCGTCCAAGCATACCCGGCCCGCGTCGAACCGCTCCGGTGAGAACCCCCATTTGATCAATCTGGCGCTTCAGGGCGGCGGTGCGCATGGCGCGTTCTCCTGGGGCGTCATAGATCGGCTGCTTGATGAACCCGATATCGGCTTCGAGGGGATTTCCGGCACGTCTGCCGGTGCGGTCAACGCGGTCGTGCTTGCCCATGGGCTGATGCAGGACGGACGCCGCGGCGGTCAGGCGGCGCTTGAGGATTTCTGGCGCAGGTCGAGCCTCAGCGGCTCGGTCTGGTCCCCACCGCGGCCTCAGGATGCCAGCCCGATCCCGGGTCTCGCCATGCTGTCAGCGGCTGTCTACTCCATATTCGACACACTGACGCGCACATTTTCGCCCTACGAGTTCAACCCGTTCGGCATCAATCCGCTGACCGATACGCTGTCGGAGTGCGTGGATTTCGAGGCGCTGAAGAAACATTGCAGCACCAAGCTTTTCCTCAGCGCCACGAATGTCCATACCGGCCGTGTGCGGGTGTTCGAATCCCACGAGGTCGATGTCGACGTGGTGATGGCCTCGGCCTGCCTTCCGTTTCTGTTTCAGGCCGTGGAGATCGATGGCGAGCACTATTGGGATGGCGGCTATGTCGGCAATCCGGCGCTGTTTCCGTTCTTCTACAAATGCGAAAGCCGCGACGTCATGATCGTGCACATCAATCCCATGGAGCGGGAGGAAGTGCCGAAAACAGCGCCCGACATCCTCAACAGGATCAACGAGATTTCCTTCAATTCCTCGCTCATCAATGAAATGCGGGCGATCAATTTCGTCACCCGGCTTCTGGAGCAGGACTGGCTGAAGGATGAGTACAAGAACCGGCTGCGCCATATCCTCGTGCATTCGATTCGCGCTGACGACGCCCTCAAGCATCTGTCGGTGGAGTCGAAATTCAACGTCAACTGGTCCTTTCTCACCGATCTTCGCGACCGCGGCAGAGCCGCCGCCGACGCGTGGCTCTCGGCGAACCGGGGGTCTCTGGGCAAGCACTCGACGGTGGACCTCGAAAGCCAGTATCTCGGACTTCCCGGCCCCCGACCGCTCGACGGGACGAAAAGCCCGGCCGGGAACAGCGATTGAACGGAAAAAGCTGAAAGATACGGGATTGACCGGATTTCCCTAAAACTGTCTCTGTGACCTGACAGGCTTTCGCACTGCAATGAGGTGCGATAGGTTTTTTGCTTGTACCCAAACACTACCAAGTCACGAGGCGACATGGCGCAGTTCCACCGCACATCCATCCGTTTCCTGCTCAACGACCGGCAGGTCGAGCTTTCGGACTTCGCGCCCGACCTGACGCTGCTCGACTGGCTGCGGCTCGACCGGCGGCTCACAGGAACCAAGGAGGGCTGCGCTGAGGGCGATTGCGGCGCATGCACGGTACTTGTCGGACGGCTCGACAACGGCGTGCTCAACTACGAGACCGTCAATGCCTGCATCCGCTTCGTCGGCTCTTTGGATGCCACCCACGTCGTCACCATCGAGCATCTCAGCAGGCCCGATGGCGGGTTGAGCGCCGTGCAGCAGGCGATGGTGGACCGCCACGGTTCGCAATGCGGCTTCTGCACGCCGGGCATCGTTGCCTCGCTGCACGCTCTGTGGCTTTCGGACCCCAATCCCGGCCCGGCCGATATCGAGCGGCAGTTGCAGGGCAATCTTTGCCGCTGCACCGGCTACGAACCAATCGTAAAGGCGGCGATCGATGCCGCGGCGACCATTCCGGACGCTGAGAACGACCGGCTGGTGGCCGCTTACGACCAAACGGTTGCGGCACTTACGGACCTGGCGGACGGTGCACGCGTGACGGTTGAGAGCGATCGAGGCACGACCTATCTGCCGGCAGATCTCGATGATCTTGCAGAGCTCTATGAAGCGCATCCGCAAGCAACGATCGTCGCCGGGTCCACCGATGTCGGATTGTGGGTGACCAAGCACATGCGCGAGATTTCGCCTGCGATCTTCACCGGACATCTCGATGCCTTGCGCGAAATGACGATCGAGCCCGAGGGCGTGACGCTCGGGGCGGGCGTATCCTACACCGCGGCGCGGATGGCGCTGATCGCGGCCTTCCCGCAGATGGCGGAACTGTGGGACCGGATCGGCGGTGAACAGGTGCGCAACATGGGAACCGTCGGCGGCAACATCGCAAACGGTTCGCCGATCGGCGATACCCCCCCGCCCCTTATCGCTCTGAGCGCAACGGTAACGCTTCGCAAGGGTGACGCCCGGCGTGTGATTCCGCTCGAGACCTTCTTTATCGATTACGGCAAGCAGGATCGGCAACCGGGAGAGTTTGTCGAAAGCATTGCAGTTCCGGCACTTGCGGACGATGCTTTCTTCGCCGTCTACAAGATATCCAAACGGCGCGACGAGGACATTTCGGCGCTGTGCGGCGCTTTCCATGTCACGCTCGATGACGACGGACTGGTGGCATCGGCCCGTATCGCATTCGGGGGGATGGCCGGCACACCGCGGCGCGCGCCCGCGGCGGAGGCGGCGCTGGTGGGCAAACCATGGGCCTGGGAGACTGTCGAAGCGGCGCGGCTGGCGATGAGCCAGGACTATCAGCCGCTCAGTGACTGGCGTGCGAGCGCGGAGTACCGGATGGTGTCCGCCCAGAACCTGCTTATCCGCTTTTTCCTTGAAACCTGCGGCGCGCCGGTCCGGATCTCGCGTCACGCTGCGCCGGCGGAGGCCTGACCATGGATACGAGAGCCGCCCGCAGCAAATCCGAAATCTCCGGCGGAGCTCACACGCCCCGCCAGCACGATTCCGCGCACAAGCATGTGACCGGAAGCGCCGATTACATCGACGACATGCCGGTCCCCGCCGGCACGCTTCACGGCTATCTGGGGCTGAGTGCGCGAGCCCACGCCCGGATCGTATCGATGGATCTCGAGCCGGTGCGCAAAGCGCCGGGTGTCGTGGCAGTGCTCACCGGCGCGGATGTGCCGGGCGTCAACGATATCTCTCCGGGTGGCCGTGACGACGAGCCGGTGCTCGCAACCAAAGAAGTGCTGTTTCACGGCCAGCCGGTTTTCGCAGTCATTGCCGAAACACGCGAGCAGGCCCGGCGTGCGGCGCAACTGGCGGGTATCGAGTATGAAGACCTGCCGCATGTCACCGATGTGCGCGCGGCAATCGAGGCGAACTATCCGTTCGTGACCGATCCGCTGAAGCTGGAACGCGGGGATGTGGAAACCGGCCTTGGCGCCGCTCCTCTGCGCCTCAAGGGCGCAATGCGGATCGGCGGGCAGGACCATTTCTATCTCGAGGGGCACATTGCCCTTGCCATTCCCGGCGAGGACGACGAGGTCACCGTTTGGTCTTCCACCCAGCATCCGAGCGAAGTGCAGCACATGGTGGCTCACGCGCTGGGAACCGTGTCAAACGCTGTGACCGTACAGGTGCGGCGCATGGGCGGCGGTTTCGGCGGCAAGGAGACGCAGTCCAACCAGTTCGCAGCCATTGCGGCCATTGCCGCGAAGAAGCTCAACCGTGCGGTCAAGATCCGTCCGGATCGCGATGACGACATGATCATCACCGGCAAGCGGCACGATTTCGTGGTGGACTACGATGTCGGCTACGACGACAGCGGCCGAATTCACGCGGTGGACGCCAGCTTCGCAGCCCGTTGCGGCTTTTCATCCGATCTCTCGGGACCGGTCACCGACCGGGCGCTGTTTCACGCCGACAACTGCTATTTCTACCGCGATGTCCGGTTTGTCTCGAAGCCGATGATGACGAACACCGTGTCCAACACCGCCTTCCGCGGCTTCGGCGGACCGCAGGGCATGCTCGGCGGAGAGCGGATCATCGAGGAGGTTGCCTACGCGCTCGGGCGCGATCCGCTGGACATCCGCAAGGCCAATTTCTATGGCGCCGCCGACGATCCGGACGGTCGCAATGTGACCCCCTATCACCAGACGGTGACCGACAACATCATCGCCCAGATCGTCGACCAGCTTGAAACATCTTCGGACTATCAGGCTCGACGGGCGGAGATCATCGATTTCAACAGCAAGAGCCCGGTGATCCGCCGCGGCATCGCGCTGACACCGGTGAAATTCGGGATCTCGTTTACCGCCACCTGGTACAATCAGGCCGGTGCGCTCGTGCATGTCTATCAGGACGGTTCGATCCATCTCAACCACGGCGGAACCGAGATGGGCCAGGGACTCAACACGAAAGTGGCGCAGGTTCTGGCCGATGAGTTCCAGGTCGATCTCGACATGATCCGGATCACCGCGACGACGACCGGCAAGGTGCCCAACACGTCGGCCACCGCAGCCTCATCGGGCACAGATCTCAACGGCATGGCGGCGGCCAATGCGGCTCAGCAGATCAAGGCGCGGCTGATTGCGTTCGCGGTCGACAAGTTCAACGTGCCGCCGGAACAGGTGGTGTTCGAGCCTAATCATGTCCGCGTCGGCAACGAACTTCTCGAATTCGGCGATTTCATCCGACAGGCCTATCTGGCGCGGATCCAGCTTTCGGCGGCCGGGTTCTACAAGACGCCGGACATTCACTGGGACCGGGCCAGCGGCAAGGGCCGACCGTTCTACTATTTTGCCTATGGCGCGGCCGTCTCGGAGGTGTCGGTCGATACGCTCACGGGCGAATATCAGGTTGACCGGACGGACGTGCTGCACGATGCGGGACGCTCGCTCAATCCGGCGCTCGACATCGGCCAGATCGAAGGCGCCTTCGTTCAGGGTATGGGCTGGCTGACAACCGAAGAGCTGTGGTGGGACGACAACGGGCGCCTGAGGACCCACGCGCCCTCTACCTACAAGATCCCGCTTGCCTCGGACCGGCCGAAGATCTTCAACGTGGCACTGGCCAGCTGGTCGGAGAACCGGGAACCCACGGTACGGCGTTCAAAGGCCGTCGGCGAGCCGCCTTTCATGCTGCCGATCTCGGTGCTCGAAGCGCTCGGCATGGCGGTGGCCTCGATCGCCGACTACAGCGTCTGCCCACGGCTTGATGCCCCGGCCACGCCCGAGCGGGTGCTAATGGCGGTGGAAGGACTCAAGGCGATAGCAGCCGATGGCGCTCCGGAACGTCCGGGCGCCACGGAAAACTGACTGCGATGGACCGACTTTCCGCCTATTCGGCGTTCGAGAAGACAGCCGGAGCCGGCGGCTTCGTGCTGGCGCGCGTGATCGCGGCGAAGGGCTCGACCCCGCGCGAGACCGACGCCTGGATGCTGGTGTCGGAAGACGGAATGTTCGGGACCATCGGTGGCGGACGGCTGGAAATGGAAGCCGTAGAAAAGGCCCGGGCGATCCTTGCGGGAAGCGAAGCCTCCGAACTCGCCCTGCCGCTCGGTCCTGCCATCGGCCAGTGCTGCGGCGGACACGTGACGCTGTCCTTTGAGATCATTCCCCCTACCCGCTTTGATGAGATCTCGGGCATGGTGAAAACCGAAGACGAGACCGACCCCGAGGTCTGGCTGTTCGGCGGTGGCCATGTCGGCCGCGCCCTTGCTCACGCGCTGCGTCTGCTGCCGGTCAAGGTGCACGTGGTGGAAAGCCGGGAGAACGAGCTGATGCTCACGCCCGAGGGGGCCGAACAGCATCTGACCGCCCTGCCCGAGAGCCTGGTCGCATCAATCGCGCCCGGCAGCGCCGTGATCGTTCTGACCCACGACCACGCGCTCGATTTCCTGATCGTTTCGGCGGCGCTTGCCCGCGACGACCTCGCCCAGGTGGGCATGATCGGATCCGAGACGAAGCGGGCGACCTTCGAGCATCAGTTCATCCGCGAAGGCGGCGACAAAGCGCAACTTTCCAAACTCATATGCCCGATCGGGCGCAAGATCCCCGACAAGCGTCCGGAAGTGATCGCAGCCACGGTTGCCGCCGAGATCATGACCGCACTTGCCGAATGGCGGCGGCCGGGCGGATCTCAGCCGGCATCCTGAAGCACCAGTTCCGAGGCGCGCCATGCGGTAGCAATGGCGGCTGCATTGGTGTTTCCGGCGATGATGTTCGGGAAGATCGAGCAATCGACGACCCGAAGGCCGTCGATACCGTGAACCTTGAGGCGCGGATCGACGACGGCGGTTTCGGGGTCCGGGCCCATGCGGCAGGTTGCGACCGGATGATAGACCGTGCCCGAACGACGCCGGATGTCATCGATCATAGCCTCGTCGTCGACGATCTCCGGCCCGGGCAGAAGTTCGGCCTCGATGCAATCGGCCATCGGCTTTGCTGCCGCCATCCGGCGGACGAACTTGCCGGTCTCCAGCATCTCGGCGACATCGTCTTCATGGGACAGTGCATTGGGGGAAATGCGCGGCGCCTCGAAGGGATCGGATGAGCGCACCATGATTTCACCCCTGCTCTTGGGCCGGCAATTCGACCAGCCAATGGAGAAGCCGGGCCAGGGATCGGGGCTGAGGATCGGCCGTTCGCCCGGCCTCGGGATGACCGTCGAAAAAGCCTGGAAATAAAGCTGCATGTTCGGCCGCAGCCGGTTCGGGTCGGTGCGGATGAAGCCGCCTGCCTGATTGAGGCTGACCGAAAGCGGCCCGTCGCGCATCAGCACATAGCGCAGCCCCGCATGAAGCTTGCCCCACCAGGGACCGAGTTGCTGGTTGATGGTCGCGCAGTTGGCGCGGAATGTGTAGTTTGTGCCAACGTGATCCTCGAGATTGCGCCCGACATTCGGATTGTCGCGGTGCACCTCGATACCGTGACTTTTCAGATGGTCCGCCGGTCCGATGCCCGAAAGCTGCAGGATCTGCGGCGAGTTGACCGCACCGCCGCTCAGGATCACCTCACGCCCGGCCTTGACTGTCACCAGCTTTCCGCCGCGGCGGTACGTCACCCCGGTGACACGGGCGCCATCGAACGTCAGACCGGTGACATGCGCGTTGGTGATCACCCGGACATTGGGCCGCTTCATGGCCGGACGCAGGAAGGCCCGGGCCGCGGACAGCCGGCGCCCCTTGTGAATGGTGAACTCGAGAAGCCCGATGCCATCCTGGTTTTCGCCGTTGAAATCCGGATTGAGCGGCAGGCCTATTGCCTCCCCGGCCTCGAACCACTTGCGGGTGAGCGGATGCACCGTCGCACCGGGAACGAAAAGATTGAGCGGACCGGTCCGGCCGCGATGGAGCTCGTCGCCGATCACCGCGCATTCGACAGCCCGGAAAGCCTGCCACATGTCTTCCGATCCCCAGCCGGGATTGCCGGCAGCGCGCCAGTCGTCGAAATCCGCGCGGTTGCCGCGCATCCAGACCATGGCGTTGATCGATGAGGATCCGCCCAGCACCCGGCCGCGCGGCCAGTGATCGACATTGCCGGCCAGTCCCGGATCCGGTTCCGCGCGGTACATCCAGTTGACCTTCGGATCGAAGAAGGTCTTGCCATAGCCAAGCGGCATCTGGACAAAAAAGCGGCGGTCGTCACCTCCCGCCTCGAGCACCAGCACCTTGTGCCGCCCCGATGCGGACAGCCGTTCCGCCATGACACAGCCAGACGAGCCCGCGCCAATGATGATGAAGTCGGGATTGTGCATGACGGGTCTGCCCTGATGAACGCGTATTCACGGCCCGGCACAGCATGGACTGAAAGCCCTTCCGCCGGTCTCCGTTCATCGAAGCGTTGTCACAGATTCTGCCGCTTTTCAACTCGCCGGATTTCTCATCGAGGAACCCGGGGACAACTTGTCCGTCGCACCTGCGTCAGGGAAGTGCGAAGTGCCCGACAATCAGTTCATGATCCGACAGCGGCTCGCCTTCCGGATCGACCGAAGGGACAATCTCGGCCCCGTCGAGCGACAGTCCGCGCGCGGCGAACCAGTCAAGCTTCATGGTCCGTTTGGGATGCGGTGAGAGGTAGCTGCGCCGCGTGGTCATGCCCTCGGCATTGTTGTCCCAGGAATAGCCGTGCGCCCGCGCGAGATCGAAGAGCTCTTCCTTTGTCCAGTCCGGCTGGTCGGCGTCGTTGCCGGTGTTCAGGTCACCGCCGATGATGACGGGCATATCGGGCGCAAACCTCTCCACCGCTTCAAGCAACGCCTCCATCTGTGCGGCCCGCCGAGCCGATCCCGCATTGCTCTCGAGATGTGTGGAGATCACGCACAATTCCCCGGCCGGCGTCGGGAGTACAGCCGCGATAGCCATTCGCCCGCCGATACGGGGCTGGGTGGTGTCAACGGAAAAGTCGGAAGATGCGAACCAGTGGCCGGCGTCGTCGAGCCTGATCAATGCGACGCGGTTGGGCGCCGCACGGCTCAGAATGGCATTGCCATGCCAGCCGGCCTTGTTGTGATCATCGACGCAGTAAGGGCGTTCGGTCTCGCCGCCAAGGCCGAGTTCGAAAAACTCGACACCATAGGCGTAGTGCATGCCGAGCGCACCGGCGATTTCAGCGGTCGGATGACGCTGCGCCGTGCGTGCCATGCCGCAATCGAGTTCGGAGAGCAGGACCACATCGGGATTGTGCCTGCCGAGAAGCCCGGCGCTTTTGTCCGGAAACAGGCCGCGCTCGATGTTCCAGGCGGCGACCGTGAAACCGGGCGGAATCCGGTCTGCACTCGCCGTGCCTCCGGTTTCCACGAGGCTCAGTGCCTCGATCGCGGCCATGTGCTCCCGGTGGGCCTCCACGGTGTGGGGACCGGACAGGACTGACTGTTTGAGCGCATCATCGACCAGAGGCAAGGCGTCGACGGTGCCGGTGTGAATGGCCGGCACGCTCAAAGCCGCACCCCGGTTGCCGGGTTGAACATCAACAGGGACGTCTGCGGCAGGTCGATATAGACCTCGCCCGAAGGCACGGGCGCGGTGTGCGGCAGATGAACCACGATGCCCTGATCGGCTACGCGGCCGTGCAGCAACCGCCCGGCGCCGAGTTCCTCGATGAAGTCGAGACTGAACGGAAGCGCGCCGGGATGGCCGGATTCGACCACACCGATGTTTTCCGGACGAACGCCGAGATGGATGTCACCGCTGTAGTCAACCGTTTGAGGCGCATGCACCGAGACATCGTCGGTCAGGTGGACCCGGCCATTGCCGTTGTAGCGCGCCGGCAGGAGGTTCATGGGCGGCGCGCCCATGAAGCTTGCCACGAAGGTGCTGGCTGGCTGGTGGTAGACTTCCGCAGGCGTGCCGATCTGCTCGATTCGGCCCTGGTTGAGCACGATGATCCGGTCGGCCATGGTCATGGCCTCGATCTGGTCGTGGGTGACATAGACCGAGGTCACACCGAGACGGCGCTGCAGCGCCTTGATCTCAATGCGCATCTGCCCGCGAAGCTTCGCGTCCAAGTTCGACAGCGGTTCGTCGAAGAGGAACAACGCCGGATTGCGCACGATGGCGCGGCCCATGGCCACACGCTGGCGCTGCCCACCGGAAAGCTGGCTCGGACGCCGGTCGAGATATTCCTTGAGATTGAGCATCGAAGCGGCCTGGTTGACGGCGGCATCGATCTCGGACTTCGGCATGCCGCGGTTGCGCAGACCATAGGCCATGTTGTTGTAAACAGTCATGTGTGGGTAGAGCGCGTAGTTCTGGAACACCATGGCAATATCGCGTTCGGCGGGATCAACGTCGTTGACCACTCGACCGGCAATCGACAGCTCGCCTTCGGTGATCTCCTCGAGACCGGCGATCATTCTGAGCAGCGTGGACTTGCCACAGCCGGACGGCCCCACGAGGACGATGAACTCGCCCTGCTCGATGTTGAAGCTTGTGGGTTGAACCGCACGGACGCCGTTCGGATAGACCTTTGAGATGTTCTTCAGGGCAACGTGAACCATGGGGGAAACCTCTACTTGTCGGATTCGACCAGTCCCTTGACGAACCAGGACTGGAAAACAACCACCACCAGGACCGGCGGCAGGATAGCGATAAAGATTAGCGCCAGCGAGCGGCCGAACTCGGGAATGTCGGAACCTCCGTCGATGGACTGGTAGATCTGCTTGATGCCGCGGACCAGTGTGAACATGGCTTCGTCCGTGGTGATCAGGGTCGGCCAGAGATACTGGTTCCAGCCGTAAACGAACATGATGATGAAGATGGCTGCGATCATCGTTCGCGAAACCGGCACAAGGATGTCGATGAAGAACTTCACCGGCCCGGCGCCGTCGATCCGCGCCGCCTCCACCAGTTCCTCGGGAACCGACAGGAAGAACTGGCGGAAGAAAAATGTCGCCGTGGCCGATGCAACCAGAGGCACGATCAAACCGGTGTAGGTGTTGATGAGGCCCATTCCATGCACGACCTCATAGGTCGGCAGGATGCGCACTTCGAGCGGAAGCAAGAGCGTGGTGAAAATCATCCAGAACGCGAAGGTGGCGAACCGGAGCCGGAAATAGACAATCGCGTAGGCTGCGATCATGCCGAGCGCGATCTTGCCGATGGCAAAGCCAATTCCGAGAATGAAGGAATTGAGCAGCATTGTGCTGCCGGTGATGCTTCCAGTGAAGCCGCCCTGCGTAAACATGGCCTTTTCGAAATTCTCAAGCAAATGAGAGCCATCGGAAATCTGCATTCCGTGGCGGGAAATCTCGACATCGCTTGCACCGATGGTCACGAAGGCTGCGAGCACCGGCAAGATCATCAGGAGGGAGCCTAAAATCAGGATGGCATGATCGGCGACCGCCTGCCATTTCACGGAACGGCGGACCTTTGAGCGAGGGGCGGAGATGGACTGAGCGTCTGCGGCAACTGTCATGGTTCTCTCTCCTCAAGTGTAGTGAATGCGCCGGTCGAGAAACCGGAACTGAAAGACGGTGAGAAGCAGCACCAGGATCATCAGGACAACCGATTGTGCGGAGGAGCCGCCCAGATCGTTGCCTCGGAAGCCGTCGACATAGACCTTGTAGACGAGCGTCATCGGATTGTTGCCAGGTTCGCCTTTGACGAGGGCGTCGATCATTCCGAACGTGTCGAACAGCGAATAGGTGATGTTGATGACCAGCAGGAAAAATGCGGTGGGCGCCAGCAGCGGGAAGGTGATGTCCCAGAACCTGCGGCTGCCGGAACGGTTGTCGATCATCGCCGCTTCCTTGACCGACTGCGGAATCGACTGCAGCCCGGAAAGCAGGAATATGAAATTGACCGGAATCTGGTTCCAGGTTGCAACAGCGACCATGGCGACCGCGGTGTCGGAGTAGTTCACACCCAGCCTGAAGTCGTAGCCGAAGAGCGCCAGCAGCTCGGTCATGGGGCCATTGTTCTGGTAGAAAACCATGACGCCGAGAAAGCCGGCCACAGGCGGCGCGACCGCATAAACCCACATCAACAAGGTTCTGTAGGTTCGTGCTCCGCGAATGACCTTGTCGGCCTTGACGGCAAGAAGCAGGGCAATCGAAAGCGAAAGAAAGGTGACTGCCACGGTGAATATCAGCGTGAAGCCGGCGACCTTGATGTATTGCGCCGAATTCATCAGTCCCGCGTAATTGGCGAACCCAACGAAGGTCGAGCCGAAGCCGAACGGGTCCTCCAGAAAGAAGGACGACTGGATGGCATAGGCAGCCGGCCAGTAGAAGAACAATCCGATGATCGCGAGTTGCGGCAACAACAGCAAGACGGGCAGACCTGGCTTGTCAAAACCGGCACGTTTCATGGCTGGTATCCTTTATGAAATCGGACCAGCGGCCGCCAATGACAGGGGCGGCCGCTGATCACAGCTCAACTGAGCAGGCTCGAAACTCAGCCCTGGGTCTTGTTGAACCGTGCGAGAAGCTCGTTGGCTTCCTTCTCGATGGTCGCGAAGGCTTCGTCGACGGTGGTTTCACCGGTCAGGATGCGGCCGTATTCGCGGTTCATCACGTCGCGGATCTGGACGTAGAAGCCCATGCGGTAGCCCTTGGTGTTCTCACCGCCCGGCAGCGAAAGCTGCTGGATGCCGACTTCGGCGGCAGGCTTTTCTTCGTAATAGCCCTGCTCCTTGGCCAGTTCATAAGCGGCGTTGGTGATCGGCACATAACCGGTCTGCTTGTGCCATTTGAGCTGCACTTCCGGCGAGGAAAGGAAGCGGAAGAACTCAGCAGTCGCCTTGTTTTCCTCGTCCGACTTGCCCGACATCGCAAACAGCGCGGCGCCGCCGATGAAGGTCTGGGTCGGTTCGGTGGTCACGGCTTCCCAGTAAGGCAGGAAGGTTGCGGAGAACGGCATGGTTGCGGTTTTCTGGAGGCCGCCGAACGAACCCGAAGATCCGAACCAGATGCCGATCTTGCCTTCTTCAAAGGGCTTCTGGTTATCGTTCCAACCAGTGCCGTACCATTCGAAGAAACCTTCGTCCTTCCAGGCCTTCATGGCCGTGAACATGGCCTTGATTTCGGGGGTATTGACCAGGATCTCGGTCTCGCCGTCGCCGTAGCCGTTGTCGTTGGTGGCGAAGGGAAGGTTGTGACGCGAGAAGAAGTTCTCGGTAAAGATCCAAGGCAGGTGGGACTGCGCCATCGGGATGTAACCGGCTTCCTTGAGTGCCGGTGCGGTGACGTTCTCAAACTCTTCCCAGGTCTTGGGAGGAGTGACGCCGGCCTTTTCGAGGGCCTCGACGTTGTAATACATGATCGGCGTCGACGAGTTGAAGGGCATGCCGATCATCTTGCCGTCGACGTCGGCATAGAAGTAGCGCACGCCTGGAATGTAATCTTCGATGTTGAAGTCGATACCGTTCTGGGCCAGCAGGTCCTGCACCGGAATGGTCGCACCCTTGGCGCCGATCACGGTGGCCGCGCCGGCATCGAAGACCTGCATGACGTTGGGCTGCTCGCCAGCACGGAAAGCGGCGATACCGGCGGTCAGGGCTTCCTCGTAGGTGCCCTTGAAGACCGGAGTGATCTTATATTCGCTCTGGCTTGCGTTGAAATCATTGGCAATTTCGTTGACTGAATCGCCGAGTGCGCCACCCATGGCATGCCACCAGGTGATCTGGGTTTCAGCGAGTGCGACCGTGCTGGCCGACAGGCTGAGTGCGAAGGCCGCTGCCGCGACAAGATTCTGTTTCAACATTTGATTGCTCCATAAAGCTGTTCTGGGAGGGGACGTAGAACCCATGGAGCCGATTAGAGCGGTCATGATTCAGTTCGGTGACGATTTTGTTGAGGTTCTGTGACAATCCACAACGGGAGCGGCCCGTGATCGCCATTGTCCGCCAGGTCCTGAAAGCGGGCCATCCATTATCAGGAAAATCCGGGAACTGATTTACCGGGAGCAACGCAGGCGCGGGCTTTTCATTCGTGCGCGCATTGCGCATCATGTGGCACTGCAAAAAGGCGACAACCAAGTCCGAGGGGCATCCATGTACGAATATCCGCTGTTGTGGGAATGGCTCGGCTTTGCCGTGCGCTGGCTCCACGTGATCACGGCCATCGCCTGGATCGGGTCGTCGTTCTATTTCATCGCGCTGGATCTGGGGCTGGTGCAGCGGCCGGGCCTTCCCGAAGGCGCTCATGGCGAGGAATGGCAGGTTCACGGCGGCGGCTTCTACCATATCCAGAAGTATCTGGTCGCTCCCGAGCGGCTTCCCGAACACCTGACGTGGTTCAAATGGGAAAGCTACGCCACCTGGCTTTCTGGCTTTGCGCTGTTGTGCGTGGTCTATTACGCCGGCGCCGAGCTCTATCTCATCGATGCCAACGTGCTCGACGTTTCGGCGCCCGTCGCCATCGCGATTTCGGTTGCCTCGATAGTGCTAGGCTGGATCGTCTATGACCTTTTGTGCAAGTCCCCCATCGGACAGAGCACCACCGGGCTGATGCTGGTGCTGTTCGCAGTGCTGGTGGCGATGGCCTGGGGCTATACGCAGGTGTTCACCGGCAGGGCGGCACTTCTGCATCTGGGAGCCTTTACAGCCACGATCATGAGCGCCAATGTCGCCATGATCATCATTCCCAACCAGAAGGTTGTGGTGGCGGACCTGAAGGCGGGCCGCACGCCCGATCCGAAATACGGCCGCATCGCCAAACAGCGCTCGCTGCACAACAATTACCTGACGCTTCCGGTGATTTTCCTGATGCTGTCCAACCACTATCCACTGGCGTTCGCGACCGAATACAACTGGCTGATTGCGTCGCTGGTGTTCCTGATGGGCGTCACGATCCGGCACTGGTTCAACACCGTGCATGCGCGCAAGGGCAAGCCCCACTGGACATGGGCAGCCACCGTGGGCCTGTTTCTCGTCGTCATGTGGCTATCGAGCCTTCCACGCAGCGGGGAGGTGATCGAGGAGGCGCAGCTTGCCCCCGTGCATCAGCGCTTCATCGACAACGCGCATTTTGAGGATGTCAGCAATACCGTGCTTGGGCGCTGTTCGATGTGCCACGCCGCGGAGCCGTTCTGGGAGGGCATCGCCCGCGCGCCCAAGAACGTCAAGCTTGAAACCGAAGCGGATATCGCACGCCATGCGCGGGAGATCTATCTCCAGGCCGGCCGCAGCCACGCGATGCCGCCCGGCAACATCACCTATGTCGAACCCGAGGAAAGGCGGCTTATCGTCGCCTGGTACGAATCGGCCGTGGCCGGGGAAAACGGGCAATGAACGACAGGCTGCTGCGCGGCCGGACATTGAGCTTTGTCCGGCGCCCGGAAGCGCGCGACGATCATGCGAGCTACGTCTTTGAAGAGGACGGCGCCCTTCTGCTTGCCGACGGCAGGATCATGGCTGCGGGCAGCTATGACGAGGTCCTCGGCAAGGCTCCGGCGGGAGTGGAGGTGATCGACCATCGGCCACATCTTCTCATGGCCGGTTTCATCGATCCGCACATCCACTTTCCGCAAATGCAGGTGACTGCGAGCTATGCCGCCAATCTGCTGGAATGGCTCAACACCTACACCTTCGTTGAGGAACAGCGCTTCGCCGACTTGGCCCATGCTGAACGTTTTGCCACACTGTTCTTTGATGAGTTGCTTCGAAACGGCACCACGACTGCAGCGGCCTATTGCTCGGTGCACAAGGGCTCGGCGGACGCGTATTTCGCGGAGGCAGCACGCCGCAACCTCTTGATGATCGGCGGCAAGGTCATGATGGACCGCAATGCGCCCGAGGCGCTTACCGACACCGCCCGATCGGGCTATGACGACACAAAATCAGTCATCTCCGACTGGCATGGCAGAGCCCGCAATAACGTGGCGATCACGCCACGCTTCGCGATCACATCGACCCCGGCGCAGCTTGAAGCGGCAGGCGCTCTGGCGCGGGAACATCCCGATCTCCTGATCCAGACCCATCTCTCGGAGAACGATGCCGAGATCGCCTACACGCTGGAACTCTATCCGGAGGCCACCGACTATACCGATATCTATTCGCGCTACGGCCTTTTGACCGACAAGGCGCTTCTGGGCCACGCGATCCACCTGTCAGACCGTGAAATGGCGGCCATCGCCGAAGCCGACGCGGTGGCAGTGCACTGCCCCACCTCGAACCTGTTTCTCGGATCCGGGCTTTTCGACCTTCAACGCATACGCAGGAGCGGTGTTCGCACGGCCATGGCCACCGATATCGGCGGAGGTTCGAGCTATTCGATGCTGCGGACGCTGGACGAGGCCTACAAGATCCAGCAATTGCGCGGCTTCCGGGTTTCACCTCTGGAGAGCTTCTGGCAGGCAACGCGCGGCAACGGCGAAGCCCTCGGCCTTGCCGGGCGTATCGGAACGCTGGAGCCGGGAACCGATGCCGACATCATCGCGCTAGATGCCGCAGCCACCCCCGCAATGGCAATCCGGATGGAGACCGTCACGACGCTTGAGGAAGAACTGTTCCTGCTTCAGACGCTGGGCGACGACCGTTCGATCAGCAAGGTCTATGTCGCAGGAGAGCCCGTCTCTACGGAATAAGAAAAACCTGACGTCATAAAACCGTCTTAACTTTTCATTAAGCCTTATCCTGCAAGCTGTAAGACAGCAGCGGTTCTGAACTGAGCCGTTTACAAGTCGCGTGAGCACGGATGTACTGCCACGCGGCTTTTGCTTTTTCAGATCATCATCAAATTCAAATCGCCGTTTGGCTCTCAAGAGAGGCCAATGCGATTCAGCGGTGATGCCCGCCGTGGCTTTCCCTTTCTTCCCGACAAGCGACGCCAACGGGAAGACCGGCCGTCCAACCGGTCAGCTTCCCCGGTAGGTCGAATAGCCATAGGCCGAGATCAGCAGCGGTACATGGTAGTGGGCATTGGTGTCGGCGAGGCCGAAGCGGATCGGAATCACGTCGAGAAAGGCGGGGTCCGGCAAGGTCTCCCCTGCCCCGCGCAGATAGTCCCCGGCGTGGAAGACCAGCTCATAGACCCCTCTTGCCAGGTCGGCGCCTGCGAGCAGCGGCTCGTCGATCCGGCCGTCGGAATTCGTGGTCACGACCTTGACCAGATGCCGCTCCTGGCCGTGAATCTTCACCAGTTCGATCACCAGGCCTGATGCAGGGCATCCTCGGGCCGTGTCCAGGACATGGGTTGTCAGGCGGCCGGTGGGGACAGGTGTGGCGGACATCGGCTTGTTCTCCAGACTTCAGGGTTCGTTGATCACATAGGGTGCCGGATAGCCAATCTCCTCGAGATTGTCGCCATCGCCCTCACGGTCGATCACGACAAAAAGACTGGGCTCGCCAACCGCGATCAGCGGATGATGCCAGACATTGCGGGCGTATTGCACCCCGACATCGCCGGGCACGCGAAAGGCGCGCGGCTGCCCCGGCCGGCCATCATCATCAGGTGCGACGACAGCGACCCACACCCTGTTTGTCACCGGAAAGAAGGCCTGGCTGCCAAGCGGATGCCGCTCCATCATCGTGATCTTGTAGGGGAATGAACGAGGCCGTCCGCGAAACAGCGACAGAATGGCACTCCCGCCCTCTGCACCGGTATCGGCAGTCGCGAGTGCGTGGAAGCGTTCGGTGGTCCCCTCGTTGATCATGCGTTTCTCGGCGAGATCGCGATCAAGAACCGTCCCAAAGGGGGCGAATTCCTTCGCGGTCAGCGTTTCCAGTTCCAGTTCATCCATTCAGGTGTCATCTCCGGGCAAGAGGTCTGCGATCCGCAATCCTGCGATTTTTTCGACCTGGGTGCATGCGGTTTCAAACTCGGTGGTCGGGTCATTGGCGACGCGGGTTTCGAAGGCCCTCAAGATGTCGTCCTTGTCGAGCCCCTTGACCGCAATGATGAACGGGAAGCCGAAATCGGCCATGTAGCGCTCGTTGAGTTCGGTAAACCGCGCGTGCTCGGATTCACTGAGGCGATCAAGGCCTGCGCCCGCTTGTTCGGATTTCGATTCCCTGGTCAGGTTTCCCGAGATCGCCAGCTTTCCGGCAAGATCCGGGTGCGCACGCAACACGCCCAGCCGTTCGTCGTGGCTGGCTGCCCGGAATTCGTTGCAAAGGGCCTGATGCACATCGCCCGAGCGCAGCGGGCCGGAAATGCGTCCCCTGTCGAAAGCCCGTTCGGCGATCCAGGGAGAGTGCTCGAACACACCGCCAAATCGTTCCACAAAGTCCTTCCTGTCGATCATCTGGCGGTCTCCGGATGGTGGTGCTTGTGCCAATGATTGGCGATGTCGATGCGGCGGGTCACCCAGGCCTTGTCGTGTCCGGCCACATAGTCAAGAAACCGCGCCAATGCCGCGGCTCGGCCGGGCCGTCCCACCAGACGGCAATGCAGACCGATCGACAGCATTTTCGGACTGCCGGCGGCGCCCTCCGCCATCAAGATATCGAAACTGTCCTTGAGGTAGGCGAAAAACTGGTCGCCCGAATTGAACCCCTGGGCGGTGGCAAAGCGCATGTCGTTGGCGTCAAGCGTGTAGGGGACAATCAGATGCGGGCCCTTAGGGCCATCGACCCAGTAGGGCAGTTCATCGGCATAGGAATCTGCGGAATAGACGAACCCGCCCTCCTCCATGACCAGTCGCAAGGTGTTGATCGACGGCTTGCCCTGGTAGATGCCAAGCGGCCGTTCGCCCGTTGCCTCGGTGTGGATGCGAACACATTCGGCGATGTGACGGCGTTCTTCTTCCTCGGTAAAATCCTTGTACTCGAGCCAGCGAAGGCCGTGACTGGCGATTTCCCAACCGGCTTCCTTCATGGCCGCGACGGCTTCGGGATTGCGCTGCATGGCAAGCGCCACGCCATAGACGGTCACAGGCATGTTGCGCTCGGTAAAAAGCCGCCACAACCGCCAGAAGCCGGCGCGCGATCCGTATTCGTAAAGTGATTCCATGTTCATGTTGCGCTGACCCTGCCAGGGCTGCGCCCCGACAATCTCCGACAACAGGCTTTCCGACGCGGGATCGCCATCGAGAATGCAGCTTTCCGCGCCTTCCTCGTAATTGACGACGAACTGGACCGCACAATGCGCGCCCGCAGGCCACTTCGGATCAGGCGGGTTGCGACCGTATCCGATCAGGTCACGGGGATAGGCAGAGTGGTTCATTTCATCATCCGTGGTTCAAGCAAGCGGCAAGGACGCGACCATGGAAACGGTCGACGCAAACGCTATCATCCGCTGCCGAGATGTCGAGTGCTCCACTTTGAAGAAAAACCTCAAACTGTTACGCGACTATGAGCGCGGCAATGGCCGAGGGACCGAAGGTTTCGCCTTGGCGGTGTGAGCTTCGACGGAGAAACTATCAGGACAGACGGGCCCTTCGGAGCCGGTCACGTGCGCGAGCAGGCAATCGGCCATGCGGTGGGCAATGCCGAAGCTGATCTTGAACCCGCCGGTGATCGCCAGCACATGCGGCGCGCCCGGAACCGGACCCAGCATCGGATCACGACCAACCGCTCGTGGGCGAACGCCGGCCCATCGTCCGACCGCCGGGGCGTCCCTGATCAGCGGGCAAAGCTTGCGGGCGCGCTTGAGAACATCGTCAAGTTGACCATCGGTCCCTGTCGGATCGTCGAATTGCCTTTCGCTGGTCGAGCCCACCGCGACCAGACCGTTTTCATGTACGAGCACATAGACGCCGTCATGATAGACCACCGGCAGATCCGGCGGTGCGCCGGCATCAAGCAAGGCTGCCTGGCCCTTGACCGGCCCGCCAAGGTCAAGCTCCGGCGTGCCCCGCGCCTCGGCGATCATGCTGAAGGCATCGACGCCGTTGGCGAGAGCGATGTGACCGAACGCAATCGCCGAACCGTCGGAAAGCCGTGCGAGTCGGTCCCGATGCGATATATCGGCCAATGCCACGCCTTCCCGGACTGCGACATTGGGCATCTGCCCGAGGCGGGCGGCAAGAGCCGCGAGCAAGGCCGGTGGCGACAGGCGCGCGGAAAGCGTTTCATGCACAATGCCGCGCGGCGCCCACAGGATGCTGGGCCAATCATGGCGGTCGGGTGTATTGGCGACATTGAACTGGAACCGGCCCGACCAGTTGGTCCGCGCCTGGGCAATATTGTCGAGCGCGGTTTCCCGCGCCCGCTCGGTGTGCAGCGGCAGAATACGGCCGACCCTGCGGTAGCCGCAGGGGAGCCCGGTTTCGTTTTCCAGCGCGGCGATTTCGGTTTCGAGATCAACCAGGGCACGGAACTGGAAATCCTTCTTCTCATTCCAGCGCTCCGGGCTGTGCGGCATCAGCGCGCCCAGAAACCCGCCGCTGGCGCCCGCACCGATCCGGTCCCGCTCAATGAGCGTAACGGACAATCCGGCCCGCGCCGCCTTGATTGAAAGCCAGAGACCGGCCACACCGGCGCCGACAACCAGCAGATCCGCCTGCGGTTGACCGCCCTGGCCCGTGCCGCTATCGGCAATCCCCATGACAACTCCTTTCAAGTCTGCGCCCGAAGACCAGCGCCGCCCGGATACCCTCTCGTGGAGAGAGGGCGATATGCCTTATTCAGAGGAATTTGGCGACTTCTATTATTCCAGGGCCGACGGCCGTGCGGAATCCAGGCACGTGTTCGTGGACGGAAACCGGTTGGCCGAACGTTTTGCAACCGCGTCACGATTCACGGTGGCCGAACTCGGTTTCGGGACCGGGCTGAACTTCCTCGAAACCTGGGACACCTGGGACAGGACGGCGCCTGAAGCATCCGAACTGACGTTCCATTCCTTCGAACTCAAGCTGCTTGAAGCGCCCGAAATCAAGCGCGCGATTTCGGTCTGGCCGGAGCTTGAAGACCGGGTCGACCGGATGCTCGAGGGCTGGCCGGAACATGCGGATGACGACGTTTCGCTGGTCTTTTCCGCCGGCACGAAAACGATCCGGCTGTTCGTGCATCGCGGCTTCGCGCATGACGTGCTGCCACAAGTGGATATAAAAGCGGACGCCTGGTTTCTCGATGGCTTTGCGCCGTCCAGGAACCCCGAGATGTGGTCGGCGGACCTGCTCAAGGCAGTCGCCGCGAAAACCGCGAGCGGCGGAACCTTGGCGACCTATTCGGCGGCCGGCTGGGTACGGCGCAACCTTCAGGCCGCAGGTTTTATCGTGGAAAAATGCCCGGGGCACGCCGGCAAACGCGACATGACGATCGGCAGGCTGGAGGCATGATGCGGCGGGCAAACCGCACATTCTAATTACAACGAGCCTGCCGGACAGGCTGTGCAGTCAGGAGCGGTTCATCATCTCCGCGATTTCGGCGGGGAGCCAGTCGCTGATCTTTGCCTCGAGCTTTTCCGGACTGATCGGCTTGGTCATGTAGTCATCCATGCCCGCTTCCAGGCACCGCTCCATGTCTCCGGTCAGCGCATGGGCCGTTACGCCGATGATGGGCGTACGGCCGAGCGTGTCATCTGCGGCTTCCAGTTTGCGGATTGCCTGGGTTGCTTCATGGCCGTTCATCACCGGCATCGAAACATCCATCAGCACAAGAGCCGGGCGTTTGGCCTTCCAGAGTTCGACCACCGTGCCGCCATTGTCGGCGATCTGGTAGCTCAAGCCCAGCTCCTCGAGGATCTGGGTGAAAACGATCTGGTTGACCTCATTGTCCTCGGCAACAAGGATCTGAAGGCCCGACGCAGACCGCCCGGCGGCCGGGCGAGCAACCGCTTGCGCGGTCTCCGGGCGCTCGGATCGCGCGGACTCGGCGGGCACTGTGTCGGGCTGTGATCCGGCAGCGACACCCTTGTCGGACCGGATTTCCAGGTGTGCAGGTGCTGGCGACGGCTTGGCCTCGCGTGCCGCAGGGTTGGCAGCTTCAGCGGGCTGCGCCGAAATCTGCAGAATCCGGACCAGCGTTTGCAGCAGTTCCGCCGATCTTGCCGGCTTCATCAGGGTCGCCTGGATCGCTTCCTTGCCGATATCGACCTCGCCGGGCTTCATGTCCATCGAAGTCAGCATCACGATGGGCAGATCCTTGCCGGAATAGCTTTTGCGGATTTCCTGCGCCACCATCGCGCCATTGCTGTCAGGCATCTGATAGTCGAGGATCACGGCGTTCACGCGCACGCCGAATTGACTTGCCGCCTTGAGTACGCCGAGGCCTTCCTCGCCGGAAACCGCGGCACAGGCATCAAAGCCCCAGGCGTCCAGCTGTTCTGTCAGGATCTCCCGGTTGACCGGATTGTCGTCAATCACGAGGACACGGGTACCGGACACGTCCACCGGAACGATGCGGGCGGCCCGGCCCTCATTGCAGGCCGGAAGTGTCAATTCGACGCTGAAGACAGATCCCTTGTTGGCCTCGCTCTCCGCGGTTATGCGGCCGCCCATCAAGGCGACCAGCCGCGAGGTGATGGCCAGGCCGAGGCCGGTGCCCTCATGGCGGCGCGTCGAGGATGCATCAACCTGGGAAAACTTGTCAAAGACAGCCTGAAGCTTGTCTTCCGGGATCCCGATCCCCGTGTCATGAACCCTGAAACTCAGATCCACACCGGCGTCGGTTTCGCCGTTGACAGTCACCTCGACGAGCACGTGTCCGGTTTCGGTGAACTTGATCGCATTGCCGGCCAGGTTTGTAACGATCTGACGGATCCTGCCGGAATCCCCGACAAGCCGGGCCGGGAGCGCCGGATCGATGCGGACGATGAGTTCGATATCCCTCTCGGCCGCGCGGCCCGAGATGAGACCGGCAACGTCCTCAATGGTTTCGCGAAGGTCGAAGGGTTCGGCTTCAAGCGTGACCTGACCGGCGTCGATCTTGGAGAAATCCAGAATGTCGTTGATGATCGTCAGCAGCGCCGTGCCGGATTTGACGATGATGTCGGTGAAGGTGCGCTGACGCGTGTCCAGTTCGGTCCGCGAAAGCAGTTCAGCCATACCCAGTACGCCATTCATCGGCGTCCTGATTTCATGGCTCATGTTGGCCAAGAATTCCGACTTCGCGCGATCCGCGCCTTCCGCCTTGCCCAGAAGCTCCTGCAGTTCGGCCTCGCGCTGCTTGGCTTCGGTAATATCCGAATACGTAATGATCATCGTTTCATTGGAGGAAGGCTTCGCGTCGATCTTGAGCCAGCGGCCTTCGGCCTGGCGTTCGAGCGAATGGGCAACGCCATTGATGTGGCTCTCTGTGATCTGCGCGCGCTTGATTCGGGCGTTTTCTTCCGAACCGTAGTCGCCACGCGCTTCGCAAAAGTCGAAGTAGCTTTCGAGGCTCGAGCCCGGCGCCACGACTTCAGAAGGAACCGCCAGCATTTCCCTGAACGCCTCATTGGCGAACAGGATCTCGCCACCTCTGGTCAGCAGCAATCCCTGGGCCATGGCGCCCGCTGCGCCACTGAGCATTTCATTTGCCCGCTCAACCTCGACTTTTGCAAGATCAAGCTCATGCTCACGTTGCTTGAGATCGGTGACATCAAAATAGGTGATCATGCGCTTGCCTTCCGACAGCGCACGCACGGAGAATATCAGGGTCTTGCCGTCGGCGCGGTCGAACTGCCGCGGTTCGGCGAACCCGCTCCGGATTTCGGCGAGGCGCGATTCGACATAGGCATCGAAATCATCGTCAGGAACGGCATAGATATTGTTGTAGCGGTTGACTTCGATAAGCTCGCGGAAGTGAATGCCGGTGAAGTCCGTTCCGGTGTCGACTTTCCAGATCCGGAAGAAGGCTTCGTTGACGAGTTCGACGGTCAGGTTCTTGTCGACGACCACGACGCCCATGTGCATCGCCTCGACAACGCTTTCGAGATCGTCCCTGTTGATCTCGGCAAGCCGGCGAGCCTCGAAAAGCTGCTGTTCCCGGTTCTTGCGCTCGCTCACATCGAGCGTGGTTCCAAGCAGGAACCGTCTTCCGTTCGGATCGGTGAATGCCACCTTGCGATCGACCAGTTGCAGCATCCGGCCATCGGCTGCTGTCAGTTCGACCTCCGATTCATAGACCTTGTCGCTCCGCATAACGCCGGTGTCGGTGTCGCGAAGCGACTGCCCCATGTCGCCAAACATTTCGAAGTCGTTCTTGCCGATGATTTCGGCCCGGTCGAAACCGGTAAGTTCGCCATGAGCCCGGTTGACGTAGGTGTACCGGAAATTCTCGTCCTTGACGAAACTTGAAACCGGCATTTGATCGAGTATCGCCTGGAACATCTGGTTCTGAGCAACGTGCAACTCAAGGGAAACCTCGCGTTGCTTGAGGTCGCTGACATCTATGCGAAGCCCGAGTGTGCAGCCATTCCCGAGCGGATGATTGACGATACGGATCCAACGTCCGTTCTTGAGTTTCTCCACCGTGGGTGCGTTGTAGTCGCGGTGGACGGACAGACGTCTCTCGATCCATTTTCGGCGCGCGTCAGGATTCTCCTCGGCATCGATGTGGCAGGTTTTTTCAAGAACCTGCTCCAATGCTTCACCGGCAAGAATCCGGTAATCCGGCGCGGTAATCGCATCCATGGCGGGATTGACGTACAGAACCACGTCGTCGGGGTCGTAGACTACAATGCCCGCATCGAGGGCATCGAAGATTTCGCGGCACTGGGAGACCAGCGCGCCATGCGGGGGCACTCCTCCGGTCGGGCTCATGCCGGCCTGATCGGTAGCCTGATTGACCGCGTCGATCTGCGAGGATCCGGATGAAGCCGGTTCCAGCATTCGCATCACGCCGCCGTCGGGCAGCCGGGTTTCGAGCCAGGGACCTGACGCGGTGTCGCAGGATTTGCTCGCGGCGATGACGTTGCCGGCAAAATCGCTAACTGAAATCGGCACCGCAGCGGCTTCGATGGCCGCCCGAAGAAGCTTGTGATGCCCGCGCAACGCGGCCTCGGACTGCGGCAACGCGAGCTCGGACTGCGGAGGCGCGGAGGGGGCCAATGGATCGGCTTCAGCGGGTGCATGTGCGCCGGTTTCGAAGCGCACACCCGCGATGGGCTCGAAGTGGCCTACGATAAAGGTCTTTCCGTCCGCGCTCCGGTGGCGTTGAATCCGGATCCGGTAACGGCTGTGCTTGAGCGGGTGGGCGAAAAGCGCGACCTGGTCCTTGCCGAAAACCAGGCTGCGGCGTTCCTTTTCATCCCGTTCGTTCTGCTCTGTTGCGTCGAAATGCTGATGGCTTTTCTTGCCCATCAGCATCTCCGGCGAACAGTCCCAGAGCTGGGCATAGGCGGGATTGACCGCAATGTAGCGAAGTTCGGAATCCTTGATAAAGGCGGGATTGGAATCCCCAGTGACAGTGGCGGTGACGCGCGCCAGAAGGTCATCGCAGTCTTTGCGCCCGCTGTCTTCCACCCGCCCTTCTCCCCTTTTTTTTTGCCGAACTGATCGCGCCTCAGGTGAAACAGCAATGCATATATGTCTTGAAGAAAGCGTTAACCATCATTGCAAGACAGCGCATCGGGTTCATACGGAACCTGAACCTGTGCCCGATCGCCCGGCGCTTCGCAGGTTTGCTCCACTCTTCCCGGATGCGATTTCGGCGCTTGCGGGAATTGAAAAGCCGGAATAGCGTCAACGAGGCCATTCCGGTCAGGGCGGCGGCAAGACCGGTCCGGCAGGCTTCGGTTCAGGTTGGGAAACTTCCGGTATGAGCAGCATTGACGACATCTTCGCAGCCTCTGTCGAAAACACTGCCGGCGCACCCGAACGCCGACGAAGAGCGGGCGGGGGACGTGGCGGGGACCGGGGCAAGGGCCGGAAATCGCCGCCAACCCTGCGCTACCGTTCGATCCTGAACACACGCGAGCCGTCACACATCCTTTCGGACGAGGGGCTTGAGGCCATTCATGACGCCTCACTTACGGTGCTCGAGGAAATCGGCATTGATTTCATGCTGGCCGAGGCGCGTGAAAGGCTCAAGGCAGCAGGTGCGAATGTGACAGACGGATCCGAGCGGGTGCGGCTCGATCGCAATCTGGTCATGGATCTGGTTGGGAATGCACCCGGTCCGTTCAGGCTTCATGCGCGCAATCCGGACCGCACTATCGAGATCGGCGGCCGCAACATCGCCTTCGCCCAGATCGCGTCCGCTCCGTACTGCTCGGACCGTGACAACGGCCGCCGCAGCGGGACCCAGACGGATTTTCGCAATCTGGTCAAGCTGGCGCAATCCTTCGACATCATCCACATGACCGGAGGCTATCCGGTCGAACCCACGGATCTTCATGCCTCCACACGGCATCTCGATTGCCTGGCAGATCTTGTGAAGCTGACCGACAAACCCTTCCATGCCTATTCGCTGGGCCGCGAACGAAATCTGGACGCACTGGAGATCGCGCGGATCGGGCGCGGCATCAGCGCCGCCCAACTTGAAGAAGAGCCTTCGCTCTTCACCATCATCAACGCCTCGTCACCGCTGCGCTACGATGCCCCGATGCTTCAGGGCATTCTGGAAATGTCGGCCCGCAACCAGGCCGTGGTGATCACGCCCTTCACGCTTGCAGGCGCCATGGCTCCGGTCACAATCGCCGGAGCGCTGGTCCAGCAGAATGCCGAGGCCCTGGCCGGGATCGCTTTCACGCAGCTGGTCAGGCCGGGTGCGCCGGTGATCTATGGCGGGTTCACCTCGAATGTCGACATGAAATCGGGGGCACCCGCTTTCGGGACGCCCGAATACATGCAGGCCGTGACCGCGGGCGGACAATTGGCGCGCCGCTACGGTGTGCCCTACCGCACATCCAACACCTGCGCTGCCAACACGCTTGACGCCCAGGCCGCCTACGAGTCGATGATGTCGCTCTGGGCCGTGGTTCAGGGCGGCGGCAATTTCGTCATGCATGCGGCGGGCTGGATGGAGGGCGGACTGACGGCTTCGTTCGAAAAATTCATCCTGGATGTAGACATGCTGCAGATGGTCGCGGAATCGCTCAAGCCGATGGATGTGAGCAGCGACGCCCTGGCGCTCGACGCGATCCGCGAAGTGGGTCCGGGTGGCCATTATTTCGGAACCGCGCATACGCTTTCGCGCTACGAGACCGCCTTCTATTCGCCAATGCTTTCCGACTGGCGGAATTTTGAAAGCTGGAGCCTTGCCGGTCAGCCGACGGCCTACGACCACGCCAACCGCATCTGGAAGGAAACGCTGGCGAATTACGAAGCCCCTGCCCTGGATCCGGCAATTCGCGAAGAGCTCGACAGCTTCGTGGCGCGGCGCAAGAGCGAAGGCGGGGTTCCGACCGATTTCTGATCAGGCGATGACCCGCGTCTTCCGGTTTGTGAGCCAGACGCCGACCACCACGATCAGCGTTCCGATGATCATCGGCACCGTCAATTGCTCGCCGAACAGAAACCAGCTCTCGATGGCCACGGCCGGCGGCACCAGGTAGGTCAGCGAGGCTGCACGCGACACCTGCCCGCGGCGGATGAGATAGAGCAGCAGCATGATCGAGACCAGAGAAAGCCCCAGCACGGACCAGCCCATGGCAAGGAAAAACTCGGTCGTCCAGTCAATCCGCAGCGGCTCGATCAGAAGTGCGAGGGGTGCCACCACCGAAAAACCGCCGACATACTGAAGCGTGGCGATGGCACGGAGATCCCCCTCCTGAAGGTAGCGCTTCTGATAGATGGTGCCTGCCGTCACGGAGGCCATGGAGAGGATGTTCACCACCAGTGGCAGCAGCGCGATCTGAAGCGTATCGGCTTCAAGAACCGCCAAGCGCGGGGCAATGGCGACGGTCAGCCCGGCAAGCCCCAGCACCACGCCAAGTTTCTGGGCTCGCGAGAGTCGTTCTCCGACGATGAAGGGAGCGGCGATCGCCGTCAGCAGCGGTTGCAGGGCGGCGATCAGACCTGACACGGACGACGGGACACCTTGGGAAATGGCCCACCAGACACCGCCGAGATAGGCGCCGTGAAGCAGTGCGCCCGAAACCACACCGTGTATCCACCCGCGTCTTGATGAAGGCCATGTGGCACGGCTGACGCTGGTGATGACGGCAAACAGCACGGCTGCGAGAAGAAAGCGAAGGCTCAGGAATGTCAGCGGATCCGCATGCGGACTGGCGTATTTCGCAACGATCCAGCCTGTTGACCACAGCAGCACGAACAAGGCGGGCGCGATGCGGTCGAGCGTCATGATGCGATTTCCAGTTGGCTAGTTTTTGAGCAAGCTGTCCAAAAAGAACAATGCTTCAGACGGATAGGCGACGGAGCGATAGCCCGGTTGGCCCCGGCAGGCAAGCCAACCGCCCAGCTCAGGCGCGAATGAGAGCGAAATTTGCGCCAAAAGCCACTGAAATCCGTTTTTTGCCAGATAATTACCGAAAAGACAGGGAAATCCGGAACTTCTGCACGGTTCTTGCTTTATCCCTTGTGATGCGGTCAAATATAAGAAAGAGGGGAGCACAAAAGTGCCGTTTGATGAAATGCTGACTGCGGATGACAGTCCGCGCAAACCATATGAAGGCTACTTCCGGTGGCATTCAGAACAAAAAGCATCCGACCTTATCAAAAAGTCACGGGACGCGGAGAATGTATTCCGAAAAACCGGGATTACATTTGCAGTTTACGGGAAAGAAAACGCTGGCGAGCGGCTGATTCCCTTCGATGTCATTCCGCGCATCATAGCTGGTTCGGAATGGCGCAAGCTTGCGCAAGGGATCGAGCAGCGCGTGGTCGCGCTCAATGCCTTTCTTGACGATATCTATCACAAGCAGGAGATCATCAAGGCGGGACGTATCCCGCGCGAACTGATCGAAAAGAACGACGCCTTCCTGCCGGAAATGATCGGGATGCGGCCACCTGGCGGCGTCTATACCCATGTCATCGGCACGGACATCGTCCGCACCGGCGAGAACCAGTTCTATGTGCTGGAAGACAATGCGCGCACACCGTCGGGTGTTTCCTACATGTTGGAAAACCGCGAGACGATGATGCAGATGTTTCCCGAGCTGTTTCACCTCAACCGGGTTCGGCCGGTCGAGAACTACCCGAAACTGCTGCGGCAGAGCCTGAGCGCGCTTGCCCCTCCCGGCTGCGACGGCAAGCCACGGATCGCGGTGCTCACGCCGGGCATCTTCAATTCAGCCTTTTACGAGCATGCATTTCTCGCCGACCAGATGGGCGTCGAGCTTGTAGAGGGATCCGATCTCAAGGTGATGGACGGCAAGGTGAAGATGCGAACGACCAAGGGCTACGAGGCCATTGACGTGCTTTACCGCCGCGTTGACGACGACTTTCTGGATCCGCTGACCTTCCGTCCGGATTCGGCGCTCGGCGTTCCCGGGATCATGGATGTCTACCGCGCAGGCAACATCACCATTGCCAATGCTCCGGGCACCGGAATTGCCGATGACAAGGCGATCTATTCCTACATGCCCGAAATCGTTCAATTCTACACCGGACGCAAGCCGATCCTGGAAAATGTTCCGACCTACCGCTGTTCGGAGCCGGACACGCTGCAATATGTGCTCGACAACCTGGCCGAACTGGTGGTCAAGGAAGTCCATGGTTCGGGCGGATACGGCATGCTCGTCGGTCCCGCCGCAAGCAAACGCGAACGCACCGAATTCGCAGCGAAGCTTAAGTCCCGGCCCGGCAATTACATCGCCCAGCCGACGCTGTCGCTTTCCACAGTCCCCATCCTTGTGAAGAAAGGCATCGCACCGAGGCACGTCGACCTGAGACCCTTTGTGCTGGTATCCAACAAGGTGCAGATCATTCCCGGCGGCTTGACCCGCGTGGCGCTTAAGGAAGGCTCGCTGGTGGTCAACTCCAGTCAGGGTGGCGGCACGAAGGACACCTGGGTGCTGGAGGACTGAGATGCTAGGAAGAACCGCAAACGGCCTGTTCTGGATGTTTCGTTACATCGAACGCGCCGAAAACACCGCGCGGCTGATCGATGCCGGCCTGAGAATGTCGCTGACCCGCATGGAGGGCCAGGAAGAGGACTGGGACTCCGTGCTCAGAAGTGCGGGTGTCCATGGCAACTATTTGCAGCAGCATGACGAAGTCACGAGCGCGGATGCAATCAACTTCTTGCTGCGCGACAAATCCAATCCCTCAAGCATCGTTTCGGCCATCGAAGCTGCGCGCAACAACGGCCGCATGGTCCGGACGGCGTTGACCCGCGAAGCCTGGGAATCGGTCAATGAATGTTATCTGACGCTGAAGTCGCGGCATTCCCGCCGGGTGCAAAGTGCCGACCTTCCCGCCGTGATCGACGAGATCAAGCAGCGCACGGGACTTATCCGCGGCGCCTTTCACGGCACGATGCTGCGCAACGAGTTGTTCAATTTCGCGCGGATCGGAACCTTCATCGAACGGGCAGATAACACGTCGCGGATTCTCGACGTCAAATACTATGTCCTGCTTCCTTCTGTCTCCCATGTGGGCTCGTCGCTCGACAATGTGCAGTGGGAATCCATTCTGCGTTCGGTTTCGGCTCACCGCTCCTATGGCTGGGTCTATGACGACGACTACAAGCCGAGCCATATCGCCGATTTCCTGATCCTGAACGGCCGGATGCCCCGGTCGCTGGCCTATTGTTACGACAAGATCAATTCGAACCTCGGCTATCTCGAGCGCGAATACGGCACACGTCACCCTGCCCACGAGACAGCGGCGTCGACGCTGGCCATGCTTCGCGCCGGAGAGATACAGGCCATCATGGATTCGGGCCTGCACGAGTTCCTTGAGGGTTTCATAGGTCAGAACAACCGTGTTGCGGCGGAAATCGCCGAAGCCTATCGGTTCTACCAGGACTAATATCATGCAATTGAAAATCACCCATCTCACCGAATATGCCTATGGCCAACCGGTCAATTACGCCTTGCAGCGGCTCAGGCTGACCCCTCAGGAGAGCTGGCTGCAGACCGTCCACTCCTGGTCAACCGAAATCGAAGGCGGCAAGGTGGAGGCGCGCTACCATGACCACTTTGGCAATGTGGTGGAACTCGTCAGCGCCAGCCGCGATACCAGCAACATCCGCGTGATTGCGAAGGGAACTGTCGAAACGGTAGACAGAAGCGGCGTGCTGGGTCCTCACCGCGGGTACATGCCACTGTGGATGTACAAGCGTGAAACGGCGCTGACCAAGCCCGGCAAGCTGATCCGGGAGCTGGCGCGAAGCCTTCCCAAAGGTGAGCCCATTGATCGCCTGCACGAGCTCAAAAGTTCTCTGCATCAGGCCATGGCCTATATGCCGGGGGCAACGCAGACCAGTACGCTGGCCGAGGATGCGTTGGCTGCAGGAAAGGGTGTCTGTCAGGATCACGCGCAGGCATTTGCCGCCACCGCGAGGGTCGCAGGATTTCCGGCGCGATATGTTTCGGGCTACCTGATGATGGAGGACACTCCGGATCAGGCCGCAAGCCACGCCTGGGCGGAAGCCCACGTGGACGGACTCGGCTGGGTCGGGTTCGATCCGGCGAACGATATATCACCCGACCACCGTTACGTGCACCTCGCCTACGGGTTGGATTATCGGGATGCAGCACCGGTTTCGGGCATCCGTACCGGCACGAGTGAAGAACAGCTTGCAGTCCGCATCACAGTAGAGCAATAAGATTCGGTCTCACCTCTAAGGACTGATTCGAAATAGATGACCTACTGTGTCGGGATACGCCTCAATCGCGGCCTGGTTTTCATGTCCGACACCCGCACCAATGCAGGCGTGGACAACATTTCCTCCTTCCGGAAGATGTACACTTGGTGCAAACCGGGAGACCGGCTGATCACCTTGTTGTCAGCAGGAAATCTCGCAACAACGCAGGCCGTCGTCGGCCTTCTCGAAGAGCACACCAAGGCGGCAGGCGATCGCCACCCCGACATCATGGAAGTTCCGTCGATGTTTCAGGCGGCACGGCTCGTTGGCGAAACCGTGCGCGAGGTGATCAAGACCGCCTCGGACGGAGGCGCCCAGAGCCAGGCGGCGTTCAGCGCCACATTCATTCTCGGCGGCCAGATCGCCGGCGGCTCTATGCGCTTGTTCCTGATCTACCCGGAAGGCAATTTCATAGAGGCGACCGATGACAATCCGTTCTTCCAGATCGGCGAGCACAAATACGGCAAGCCGATCCTGGTGCGCGCGCTCGATCCCGAAATGACCTTCGAAATGGCGGCGAAGCTGCTCTATGTCTCCTTCGACTCAACGCTAAAATCGAACCTTTCCGTCGGCCTGCCTCTGGATCTGCAGTTCTATGAACGTGACAGTCTCGTCAAAGGGTACGAAAAGCGTGTAGAGGCGGCCGATCCCTACTACCGGGCGATTTCCGACGGATGGTCGGACGCCTTGCGCGCCGCTTTCAACAGCCTGCCGGATTTCAGGCGGGACTGACGGTCTCTGGCCAAATCCGTCTTCCCGGTTTGGATAGTTTTCGACCTATTGTGCAGCAAGGGGTGAACTCAGGCCGCCGGTCTCGCGGATGAAAGCAACCACCTCGCCGATACCGTCGCCGCGGCGCATGTCCGTGAACAGGTGCGGCCGCCCGGCCCGGCCCGAAGACGCGTCCCGGTCCATGACATTGAGGTCCGCTCCGACATGCGGGGCCAGGTCCATCTTGTTGATCACCAGAAGATCCGAACGGGTGATGGCGGGGCCGCCCTTGCGCGGGATTTCCTCTCCCTGACAGACCGAGATGACATATATCGTCAGATCGGCCAGATCCGGGGAGAAAGTGGCAGCGAGATTGTCGCCGCCCGATTCGATGAAGATGACATCGAGATCCGGATGACGCGCGTTGAGCTCATCAATGGCGCGCAGATTGAGCGACGCATCCTCGCGGATGGCAGTGTGCGGACAGCCGCCGGTTTCCACGCCCATGATCCGGTCAGATGGCAGGGCCTGCATCCTGACCAGCGCCTCCGCATCCTCACGGGTATAGATATCATTGGTGATGACGCCCACTAACCAGATTTCGCTCATGGCCTTGCAAAGTTGAGCTGTCAGCGCAGTCTTCCCGGAGCCTACAGGCCCGCCAATTCCCACGCGCAAAGGTCCGTTGGATGAAGTCATGTCCGGAAAATCCGTGAGTTAAGGGTTTCGTGATTGATCGCGGCGATCTCCGCATTGAGCGTGGAAGAACCGAGATCGTCAAGGCTGGATCGCGCCGCATGGGAGGCAACATCGCCGATTTCGCCTTCGAGTCCGGCCATCACCGCCACGCCCGCGGCCTGACCGATCGACATCAACCGCAGGGCCGCCTGCACCTGATTGGCGGCAAAGGCATGCAGGAAGGCCGCGAGGGCCGGTTGAAGGGCGATGCCGGCAGCACCGGCGACGGCGCCCACGGCGACCGGCCATGCGGCACCTTCTTCCAGTTCCTTGTGCACAGGTAGCGGCCAGGCACGGGAGGCGGCAAGGAAAGCCACCCCTTGGTTGATGGTTTCCAGGTGCCGCTCGGCCGAGCCGGCCAGCGCTTCGGCGAGTTCCGACACTTTAGTCAGGTCTCCGCCTGACGCCGCCAGTCTCCAGGCTTCGGCCAAAAGCACCGCATCATTCCAGGCCGACCCCTGACGGAGCAGCGCGCCAATCCAATCCTCGAGCGAGGCCTGTGTGTTCACAAGCCCTTCCGCAACGGCCTGCTCAAGGCCATGGCTATAGTTGAAGCCGCCGACGGGGAAGGTCGGAGACAGCCAGGTCATCAGCCGAACCAGAGTTGCGGTGTCGGTCATGGCATTGCTGGCCCGGACTGCGCCGGACGCAAAGCCAAGGGGTTAAAGAGTTTCGACATCGCCGACATGCAGGATCTTCACGTTCCGGTCGACCAGATGCGGCTCGGAAGCGGTCCGCCATTCAGCCATGTGCTCTGTCTTGAAGTGGGCGGCCAGCGCGTCGCGGGTTTCCCATTCCTCGACGAATGTCAGATGTTCCGGATCCTCGATGTTCTGCTCGAGGTCATAGCGAATGCAGCCCGGCTCTGCCCGCGTGGCGGCAAGCATGGCGCGCGCGGCAGCAAAGAACTCATCCTGGCTTCCCGCCTTAATTCTAATGTCGGCAATTACACAAATCATCACTCTTCTCCTGTTCGGCCGGAACTCTAGCCGTGCCGGATGCGCTAGCCAACCGCCCAGCCCGCGATGCGGGCCGCAATATGACCTGCCGGGCTACTTTGTTGCCTGATCCCGCCGCCGCCATTCCGCTACCGCCTCTGCCATGGTGGCACTTTCATGGGCTTTCATCCAGGCCATGAAGGGGCGATCGAATTTGAAGTGGTCACCGATCTCGGCCTTGAAGAAGCGCCGCACATTCTGGGTGTTGCGGTAATTCGCATCGATCAAAGTGCCGCCGCTGACAGGATCGCAATGCTAGTCGAACCTATCAGCCATGATCTTGATCGCCGCCGTGACCATGATGATGATCATGCGCATGATGCGCCCCACCATAGGCTCCGCCCTCTGGGTCGAAGGGCGCATCGATCTCGATAACTTGGGCACCAAGGCCCAGCAGCATCTCGCGGATCACGTGATCGCGACGGATGCGGATGGTGTCAGTGGTGATTTCGGCTGCGAGGTGGCGATTCCCGATCTGCCACGCAAGCGATAGAAGGTGCCGCGCATCGCGTCCCCGGATTTCCATCAGCGGCTCCGGCATTGCCCGCACCTCGATTATACGGCCATCTTCAAGCACCAATCCGTCGCCATGCCGCAACAAACGGGCCTCCGGCAGATCAAGCATGAAGGTTATCTTCGAGCCGTTATCCAAGCGGTCGGAAACCATCCTGATTCGGCGCCGGTGCCGTGCGGTCTCGTCCAGCGTAACTGTCGCGACATGTCCCTTTGCGTCGGGCCGGACTTCAAGAACCTTCGGAAGCGTCATGGAAGCTCTGCTGGTGTGTTCAAGCGTTTGCCCGATGTTATCGCCAAAGGGCCCGGCAGCAACAGCAATTTGAAGAACAGTTCAGAAAAAAGCCCCTCCCGGATCGTTCGATTTCCGGGAAGGGCCAGAGCCCCGGCAGCTTATGCCGCGTCGTCGGCGAGAATCAGTTGTTCGATCTTGTCGACCGGATGGTTGGTCAGGTCCTTGTCGATTTCTGCAACGATCTTGCTCGAAACTTCCTTGTGAAGTTCCTTGCGCATCTCACCAAGAACCGCCGGTGCTGCGACGAGCACAAGATCCTTGAAATTGTGCTTGTGGGCCTGGCGGTATAGGATCTCGGCAAGATCCTTGGCGAACCGGTCTTCGGCAAGCTGGTGCCAGTCCGTATCGGCCACCGCCGACCGGTGGCCCTTACCACCGCTGGGCATCCGCCCGGGTTTGTGGGCTCCCTGTTCACGCGTCGGCGGGTTTTCCTGCTCCTCTTCGCGGAACACCTCGAGGTGCGGGAATTTTTCATCCCCGGCATTGTGCAGGAAAAGCGCTTTCTTTCCGTCCGCAACGACGACCCATCCATCATGTTTCAGGCGAATATCAGACATATGCAACTCCTTTCGAACAGGAGCACAACGCCCGAGTGCCAAGAATGTTGCTCCGTTTTGGCCGATCGCGCTCGCCCGGGTCCTGCGCCCCGGCAATATATTCCAGGCTGACCCGGCGTGCGTAGCTTCCAAGGTCAGAACAGGAAATAGCGCTGCGCCATGGGCAGCTCGGTCGCCGGTTCGCAGGTCAGCAGGTCACCATCGGCGCGGACCTCGTAGGTTTCGGGATCCACTTCGATATCCGGCGTGAGGTCGTTGAGCATCATCGAGGATTTCGAGATGCCGCCCCGGGTATTTTCCACCGCGACCATCTGCTTGGCGGTGCCGAGCTTATGGGCCAGGCCGTCCTCGATCGCCGCCTGGCTGACGAAGGTCACGGAGCTGTTGGTGCGGGCCTTGCCGAAAGCGCCGAACATCGGCCGGTAGTGAACCGGCTGCGGGGTTGGGATGGAGGCATTGGGGTCGCCCATGGGAGCTGCGGCAATCATGCCACCCAAGAGCACCATGTCCGGCTTGACCCCGAAAAATGCCGGGCTCCACATCACGAGATCGGCCCGTTTTCCAACCTCGATCGAGCCGATGTGCTTCGATATCCCGTGCGCGATTGCCGGGTTGATGGTGTATTTTGCGATGTAGCGCCGGACCCGGAGGTTGTCGTTGTCCCCGGCCTCCTCGGGCAGGCTGCCGCGCTGGCGCTTCATCTTGTCGGCGGTCTGCCAGGTGCGGATGATCACTTCGCCCACCCGGCCCATAGCCTGACTGTCCGAAGCGATGATCGAGAACGCGCCGAGGTCGTGCAGGATGTCTTCGGCTGCGATCGTTTCCTTGCGGATGCGGCTTTCGGCAAAGGCGATGTCCTCGGGGATCGAGGCGTCGAGATGGTGGCAGACCATCAGCATGTCGAGATGTTCGGCGATCGTGTTGACCGTGTAGGGCCGCGTCGGGTTGGTGGATGAAGGAATGACGTTCTGCAACCCGCAGACCTTGATGATGTCGGGCGCGTGGCCGCCGCCCGCGCCTTCGGTGTGAAAGGCGTGGATGGTGCGGCCCTTGAGGGCGTCCACCGTGCTTTCGACGAAGCCGCTCTCGTTGAGCGTGTCGGTGTGGATCATCACCTGCACGTCGTACTGATCGGCGACGGAGAGGCAATTGTCGATCGCGGCCGGCGTCGTGCCCCAGTCCTCGTGCAGCTTGAGCGCACAGGCGCCGCCAAGCACCATTTCCTCAAGTGCTGCCGGCAGCGAGGCATTGCCCTTGCCGGACAAGCCGATGTTCATCGGAAAGGCATCGAAAGCCTGGATCATCGATCCGATATGCCAGGGACCGGGGGTGCAGGTTGTCGCCAGCGTCCCGTGCGCGGGGCCTGTTCCGCCGCCGAGCATGGTGGTCAGCCCGCTCATCAGTGCTTCCTCGATCTGCTGGGGGCAGATGAAATGGATGTGGCTGTCAAAGCCGCCGGCGGTCAGGATCTTCCCCTCGCCGGCGATTGCTTCGGTACCGGGCCCGACGATGATATCGACACCAGGCTGGGTGTCAGGATTTCCGGCCTTGCCGATGGCGGCGATGCGGCCGTCCTTCAGGCCAATATCCGCCTTGAAGATACCGGTATGGTCGACCACCAGAGCGTTTGTAATGACTGTATCGACTGCGCCGTCGGCGCGGGTGATCTGGGACTGGCCCATACCGTCACGGATCACCTTGCCGCCTCCGAATTTCACCTCCTCGCCATAGGTGGTGAAATCGTGCTCGACCTCGATGAAAAGCTCGGTATCGGCGAGGCGTACCTTGTCTCCAACGGTCGGACCGTACATTGCGGCATAGGCTTGGCGCGACAGTTTCGTCATGAGGTCATCTCCCGGTGTCGGTTTGTCTGCGATATCACATTGCGACCACAAAAATGCCCTGTGATGGTCTTGCACATGGCTGGCGGCGCATTCGAACGTTTTTGTGCGTGAACCTTGCCGGATCTCGGACGTTGGTCGGAAACAACCCGTTTCGAACCGGCCCGGATCGAACCGGAAGGATGACCCCGAACCCCAAAGGAAGGGACACACCATGAAACGCACCATTATTCTCGCCGCCACCCTGGCGCTCGCCGGCACGCCAGCGCTCGCCCAGTCCGCCCAGCCCGCGCCGCAGGCGCAAACCACCCCTGAGGCCCAGACGAAAGCTCCCGAGCAGCGGACTGAGATCAAGGCGGTCAGCATTGTCGATGTCTCCGATCTCCCCGCCGATTCGCAGACACAGATTTCGCAAATCGAGGCCGACCGGAGCGAAGACCAGCTCGAAGCCCTGCAGAGCTCGATTGAAGGATCCCCCGCTCTCGTCGATGCGCTGGAAAAACAGGGCGCCACGCCGTCGGATGTGGTTGCGGCCAGCCTCAGTCAAACCGGTACGCTGACAATTGTCACCCGCAAGGAAACCTGATTTTCGGGTTCCAGTGTCGGCCTTGTCGCTGACAGGATCGGACGAGAGACAGAGCGTCTCACGTCCGATCCATACTTGAAACGCGGAGCGCGCGCCAAAACCAAGAGGAAACGACGAATGATCTCCAGAATACCCGCCCGAAGCCGGCTCCAGTGCGTCGTCGCGGCAAGTCTCTTTGCTGCCATTGTTTCGGCGCCCCCGGCCATGGCCCAGACCAGCGCGAGTGACCAGCAGGCTGCTCCCGTCGACCGGATCATCGATTCTGAAGTCCACGAAGAGCAGGTGCAAACCGCGGATGATTCCGACCGGGTGATCGCAGCCATCGAGAATGCGAGCGAAAACACGAGCCTGGTCCGGAAGGTCACCGACCTCGACCGCGTCGACATTGTTTTCATGCCCGATTCTGCCGCCGTCGAAGGCGGCCCGCCGGCCGAAATCGCGACCAAACTCGACGAGAACAGCGAGAGCATCGACGGACTGCGGCGCGAGCTTGAGAGCAATGCGCTGCTCTATCATGCGATCAATTCGCGCAATATCCTGATCACCGACGTGGTTGGCATCGAGTTCGATGGCGAAAAACACATGGTGATCTTCGCGGCGGCCAAACCGTCGCCGTGAAAGGCGCGGCACGCCACGCCGAGCGCTATGCCTGACCGTACCATTTGTTTCGCCAAGCGCTAAAATCATGGTCAGCCCCGTCCCGGTGACGGCGCGAGCGGCACGAGTAGACCGGTCAGAAATCCTGCGGTGCGGAACACAGCGTTGCGCAGCATTCGGAGGCCCGGCGTTTGAGCCGAAGCCAAGTGGTAGGCCGAAGTGGTGAACCGGACCATCCGTCCGTCCATCTTGCGGCGCTGGCTCCGATAAGCATCCAGATTACCGGCCGCGGCCGCATCGGCGAAGGCAAACGCGTCGGCGATGCCGAAATTCATTCCCTGACCGCCGACAGGTGTGTGAACATGGGCCGCATCTCCACCGATGGCAATCGGCCCTTCCCCGAAGCGGTCGGCAAGACGGATTTCCATGGCGAACTTGTAGGTGGAGATCACGCGCTCCACTGTCAGAAGCCCGTCCACTCGACCCATCACGTCGGGATGGTTGGCAATGCAGCGGTAACTTCCGTCACCCGTGGTTATCATGAAGATCAGCGTGCCGTCGTCATGAACATCGACACAGGCATTGGCGGGCGCAAACGGCCATTCGCATTCGATATCGGCGAGGCTCCACTCCCCGGGAAGACGCTTGCCAGGAAAGCCGATGCCAAGCGCTTCACGAGTCGCGCCATGCGAGCCCTCGGCGCCAAACAACGCATCTACCTCAAGTGTCTCGTCACCCCCTGACGGCGTGTCACCTGCCCGGCCCCGCTCGGTATCGCGCCGGGGACCGAAGCCCGCCACCGCCTTGCCATCACGTATTTCAGCGGAATGAAGCTCGGTGCCACGGCGCACGCTGACCCCGAGACCGTTGGCCACCTTTTCCAGAATCTGTTCGGTGCGGCTCTGCGGAAGGGCGACGAGAAAGGGCCGCTTTCGGGTCTGGCCGGGCACGCGGATATCGGTGAGCTTGCGTCCGGCTCTCGACACCCTGACCATGCGGACGCGCTCGGCTTCCTTGAGAACGAGATCAGCCGCACCCGATTTTGCGAGCAGGTCGAGCGTCGCAAAGGAAATTCCGACCGCCCTGCTTTCGGTGGTCGTGCTGTCACCGCGGTCAATGATCGTGACGTCCATACCCTTTTGCCGACAGGCAATCGCAGCAGACAATCCGACCGGGCCCGCCCCGGAGATCAGCACATGGGTCATGGGCGGCTTTCCAGAACGGAACGGAAAAAGGCACTCCGCTCCTCGGTGAGGCGGGCGAGGCAAAGGCTGCCGATCATCGGCTGCATGGTGCCGCCAAATGCCTCATACGCCTCGTAGGAGCACTGCGCATCCCGGAACTTGATCCAGGCGCGCTGTGCCTCGCGCAACGCTTCGACAGTCGTCGGAACGCCGCGGTCGCGAGCGAGCTCGGCCACGAATTCATCGTTCTCGCGCGCAATGGCGACCACCTTCGGCCAGAGCTTATTGAGCGTCGCGTCGGCCCTTTCATAATCTTCGCCAGCGCAATAGGTCATGGAGAGCTGATCCATCGGGTTGTCGCAATCGGGCTTGTCATCGGCCAGCGTGGAGGTCGCCAGCAGAGCCGCAAAAGCGGCCACGCCCAATCCCGTTCGAACGATCATCGTCAATCGCCTCATGTTTTCTTCCGCCGAACCGCCGCTTTGCCCGAGAGACGCTTGCGGTTGGCCCGCGCGATCTTGGCGAGCGGCTTGACGGAAGCCGTCAGCACCTGATCCGGCCTGCCGCCAAATGCCGCCTTTGTTGCCGCTGCAGTGGCGGCTTTCGCAAAGGCCGGCGGCTTTTCCGACAGCATTTTCCGGTTTTCGCCCCTGCCGACCGGCCAGGCGCCGCTCATCCCCAACAACCGCATGCCCACCACGGCCTGCGCCTCGAAAGCAAGCATCCCGAGACCGGCACAGGTCCGCCATATCTGGACCGGAGTGGCTGCTTTCCGGGCCATCAGACCATCGCCATGACACGGGCCGGACCGCCGGTGCCGTTGCGGTGCTTCGGCGCACCGATGAAGATCGTGGCGCCCGACGCCGGCACCTGATCGAGATTGGCGAGATTCTCGATCCCGAACCGGCCACCGGGCAGCCAGGAATAGTGGACCGCGAAATCGGATGAATTGCCGGGATCGAGCGAAAGCGTGTCGACTCCGATCGAGGCCGCGCCCATCTCGGCCAGCATGTCGGTCGCGGCCTTCGAGAAGCCCGGAAAGGCGAAATTGCCTTCGGCATTGTTGCGATAGCTCGGATCGCCGACCTTGTCCTGCCAGCCCGAGTTCATGGCAACGCAGGCTCCTTTGGGGATATCGCCATTGGCGCTGACATAAGCCTCGATGTCTTCCGGCTCGACCATGGCGTTGGGTTCATCGGCGGCCTTGGACTTGATGTCGATGACGCAGAGCGGACAGATAAGATTGCCCGGGTCCAGTTCGTCCACCGAAGTGCCGTCCTTGGAGAAATGCAGTGGCGCATCGATATGGGTGCCCGAATGCTCGAAAATCGTCAGTTCCCAGATCTGGTAGCCGGAAGCATCGAAATTGACGTTCTCGGTGTAAAGGATGCCGGGCTTGCCGTCGAAGGTCGGGAAATCACCATCGAGCGTATGGGTCAGATCGACCACCTTGCCGGTCGATTGCGCCAGTGCCGGGCGGGCGGAAACGGCGCCGGCAGCCGTGGCTGCGAAGCCTGCAGCGGCCGATTTGCGGAAGAAATCGCGACGCGACAGCATTGAGGACTTGACGTTGTTGATCACACAAACATGGCACATCTGCTGCTCTCCTTTGATGTTTGTCCGGCCCCGTCCCGGCGGTGTTCCGGTTTAGCTCCTGCTCCAAAATCCGGACGGCACGACCGCGCTCGTTGCCCGGCGATCTCTGCTCCCCTTTACAGTTTCCCCATCACCTCCTGGCGGAAACCATAGACCTCGCGTTTCCCCGACAGTGGAACCAGCGTCACGTCCCGTTCCTGACCCGGCTCAAACCGCACCGCCGTGCCCGCGGCAATATCAAGACGCATGCCGCGCGCCTGGCCACGCTCGAAGCGAAGCGACGGATTGGTTTCGAAAAAATGATAGTGGCTGCCGACCTGCACCGGGCGGTCACCGGTGTTGGCGACCTTCAGCGTTACCGTCTGCGCGCCGGCATTGAGTTCGATATCGCCGTCTTTCGTGATGACTTCACCGGGAATCATGGAATGCCTCATCGTATCGGTTCATGAACAGTGACGAGCTTGGTGCCGTCGGGGAACGTCGCCTCGACCTGAATGTCATGGATCATCTCGGCAATCCCCTCCATCACCTGGTCTCGGGTGATCACATGGGCGCCGGCCTCCATCAACTCCGCCACGGGACGTCCGTCACGGGCACCCTCGACGACAAAGTCCGTAATCAGGGCAATTGCTTCGGGATGGTTCAGCTTGACGCCGCGTTCGAGCCGCTTGCGGGCCACGACCGCCGCCATGGCAACCAGAAGCTTGTCTTTTTCTCTCGGGGTCAGGTTCATCGCGTCTCTCTCATGTCGTCCAGACCTTGGGCACACCACCCTCGGCATTCAGTAGCCTGATCAGCGGAGCAAGCCGCTTGCGCTGATCATAGCTGTCGGTTGCCACGATCCTCGCAAGAAGCTTGCCAGTTTTTCCCGAGCGCGGCGAGACGAAACTTGCGCCGCCCGCCGGGCCGATGACCCGCCGCACAGCATCGAGCAGGCCGTCGGCTTCTGGTGCAATCATCACCACGGTCGTCATGGCGAGGTTGCCGGCGGCGATTGCACCGCGCTGGAGCTGGGCATGAATATCCGGGCCAAAGCTCGTGTCTTCGGCATGGAGCAATTGTCCGCCGACACGGATGCGCCAACGGTCCCGGAAGCCGCCGCGAATGACGGCTTCGTTCATGGCCAGCCTGCCGAAAAGCAGCGGCTCAACGAGCAGCAGGCGTGCGGTTTCCGCCATCTCGACATCGATTGTCCGCTGCAACAGGGCGCGGTCAAACAGGATGGTTTCCTGGGGCAGCCAGGCCATCGAGCCGTCCTGGGCGAGCCGGAGCCGTACCGACACCATGGCAGGATGCTTGCCCTGCGCCTTGTAGGTCTTTTCGCAGGCCTGTGTTGTCAGGCTCATGCGGGCACCCTCACCCACCTCGAACTGCCAGTCCATGCGGTCGCCACCGGTCAAGCCGCCGGCGGTGTTGATCATGACTGCCTCGAGCGGCGCGCCAGGCGGAACGCGCGGAAGCCGGATGCGGGCACATCCGTCCTGATAAAGCCGGTCGATACGATTGTGGGAGCCATCGCTTTTTGCCGACAACCGGCCTGCTCCGCGGGCGCGCTGCATTGAAGTGCCCGGACCAGGCACGTCGTCAACTGCGGCGGGAACAGGAAAGACTGAAATCATCGGACAATTTCGCTCGTGAAAACGCGATCATCGGAAATGCAGGGACAATACGCAAGGGCATCACCCGGGAAATCGGCGTCATTATGAGCGCAACAATCAGTTGCTCATAATAGAGGCAACTTGACCGAAAAGAGGGCGCAACGAACATATTCGAATGTGGTGTCTGGATGCGGCATGCGGGAAAGCCGCGGCATTCCATGGGGACGACATTCGCGGACACCTGCAATTCGCGGGCTTGTTTTCGCCATAAAACGCAGCGATGAAAAAGGTGTGAAACCAAAAGGCAGCTGAATGCGTTAGGAAGGCAAGGTTGAAGCTGAAAGGAACTAAGATGTTGATTTCTACGCTTGCACTTGCCATGAGCATCGCGATGATGGTGTCCGCCATCGTTATTGTGTACAATGAAACAATGGTCCGGAAGCAAGTGAACGCTCGGGACTAAGCCCGCATACACCGTGCCGTATCAATGGAGCCATTTATGAAAAGAATTCTTATCTCAACGCTCGCAGCCCTCTCGATTTTGGCCGTAGCAGGGTGTTCGACGACTGAAAGACGGGCTGGAACCGGTGCCGCAGTCGGTGCAGGTACAGGTGCTCTCGTAGCCGCCGCGACCGGAAGCAGCGGACGTGGCGTCGCGACGGGTGCCCTTATCGGTGGTGCGGCTGGCGCGCTGATCGGTGCCGCGACTTCGCCGGGCGACTGCCGCTACCGCGATGCCAATGGCAACATCTATGTCGCGGCCTGCCCCAGCAATTACTAATTTTTGACGCCAAAACAGCCCCTGTCACGAAGGTGACAGGGGCTGTTTACTCTCCCTGTGTCCGTGCCGGACAAGCAGATTTGCCCTGCATCACAGGCCGCCAAGGAAGCCATCGTCAAAGACGAGGCTTCGCTTTCGGCCCTTCGCGAAGCGCAATGTGATCTGACCGGATCCCGTCGCCAGACCGACCACATCCCCCTCATCCGTATGAATTGAACAGGCTCCGATTGCCTGGCGAATGCTGATGCATTGTCCGTCCGACAGCGTAAAGGCCGTGGGAACGCCTCTGGCGTTGAGCGGATTGGGCCGGATCGAATCGGCGTGCCCTGCACCGGACGCACGGGCGTCCTCTATGCCCAGAACACCGCTATGTCTGCCCGACCAGGGCGCATAGTCGCGTCCGCCATTGCTCATCCACAACATCGTGACAGGCAATTGCTCTGTATTCTTTAACACCAGGACGCGATCCTGTTCCGCATTTCGGCTGGCAACGCTCCATCCCGGCGCCGAGTTGGGCTCATCCATTGTTGCCTCGACAAGTGTAACAAAATCCTCGTGGCGTTCACCCGGAGGAAACCGGCCAAGATCGGCAGCGCCGCCATTGGCAAGCGGGAACGACGTCAAGTCCGAAGTTTCAGACGGGTAGGCAAGGACAGAGCGCCCCCGAGCCGCGTCGGGTTCAAGCGCGACATCGGGCGTGCAGGCGAATGCTTTGGGTGAAACGGTCAATTGACCGCCCGCCGCCATCTGCACCATGACGTGGTGCGCAACGGAGATCGCACCTTCGCCGCCAAGGAGACGGTGCTCCTGATAGAGGAACGGATGACCGGCCCTGAGCGTCAGGTGTTTCTCGACGGTCGCGCCCATCACCTTGCGTTCAAGCGTGAACACCGCTGTCAGCCGGTCCCCGGATTCCTCGGTGCCGGAATGGCTCCAGGCGCTGTTGGCCGGCCAACCGTGGCTAGGGGCCGGCTCGACATCATTCCGGCCAAAAGGCGCACAGAAGAAATCTCCGGAAAGCCTTCGGACATTCGGAGGCGTGGTCTCCTCGAACACGGCATCCGGATCATCGACCCACGGGGCGCGATGCAAAGGAGAGAGAACACGGCCTTTCTCGCCAATGGTGAAATGCACGATATGACCGACGCGGAGGTCTATCGCAAAGGACAGATTCGAGAGCTGAAAACCAAGATCTGGCATGTCGTAATCCTGCATCAAGGCTGACCTGAATAGATCGGTTCTTCGCGGCTGGAAATGATTTTTGCGCTTTTCGGTTGCGCGCAGCACAATTCGCCAAGGCGAAAAGCGCGCGATCCGGTTGTCTTGACCCGGCGCCAGATGCGATAGGGCACGCATCAATGCCGCCACCACTGTCCGGAGCCTCCATGCCAGCAGCCAGCAAGATCGATGTGATGGTGCTCGGCGCCGGCGCCGCGGGCATGATTTGTGCCGCCGAAGCCGGCAAGCGCGGCCTCTCGGCCACAATACTGGATCATGCGCGCGCACCGGGCGAGAAAATCCGGATATCCGGCGGCGGGCGCTGCAACTTCACCAATCTTCATTGCAGCCCTGAGAATTTCCTGTCGGAAAATCCGAGATTTGCCATTTCTGCACTGAAATCCTTCACCCAGCATGATTTTATTGAACGGGTGAAAGCGCGCGGGATCGCCTATCACGAAAAAACGCTGGGTCAGTTGTTTTGCGACAACTCTGCTCGTGACATCATCGAGATGCTGACCGATGACATGCGTACCGCGGACGTGAGACTGGAGCTTTCCACCGAGATTTTCGAGGTCGGTCATCGAGACACCCACTTCGAGATCCGGACCAGTAACGGCGTCTGGCATGCGGAGCGGCTGGTGGTTGCAACCGGCGGAAAATCCATTCCGAAGATGGGCGCCACAGGCCTCGGATACGATATCGCCCGGCAGTTCGGTCACTCTGTCACCGAAACCCGCGCCGGGCTGGTTCCGTTCACCTGGGCGTCGCACATGGCGGAAAGCTGGAAGTCTCTCTCCGGCGTGTCTGTCGACGTAAAGGCCGAATGCAGTGGCGCATCCTTTCGCGAAGCCATGCTGTTGACGCACCGTGGCCTGTCGGGACCGGCAATGCTGCAGATTTCCTCCTACTGGCGCGACGGGGAGCGACTGCAGATAGATCTGGCCCCCGACACGGATGTGACGGCGATCCTGAAGCAGGCTCGGTCGGAACGGCCGAAAGCTTCGCCCTGGAACGTTCTGGCGGATGTGCTGCCCAGACGTCTGAGCCAAAAGCTTGAGGAAGACCTCGACTTAGGCGCCAAACGGCTTGCGGACATGGCCAACGCCGCCATCGAGGACCTTGCAAAGCGGCTGCACGGGTTCGGGGTCGTTCCCGGAGGCACGGAGGGCTACCGCACAGCCGAGGTCACCCTTGGCGGAGTCGATACGAAGGAGCTAAACCAGAAGACGATGGAAAGCCGGCTGGTGCCCGGTCTGCATTTCATCGGCGAAGTCGTCGATGTGACCGGCCATCTTGGCGGACACAATTTCCAATGGGCCTGGTCGTCCGGCGTGGCGGCGGGACGTTTCGTCTGAGCGCGTGGCATGGCGGCAATCGCGTCTTATGCTTATAACCGCTCTGACCCCTGTCATCACCGGTCCATAAGACCAGGCAAGAAAACAAAAAGGGAGTGAAACGATGCGTATTCTGTTTACCGGAGGCTCGGGCAAGGCCGGCCGCCACGTCATACCGTACCTGGTCGATCAGGGGCACCACGTCATCAACATCGACCTTAAGCCGCTCGATTGTCCCGGAGTGGACAACATCACCGCAGACATCACCGACTCGGGTCAGATGTTCAACGTCATGACGAGCTATGCAAATCTCGGCGAACTCGAGCCCGGCAATGGCGTCCAGAAACTCGACGCGGTCGTGCATTTCGCCGCCATCCCGCGGATTTTGATCGAGCCGGACAACGAAACGTTCCGGGTCAACACGATTGGCACCTACAATGTTATCGAAGCCGCGGTGAAGCTCGGAATCCGCAAGATCATCGTGGCCTCGTCGGAAACAACCTATGGCGTCTGTTTTGCGGATGGCACAGTCAATCCCCCGACGCTTCCGGTGGAAGAGGACATGGATGTGAACCCGATGGACTCCTACGGGTTGTCCAAGGTGGTCAATGAAAAGACCGCACGCGCCTTCCAGCGCCGCTCCGGCTTCGATATCTACGCCCTGCGGATCGGCAATGTGATCGAGCCGCATGAATACCCGATGTTCAAGGAGTTCTTTGAAAACCCGGAAATGCGCCGCCGCAACATCTTCTGCTACATCGACGCCCGCGACCTCGGGCAGATCGTCGATCTTTGCCTGAAAACCGACGGCCTCGGCTTCGAGGTCTTCAACGCTGGCAACGACACCAATTCGGTTGACATTCCGACAGCGGAAATCGTGGAGCGGTTTTTCCCCGGTGTGCCAGTCACCCGCGAAATGGGAGAGAATGAAGCGCTCTATTCGAACCGGAAAATCCGCGAAGTGCTCGGCTTCAAGGAAGCGCACGACTGGCGCAAATATGTAGGCTAGTCGAACCGGTGTCCGATCAGCCGGGCCCTCGGGGTCACGAGCGCGGGCGCCGCAAAAAACAAGGGCATTTCCGGTGATCGCGTATCGCCGGAAATGTGCAGAGCCGAACCGCTACGGCAGAGGCACATTGAGCGCGAAACGGAACAGTGCGTAGAACGCCCCCATGATCACGGCACCGGAAACCGCGAATACCGCGGCGCTCCTGAAGTCCCAACCTTCATGGCGGGCAGCGATCAGACTGCCCACAAAAGCCACGGCCGTTGCGGGCAGAAAGCCCGTGTAGGGCATCATCAGACAGGCGGCGATCATGCTCGCAACCAGCATCAGGCGTCGCCACCAATCGCCGCTGCCAAAGCCGTTTTCAAGGTTGGGCTTGAGCCATGAATAGATGATGACCAGAACCGAAAAGAAAATCAGCGCATAGGCGACGGTAGTCGGGAAAACGATGGAATCGCTGTCCGAGTAACCGGTGACATCGTGAAGCGTGAGCAGTCCCAGCCCTACGAACAGTGCAGCAACGAGAAGCGTTCCGATGTCCTTGCCGCCTGGTTTTGTCGTGTTTTCAGTCATTTGAGTTGGCCTGCGTCCTGGCAAGCCGCCTTGCGCGGCGGCTCTGGATAACGGGGTAGATCAGCGTCAGGATCGTAAACGCGATGATGGCGAGCGAGATCGGCCGGCCGAAGAACATGCCGGTCAGATTTCCTGTCGCCTCGCCAATGATCCAGGCCTGCACGAAACCCTGTTCGGCGATCGGACCGAGTATCAGGCCAAGCACGATCGGTGAAGCCGCAAACCCGAAGCGCGACAGGACCCATCCCACAGAGCCGAGACCGATCATGATGATGACATCCGAGATCGAATTCCGGATTGCATAGGTGCCGATGATGGTCATGAAACCGACCGTCGGAACCAGAATCGTCTTGGGTATCGTGACGATGGTCTTGTAGGCGTAGCGCCCGATCAGAAGACCGGTCGGCAGCATCAGGATCGTTGCGATGAACAATCCGAAAATGAAGGTGTAGACGATCGAGCCGCCGCCGTCGAAGAGCGCCGGGCCTGTTCGAACGCCCTGGACGAGCAGCGCGCCAAGGATCACGGCGTCCGGCGGCGTGCCGGGTATCCCAAGCACGAGGGTGGGAATGAAACCGCCACCAACGGTGGCGTTGTTGGCCGCCTCGGTCGCCATGATCCCGTCAGGTTCACCCTCGCCGAATTTCTGGCCGGGCTTGGCCGTGCGCTTGGCCTCCGAATAGGCGACAAGGCCTGCGACCGAACCGCCGGCGCCAGGCAGAATGCCGATGACGGTGCCGATGACCGATGACCGCAAGAGATTGATCCGCGACTTCCAGGCAATCAGCGCACCTTCCTTGAAGCGGACCGAGCGAACCTCATCCTCGACCTTGAGATGGCGTTCCGGTGTGGCGACCAGATCAATGAGCACCGGAATGCAGTAGAGACCGATCAGCGCGCCCACGACCTCGATGCCGCCTATCATGGTGGAACTGCCGAAAGTCAGCCGGATGTCGGCAGAAATTTCCGCCACGCCGACGCAGGACAGAAGCAAACCGAATGCGCCGCCGGCGAGCCCCTTGAGCACGTTTCCGGTCGACAGCGAGGCGATCAGCGACAGGCCGAATACCGACAGCCAGAGATATTCGACCGGCCCGAAGGCCAGAGCCACCGTCGACAGCGGCGGCGCCAGCAGCAACAGCGCCAGGGCGCCCACCATGCCGCCGAAAACACTGGCGTAACAGGCGATCGCAACAGCCAGGTCGCCATCGCCACGCTTTGCCATCGGATATCCGTCGAACGTGGTGGCAATCGCGGATGGTGTGCCGGGCGTGTTGAGCAGAATCGCGGAATAGGCGCCGCCGTAGATCGCACCGGTGTAGATGGCGCCAAGCAGGATCAACGCCGATGCGGGTTCCATCGCGAAAGTGATCGGCACCAGCACGGCCACCGCCATCGTGGCCGACAGACCCGGTATCGATCCGATCACCGTTCCGGCCACGACGCCGAACAGCGCCAGCGCCAGATTGGCCAAGGTCAAAGCGTTGGCGAGATTGCCCCAATCCATCAGGTCCACCCACTAAAATTGCTGGTTACGGCAAGTCGGGCGGTCACGGCGCACGGTTGATGCCGCGCCCGTCTGGCCCGCCCGTTGTTCGTCAATCGCACGCCCCTGCTCCAAAGAGCGGGGCGTGCGAAAATCATTGTCAGTTGAGAAGGCCTGCTTCGGTGGCGGCCTCGATATATTCGGCCTTGCGAGCCTCCATGAAGGCATCCATTTCATCGATGCCGACATCGAGGAGGGCAAAACCGCCATCAAGCATCTGCTGGCGGAAGGCTTCGTCGGCATTGACCTCGCCAAAGGCCTCGGAAAGCGCCTTCACGATATCCTCAGGCGTATCCTTGGGAACCGCCATGCCGCGATAGGCGCCGCCGACCATGTCGTAGCCAAGTTCCTTGAAGGTGGGCACATCGGGGAAGAGCGGATGACGCTCTTCCATGGCGACCGCGAGCATTCGCACCGCATCGCCCTGGGCCGCACCGACAGTGGTGTAACCCCATTGCGCCTTCACCTGATTGCCGAGATTGGCGGTGGTGGAAGCACCGGTGCCCTTGAACGGGACATAGGTGGTGTTGATGCCGGCCATCTTGTCAAAGCGGATCTGAGCAAGGTGGTTGGCCGTGGCCTTGCCTGATCCGGACATCGTGACCGAGCCGGGGTTGGCCTTGGCGTCGGCGACGAAATCCTCAAGCGTCTTGTAGGGGCTGTCGGCCGTCACCACGATCGCATCCGGCGTGTAGTGGAACATGTAAAACGCGTTGATGTCGTCGGTGGTATAGCCAACATCCTTCTGGGCCGGCTGAATGACGATATGCGGCAGGTTGATGCCCATGATCGTGTAGCCATCGGCGTTCATGGAATTAAGCTGAGCCCAGCCGACCGCTCCGCCGCCGCCCGGTTTGTAGGACACCACGAGATCCTGACCGAACTTCTCCTTGAAGAACGGCTGCTGGAAGCGCGCGGAGATGTCGGATTCGCCGCCCGGACCGAATGGAATGATGTATTCAATGGGTTTCTCCGGAAACGCGAGGGCACCGGTTGCAGCGCCGACCGCGATGGCCGAGGCGATCGCCAGAGTCTTGACGGTTCTAAGATTGAGCATGACTTCCTCCCGTGGGTATTGTCTTGGATTGCAAAGGTTTCTCCCAACCTGAGCAATGAACTGGCCTGCCTTCCACCCATCCCTCTCTCCCGGATCAGCGCATGACAGCGCTTGCATTAATACATCCGGGAGAAGGTTTGTCATCCCATCGATTGCCCTTTCGAACCACTTGGGATGGATTGCAATTTTTCCAAAGTGACGGGACAGACCAAGGCCCGTTGCAACCGCAAAGCGTAGGGATTGTGCTGGACAGCTTACTATTCCTCGCGGGCGGGCCTGAATGGGTCGGCTACTTTGCTTCAGCCATGAAGCATTTCACGGGAAAACTCCTTTACCAAATCTACAGGCATCGCAACTACGGTGCGTCAATACAGAAGTCCGCGACCCGCGAGGATCCTCGCCAACCCGATCCGTGTTCTCACAATGTCCAAAATCAAGCGCGCCGCATACCTTATCAAGCAAGTTGGTCGCAATCCGGGCCAGCTTGCAGCCGGTATTGCGCTCGTGGTCACATTTGCAGCCGGCGCGTTTGCCGACATGCAGAATCAGGCCGCGCACCACCAGCAGGAACGTGCTTTCGTCGGCCAGCAGCTGGGCGAAGTTCGCGCCCGCCTGGAAGCCGAGATCACCAGCGGCATTCAGCTGGTCCGGGGTTTGATCGCGGTGATCAAGCTCGAACCCGACCTGAATCAGGAGCGCTTCGAAAAGATCGCAGCAAACATGCTGGGTGACGAGCCGCTGCTGCGCAACATCGCCGGAGCGCCGGGCCTCGTGATCAGCCTGATGCACCCGATGGAGGGAAACAGTGCTGCAATCGGGCTGGACTACACGAAAGATGCCAATCAGCGCGAGGCGGCCATGCGGGCGGTGGAAACCGGTGAAATGCTGCTTGCGGGCCCCATCGATCTTCGCCAGGGCGGACAGGGCTTCGTGGCCAGGTTCCCGGTCTTCCTTGATGAGAAAAAGACGCCGCAATCGCTTTGGGGGATCATCTCCACTGTCATCGATGTGGACACATTTTACACCGCCAGCGGCCTTGATGACGAGAACCTGGCGATCGAACTGACAATTGCCGGCAAGGATGCCACCGGCATTGGCGGGCCTGTGTTCTACGGATCTCAATCCGTGCTTGATGCCGACCCCGTGACGGCGACGGTAAGCCTTCCCGGCGGTTCGTGGCATGTGGCTGCGATTCCGCGCAAGGGCTGGTCCACAGTTCCACCGGATGCGTGGCTGGTTCGCAGTCTTCTCTTTCTCGGCGGCCTGCTGGTGGTGGTGCCGATCCTGGTTGCCGGCCATTACTACGACCGCCACCGCGCGGACCTGCGCGAACTCAACCGCCGTGAACGGCAACTGGAACGCCTTTCTCAGCGATTGAAGCTGGCACTGGAGGCTTCCAGCATCGGCGTCTGGGAAATGGACATCGAAACCCGCAGACTGACCTGGGACAGCCGCACGCGTGAGCTCTACGGGATTGATGCGGATGCACCCGAGCCCCCGCTGGAGCAGTGCCAGGCCATGTTGCACCCGGATGACCGTGCAGCGGCAAGGATGGCCTTCGAGCACGCCATCAGCTCCGGATCACGGTTCGAGACGGAGTGCCGCGTTACCGATCGCAAGGGGGCGGTGCGATGGATCCGCACCATCGGCGCGGTCAGCCATGACGCGCGGGGGCGCAGCAACATTCTCGGAGTCAACTGGGACGTCTCGCAGGATATCGAACTCAAAAGCCGGCTCATGGAAGCCAACAAAAGAGCCGAACTTCGCAATGTTGAGCTCGAGGAGGCCCGGGCGCTGATGGAGTACAATTCCCTCCATGACAGCCTGACGGGGCTTCCCAACCGGCGCTATCTCGACCAGCGCCTGTCAGCCGCCTCGGACGAGAACGGCACGGCCCCGGCGATTGCCGCGTTGCTTCACATCGATCTGGACCGGTTCAAGGAGATCAACGACACTCTCGGCCACGCTGCGGGCGACGCCATGCTCGTGCACGCAGCGGAAGTCCTGAAAGCCAGTTCGCGAAGCGATGACTTCATAGCCCGTATCGGTGGCGACGAGTTCGTCCTCGCGATCACCGGTGGCGCCTGCGAGGCCGATCTGGCAAGGCTCGCCACCCGCATCATCGAACGGATGCGTCAGCCCGTGCCATATGAAAAGCAGGAATGCCGGTTCGGGGTGAGCATTGGCATCGCCTTTGCGGATTCCGGAACGCGCGACTACGGCCAGCGCCTGCTGATCGATGCGGACATCGCGCTCTATCGGGCAAAGAAGAGCGGCCGCAACCGCCATGAATTCTTCACACCCGAGCTGAAGGCCGAAATCGTCAACGGCAAGAGCCTGGCCGACGAAATCCTCGCAGGGCTGGAACGGGGCGAGTTCATTCCCTATTTCCAGCCCCAGTTCGATGCCCGGACCCTTGACGTGACCGGAGTCGAGGCGCTGGCACGATGGGACCATCCTGAACGTGGCGTTCTGGCGCCCGACACCTTTCTCAAGGCCGCGGAGGAGCTCAATGTTGTCCAGATGATCGACCGCTCCATTCTTGAGCAGTCGCTGTTTCAGCAGGCACGTTTGGCGTCGGCGGGAGTACAGGCGCCAAAGGTCAGCGTCAACGTGTCCGCCGGCCGGTTCAACGAACCCGGCTTCATCGAGAGCCTCGGCAACCTGGGACTGACGGCAGGCAAGCTCTCCTTCGAACTGCTTGAATCGGTTTTTCTCGATGAACGCTGCGAAAAGGTTGCCGGCAACATCGAAAAGCTCAAGTCGCTCGGCATAGACATAGAGATCGACGATTTCGGGTCCGGCTACGCCTCGATCGTGAGCCTTCTCAACACGCGCCCTTCCCGGCTGAAGATCGACCGGCGGCTGGTCATGCCAATTGTCGAGTGCGACCAGCAGCGGCAGCTCGTGGCGTCGATCGTGGAGATCGGCCGGTCGCTGGACATCAGGGTCATCGCCGAAGGTGTCGAGACCATGGCGCATGCCGCGATCCTGCGCGACATGGGATGCGAAGGCCTGCAAGGCTACGCCCTCGCCCGACCGATGCCTTCGGCTCACCTGAAGGAATTCCTGTGCCGCGAACGGGCGCGCCACATCGCGTGAAACGGGTACGGGGGCCCTCGGCGCGGCCTTGTGCCGGTGCCTGATCGCCGACCAACAGAACAACCAATCCGATGCGGCTGCCCCGCTGTGCCCGTTCACGCCTCCGCCCTTCCAAGGCGATACGGCTTCGGCTTTTCAAATCAACCAGCGGGCGATGAAGCGTTCACGCCATGAGACGCAAATTGTCCGCGCCGTCGATTGACGCGCGGTTGGTTCCATCAAACGAGTGCAACAATGTGGTCATGGACTCAAGATCGACGGGGCGGGCATAATGGTAGCCCTGAGCCAAAGGACAGCCGATTTCGAGCAGACGCGCCGCCTGTTCGGCGGTTTCAATCCCTTCCGCAATCACACCGAACTGAATCTTGCGCGCAATGCTGATCAGTGCCTCGACGATTGCACTGCAAGCTTTGTCCGAAAGCAGGTTGTCGACAAAGGATTTGTCGATCTTGATGTAGTTGAGTGGGAAATCCTTGAGATGGCTGAGTGAGGCAAAGCCAGTGCCGAAATCATCCAGCGCGATCTGCAAGCCCTTCGCCCGCAGGCGGGTGATCTGACTGGCGACGTCCTGGTCCATCAACACATTCTCGGTCACTTCGATCAGGAGGTGATGCAGGGGCACATCGCGGGCCTCGAAAGGCGCACAAAGACGTTCCTCGAGATTGCCCCGCTGGAAATCGACCGTGGACAGGTTGATCGCGACATGGCGCAGTTCCAGTCCCTCGTCCATCCAGCCGCGCATGGCACAGGCGACATGATCCAGCATGCAATTGGTCAGACGATAAGCGTTCTTGGGATCCGTCAACCCCATGGCAAAGGCGCCGGCACTGAGGATCTCTCCCTCTTTGGTGCGGATACGGGCCAGGGCTTCAACACCGACGATCTTGGCCCGCCGAATGCAGATGATCGGCTGGTAATGGGCAAAGACCCGGTTCTCATCCAGCGCCTGGGCCAGCAGTGCGATCTGCTCGGTGCGGCATTGGATTGAAGTGCGCAATCGAGGATGGAACTGAATGTACTCGCCTCTGGCCGTCTGCTTGGCATGATAGAGCGCCAGATCGGCATTCTGGCGCAGCACATTGGCGCCGATGCCATCGGTGTTGCCGAGCACGCCACCGATGGTGATTTGCAATCTGATTGTATTGCCATCGCATTCGTAGGGTCGTTCCATCTGTCTCAGCAAACTTTCGGCATACGTCTCCAAAGCAGATGAATCGGCGCAGCCGTGACAAATTGCGGCGAACTCGTCGCCGCCAAGGCGGTAAACAGTAATATCCTCACCGACGCTGGAAAGGCGTCTGCCAACCTCACACATCATACCATCGCCAACTGTGTGGCCCATGCCGTCGTTGACCTCCTTCATGTTGTCGATATCCAGCATCAACAAGCCAAAGTTCTGCGAGGTGGCGGCCATGTTTTTTTCGATCGCCTCATCGAAAGCGTAGCGGTTGGAAAGTCCGGTCAACTGATCGTGGTAGGCCAAATGCTGCATGCGGCGGCTGATTTCGTTGCGCTCCATGGCGATGGAACAAACATGCACACAGGTATCAACGAGCTGGCGTTCCATCGCATTCGGGCCGCGAGGTTCGCGATAATAGAAGGCGAACGTTCCCACAACACTGCCCTCGGATGTCTTGATCGGGCTGGACCAGCAGGCTTTCAACCCGAGCGGCAACACAAGACCCTTGTAGCTCTGCCAGCGGTAGTCACTGTCAATATCAGTGACTTCAACCGGCGTTCTGAGGTAGGCGGCAGAACCGCAGGATCCGACGTCCGGCCCGATAAGCAGCCCGTCGATCGCTTCGCCATAGGATCGGGGCAGGCTCGGACCGGCGACGGGATGGATCAGACCTTCAGCGTCGACCGCAGCGATTGTGCAACTGATACCCGGAGCCAACTCCTCCGCACGGCGGCAAAGAGTATCGGCGACCTCGCCGAAGGGAACGCCTGTGGCCACTGCCTCAAGTATTTCGTTCTGCAGTGCCGACAATGCGGGCTCGCGGTCGCCTTGCATGGCCTCTTCCTTCCTGTGCAACCTCGACAAGAAAGCAGAAGCTGATTTGTAATTTCTTTACGCGAATACAAAATGCATGCTTTGCGAAAGATCCGGCCGGGAAGACCGCCCTTTTGGTAAACACCTGCTTATCACCGGGACGCCTGATCAGGCGAACCGCTTCCGGCGCGCAGGCCGCGGCACGCACTGGTTGCGTTGCGCACGCACTCGTAAAACCCGATCCTGTTTTGAAGCAGGGCCGTAAAAACCCCGGAACACCCAACGAATTTCGAACCTGTGGCATTGCCTGCGGAGGAAGCTCAAATCGATCCCATAAACCCGTTGATGCGCCGCCAAGGATCGGCTAGAAGACCTGATCTCAGCTGCGCCGCTGCCGGGAAACTAGGCCCCTCAAATGCCTGTTCCCCGCCCCGCGCGACACGGATGCACCCGTAGCTCAGCTGGATAGAGCGCTGCCCTCCGAAGGCAGAGGTCAGAGGTTCGAATCCTCTCGGGTGCGCCATATTTTTCAGATAGTTAGAAGATTTCTTGGCTTGGCCATTTTAGAAAAGTAACCACATAGTAACCACCAGCTGGGTGTAACATACCCGCGTTCATTGCGTCATCACTACCCCATTCTAAATCAACATTATTGAGCGCCAACGGCGACAGCCTAAATCGCATGCCCAAAGTGCACATCGAGCTTCACATATCCCCGTGGTCTCCCCCATCAGGTGGTCCGGCTTGATTGTTAGTGCATCATGGGCCTGAGCCTGCCCCGAATGCTGGACCTGGGAAACTCCTAGCGTTAAATGTCAGCGAGTCCGCTGACAAGAAAGTGGTCAGTCTCAACGCCCGCCATTCGGACAAGCTGCCAACAGCTTATTCAGCCAATGGCTCTCTTGTGGCGTGTGAAACCGAATGTGATGTCCGGTATGCGCCCTCATGTCGGTCGTTCGCGATCTTGGACCAAGCTCCCGAAAGCAGCCATTAGCTGCACTCGGCACCAAGGTCCTGACAGGGCGGGAAGTGGACGTTTGTTGTCAATTCTACCAAGGTCCGAGATGCGGACAAAGTGACCAGAACATCGGTCTTGGTCGACAGCAACTTTGGGCGGGGAGCGGACGTTCGGAGAATTTGAAAGTGACGACCGGAACGGGGCCGACAGCGGAATTGCGGCTTGCGGTATCACGATCCGCCAAAGTGGACGTCGCGCACACGCCGCCTCTAAGCGGCGTTCGGATAGGCGCCTAGATCGCTGGTTCGATGTTAGCGTAAAAAAAATAGCTTGGCGCAGAAGACTTGACGGTGGCGCTTCACAGTCGGCGCGGGCCGCCGCAAACATGTGCCGATGACTTTATGGAACATGTGCGCTCGCCGCTGTCGCGTTGGCTCTTCAAGGTCATTTGCCGCACGGCAATGCTGCCAGTTCCTGCGCCGGCCAGCACAGATTCTGATAGGCACAGGCCCTGCAGCAAGTACGGGCGTCGATGGCATCGATGTGGCAGCGCCGCGCGCGCCGATCGAGCACGATCTGATGCGCGCAGTGATGCAGCCTTGTATCGACGAAGAAGGCGCGAGGGCTTTCCGTCGCGGGTGAATTGATCGCGTTGGATCCGCTTTGATGCCCTTCGGCGCGGCACTGCGCCCAGGCATGGAAACGGCAATCCACGATCGGCCGCGCCCTCAGATAATGCTGCGCGCTCCCTGTCACGGCGAGCCAATGGTCTCCGGCACCGCGCACTAGCCGAACGACGATCTTTCCCTCCCTCTCTAGCGGCAGGCCCATCCCCTGCTTGATTTCCAGCTCTGCCGTTTTTGGAAATCCAGGGAACGCAGCGAGGTCGCGCGGCACCAGCGCAATACCGAGCTCGTTACTGCAGCGCTGGAGGAGCGTGTCCGCCTGCGCTGCGACTTCGGCCACATGCTCGGCCAGATCGTCCTCGCCGGCCGCATCAGGGGACAGCTTCATCACTGTCGGCAATTCGGCATCGATCACCGTGAAGAAATTTTGGTCGCTGCGTTCGACCAGGATCGCGGGATAAACTAGAATCCGCGGGAGCTGCGTCAGAAAGGCCGCGCCGGTCCGCTCATATTTGACTAGGACCGCATGATAGGTAGCTGCGATGTCGCCCGGGCGGACATAGTTGGCGAGCTGCGCAGATCGGATTCGAGGCGGCGCGCTGCCGGCGAGGACCGAGCGCGCTAGCAATTCGAAGAGCCGGTGCGCCTTTGCTGCGTAGTCGGGGAGCTCAAATATCTCGAACTGGGCATAATTGACTTCATCGTCACAAAAGATGCTGACAGGCGCCTTAAACACTACGATCCACTGGCCACTCGCCAGAACCGCGCACGGCACCGAATGGCCATATCGGTCTCGGAACGTATGGACATAGCCCGAAACCTGATCGAGATAGTCGTGCCAGTCGCCTGCAACTGGCGATTTCGCCTTCGTGCCGCCGGCGCGCAGATGCTTGATTGCGGCGACGATCAGGTCGGCCCCGGGAAGGCCGCACGCTTTGTCTCGCCCGGTGACGAACGGCTTGTCCCACGACTTGACCTCAAGGATCAACGCGGGCGCGCGGGTATCCGGATTGACCCCGACGTAATCCACGAACTTAGTCGTGTCGGCCTTAATCCGTGCCTCCTCGGCCACATTGCCTGCGGGACCTAATTCCCAGCCCAGCAAGGCCAGCAGACGGTCGAAGAAGTAGATGCGCGTATCGTGCTCGTGCAGGATCTGCTCGCCGGCCCCGACGTAGGGGCTCGGCGTGTTCGGCGCGGTTTCGCGCTCCATTGCAGCCAGCAGCGTCTCGACGCCGCGGCGAAAGTCGTTTTCGAGGCGCCCACGGTTCATTGGATCAGTTCGGGAAGCCGGTAGAGCAAGCGTCGCGCCGCCGGCCAGCCCGCCTCCATGAAGATGTCCAGGCAGTCGATTAGCGCGGCGCGGCGATCCGCATCCTCGAATAATTCCTTATGGTCCGCCAAAAACATCCCGACTAAGCGGACCAGCAAGTCCGCGCCCAGCGATTCAAACTGATAGCCGTTGCGACGTCCGCCGCTGCGGAGCGCATGCGCGGTTAGGTCGAAAGCGCGTGCGGGCGCGATCGGCAGTAGAAACTCCAGCAGCTGAAGAAGGTAATACACGGTGTGCGGTGTCGCGTAAGTGCTAATCCCGTGCAGGATCGAAGCAGTTTCCTCGAAGAACCGCACGAACGCAACGTGATCGAACGCCGCGTCGCCAACTGCCTTTTCCTTGCCCGCCCCTATTGCGAAGTAGAGTTGGCTGCATACCGAGTCGAGCAGACGTGCACATTCGTGGGCCTCCTTCTGCTCTTGTTCGCTATTACTCTCGCGCGAGAAATAGGCCTCCATCCCGGCATTGGCAGCCATAACGATCTCGAGGGCGAGTTGCTGCGCGCGGTGGCGAAGGCCATCGTCGTCAGGCTTCGCCTCGCCTTGGAGGCCTACAACGAAAGCGGAGCGCATCGTCGCGACGATTTGCGACAGCTCGGATTGGTGCTTGGCCAAGTCGGCGATCCACGACGTCAGAACGGCGCGGGCCTCCGTGCGCTGATGCGTCACCCACAGAATCGCGACTTGGCCAGACAAGGCAGTGCGCATGCGGCTGGCGCGTTCCGGATCTTGATCGAATCGCCCTAGCAGCGCGAGCGCGAGCGGCTCCACCCGGTCGGGGTCGGCGTGCAGCACGCGACTCAGGACGCCCGAGATCACATGGTCGAGAACGCCCTGGTTGGTCTCGTCGGACAGGCGCGCGGAAAGGCGTTGCCAGAAACCGGGCCGGTCGATGTCCCAGATTCGAACGAGCCGCAACGCGGCCTGCAGACGGACGGCAGGGTGGGCATCCTCCAGAAGGGCATCGATCATCGGTGCCAGGTCCGGATAGAGATCGGGGCGCTGGAGGCAGAGATCGAGGACGGCCGGTCCGGCATCGACGCGCGGCGCGGGCGACCCCCAGGAGGCGCCCCGCTCGAAGTCGGCTTCGGTGTCTTCGTGAAGTAGCGGGCCCGCCGAACGCGCCGCGAGATCCAGCAAGGCGAGAAGCCGCTGTGTCGCACGCACCTCCTCAAGCGGTGGCGCTTTTCGCTGTGAGATCAATCGGTCGATACCCCGGGCGATGATACCTTCGGCATAGATCACTAGCGACGGATTCTGGGTCTCACGATCTACCTGAGCTGCGAGCGCTTCCATCGCGGCAAGGCTGGCTGGAAACGTGACTTCGCTGCCGTCGTGTGCGTCGCTTTCGATTCCCAGGGCCTGTTTTGCGCCATCAATTGCCGACATCAAACTCTGGTTAGCTGCTGATTCACGGTCGAAACCCTGGATCCAGTGATACGCCTCGGGGGCTTCGCTGGTCGTGCGGATGACGAAAAGCCGGTCGTTATCGCCATCGTCCGTCTCTCCCGAAGCAACGATGATCGCCCGCGCGGCCCGCGTGGCAAGATTGTCGGCCCCGATCGCGCCAAACAGGCGCCGTTCCAGATGCGCGCGCGCGTTCGCTGGCCGCTGGAATGCAGAGAAATCGAACTGCCCCACGGCATTCTCGAACGCCTCGCGTGCTTTCAGATCGAGCCGTGGATAGCCCTTAGCGACGACATCGACAGCGTCCTTGCGCGTGTCGGGTAGCAGAAGGAAAGGTTCACTCATTGCAATCGGGAGAACAAGCTCAAGCATGGCATCGTCGCGCTCAACGGCGACCAGAAACAGCCGGGACCAGAAGATCGCTAGGCTGCCGATCGTCGTCAGTTGTTCAGCGAGTTGGAGCGCAGCGGTCGGCTCGGCTGCGCGCAAATGGTTGAGCAATTTCTTGATCAAGGTCTCTGCATCATGCCCGTAGTCCGAATCCGGGTCATGGCCCCAGATATGGCTCCAGTCCTCGCGCAGGCGAACGACCCGTCCGCCGGCCGAGACCTGCGCGTCGACCATCTCCGGTTTTCGCGGGTGCTCGCGAGCGACATAGCCCTCCACAGCATCGACGATCGCCGACAGCGCGTGATCGGGATGGCGTTCTAAGAATGTGGGCACGAATTCGCCCAGCGCATAGCGCGCCATGCCGTAATCCTGCCTTGCGTTCGAGCGCAGCGCGAGGATCTGGCTGTCGCCCATTCTCGTTTCGCGCTCCTCAGTGACTTCGAAGCCGAAGCTGACGCGGTAGATTTCCACCGCGAAATCCGGATCGCAGTCACAGATCGCTTCGATCCTGCGGCAGATCGCAGGCACCTCCTCCGCGCCGAATATCGGAAGCCTGTCGGGCTCGAAGATGCGTTCGAGCAACGCTCGCGATGCCGCCGGATCGGTGGAACAGGTGTCCGCGACTAGATCGATTGCCGACGCTGCCAGGTTGCGCTGACCTTGTGTGGAGAAGGCGTGGGCCAAAAGCGCCCGCGCCGCAAACCCGATGTCCGCGCGCGCATCGATATCGTCCACGCTGGGAACGAGCCGGAACAGCAGAAAGCGCACGGTGTTTGAAACTGGCGCGACATTGGGCGCGATGTCGCGCAGCAGCCTTACCCACGGGCCCAAGGCCGTTGCCGGATAATCTTCGAGTCGGATCGCCAACGCGCCAGAGATGTGTTCGAAGGCCCGCGCGGCCCGCGCGTCGCCTGCAACCACCCGCCCGGCGAGCGTATGCAAGTCGTTGACGGCAACAGGATACTCGGCGCAGATACGGCCTGTCGCGCTGCGGATCACCGGATCGCCATCGTTGTCGGCAAGGATGTTTGTAGCGGCCGTCCAGAACGGTGAGCGATCCTGCTGGCGATCCCAGATCTCGCGCAGAACGAAAGTCAGCGCGGGCGCCAGCATCAGCCCACGTGCTTCGACCTTGGGGAAGCGAAGTGTCCCTGCGATTAACGCATCAGGATCAAGCAGCACTCGCGCCGCTGCGAAGTCGAACAGCAGATGATGGCGGAACTGGACCCAGCGACCATTGTCGACCGAGATGACGACGCCGTCGCGTTCCAGCGTGTCGATCATGGCCGCATCCCCGCTTGCAGCCACTGCAAACGGCGCGCGCAAGGCGCGGGCATCTACCATTGACTGGGCTATCCGCTGAATGCACGCACGTGCGGCAGCGCCGTGTCCCTCAACTCGGTGCGCCCAATAGAGCTGGAGCAGCTCAGCCTGAGACGCCACTTCCGAGAAATCCGCGCTGATCAGCCCATTCTTGACCAGGTCGCTCATCAGCCGGGTGTTGAAGGGAACCGCGGCAAGCTGGCGCAGCGCGGCCGGCGCGTTGGCGAGAGCGTTCGCGAGCGCCGGCGCCTGTTTGAGCAGCTGCTGGAACTCGCCCTGAGACCAAGACGGCACGCAGATATGGCGGACGCTCGCAAAGCCCGCTTCCTGCAGGTGCTCAACAGGCGGGGTGCCCTTGAAAAGCGATCGGAATTGTTGCCCCATGCGCAGATCGAAGCTGCGGATCGAGGCGATCACGCGCCATCGCCCGCCGCGCTCCAAGACCTGCTCGATCAAGCTGCGGAACACGCCTTCGCCCTTGCCGCCGCGTGTCGCGTCGAGCGCATCGATCACCAACCAGCCCGGTCCCACTCCGTCCCAAGCGGCAAGCGTATCAATCAGGCCATGCTCCAGCCCGAGTTCGTTCTTCAACCCTTCCAGCGTTTCCACTGAATAGCGGTCGACAGCCATTTCTATGACGTCATTGCCACGTTCGCGCAGTCCTCGCGCAAGCGCACTGAGCACACCGCTCTTGCCAGCCCCGGGCTCGCCGACGATGAGGAGCGAGCCACCGAGTGCCGCTTCCTCGATGGCGGCCTGGCAGTCCCGCGCCACCGAAATGCGATTGCCCGCAGTCGCTTCGATCACTTCATAGCGTTCGAGCGCAGCGGCGATAGTTTCACTGTGCGCGCGCAATGCCGCGATATCGGCACGGTGCCCAAGCGGCGCAGAGAGGCGAATGCCGCGCGTCGTCAACGCCTGCCTCAGGGTCGTCAGATCGGCACCGCCGCGCTGTGCCATGTAGTCGCCGCTCAGCGCCTCGAGCGCATTCAGTGCCGCCGGTGCTGCGTCGGGGTCGACGACAAGCGATTGCAAGACGGCGAGGCTCGCTGTGAGGTCGGAACCCGCGGGGTCGAAAGTGAAGACCGTGACCAGTCGCGCGAGCGATTCGGCGAAAGCAGGCTCGAACGGGTCGGTGGTGGCGGCGGCCCACGCTAGCGCAATGCAGGATTCGAAATCGTTGAAGGCGCGCGTCTGCGCCTCGGTCAGGACACCGCCGCCAGGTTGCGCGCGAAGCCGCAGCGCCGCTGGCAGGTCTTCGCGCACCGTTGCCGGGGCCTCCCGGCTCACCGCGAGCACCAGCCGGTCGGTCAGAGGATCGAGCGGGCGGTTCCAGTGCAGGCTGCCGTCGCCGTCGCGGCATGCGAGCCAATGGCGGACGAACTGTGAAATAGTTTTGCCGAACGGGCTGACGAGATCACGCGACAGCGATGCCGTGGTCTTCGCTTGAATCGCGACGAAACCGCCTGCTGAGGTGGCGACGAGAATATCATCAACCGGCGCTTCGGTTTCGAAGCGGACCCAGAGCGGTATCGCGTGTCCGAGCGCGAGGCGCCGGTCCAACGGGCGTTCGCCGAGCAGCCAGGTACCGACAAGCGCCCCGAGCTGCTGCTGGAAGTGGATGCCTGCACTCGTTGCTGCGCCGCCGCCTCCGGCGGACAGCCGTTCAGGTACTCTAGCCATTCCCGCGGTTGCTCTTCATTGCTTCGGTTTATCCGCTCCGCCTCACTCTATAAATTGTCACGTTCCCGCTTCGCCCTTCGGTTCTGCGCGGTTCGCCGAAACGGGGAACCTGCTGCTGCGGGATTTCCCCTACACGAGGGCCGGACCAAAGGAAACGTTAGTTCAGGTTATCTCAACATGCAAAGGTCGGAAGTGCCGGAGACCGCAAAGGGGGCGCGTTGGAGCAAAGTCGCATTGAAATAGTGTCGCTGGGTGGGGGAGTAATATCGTTTCGCAAGAGGCCGCGTCGCGCTAATGGCACCGACGCACGTCATGGCCGACGAGAAGATACCGCCAGCAGACGGCCACTTTTTGGATGCGCTGTTGTTGTTGTGGATGACCGTTTTGGGGGCGCAAAGCCGCCGTCGACCAGAATGCCGATGAACGTCAGCTAATGGGATGTGCCGGCTGCTCCCCTCACCGTTGGGTTATTCTTAACCGGAATCAACCGTGCAACAAGGAGAAGCAGCCATGTGTGCAAAGCAGACAGGAAGCATTGAAGACCTCGCCG